>Ga0207890_1000313_pt1 | contig 15153 bp, 6 predicted proteins | sample LinPmetageLP48_FD_184059 | JGI IMG/M metagenome (GOLD analysis project Ga0207890, IMG submission 184059) | Marine viral communities from the Pacific Ocean - LP-48 (SPAdes) | ecosystem: Environmental > Aquatic > Marine > Oceanic | place: Pacific Ocean | collected 2011-06-13 | reverse complement strand
AGAAAAGACTGCAAAATTAAGAAACGCAAAGATTAGATTATCAAACATCAAATTAGATGAGTTTACTCAAATTATGAGAGGCAAATCTAAATGGATTAAATCATAAAGTTATATGCCTAAAGTCACCAATACTTTTATAAAAAGTAAACTAAATAAAGATTTAGATGCTAGACTTATCCCTAATGGAGAATATAGAGATGCTTTAAATGTACAAATTAGTAGATCTGAAAGCGATAGTGTTGGTTCACTTGAAAATGTTTTAGGTAATAAATTAATTAAAGATTTTGGAAATACAGATCTTACATGTATAGGTTATTTTGCTAATGAATCAACTGGTATGATTTATGTTTTTTTAACAGATTATACAGATCCATCACCTAACACTCAAAGATCATATTTATCTACAGCCGAAAATTATATATACAGTTACGATATAACAGATAATACTTCAATTCTTTTAGTACAAGGCGCTTTTCTTAATTTTTCTAAAACAAACCCAATATTTGGTATTAACCTATTAGAAGATCTTTTGTTTTTTACAGATAATAGAAATCAACCTAGAAAAATAAACATAAACTTAGCTAATCCTAATAATTTAGCTTCTCCAACTTATTATACAAACGAAGATCAAATATCTATAATAAAATATAACCCATATATACCTATGGATATATATCAAGAAATAGGTGTTAATACGGGTGTTGTAGAAACAACAATGAAAGATGTTACTAGTATAAATAACCCTAATGGTGGTACAGCTTTAGCCAACGTTTCTGGTGGCGGTAGTTTGACTAATAATACTATTCCAATAGATAGCTTATCAGGAGATATAATAAAAGCTAATGAAAATTATGGTGCTACAGGGGTTAAAGTAAGTTTAAGAAGTACAGCACCTCCTTATACACTTACAGATACAGGTAGAACTGTAAGTAATTACACACTTGATGCAGGAGTTATAACTGAAGTTATATTAACTGGATCTATAACAGTAGCAGATAATCAAATGCTAGTTTTTAGTCCTAATCAATATTATGATGGTAGTTTTGCTGGCGATCCAGAATATTTATCTGATTTATTTGTAAGATTTAGCTATAGGTTTAAATTTGAAGATGGTGAATATTCTATAATGGCTCCTTTTACTCAAATAGCTTTTATACCAAACCAAGATGGTTATTTTATGTATACTAAAAAATCTGGTTTTAAAACTATAGATGACCAAACCAATTCTTATAGAAGCACTATAGTTTCATTTGCAGAAAATAAAATTGATAGTATAAAATTAATTATACCAAGACCAGATACTATAATAGCTGGGGCAACAATACAAGAAGCTTTAAAGATTTCTGAAATAGATATATTATTTAAAGAATCTGATGGACTTTCTGTTAAAGTTGTTGAAACAATACCAGTTGCTGATTTAAATATAAACACCTATGGAGATATAGAATATGACTATAAATCCACAAAACCTTTTAATACTTTACCTTCTGATGAATTAATAAGGGTTTATGACAAAGCTCCAGTGAGAGCTTTAGCTCAAGAAGTATCTGGAAATAGAGTAATTTATGCTAATTTTCAAAATAAACACACTCCTCCTGGTAGTATAGACTATATACCTAAAATTTCTAATAAAAATAATTTAAATTTAGATAGCGGATCTGCAACACTTGCTGGTGGTCCCTTAAACGGAACTGGTCCTTTTACATTAACAAGTGCAAATGGAACAATAGAAGTTGGAAGTTTTATTAGTGGCTCTGGAATAACTAAAGGAACTATAGTAACAGCGGCTACTGGATCACCTATTAATTCAATAAGTGTTAGTCCAGCAGTAAGCTCAGCAGGTGGTGTTGTTAGTTTTAGGCCAGCAAGTGAAGAAAAAGTATATTCAAGTAAAGTAGAATATCCTAACTCGTCTGTTAAACAAAATAGAAATTATGAAGTTGGTGTTGTTTTATCTGATAAATATGGAAGACAATCAAGTGTTATATTAAATAAACCAACACAGTCTTCTACTGTATTTTTACCATATTTTGACTCAAGCTTAATTCAAAAACAGTGGCCTGGAAATTCAATAAAAATATTATTTAACTCACCAATAGGACCTACAAATGCAGATCAAACAAACGGTTGGCCTGGTATTTATAATGGTGACGCAGGTAGTGCTAATTATAATCCATTAGGTTGGTATTCTTATAAAGTTGTAGTAAAACAAACACAACAAGAATATTATAATGTTTATTTGCCTGGTATTATGGCTTCATATCCAGAAGACGATGATTTAGAATTAGGAAGCACGTCACACACTGTTTTAATTAATGACAATATTAATAAAATACCTAGAGATTTAAATGAAATTGGTCCAGATCAAAAACAATTTAGAAGTTCTGTTAGATTGTTTGGAAGAATAGAAAACACAACTAACCTTATAAACCCATTAGTTGATTTTGGTAAAAGCAACAAACAATATTATCCTTCTTTAATTTCAGATACTGCTTCTATGATATCTACATTTAGAGACATGTTTGAGGTTCCTTCACCAACAATAACAGCTGGTTACAAGCAATTTTATGACTTTGAGTCAAACCCATTAATAGCTAGAATAAGTACAGTTTCTCAAATAGGTCAAATAGATACTACAAACGAGGGAGCTACACCTCCAGGCTTGCAATATTTAGCTGTGTATGAAACAGAACCTGTTGATTCTCAAATAGATATATATTGGGAAACTTCAACATCTGGTTTAATATCTTCTTTAAATAAAGCAATATTAGAAGGTACAGCGGGAGGCTCTTCATTGAGTAATTTTAATTCTTCAAATTGGTCAGAATCTTTAGCTAGCGGTGGAAACATATTAAATACAGGTTTTAATCTTTTAGATATCAATGGACAAATAATAACAATATCTGGGAATAACTCATTTACTTTAACAAGCGTAATAGATGGCACTGGTCAAGACGTACAACTTTCTACAAATGGTGGTCCTTATTTTGACATGTATATAACTGGTGGTGTATATCAAATAAAAACAACAACTGCTTATTTTAATAATGTATATTATATGACTGATCAAAATTTAAGAGAATTTACTTTTAATTTCACATCAATTATATTTAGCGGTTCACCAGCTGTTGCAACAACAAGTTTATTTAGTGATTTCGCATCACTTAATAACGTAGCCCCTACAATAACATCTTCAGTACCTGCAGCAGGTAATATTTTTACAAATAGTACTGAACCTAATTTTGCTGTTATAAAAGGTGTAAATGGTTCTTCAAATACAGCTTTAAGATCTGGATCTTTAACATATAGTATAACTAAACAGGAGTCATCAAATCAAAGTACAGTTAACTTTTTTGGAATAGGAGGTTTATCTGTTGTTGGAACAGAATATCAAATGATTCTTCAAAACAGAAGTAATAGTTCTAATTTAATGCCTATGGATGATTATACTGTTCATATTACATTAAACGACCCTACTGATTCAGTAACTAGTATTTACACAATTAAAGTTGGTGTTGTTCCAGCAAGTGTAGAAACAGGATTTTTACGAGTTTCAGCATCAAGTACTATAAATGGAACATTATTTGAAATAAATCAAACAAATAATCCTAGTAATGGGTTTTATATATTATCAGGTTTTAGCTTTTCTCAATTAGCAAGCAATAGCGTTGGGTCAATTACACAACCTATATTAATAGACCGCAAAAACGCTAAAACAACAAATCAAAGTTCTTGTGTTAATTTAGTTTTTTACTATGCTGCAAATAGATTTGATGTAATAAATTTATGGCGTAATTCATGCGGTGATTATGTAAATCCACCAAGTCAAGCAACTTTTAACTCAGTAAGTGATTTTAGTGATTATTATTATCAAATACTAGAACAGTAATAAAACATAAAAATAAGTAATAATAAATTATGCCAGGAGTAGAAATAGAAGTAAAATACTTTAACACTTTTGTATTAAAAAAGACACTTAGCTCATCAAATCAACCGATTTGGAATGGGTCTTTTGGCATACCCGCTGCTAACGATGGTGGATACCCTGTTGTTGCTAGTACAGCTACAAATAACAATTGGGCTATAGAAGAATCAAGAATAAGAGGAGGTTATAATAACACGTCTGTTGATTTTTCACCTAGAGCTTATCTTGTTGAAACAGAGCCAAATAGTTCTATATTGTTTAGTTCTTTAATATATTCAGGAATATTTAATTCAAGAACAGGTGTTAACGACACAAACGTTTTTCCTGTTGGTAGTAATATTACTAAAAGCGCTGATCCAGTAAATGGCTCTATACAAAAACTTTATGCTGAAGACACTAATCTTATTGTGTTTCAAGAATATAAAATTAATAGAGCATTGATAGATAAAGACGCTATATATGCAGCCGAAGGCGGAGGAACAGTAACGTCTTCTAATTTAGTTATAGGAGTTTTACAACCATACACAGGAGAATACGGTATTAGTAAAAACCCAGAAAGCTTTGCTATTTATGGATATAGAAAATACTTTGCTGACAAAAACAATAATGTTATTTTAAGGCTATCAAGAGATGGTATAACAGAGATTTCATCATATGGTATGAAAGACTTTTTTAGAGATGAACTAAATAACATAGATACTAACGCTGGCGTAGGAGTTGTAAGAGGAGCTTATGATTTATACACTGATCAATATGTTTTATCTATGCAACAAAGTCCTGTGTACAATACAAATACAACATTTAAAACTTTAACTTTTGACGATACTATAAATGGATGGACAAGTTTATTTAGTTATCAGCCAGATCAAATATTTAGTATAAGAAATAATTTTTATTCATTTAAAAACGAAAAATTATTTATACATAACAGTACTGAAGTAAATAGAAATAACTTTTACGGACAAGACTATGAAAGCTCTGTAACAGTTATCTTTAATCCTGAACCTATTAGATCAAAAACATTTAGTACTATGAGTTATGAAGGAAGTAACGGTTGGGAATTAAAAACAATGACTTCTGATCCTACAGGTAAAGATTTTAATTTGTCTTATTCCAATTCAAATGATACTTCTAATTCTATACTTAGTTATATAATGGGTGAATATATCATAAATCCAGCAAATGGTCAAGCAATTAGTGGTACACCTAACAGTAATGGTGTTGGCCAAGGTTATGTTGCTACGTTTGGAACAAATAACCCACCATATCCTAGGTTATATGCTGGATTTGATAGAAAAGAAAATGCTTATGTTGCTAATCTAGTTAATTCAAGTGCAGCAACACAAGGAGAAATAATATTTGGAAATGTAATAAGTGGTATAAAAGGTTTTTATGCTACAGCAACTTTTTCTACAGATAGATTTACAGATCCAGGAGGAGAAAAACAATTGTTTTCAGTAGCAACAGATTTCTTTTCTAATAACGGATTTTAACAAATTAAATAAATAAAATATGAGTGTAGTAGTAGCAATGATAGGACTACAAGCGGCAAGCGCTTTGATAGGAGGAATATCAGCAAATTCTAGAAGAATAAAAGCTAAGGGTAAACAAGAAGAAGCTCAAGCAAAGCTTACAGCTTTAGAGAATAACAGACAACCTGTTATTAATCCTTATGAAGGAGTAACTGATTTATCTGGTATGCTTTCTAATCCAGCAGCTAATTTAGGTGTTGCTACTCAAGCTGCAGAGATGCAAATTGAACAAGCTGATATATCTTTAGCTAATACTTTAGATACAATTAGAGCTACAGGCGGTGGAGCTGGTGGTGCTACAGCTTTGGCACAAGCAGCATTGCAAAGTAAAAAAGGTGTATCTGCTAGTATAGAGCAACAAGAGGCTTCTAATGAAAAGCTTAAAGCTCAAGGAGAACAACAATTACAACAAGCTAGAATGAGTGAAGCGCAAAGAGTACAACAAGCAGATGTTTCAGGCAAACAGTTTATGTTTGGTGCGCAAGAGCAAAGAGAAATGACTCAATTAGACAGAGCTGATGCTCAAATGCAAAACGCAGAAGCTCAAAAAATTCAAGCTGGTGCTGATATAACTGGCGCCATAACGGGTGCTATAGGCGGTATGGCTTCAGGTCTTGGCTCTTTAGCAGCTAGTGATTATGATTTTAATAAAGGATAAATAATTAAGAAAAAAATATGAGTTATAGAAACCCACAAGGCAACATCGACACTCAAAGCGGTCAGTATATTAGAAAATTACAACAAGATATAACTCAAGGTGTTGCTGGTTATGCTAAAGGATTGGCTGTTAAAAAAAAAGAAGATCAAGAAGCTTTGAAACAAACAATAAAAGATAATAAAGCTTTGGCTTTAAAGCAGGATCAATGGGATATGGATATTAGATCACAAGTTGCAACAGCTGCTGGTGAAGTTAAATCTAAATCTCCTTTTATGTCTATGCAAATGCGTGAACAACTAAATGAAAGAATAGATACTGTTTCAAAATATATTGGTTTACCTAATCTTACTGATGCTCAAAAGCAAGAAATAATTAATATTAAACAATTACCTGGTGTTATAAAACAATTTGGTATTAATTCAGGTACTTATACAGAAGATATAAGAACACAACTGAAAAACCAAGGAAGTTTTGGAGGTATTGATCCTACATATTCTTCTGAATTAACGGAAACTTTTTTAGGATTAAGTGGTGATAGTTCAGTTGAAGGAGAAACTTTTTGGAAAATGGACACTACAGGTACAGAAGGTCCAGTAGTTATGATGGGTTTTAAAAAAGCAGGTCAAGATGAAACAAGATGGGTTAACTCTAATCAATATAATGATTTAGCAAGTTCTGGAGAAACATCTGCAGTTGCAGTTATAAGAGACGCTAGTACAGATATGCAAAGTATGATAAATACTGCTTTAATGGGTAATTCAGAAGGTAAAGGAAGAATAAAAGGAGAATACTGGGAAGGTCAAGAAGCTAAAAAAATAGGTGATGTAAAAGCTGGTGGAGTAGTAACTGGTGAAAGACAAAGCTTAACAGTAAATAAAGATTTATTAAAACAAAATATAAAAGATCAAGTTATAGCTTCTGTAAATAATACGTCCTTAACTAATCAACAAAAAATAGGTTGGTATAATAAATTTCAAATAGATCTTAAAAAAGAAGACGCAATGTTATTAGAACATGGTCAATTGTTAAATGAAGAGCAAACGTTAGAACTTGCTGATCTTTATTCTGACTATGCAATAGAATATTATTTACCACCAGGAGGTAATATAGTAAGCACGGTTGGTTTAAGAGATACCTCTAGCTCTACTTCAGATGCTAGGAAAACTGAAGCAAGCAAAAGCAATGCAGAGAGTTTAGCAACAGATATTTTAAATGCTGTTAATAGTAAAAGCAAAAGTTATTTTGCCGGTAACACATATAGAGGCAAAGAAATAGTTGACGTAAATTATAATGACAAAGATCAAGTTCAATTTATATTTCGTACTGGAAAAACACTAGAAGATAAAGATGGTAACAGAACACCAGAAGAATCTCAATCAAGTTTCTTTGATATAAAAAATCCTAATAACATGGCTAATTTATATGGTTCTTTTTCAGTTGATAGATTTGGAAGCGACACTGAAAGCGAAGCAATAAGGTTGTATGGAGAGAAATTTATAAAGAATAAAATTAAACAAGACAAACCTAGAGGTACTAGATTTGGCTCTTTCGGAATACCTAGCACTAGTGGTGGAAGATAAATAAAACAAAAAACAATTTATTATGAATGAACAAGATCCTCTTGAATTGTCATGGACAATTGCTAAAGATACACCAAACAAAGAAGAAGGTTTTAAAGGAAGTTTAGAAGATTATAAAAATTACCTTAAAGATCCTAAAAATTTAAACAAAGCTTTTGATCAGGCTAAGGGTGAAAGTTATCCTGGAGAAGATGTAGAAGTTTTTGCTAAAATGCTTGGAGTAGACATGGAAGTTTTAGGTGAGGGAAAGTCAAACGGTGTTGTAGCAGAGGATGCGGCTGTGGCACCAGAAATGCAAGCGTCCGAGAGTATGGAATTAGAATCGGAAGATATTTCTTCGGATTTAAAAAAACCTAAGAAAGAAGAAGAAGAAGACCTTAAGTATAATGAAGATTATAATAGAAAGTTAAAAGCTTTTGAACTTGGTAATATAATGGTTGGAGAATTTTTAGCTTCAATACCTGAGACATTATATAATTTAGGTGCAGTTTTACCAAATATGGTAGCTGAACCAGAAAATTATCCTTTAGCATTGAAGCCTTTAGCTTATCAATTAAAACAAAAAGGTTATCTGCCAGATGTTGTAACAGCAGAAAAAACCAAAAAAAAATACAATATAAAAAATCCTTTATTAGATAATTACAGAGAAGAAAGAGAAAAAATACAAAATAAAAACGCTTTTTATGATGAAAATGCTAATGAATATATAGGTGTTTTTGAAAGTTTTAAAAATGGAAAAATTGATGAGGGTTTTTCTCAGCTTGGTAATTCAATATTAGAAAGCGCTCCTGTAAGTATAGCTATGATGGCTGGTGGAGCTGGCACAAGTTTTACTAAGCTAGCTGTAGCTGGAACTATAGCAATGACTGATTCTGAGTTACAAGAACAAAGAAAAAATAATCCAAATCAAACAGAAACAGAAAACGTGATGAAAGCTTTAGGCATGGCTGGAGCAGAAATGGTTTTTGAATCAGTAGGTAAAGGGACATTAGGTAAAGCTTACAAAACTATAATAGCAAAAGAAGGTAAAGAAAAAGGAGTAAAGTTATTTAGAGATGGGGTAATAAAAATGTATCAAAAAGCACTTATAAAAAGTGGTGCAGCTCCTGCTGTAATAGGCGGTGGTTTAGAAGAAGTTGGTACACAAATAACTCAAAATTTAATTAATGGTAAAGATCCATATGAAGGAGTTGCAGATGCTTTTCTTATAGGTGTTGGTAGTGGTGGAGTTTATGGATCTCCTATAAACGTAGCTCAAAGTGCTTCTTTAATACAAGATGGAATAACAAATGTTAAAGCAAATAAAATTCTTAAAAATACCGATTATAATAGTATATCTGATGCTTTTTCTACAGATGTTTCAAATAAAACTCAAATTAAACTTTCTAAGCTTTCTAATGGATCTAAAATTTTAGACAAACAAGTTAAAAGAAAAATTGATAAAAATGAAATAACACAAGAAGAAGGTGATAAAATAAGATCAGAATTTAGAGAAACACAGGGTGTTGTTAATACTTTAAAACCTTTAGGTTTAGATTTAGAAGTTGAGTCTACACCAGAATTAATAGACTTAATTAAAAAACAAGGTAAGTTACAAAATATTATAAAAGAAGTTAACAATCCTGCTTTAACAAAAAAGCAAAAAAAAGAATTAATAAAAACTGAGGATGAAATATCTGAAGTTCAAGACAAAATAGAAGGTTTAGTAATAGAATCTAGAACATCAAAACTTGCTAAAGGAGCTACCGTGGTAGGTGAAAAAGTAGGTGTAGATTCTGAAAATATCCTTCAATTTGATGATGATATACAAGTTGATAAAGAAATTAAAAATCTTGCTAAAAGAGGATTTATAGAAAAAAAACAAAAGAAAAGTATTTCCGCTAATGCTAAAAATAATTTTGGTACTATATTAAGAAATCCAAAAACAGGTGAGCAAGTTGTTTTAATAAATAAAACAGTAGCTAAAGAATTTGGAATTATGACAACAACTCAACATGAAATTGCTCATGCTGTAGTTAATGGAATAGCATCTAAAGATCCAACAGCTGAAGCAGCTTTAGGTAGGTCTGTTTTAGAAGAAATTAAAAATAACAAAAACGTTAGTTTTTTTAACAAACAAGGTGAGTCAATAGATTTAGAAAACACAGTTTTTTACAATAGATATTTACAATATAGAGATGCTATAGAAAACGGAAAGAAAAAATATACAGAAGCTCAAGCTTTTGGTGAAATAGTACCATTGTTAAGTGAAGCTCTTACACCTGACATAAATGGAACCAAAGCCGAAATAACAATAAACGAAACTTCAGCTATGAAAATAGGTGATATATTTCGTAGACTTCTTCAATCTGTTGGTATAAATGTAAATTTTAAAAGTGGAAAAGATGTTTTAAATTTTGTTAGAGACTATAACAGATCTGTTGAAACAGGAGGTAAAGGTAAAAAAGCTATAGGGCAAATTTCAAAAAAAGCTAAAGTTTCAGATAAATTATTAAATGAAAATCAAAAGCAACAATTAAAAGAAGATGAAGAAGTTATTACACAAAGCCAATCATCAGAAAGAAAAACCTCAGTAAGTGAAGCTTATAAAGAGCTACAACAAATAGATGAAACTGAATCTAATTTTACTCTTCAGCCAACAAAACAAAAAGCATTAACAGACAGAAAAAAAGAACTATTAAAAATAGTTAAAGATGAAAACGTATATGAAGAGCTTCGCTTAATAGATGAGTTTGAAGCAGATTTTAATCCAACTGAAGCATCTAAAAATAGAAAAAAAGAATTATTAAAAGAAATAGAATCGTTAGATGAAACTGAAACTAAGTCTTCATTAAAAATAGAGCCTACTGAAAAGCAAAAAATTGCTTCTGCTGCTGTGCAAAAATTATTTCAAGAAAAACCTAGGGATTGGGAGGGTAAAGTAATACAATTATATAAACCTATTACAAGTAAACTTGTTGAAATGAGAAGGTTTAAACATGATGATTTTAATGTTTATAAAGATGAGTTATTATCTGAAATAGAAAACTCGGATAGAGGAATACTTGGATTAATAAGAAGATATGACCCTGAAAGAAATGACAGTTTAGCTGCGTTTATAAGTGGAAATTTACCTAGACGTATGATAGAGGTTGACGAAAAAATATTTCCAAAAGGTTTCACAAAACAAATTGACGAGCAAAGAACAAGTGGTTCTCAAGATTCAGATATAACTATTGAAGATTCTATTGATGAATCAATAACTCCAACAAAAAAAGAAGAATTAAATTTAAGAAAAAAAATAAAGTTACCAGATGATCAAGTTGAAAAAGTCAGACAAGCTGTTAGAAAAACATTTGGAACAAGGTTACCTAAAGTTAAGTCGCCTGAATTCAAAAAAGCTCTTAGAAAAGCTTATGACACAGAGTTATTTAAAGAATTAAAAACAAATGTTTTTAAAACTAGAGATGAATACAGAAATTTTTTAAGAGAAAACTGGAAAGCTTTATACGATGCAATACCTCAAGAGACTTTAAATCAAAGCTTTGCTACTTTTAGAGAGCCTGTTTTAGATGAAAACGGTAAGCAAAAAAGAGAGAAAACTCCTGAAGGTGAGCGTATATTTAGAAAAAAGAATATAACTAGAGAAGAGTTTTTAGATTATTTTTTTACTACAAGTATTGGTGGTTCTACAAGAGGAACAAGAAAAGATGCAATAGTTAGGATGTTAGCTCAAGAACTTGGTTTTGATGCAACAATGGAAACTGTAAAAGAGCCTAAGGTTGCTGAAAAAATAGAATTTGCAAACCCTGATGTTAAAATTCCAGAACTTTCTGAAACAATAGACAGAGATCAAGATTTACAGTTTAGTAAAGAATCTGCTGAGAATTTTTCAAAAAATAAATATAATTTTTATGAATTTAAAACAGATGGAGACTATAAAAAATCTGTTAATAGATTTATTAGAGACATAGAAAAATTAATAAAGCTAGGAGTTTTTCCTAACTCAATGCTTAATAAGTCTATGCTTAACGGCCTTGCAAAGCTTTACTTTAAGGGTAAAAACGTAAAAAATATAGAAGCTAAAAAACAATATTTAACTGATAAACTTGATAATTTAGAAAAATTATTTAAAAACGGTTCGCCAAATACTGAAAATATATCAAGCTATTCAGCTAAAGGAAAAGCTGGTGGAACATTTGGAACTGATTTAGAAGGTAAAAATTGGAAAAAATTAACTGAAAATAATGGTGAAGCTGTAAAAAAGTTTAATAAACAAAGAGGAGATTTATTTGATACTTTTTGGAATTCTTTAAATAATTTTATCAATGACAGTTCTTTAACAAAAGCTGATAGAAATAAAAGAATACAAGATTTTGGTTCTACTATATATTATATTTTACAAGCTTCTGATGCGGAAAGAAGTCATGCTCACAGCGCTGGAGCTAGAGTTGCGGGTTTTGTAAAAAATTTAACAGAATCTTTTAGAGTAGATGTAGAAAATAGAGATACTAAAGAAATTAAAAAGCTTTTATCAATAACATGGGAACATGCTGTTCCTAATAAGTTTGCTTATGAAGCATTATTAAGTGCTATGTATAAAGGAGATAAAGCTTTTAATAAAGAATTTAAAATAATAAAAAAGAATTTTACTGTTATAGCTATACCTAAAATTGTTGATAAAATTTTAAATCAAATAAACAAATCAGGAATGCCTATAGACTGGAATTCTTGGACTGATAGGTACACAATAAAAGAATTAAAAGAAGCTCTTAAAAAAGCTGGTATAAAATTTGATTTTGTAGAAGATATACAATCTACTGAAGATCAAGATATTAAATGGTTGCAATTCGCAAAGTCAAAGTCAAAGTCAAAGTCAAAGTCAAAGTCAAAGTCAAAGTCAAAGTCAAAAGAAAAATCAAAAGCAGATATTGATTTAGAAAAAGCTAACTCTAAAATAAATAAAGAGTTTAATGAAATACTAGAAGACAGCACTAGCATTGCTGCATCTGAAACAGTTTCTGATGTTAAGGCTAGATTAGCTGGTGAAAAGAAAACTAAATTTAGATTTTTTATTCCACCTTCTGCTGATGATTTAATGGGTCTTTTATATTACACATTAGGCAAAGGTAAAATTGGTGATGCTCAATTAAAGTGGTATAACGAGAATATAATAAGTCCATTTGCTCAAGCTATGGAAGCTGTGTCAAGAGATAGAAATGAAACAGCAAGGAGATTTAATAAACTAGTTGAAGATTTAGGTATAATACCTAAAAAGCTTAGAAAAGAAATACCTGGTGAACCATTTACACAAGAGCAAGCTATAAGAGTTTATGTATGGGACAAGCAAGGTATGAGTATACCAGGTTTATCTAAGGCAGAAAAAACTAAATTAGTAAAATATATAAATGATAACAAACAGCTTAGAGAATTTAGTGATAAATTATTAACTGTTAATAAAGGTTTTGAATATGCCAAACCAACTGAATCTTGGACAGCAGGTACGATAACATCGGATTTAAAAGAAACTTCAAACACAACTAAAAGAGCTGCTTTTTTAACGCAATGGCAAAAAAATGTTGATGTTATATTTTCAAAGCAAAACTTAAATAAACTTGAGGCTGCGTATGGTAGAGAATATAGACTAGCTATGGAAAACATGCTTCAACGTATGAAAACTGGTAGAAATAGAGATTTTGCAGGAGACAAACTAACAACAAGATTTGTTGATTGGATAAATGGTTCTGTTGGTGCTATAATGTTTTTTAATACTAGATCTGCAATACTTCAAACTTTATCAGCTGTAAACTTTATAAACTTTAGTGATAATAATATTTTTGCCGCTGCTAAAGCTTTTTCTAATCAAAAGCAGTATTGGAGTGATTTTTCAATGTTATTTAATTCTGATTTTTTAGTTGACAGACGTCAAGGTTTAAGGATGGATATAAATGAAGCAGATCTTGCTACAGCAGCCAAGCAGGGTGGAGCTAAAGGTGTTATAAGTAGATTATTAAAATTAGGTTTTACACCTACACAACTAGCAGATAGCTTTGCAATTGCAGCTGGAGGTTCTACTTTTTATAGAAATAGATTACAATCTTTAATTAAAGAAGGTATGGATCAAAAAGCTGCTGAGAAAATAGCTTTCCAAGAGTTTAGAGAAACAGCTGAAGAATCACAGCAGTCTAGTAGACCTGATAAAATTAGTCAACAACAAGCAGGACCTTTAGGACGTGTTATATTAGCTTTTGCTAATACTCCATCTCAGTATGCAAGAATTACTAAAAAAGCCTTCTTAGATCTTAAGAATGGCCGAGGCGATGCTAAAACAAATATATCTAAGATAGTATATTATACATTTGCACAAAACTTAATATTTAATGCACTTCAACAAGCTCTTTTTGCAATATCTTTTGCAGATAATGACGAGGAAGAAGAAAAATTAAAAGATAAAAAAATGTTAAGAATAGCTAACGGTATGGCTGATTCAGTTCTTAGAGGTTTAGGTTTTGGCGGAGCGGTAGCTTCTACAGTTAAAAATATAGCTCTTAAGATTAATGAAAAAAGCAAAAAGAAAAATCCTGAATATCAAGATATAGCTTTAGACATATTAAAAATATCTCCACCTATATCTTCTAAAATGACAAAACTAAGATCTGCAGCTAGAGCTTATGACTGGAATAAAAAAGAAATGATGGAAGAAGGTATTTCAATAGACAATCCAGCAGCTTTAGCTCTTGGAGAAATAACCAGTGCAATAACCAACGTGCCTTTAGATAGAGCTATTAGAAAAGTACAGAATGTAGATGCTTCTATTAATGATGATCTTGATTTTTACCAGAGACTAGCTTTAATTGGTGGTTGGAATAAATGGGATTTAGGAATACAAAATAAAAAGAAAAAAAGAAAAAAACTTAAAGCACCAAAAGACTCAGGTAAATTGAGAAGAAGAACATTTAAAGATTAAAAATGAGAGAGATAAGTAAAGCAATTGTACATTGCACGGCAACTCCAGAAGGGAGACCTACTACAGTCGAAGATATTCGATCATGGCATAAAGCTAGAGGTTGGAGTGATATAGGTTATCACTATGTTATATACTTAGATGGATCAATACACGAAGGCAGACCAGTAGAACGTATGGGTGCACATTGTAAAGGTCAAAACAAAGGATCAATTGGTATTGCATATGTTGGAGGCATAGATAAAAAACATTTAAAGCCAAAAGATACTAGAACAAAGGCACAAAAAGATGCCCTTATTGAGATTCTTAAGGAATTTAAGCATTTATACTGTGATCTAAAGATATATGGCCATAGAGACTTCTCTAGCAAGGCCTGTCCTAGCTTTGACGCTAAAGAAGAGTATAAAGAAATAACTAACGCATGGTAAAATAAAGAGTATGGGAAAATTATTAGTAAAAATAGGTAAGAAGGTTATTGAGATCAATAACTTTTTAAAAAGAAAATGGAATTCAAT
>Ga0207890_1000312_pt1 | contig 15208 bp, 8 predicted proteins | sample LinPmetageLP48_FD_184059 | JGI IMG/M metagenome (GOLD analysis project Ga0207890, IMG submission 184059) | Marine viral communities from the Pacific Ocean - LP-48 (SPAdes) | ecosystem: Environmental > Aquatic > Marine > Oceanic | place: Pacific Ocean | collected 2011-06-13 | reverse complement strand
GTCCTTATGACAGCCTCAAAGATATGTTTGCTTATATTGGTAATGATATTCAAAATGATGATGGTTCAGAGATGACAGTAGCTGATGTTGATAAAAATTATAAACCAGCTTTAAAATATCTAGGAGTAAGATCTATTGCTGATATGGGATTTATTGCCTCTACTCCAAATGAGGATGAATTGTATGATATTGTTACACCTCAAATGAAAAGTTCTAACTTTCTTGGAAATGATAGAGGAAAAGGAATGAATCCAACTCCATACACTGCTGCTTATAAAGGAATGTTAGGAGATGTAAAGATAATTATAGTACAAGATATTAATGGAGAAAATAGTTATGCATTTGCTGCAACCCGCGGAGGAAAGCTTAAATAAAAAACTAAAGATATGAGTAATATACTAAAATTTGCAGAATTTGTAAATGAAAATTTAAACGAAGAATCATTTGCTGATTTTAACAAGTCTTCCGGTTTTAAAATGGATTCTAAGGCTAAAAGTACATTAAAGAAATTAAAAGTAAATCCTACAAAGTTAAAGGATGCATTTGATGATTATGATAAAATCATGAAATATTTAGATTCCAATGGTAAAAAGATTGGTACAGTATCAATACCTAACCCAGGAAGTAAATCAAATCCTGAATTTATGTATACTGTTTATGATACTGATATGTATGGCAAAGTATTAACAGGCGATGGAGATTCAGTATTTATTGAAATGGTAAAAGAATCTTTAAATGAAGCCAGCTATTCAATGAATATTGGCAATGCTAAAGAAGATAAGATTGCTAGAGAATATGGTGCATCACAAATTGCCCAAATGGATACTGATGATGAAACGTATCAAGAATTAGGCCAAAAATTCAAATACATTATTGATGGTGAATCTTTAGAGGAGTATGACAAAACTTTTGATGATTTAATTAAATCATTGAAAAGAGCCAGACTTAAGTTTGTTAAGATAGACGGAAGCGGTTCTGATGGTACGGGTGAAATTGCATTTTAATAAATAATAACAATATGAAACATATAAAATTGTTTGAAGAGTGGCTGACTGACAAAAGTCAGCCATTTTTGTTTGAAGGCGGTGCAGCTGGTCATATGCAGCATCCATTTGATAATAAAGATTTAACCTTTGGGGATTTTAAGGCAATGGTTGATGCTGGTCTTAGAGGACAGTTAAACTTTGAAGAAGATCCTACTGAAAAGACTGACGGGCAAAATCTATTTGTAACTATACAGGATGGTAAAGTAAAATTTGCTAGGAATAAAGGACAAATGGCAAACCCACTAGATCTTAATGGTACCATTGATATGTTTACGGGGCATGCATCAAAGCTAGTTGAAGAAACATTTATCTTGGCTGCTAGAGATTTAGATAAGCTATTAAGAAAACTTTCACCAGCAGATCAAGAAAAGTATTTTAAGAATGGAAAAGATTTTATGAATATGGAATTAATCTATTCATTAAATCCAAACGTTATTCATTATGATAGAGATGTTATACAATTTCATGGAATAAAAGAAACAGATGGTAAAGGTAATATCATAGGTACAAATAATAAACCTGCAAAAGAAATAACAAGTATACTTCAAAAAGTAAAAGCTGATATTGGTAAAACATTTAAAATTATACCACCTAAAGTAATTCAATTACAAAGAGATTTAGATTTTACTGCAAATAAGAAAAAGTTTATTAATCAAGTTAATGCTCTAGAAAAAAGATATGGTTTAAACGACGGTGATGAAGTTTCAAGGTATCATGAAATGTGGTGGAGAGAATTAATAGATAAAGAATTTCCAACTCTATCTCAAGATGTTAAAGAAGGTTTACTTAGAAGATGGGCATACGGTGATAAGAAGAGTTTAAACATGAGATCTTTAGCTAAACAAGTTGGTCCTAAAGAAGCTGCGCTAGTTAAGAAGTTTGATAAAGAGGATGTTGCTAAAAAGTATAAAGAAAACATTAGACCATTTGAAGATCTGTTTTTAGAGCTAGGTTCTATCATTATGAAAAATGCTTCTAACTTCTTAGCTGCTAATCCATCAGGTGAAGCACAAAGACTAAGAAAGGAAATTGAAACTCAAGCAAGTAAGATTAAAAAGACGGGTGGTGTAGAACAAATTAAAAAGGTTGAAGCTGAGCTTGCAAGATTAAGTCGTATTGGTGGTATAGAATCAATATTTCCAACTGAAGGTATTGTATTTAAATATAAAGGTAAGATCTATAAGCTAACTGGTACCTTTGCTGCAATTAATCAGCTAATGGGTATAATTAAATTCGGTAGATAATTGTTAATAACTTTTTTAAAATAATTAGAGAAGTATGGCCACAATCGCGAAAAATTGATTATATTTATATATAATAAAATAACAACTACATGAAACATTTACACACTTATGAATCCCTTAATGAATCAAAAGACATGGGCACTATCAAAAAAATGGTATTGGATTATGCTGAAAAGAATGGCAAATCTAAATGGAAAGAATTACAAGGTTTAATTGTTAAGAATCAAGGATCAGATCCTAATAATAGAGCAAATAGAGGAGCTTATGCTTCTTACTTTTCCGGCGGTTCAAGTTTTTTAACAAATTATCAAGATGGCAAATATGATAAAGGAAAAGGTAAACATGGAAGAACTCCAAACTCACACGGTCTATTAATGAGACCTACTGCAAAGGATCCAAGATATTTAGAAAAAGATGGTAAAGATTATATTGTAAAGGTATGGGATGGTAAATCTAAATTAGCATAATATGAAAAACTTTAATGAATTTGTAAATGAGAAATTTGAATATGAATCTTCTTTCATAAATGGAAAAAAGATAAGTTCTTTATTTCAAGGTAGTACTTCTAATATGAATGAGTTTATAAAACAAATTAAAGATTTACCTAAAACTCTAAAATCTATTAAGGTACCTATAGAGACATCAGCATTTAATCCTGATAGTAAAACATTTGACGGTCCTATATCATCTAGTAATAAAAATCAAATTATTAAAATTATTAAAGATATAACAAAAGACTTTAAAAAGAAAGGTGATCCTATAACTAAGTATGGTATCAGATCTTATTTTGGAGTGTTAAGTAGGGATAAAGAAGTTAATGATGCAGTGTATATTCAATTTAGAACTGAAGGTCATGACAAGTTCGGTAAAGCAATGAGCAGAGGAGATCACGGTTCTTTAGATTAATATATCAATCATATAATTAAAGTGTATTAAAGGTGAGCTAATGTCTCATCTTTTTTTTGTTTAAACTTTTACCAATTCTAATATATAATAAGTATAACTAAAAACTAATAATGAAAGAGTTAACAAACATATATAAAGAAGCAGGGCAACAGTTCATAGATGATCTATTTAAAGATTACCTATTAGTGACTGAAAAACTATCAGGGTCATCATTCTCATTTGAAAGACATGGTAGTGAATTAAAATTTTTTAAAGGTAGTAATAAGCAACCTATTAATTTAGTGGATAGAACACTAATGATGTATTATGAACCTGCAATTCAATACATACTTTCACAAACAGTAGATAATTTAGAAGACTTACCAGAATATTGGAGATTTTGTTTCCAATACTTTGTTAATAATCAACCTGGTGCAATTGAATATGATAATATGCCAAAGAATGGTTTAATACTTACTCATATTCAAATTAGAAATGCAAAAGGTAAAATTGCTAAAGTTATAGAAGACCCTAGAGTACTAAGAGACTGGGCATCTGCATTTCAAGTAACTCCACTTATTCCAATATTTAGTGGTTATTTAAAAGAAGAACAAAAAAGAAAGATTAGAGAATTTCTTTCTACTCCTAAAGAAGATCATTTAGAAATTTTTGGTACTAGTTCATTTGCTAAATATTTAATTACTTGTTTAAATCCAACCATTACACAAACTACATTACAAGATGATTTAAATAAACCTATAGATTCCATTATCTTTAAGTTTTTTAAACAAGGAACTAATCAAATCTTTGCGGCTAAAATGATTGATCCTTATACTGAAGCTTTAATGAAAGAAAAAGAACCTATTGATTTAAGAAGAGCTCCTGCTGATATTAATGAAATACTTTTATTAGATATCTTAGCTTTTATAGAAGAAAGAGGATTAAGAGGCGGCGAACTATTAACTTCAATACCAAGTGAAAGGTATTTAGAATTAATGTCAAATCTATTTAATGACTATATTGCAAAAAGAGGAGTTGATTTACAAAAGTTAGATATTGAAAAGGCTGAATTTGCTAAAGGTCCTGAATTTAATATGAATCTAGATTTAATTAAAAATAGCAGAACAAAAGAAATACTACAAAAATCTCCAAAGTTACAAAACCTATATAAAATAATGGTAGGTTCGCTAAGAAAGAAACGCAATCTTAATAGAATAGGTGCAGTTATGACAGCATCAGTAATAGAAGATTTTAATAAAATGGTTTCTAAAATAAGTGATACTATTAATAAAGAAACATCAAATGAATTTAAAACTTTTGGTGACTATTTAAATAATAAAGTTACAGAAGAAATAGATCATAAAGATTTAGAAGAATTAGTTGTAGAAGAAAAAGTTTTAAATTATAATAAATTTATAGATTTAGCCAAGGTTACTATAAAAGATAAAGTGCTGGTTGTAGAAAAAGTAACTCAATCTAATACACAGCAATTTCTACGAGATCTTTATATTGATTCCTATAATAAAGATGGTACTGTTCAAACGAGCAGTTTTGGTTTGGATCTTAGAGGAGATTTTGGATTTCCTGATGGTCCTGAATCTACCCAGGCCATCAAACAATTTTTAGTAAGTCACATGAAGTCAAATGGTAAAACTCCATCATTACATAATTTTATTGTAAGTGAACCTTATAAAGGTGTTTCCGGTAAATTTAAAGATTATGATATAACTTATCCTGGGGATCATTTTGAATTTATTCAGAATAGCGATAAAGCTAAAGATACCTTACAATACTGGAAAAATAAAGGAAAATTAACTATCCTTAATAAATACACTGTCCCTAAGAGCGGTGAGGTTTCTCAGGTTATTTTTACTAAAGCCATGTTAGGTCCTAAATATTTTGGTATTACAAGTATGGATTTTCCTAATGGTATGCAACTTTATAGAGCAATGAAACAGTCAATCAAAGAACAGGGCTTTGAACAAAAGTGGAAAGATTTACTATTAGAATTAATGAAAATAGTTTTAACAGGCCAAAAAGGTAAAGGTTATACATCAATAAACGACTTAATTGATGCAGGTAATACTACTATTACGTATGATGTATCTCCAATTTTTAAAGATAATAAATATGAAGATTTTGAAAAAGACGGTGTTTCATGGAAAGCAGTCCAGGATAATTTTGGAGAAATATTAGGTGGCTTTATGTTATTTGATATTATCGCAGACTATGAAGATGTAAACTTCCCAGATTCGGCAAATCACCCATTGGCAGATTTTATGTGGGGTGATTATCAAATTTCATCCAAAGGTGCTAAAGGCGCTTCGCCTGGAGTTAAAGATGCTTTTGCTGTAATACAAAAGAAAGTAGCTAAATCAATTATAACAAACTTAGAGAATGTTGGGAGTAACTCTGAGCAAGATTTTTATGACACGGTCATACTCCCTTTTAATCAAGGGGTAAAGGAGGGTAATTACACCTTTACTACTATTAGGAATATAGCAAATGCTCATATAGGAGATTTACCTATTTGGTCGTATATTATTAATGAAATAGGAAATTCTGATGTTACTGAAAAAGGCATAGCTACATGGATGAAAGGCTTAAGTGATGCCGAAGGAATAAAAATGTTAAAAAATATAGAAAGCAAATCGCGTAAGTTTAGAGGTGGTGCTGAAAAATATTGGAAAGAATATAAAACTAAAGGAAGTAAAAAAGCAGTAAGTATTCAAATTAGCCCAGTAATGTATCCTGTGACTGCTGCAATTGAAGAAATGTTAAATAATAAATATGGACCAAATAGTTCAAAAGAGGCTTTTACTACATTAATGAGACAGGCACTCCAGGTGCAGCAAATACATTTATGGGTAAAATTAAAGAAAGATACTCTTGATTTTAAATTTGCACCGTTTAATGCTAATAAGTTTAAATTTGATGCAAAAGGGAATATGGGTAATTATAAAAATAAAGCATTGAGCATGTCAATGATACATTAAATAAATATATAAGGTATGGATAATTTAAATGATTTAAATAATTTCTTAAATGAAAAGAAGATTGTAGTAAAGAGAAGATATACAGAGGCATATCCTGCTAAGAATGTATCTACAAATGCTAGAATCAGAAGTGTAATTTTAGATGCTATTTCAGATGGTCATATTACTGAAGAAGAAATGTCTAGAATTCTTTCAGAGCTTAGCGCTAATAAAAGATGGTTAGGTAGAAATAAAACTTTATTTAATATTAGTGAAGATCAGGCAGGAATTAAAACTTTTTCACTTTCACCTTATGGATTGAGAGTAAAGAATAAAACCACAGTACTTAATGAAGCTTTAAATGTACCTCATAAAGAAAAAGGTAAAAAACCAGTAAACATGTTTGTTGGTAGATTTCAACCTTTTACATTAGGCCATGTTAAAGTATTTGAAAAGATGTATAAAGAAAACGGTTTACCTGTTGTTGTTTATATGGTAAGAGGTGGTAAAGCAGATCCAGAGAAAAGACCATTTGATGAAGATATGCAACAAGCTATGTTTGCTAAAATGAAAAAGCAATATCCATTTTTGGAAGCAAGTATTGTAGTTCCTAATGGTGCAATTGATACAATGTTTGCAGCAGCAAGACCAGCATATGAACCTATGATGTGGGGTTATGGTACTGATAGAAAAAAATCTTATGGTGCCATGATTAATAAACAATCATATAGAGATGAATTAGGAGTTGATCCGAGTTTTAAAGGTTTTGAAATAAAAAGAGGTGATGAAAATATTTCAGCATCTAAGGTTAGGAATGCATTAAAGATAGATGATGAAAAGACTTTTAAGAAAATGACTCCTAAAAGTATACATAAGTTTTATAAACCACTACAAACTATAATGCAACCAATAAAAGAAAATGAAAATATGAAAAATTTAAAATCACTAACAGACTTTTCAATTAACGAAGAATATGTTATAGTAGATGCAATAGATCCAAAAGCTCAGAATTTAAAAAGATTACTTAAGAAACATAAGGTTACAATGAAAGTTGTTGATCCTAACGGTGCTGCCGGGTTCCCTGTGGTTGAATTAACAGGAGATAGAAAAGATCTTGAAAAAGTATTAGCATCAGACAATGGCTGGGCTGATCCAGATTTAGCAGAATTCATTGAGGAAGGTTTAAATAGTTCTATGGTTAAAGTAGAATTAATTAATGAAGCAAAGTTTAATAAAAAATCATTAATGAAAAAAATGAAAAAAGATGATGGTATGATTCAACTAGGTAATGGTGAAGAATATGTTATTTATGCATTTGGTAATGGTAATGATGATAATGATTCGATGTGGGGAGATAAAACTATTTTTGCATTAGACCAAGATGGTGGAGAACATGAAATTGAATATTCTGATATTGTTAGTTATAATGAAAGTAAACTTAATGAAGAGTATATTGAACTTATGCGTGGTCTTGAAGAAGGATTAGAAGAAATAGTAGAAGGTTGGATAGAATGGAAAAGTGGTCCTGCAACAGAAAAGAGTGACATTGCTCCAGCAAGAAAAGAATTATTAAATTTTTGTACAACATTCTTAAAAAAGAATATTAAATAATGCCAGCTCAATCAAAAGCGCAAAGAAGATTTTTTGCATTAGCATTACAATATAAAAAAAGAGAACTTAAGTCCTCTGATGTTTCAGATGAGGTTAAAGAGTTGTCAAAATTGCCAGTTAAAACATTAGAAGATTTTGTTAAAACTGACGAAAAAGAAATACCTAACAAGATAGGAGAAAACGAGTCCGGTACAGTAAACCTTAATCCGAATATGAATGTTCAGAGTATGGGTAATGCTACACTTCCTGGAAATCCAGGTTCTGCAAATTCTTTTAGTAGCCAAAAAACCGGAAGCGGTGATTTACTTGAGCCTATTAAGAAGAAAAAGAAGAAAAAGAAGAAGACGCACCTAGTATCATTCGACAAGTTTTTAAATATCATGAAGGGTTGATAAATAAAACAAAGACTATCAACTGCTATGGCCGTATTACCTAAGTATCAATTAAAGCAATTATTTGAAGCCGGAGACCTTATCACACAATTAACATTAGGTGATTTAATAGATGCTACATATAACCCAACACTCGTTGGTGGAACTAACATTATACTTTCAGAAGTAATAACACCATCAGGAACAACTATTACAATTAATTCTTCTGGTGGTGGTAGTGGAACAGTACAAAGTATAAGTTCTGGTAATACTCAATTTATTAATACCACCATTACAGGCAATCCTAGTGTATCTCCAAATATCACTAGTGCATTAAATGCAACAGGTACTCCAAGTAGAAATACATATTTAAGAGGTGATAATACTTGGGCTCCTGCTATTGGGAGTGGTTTTCCTGGAGCCACAGGTGCTCAAGGGACTGTAGGTAGTATCGGTGCAACTGGTGCAGGTGGAATTGGCGCAACTGGTCTTATAGGTGCAACGGGCTCTGGTGCAACTGGCCTTACCGGTGCAACTGGTAATCAAGGATCCATAGGTAATGATGGAGCTACTGGTTTTGGTTTTACTGGTGCAACAGGAATTGGTGCCACTGGTGCGCAAGGGACTATAGGTAATGATGGTGCAACTGGGTTTGGTTTTACTGGTGCAACAGGAATTGGTGCCACTGGTGCGCAAGGGACTATAGGTAATATTGGTGCAACTGGGTTTGGCAATATTGGTGCAACTGGAATTGGATCAACAGGGTTTATTGGTGCAACTGGGTTTGGTAATATTGGTGCAACCGGCGCAGGTCTTACTGGTGCAACTGGTAATCAAGGATCAAAAGGTAGTATCGGTGCAACTGGTGCTGGTTTTACTGGTGCAACTGGATTTATAGGTTCAACAGGATTTAATGGCTCAACTGGTTTTATAGGTTCTACTGGAATTGGTTCAACTGGTTTTACTGGGTCAACGGGAGTAGGAGCAACCGGTTCTATTGGTTCAACTGGATTTATTGGGGCAACAGGAATAGGCGCGACGGGAGTAGGAGGAATTGGTGCAACTGGATTTACTGGTTCAACAGGATTTATAGGTTCAACAGGAATAGGCGCGACGGGAGTAGGAGGAATTGGTGCAACTGGATTTACTGGTTCAACAGGATTTATAGGTTCAACAGGAGCGGGTGGAATCGGTGCAACTGGATTTACTGGTTCAACTGGATTTATAGGTGCAACAGGAATTGGCTCAACTGGTTTTATAGGTTCTACCGGAATTGGTGCAACTGGCTTTACTGGTTCAACTGGAATTGGGGCAACAGGTGCTATTGGTTCAACAGGATTTATAGGTGCAACAGGTGCAGGTGGTGTTCTTATTGTAAAAGATGAAGGGGTACAAGTAGGAGCAACAGGTTATACTATAATGAATTTTGTAGGTACAGATGTATTAGCAGAAGATAGTGGAACACCGGGCCAAGTAAATGTCTATATACCAACACCTACATTTTTATCACACTTTAATACAACCGATGGAACAAATAATGCAACTATGGATGCTAACTTATATCCTTTTGGTGATACCCCAAGAATAAGTAAACCAACAACGGAAGGAAATCCTTTTAAAACTGGATCAGCTCCTAATAATGTATGGCAAACATTAGCTAAAGCATCTTATGAATCACCAGTAACAACAGGAAGAATTCAATATGATACAGTTGCTTCATGTACTGGTTTTAGTGCAGACGCAACGGGCGATGCAAAATTCGTGATTAATGTATATGATGCTAATGGTACATCTGTATTAACAGGTGGTACTTTAGATACTTCTGCAACTAATGCAATATACCAAACCCAAACCTTTACAAATGGAACAGGTATAACACTTGCAATATCAAATTACGCAGCCGATTTACCAACTAAATTTTCTGCTGACGTTTCAATAGTAATAGATGCTGGAACTATTCTTACTGCAAACGGTTTAGACGGTGGTCGTTATCATGTTGGAATAGTTATGACAACTGATACTGCCACAGATGGTGGTGGTGTATATTCATATTTTGGGCCTAACGGAAATTCATCAACATCTTATAATGGTGAAACTAATGATGTATTTTTTGATTCTAATCCTTCTACACCATCTATTAATGGTACAACTACAATAGTAGAATCTTCAACTCCTGCTAACATTATTACTAAATATTTAAGTGGTGTTCAGTATTATACAATAACTTCAGGTAATGGTTCACAATTTGAACTAGATGTTTCTGATATAGATAACTTTAATGCAAATACACAAGGTAGAGGTGGTGATGATGATTGGAACTTTAGAGCAATAGGAACTAATTATGGATTACCTACTTTACAACTTGAAGCATGGGGTCCATCTGTAGGTACATTTACTGGAGTGGATTGGCCAGATTTTTATAATGCATCGGATGTAGCATTTGATTATAATAGTTGGGCTATAAATAATAGTAATTTTAGATTTAGAAATAATACTGCAACTGTATCAGGACAGGTATACGACCCATGGAATTCAGGAAATACTGTTAATTCAAGTAATGCTGCTATATTAATAGATACATATGCTGAAATTAGTAATTCAACTTTACTAAGAGAAAGGTTTGATGATGAACAATATAGATTAGAAAGAACAGGAACTTATACAGCATTTGTTCCAACTGCAACATTAACAGGTAGTGGATTAACAAATCAAACTGGATCTTCTTCACCATTTTGCCAAGCATGTACAGTAGGGAGTAATATAATTCAGCCAAGCATATTCTTTAAAGATAATGGAAACAGTCCACAGTATGCTAGTGCAACCGGTTCATTAACTCCATATAAACCAGATAAGACTACAAGTAATCCTGATTATAGTGGAGCAAGTTACCAAGTAACATCTACTTATCATAGGTTAATGAAAACAACAGGAAGTTTAACAGATGCTATTGCATCTTTTGAATTAGAATTTTCTGGTGATCCATTAGGTTCTACATTCTTTAATGATTTGGTAAATGAAGATATTAAAGTATACATAAGAAAAGCTAATGAAGGATCAGGCGCTGGTAATATTGGTTATAGTGCAATACCATTATCATTGCATGGCTCTGCGCCGTTTACAACAATATTAGATCCACCTAGTGGAATTGATACAGCATCAGCTGCATGTAGAACAACTTTAACAAATAGTAATACCATTGCAGGTACGTTTGGTGGATTTGATGCCACTGAAGGGTTTTATATAGAAGTACAAATTGTAAACTCAGCAATTAGGATTGATCAAATAGTAGCTAATATAGTTTATGCAAATGGAACTATTGTTAATGGGTAAGAATAAATATAAAAAGAGAATAATCAGAAATGGGATTTAGTACAAATGATGTAAATAAATTAACTTTTAAGGTTCAAGCCGGAGGGGTTATTGATGCGAATACCGGATCAAGATGGTATGAGTCGTGGAAGGCTTTTGATCCTAAAGTTTTGCCTGAGAGAATATTAACTAATTATAATTTAATTCCTACCGCTAATGTTCTTTCTGATGCGGTATCAAATGCTTCAGCCGATCCTACTAATATACAGGATCTTTCAGCTGCTGCATCTGCAAAAAGATTAACAGTAATACAAACTGGTAAGAATAATTCCTGGATAGTTTATAATACTTATAATACTCCATCATCAGGTCCTTTATTAAACTGGATATCTCCTCCGTCAAAACCACAATCAACAGGTGCACCATCAGATGGATATAAAGTAACCTTATGGAGTGGTGATCCATCTGGAGCAGCAGGAACTTTTGCTCAAATATTTACATCAGCAGAACAAGATTCCGGTAGTGGATTTGTAGGATGGGTATATAATTATGACATGGGGTTATTATTCCTTGCTGATGATTTAGTAACCGCAATACAGAATAATTCAAGTGGACTTTATCCAGGTGGATTAGATTTATATATTAATGGTTTTAGATATGTCGGTACTACAGGTACTGGTGGAGGAGGAGTTGGTGCTACTGGATTTATTGGTGCAACTGGAATAGGTTCTACTGGATTTACTGGAGCAACAGGATCAGGTGGAGGTGGAGGTGCTACAGGTTCCACTGGATTTATAGGTTCAACTGGAGCTATTGGTCAACAAGGAGCAAGTGGAGCTATTGGTCAACAAGGAGCAAGTGGCGCTATTGGTCAACAAGGAGCAAGTGGTGCTATTGGTCAACAAGGTGCTACTGGGACTCAAGGTGCTAATGGTGAACAGGGGTCAACTGGATTTACTGGTTCAACTGGTGCTATTGGCCAACAAGGAGCAAGTGGTGCTATAGGTCAACAAGGAGCAAGTGGTGCTATAGGTCAACAGGGAGCAAGTGGAGCTATTGGTCAACAAGGAGCAACAGGTACTCAAGGTGAAATAGGTAATCAAGGATCAACTGGATTTACAGGATCCACTGGAGCCATTGGTCAACAAGGAGCAAGTGGAGCCATTGGTCAACAAGGAGCAAGTGGAGCCATTGGCCAACAAGGAGCAAGTGGTGCTATAGGTCAACAAGGAGCAACAGGCCAACAAGGATTTAGAGGAACACAAGGTGCTACTGGTACACAAGGGTCAACAGGTTTAACCGGTCAACAAGGAGCAACAGGTTTAACAGGACAACAAGGAGCAACAGGTACTCAAGGAGCAGACGGTGAACAAGGAGCTATAGGTCAACAAGGAGCAAGTGGATTAACTGGACAACAAGGAGCCACAGGTACAATAGGTGGCCAAGGGGCAACAGGTACAATAGGTGGCCAAGGAGCAAGTGGAGCAATTGGTAACCAAGGTGCAACAGGTTTAACAGGACAACAAGGAGCAACAGGAACTCAAGGTGCCGATGGAGAACAAGGTGCTATAGGGCAACAAGGAGCAAGTGGAGCTGTAGGTCAACAAGGAGCAAGTGGATTAACTGGACAACAAGGAGCCACAGGAACGCAGGGTGCGGACGGTGAGCAAGGAGCTGTAGGTCAACAAGGATCTACAGGAGCTATTGGTAATCAAGGTGCAACTGGATTAACTGGTCAGCAAGGAGCAACTGGAACACAGGGCGCTGCTGGAGAACAAGGAGCAGTTGGTGAACAAGGAGCAACCGGTTCTGTAGGTAATCAAGGATCAACTGGATTTACTGGTTCAACTGGTGCTGTAGGACAACAAGGAGCAAGTGGAGCTGTAGGTCAACAAGGAGCAAGTGGTGCTATTGGTAATCAAGGAGCAACGGGTACTCAGGGTGCTGATGGAGAACAGGGTGCTATTGGTAATCAAGGAGCAACTGGTGCTATTGGTAATCAAGGTGCAACAGGATTAACTGGTCAACAAGGAGCTACTGGTACTCAAGGTGCCGATGGAGAACAAGGAGCTATTGGTCAACAAGGAGCAAGTGGCGCTATTGGTCAACAAGGAGCAAGTGGTGCTATTGGTAACCAAGGTGCAACAGGTGCTATAGGTGAACAAGGAGCTGTTGGATTACAAGGAGCAAGTGGATTAACTGGACAACAAGGAGCCACAGGAACTCAAGGTGCCGATGGAGAACAAGGTGCTATAGGATTACAAGGAGCAAGCGGTTTAACTGGGCAACAAGGAGCTACTGGTGCTGTAGGTCAACAAGGAGCTGATGGAGAACAAGGTGCAATTGGTTTACAAGGTAGTACTGGTTTAACAGGACAACAAGGAGCTACTGGAACTCAAGGTGCTGATGGTGAACAAGGAGCTATTGGATTACAGGGAGCAAGTGGTGCTATTGGCCAACAAGGAGCAACAGGAACACAAGGAGCTGACGGAGAACAAGGAGCTATAGGTAATCAAGGAGCAACAGGTACAATAGGTGGCCAAGGAGCAAGCGGTGCCGTAGGACAACAGGGAGCAACAGGATTAACTGGGCAACAGGGAGCAACAGGAACTCAAGGAGCAGACGGAGAACAAGGAGCTATAGGTCAACAAGGATCTACTGGTGTAACTGGTCAACAAGGTTCAACTGGAGCCCAAGGAGATACAGGTTTACAAGGTAGTACAGGAACACAGGGTGCTGATGGAGAACAAGGTGCTATTGGTAATCAAGGAGCAACAGGTTTAACCGGACAACAAGGAGCAACAGGTACTCAAGGTGCCGATGGAGAACAAGGTGCTGTAGGACAACAAGGAGCAACCGGTTTAACAGGACAACAAGGAGCAACAGGAACTCAGGGAGCAGCAGGATTACAAGGTAGTACAGGAACCCAAGGTGCCGATGGAGAACAAGGTGCTATAGGATTACAAGGAGCAAGTGGTTTAACGGGACAACAAGGTGCAACAGGAACACAAGGTGCAGACGGAGAACAAGGCGCAATTGGTAATCAAGGCGCAACAGGTACTCAAGGTGCAACCGGTTTAACAGGACAACAAGGAGCAACAGGAACTCAAGGAGCAGACGGAGAACAAGGTGCTATAGGACTACAGGGTAGTACAGGTGCTGTAGGCCAACAAGGAGCAAGTGGTGCTATCGGACAACAAGGAGCATCAGGAACTAAAGGTCCTGATGGAGACCAAGGAGCAACTGGTGCTGTAGGTCAACAAGGAGCTGATGGAGAACAGGGTGCAATTGGTTTACAGGGAGCAACAGGATTAACTGGGCAACAAGGAGCAACAGGAACCCAAGGAGCAGACGGAGAACAAGGAGCTGTAGGTCAACAAGGGGCAACTGGTTCTGTAGGTCAACAAGGAGCCACGGGATTACAAGGAGCCACAGGATTACAAGGTTCAACTGGAAGTCAGGGTGCTGATGGAGAACAGGGTGCTATTGGTAATCAAGGTGCAACAGGATTAACTGGTCAACAAGGAGCTACTGGTACTCAAGGTGCTAATGGCGAACAAGGGGCTATCGGATTACAAGGCAGCACTGGTGTAATAGGACAACAAGGTGCAACTGGTGGGCAAGGGGCAGACGGAGAACAAGGTGCTATTGGTAATCAAGGTGCAACTGGTTTAACTGGTCAGCAAGGAGCAACAGGAACACAAGGTGCTAATGGTGAACAAGGTGCTGTAGGTGAACAAGGTGCAACAGGATTACAGGGTGCTACT
>Ga0207890_1000311_pt1 | contig 15208 bp, 12 predicted proteins | sample LinPmetageLP48_FD_184059 | JGI IMG/M metagenome (GOLD analysis project Ga0207890, IMG submission 184059) | Marine viral communities from the Pacific Ocean - LP-48 (SPAdes) | ecosystem: Environmental > Aquatic > Marine > Oceanic | place: Pacific Ocean | collected 2011-06-13 | reverse complement strand
TCAATTTCTGTTGCTGACGCATCCAGACTGTTTTCCACCAGTTCCTTGATGACAGATGCCGGGCGTTCGATAACTTCGCCAGCCGCAATTTGGTTGGCAAGTTGTAGGGGCAGTGCAAGGATACGTTTCGGCGTCAGCATCGACACAGTTTAACAGCTGCGAACAGCAAATCCGCAGTCAAAATCACTCAAGGAATTTTTAAAACGTCACCGACCATCAGTTTGCTGGTTTGCAGATTATTGGTGGATTTCAATTCAGACATATTGACCCGATAGCGTTGTGCAATGGTGCTTAAGGTATCGCCGCTGCTAACAATATGTTGTTGCGGTTTAACCTGCTGGGTTATCGGGTTTCTCTGGAAATAACTACGAATACCAGCCAGCATTGCCTGCGCCAGTTTGTTCTGATGATTGACATCATTAAGCTTTCGCTCTTCTTCCGGGTTGGAAATAAACGCTGTTTCTACCAGTACCGAGGGAATGTCCGGTGATTTGAGTACTACGAAAGCGGCTGATTCAACCTGTTTTTTATGTACCGGGCCAACGCGTTTCAATCCCCCCAGAACACTGTTACCCACTTCAAGACTGGCTTCAAGACTGGCGGTCTGTGATAAATCGAGTAATACCGAGGCCAGTAGGTCATCTTTATCCTCCAGACTAATACCACCAGCCAGATCAGCAGCATTCTCACGGTCTGCCAGAATCTGAGCCGCCTCACTACTCGCTCCGCGTTGCGATAGCACATAGACCGAAGAGCCTTTGGCGCTGCTCCGTTGGAAGGCATCAGCATGGATGGAAATAAACATATCCGCACCATTTTGTTTGGCTCGCTGAATACGTTGTCTCAGGGTAATGAACTCATCGCGTTCACGTGTCATAAAGGCACGCATTCCCGGTTCGTTATCCACCAGCTTTGCCAGCCGACGGGAAATAGCGAGTACCACATCTTTTTCACGTGTACCTTTTCTGCCAATCGCCCCCGGATCACGGCCCCCATGTCCCGGATCGATTGCTATCACAATATCGCGGCGGGGTAGCATCGGTCTATTGCGTACCGTGGTCGTAGTGGCTGTTTTCTGCGGTGGTGGGGTGTAATCAACTTTTGTAATTTGAGTGGAAGCTTTTTCTTCCTCTTTAACAGCCGCTTTTTCTGGTGATTTTGATGATTTGTTAGAGGCCAGGGCCGTGGCTGGTCCATGTTTTAAATCGACCAGAAGACGATGCGAGTATTCACCTTCAGGCGCCAGAGTCTGAATCTCATAGTCCGTTTGCTGTTTAAGATCGAAAACCAGGCGATATGTTTCTTGATCATGCTGGGCATGACGGATTTTTTCGACTACTGCACTGTTAAATGTCGGGGCAATTAATTTTTTGTTTACCTTTGCGGCTTTAAGATCAACAACTAACCGATGCGGATTTGTCAGTGTAAAGCTGGAATATTCCAGTGCTGTATCAAGATCCAGCACCACCCGGGTCAGGTTGGTATTTTGGGATATACGGATATTCTCAACCGAGGCGGCAAGCGCATCGACCGTAAACATCAATAATATCAATCCCAATAACAAACGAGACATAGCAAGTTCCAACAAATTACACAGTGCTAGTTTGTGATTGAAGTAATAAAAAATCAAGACTTTTTTCTATATTTTTAATGAGATAGCGAATAAAGCTGAATTAGTTGTGAAGTTTGTCGCAGATAGCAGAAGCAACTTCGGAATAAGCCCTAAAAATAACTTCACGGCCGGAAGTCTGATATTTCAAAGAGATAAGCAGGTCGGGCTCAGGTAAAACGCCTGTGCCTTGTTCCGGCCATTCGATTAACGATAGGGCGTTGGCAGAAAAATAATCTTCTATACCCAGATAGAGCAGTTCTTCCGGATCAGCGAGACGGTATAAGTCAAAATGGTAAATATCCCGCGCATTGAGCTGATAATGCTCGACCAGAGTGTAAGTCGGGCTTTTAACTTTACCTGAATGGCCAAGAGCTTTGAGCAATCCCCGAACAAAAGTCGTTTTCCCCGCTCCAAGGTCACCTTTGAGGTGGATGCAGAATGCTGAATCAGGCAGCAAGGCCGCCAATTTAGCCGCCAATTCCAGAGTAGCTTGTTCGTCTTTGAGCCAGAACATTAATAGATAAGATTTGCTAGTCGACGCAGATGTGGCATCAAATCCATGGCCAGTGTGCCGCGTTCACCATCAAGTTCGGCTGCTTTATCCGCCGCCATGCCGTGAAGCGTGACGCCCACACAGGCGGCATCCATGATTGGAAAATGCTGCGCCAGCAGCCCGCCAATGACCCCGGCCAGTACGTCACCCATACCACCACTGCCCATTCCGGGATTACCCCATGTGGAAAGACGGGTCGGTGCTTCACCGTTGGAAATCAGGGTTCCTGATCCTTTCAGAACTACCACGCCACCATAACGTCTTTGCAGTTCATAAACTGCGGCAAAACGATCTGCCTGGATTTCTTCTGAGCTACAACCCAATAAACGCGCTGCTTCACCAGGATGCGGGGTGAGCACCCAGTTATCATGATGTTGTGGGTTTTTACTTAGCAGATTTAGCGCATCTGCATCCACGACCATCGGCAGGTTGGTTTCAATGGCTTTCTGGAATAACGCAATGGCCCATTCACTCTGGCCAAGACCAGGGCCAACTGAAAGTGCATTTGCAGGACGCAGCAATTCCTCAAGCTCACTGGCACTTTCAACGCCATAACACATCAATTCAGGTCGAGCCAGATTCAGGATGGGACCGTGTGCACTTCGGGTTGCAATACTGTTTAAACCGGAACCTACGCGCGCTCCTGCCTCAGCTGCAACGCGTGCTGCGCCAGGCATACCATGATCGCCACCAATGATAAACAAATGGCCATATAAACCTTTATGACCTGTACGCTCGCGAGGGGCTAGTCCTGCCGCATCGTTTTCCAGACTGACCCGACGCGCAATGGGGGTAAAAGCTTTATAGATGGCAGAAGGGACTTTTAATGAATCAAAGCAGACCTGGCCACAGTAATTGGGGCCTTCGCCGGTAAATAGCCCTTTGTTCAAACCTAGAAAGCTTAATGTGATTGTGGCATGGACGGCGGTTCCTAATGCGCGGCCGGTGTTAGCATGAAGACCGGAAGGAATGTCCAGCGCTAAAACCGGTATTCGTTTTGTATGTTCATTGATAGCGTTAACCGCTAAGGCATGGTAACCACTTACTTCACGACTGAGCCCTATACCCAGAAGCGCATCAACAATAACGTCTGTGGTAGGTAATTTATCTTCAAACCGATGAATTTCAACACCGCTGGCAAGAATTGATTCACGGGCTGCAAAAGTTTCCTCGCTCATTTCTTTTTCATCGCCCACCTGAAAAATGCTGACGCGATACTCTTCCGCGATTGCCTGTCTGGCCAGTTCGAAGCCATCCCCACCATTATTGCCAGTACCGCAAACCACTAATATACGTTCAGCTTGGGGCCAATGACATTTAATACAATCCAGCGCAGCCCCGCCTGCACGTGCCATTAATGTTGCTGACGAAATATTATGTTGCCCTGTGACAATACGTTCCAGTTCACGGGTCTGTTCTGCAGTGTAGAGTTCATGTGGCAAGGTCGACATAAAATAATATCCCGATGAAAAAATTCAGTTCTTTATAATAGCCCGCATGGCCGATTCAAATACAGTGCAGTTATCCCGAACGCTTTTAAAAGATATGCAGATCTGGGCGCGTTCACTGGGTTTTCAGCAGCTTGGGGTCAGTGATATTGACCTGTCTGCAGCAGAAGATCAATTACAACAATGGTTAGCGCGCGGTTTTCATGGTGAGATGGAGTTTATGCAACGCCATGGCAGTTTGCGAACCCATCCCGAAGAGTTAATGCCCGGAACTATTCGCGTAATAACCGCCAGAATGGACTACTGGCCGGAAACCGCTTCCGATGCATGGCAAGTGATGGGCGAGAGTGAATTGGGTTTTATCTCTCGTTATGCACTGGGTCGGGATTATCACAAGTTGATACGTAAGCGTTTACTTCGGCTTTCGAAACGAATTGAGGAGGCCGTTGGTGCAATGGGATATCGGGTTTTTACCGATAGCGCACCCGTGATGGAAAAAGCCCTGGCACAAAAATCCGGACTGGGCTGGATTGGCAAACATACCAATGTGTTAAACCGGCAAAACGGTTCATATTTCTTTTTGGGCGAAATTTATACTGATCTGCCTTTACCACTGACAGAGCCTGTATCTGATCATTGTGGTTCCTGCACGGCCTGTATCGATATCTGCCCGACTCAGGCGATTGTCGCACCTTACGAACTGGATGCCCGGCGTTGTATTTCGTATCTGACTATTGAGCTTCGCGGCAGTATCCCTGTCGAATTCCGACCTATGATGGGCAATAGGATATATGGCTGTGATGACTGCCAGTTGGTATGTCCCTGGAACAAATTTGCTCAGATGACAACAGAATCGGCTTATTTGCCACGCGAAGGTCTTGATGCCCCTCAGCTGGTGGATTTATTTGCCTGGACCGAATCTGAATTTCTGCAACGCCTTGAAGGCAGCCCAATCCGCCGCATTGGTTATGAATGTTGGTTGCGGAATATTGCTATTGCTCTGGGGAATGCCAAAACTTCACAAACAGTTTTGGCGGCATTAAAGGATCGGATTGAATATCCCTCAGAGCTTGTACGTGAACATGTACAGTGGGCTTTGGAACAACACAATACCCCGTCATAAAGCTGTCATTAACACCCTATAGAGTCTCGTGCCTGTATGTCTATTTATACTGGAGCAGGTGTGAGATTAAGTGTGGTATCAAGATGGCTGGCAATATTTATGGCTGCTGGATTAATGATAGGAGTGCTGGCGGGTATTTGGGGTTGGCAACAATTAGATAAGCCCTATCAGATCGCCCAGCAGTTCCAGCAATTTAAATCCCGGTTTGATATTGAGGTTCGGGTGTTGTTGGCCCGTTATCTGGCTTCCGGTGATGCTGACCTGCTTCAACAGGCGGAAACACAGCTTGTTGAATTATCTACCGTAGAACAGACCTGGCTCACTGAACAGGATAATCAGACGATTCAATCTGCCATTGCCTTGCTTCAGGAAAAAGTACTTGAAGTGCGTGAGGCTGGAAAACTGGCTGGTAATCCACAAGCGCTGCTGATTCAGAATGAACGTGAACGAGATGGTGAAATTGGCCTTTTGATCGACTACGCTCAAAATAGAGAAGCGCAGGGGCATCCCTATCAGCAATCCTTTACAGCACTACTGGCAGAATTAAGTCGTCAACTGAATGATATTGGTCGCCTGCGGCAGCGTTATATCGAATTGCAAACCAGCGAGATTCAAACAGCATTAGTTTCTGCGAACAATGCGTTTATCGATAAGTTGGAACAATTAAATACTCTGCCAAAATTTGGTGTTTATTCAGAAGTGAATACCGAAGCATTAATTCCCCAGGAGCCGGAAGAACTTGGGCAACGTGGCATTGACTCATTATTCTCATTGAGCAGACGCTATGAAAAAGAATTAAGCAATACATTAGAGTTTGATCAGCAGCTACAACAAAAACGCGCGGCCTTAGGTGGCGAGATTTCTACATTTGCCGATAAGCTGGATCAGTTTCAGTTAAAAATAGAAGACATCAAACAGTCTATCAGTCAGCAGGTACAGTGGATCATGATGGGGGTTGTTACCATTATTATCCTGACTATTTTGCTGTTCTATTTTTTACAGAAACGAATCATCCGTTTTCTAATTCAGTTAGAGCATTATTTCAGCCAGATGATTAAAGGTAACTTTCAACAGACGCTGGTTTCACAGCTACCGTTTGTCGAATCACGATCCGTTGAGCAATCGGCCCTGCAGCTACAAAGTTATTTTGCTCAGTTGATTGATAAGCTGAATCAGCAATCTCAAAATGTATTGGCTGCCAGTACTGATTTACAAACTGCCTCAATGCAGGCGGTATCGGTCAATCAACAACAGATTGCCGCCACCGAGGAAGTTTCGGCTGCGGTCACCGAGTTATCGTATTCCTTTAAAGAGGTTGCCCAAAGTGCCTCAAATGCGGCTGAATCAACAGAACAGGCTACTCAGGCAACTCAGCAGGCCAGTCAACAATTAACCAGTGCTGCCAATGCCAGTCATCAACTCGCTGAGGATTTGTTAGCATTTGAAAGCACGATGAATACATTGGAACAACGTGGCAAGGATATCAGTCAGGTGCTAGTGGTGATTCAAAGTGTGGCTGAGCAAACAAATCTGTTGGCCCTGAATGCGGCAATTGAGGCCGCAAGAGCCGGTGAACATGGCAGAGGCTTCAGTGTGGTAGCCGATGAAGTTCGACAATTGGCGACCCGCACTAAACAATCAACGGAAGAAATTCAGGCCATTATTGTCGATCTGCTGAACAGCAGCGGTGAAGCTGCTGCAACGGTTCGATCCCAGAGTCAGTTTGCTGAACAATGTGCTGAACAAGGTTTTAAAGCTAAAACAGCGATGACTCCGGTAATAAACGCGGTGCAGAATATTCATCAGGTCAATGCTTCCATCGCCACAGCAACCCAGCAACAGACAGCGGTAGTGGATGATATCGCCAGAAGTACCGAACAGATCAAACAGCGCTCAGAGACCGTGAATCAGCAAATAACTGAAATTGAACAGGCTGGGCACAGTCTCAATCAAGTCAGCCAGAGTTTGAATAAACTGGTGGGGCAACTAAAACAATAAACCGAGTGATAATTTGTAGTTGGAATTTTTATGAACAACCATTTTGATCCACTCCTGCAAAAGCAGTTGAGTCGACGCTCAGTGCTGCAATTCAGTTTAGGTGCGATGCTGGCATCTGCCATGCCATTATCCTCGGCCGCTACAATGCTTCGCAATCAATCTCAATTGCTTGGCTTTACACCGATTCCGACCGCTGATTTACTCGATGAAGTGGTGGTGCCGGAAGGCTACCGGGCTGAAGTGTTTTACCGCTGGGGGGATCCTATTTCGGATGGTCCGGCATTTAACATGGATGCCAGCAATAGTGCCGCTGATCAAATGCAACAGGCCGGTATGCACCATGATGCCTTGCAGTATTTTCCATTGCCTAAAGGTTCAGAGAATAATGATCATGGCCTGTTGGTAATGAATCATGAATATCTGGATCTGGATATCATTCATACCGATGGCAGCCATAAGCATTCACCGGAAACCTACACTGCCGACAAAGTCGCCAAAGAGCAAAATGCTCATGGTGTATCGCTGATTGAAGTCAGACAGGAAAATGGTGAGTGGCAAATTGTCCGTCCATCGACCTATGCCCGCCGTTTAACGGCTAACACACCAATGCAGATAAGCGGCCCGGCTGCAGGACATGAGTTGATGAAAACCCGAGCTGATCCAGAAGGCAAAAACGTGCTGGGTACTTTCAATAATTGCGCCAATGGTAAAACTCCCTGGGGAACGTATCTGACCTGCGAAGAGAATTTTCATTATTACTTTGTCGCTGATCCCAAACACTCAAGAGATGCGGAAACCGAACGCCGCTGGCAACGCTATAAGCTGGGGTTCAGTTATTACGGCTGGCAGCAGTTTGACGCGCGGTTTGATTTGGATAAAGAGCCTAATGAAGCCAATCGCTTTGGCTGGATGGTTGAATTTGATCCGTATAACCCACAAAGCATTCCGGTAAAACGGACCGCACTGGGACGTTTTGCCCATGAAAATGTGGCGCACAAAATAGGCAGGGACGGCCGTTTGGCATTTTATTCAGGTGATGATTCCAAATTTGAATACATCTATAAATTTATTACCCGCGATGCCTGGGATGGCAGTCTGGGCGCACATCATGGTCGGTTGCTGGATGATGGCATTCTCTATGTTGCACGCTTTGAAGAGGATGGCAGCGCCCGTTGGTTGCCGCTGCTGTTTGGTGAAAATGGGTTAACGACTGAAAACGGGTTTGTCGATCAGGCCGATGTACTGGTTCATGCCCGTGCAGCAGCAGATATCGTGGGCGCCACTAAAATGGACCGCCCGGAATGGATCACGGTGCATCCGCATAACTATGAGGTGTTTGTCTCTCTGACCAATAACAGTGATCGGGGCCAACAAGATAACGTCGGTAAAGATGCCGCTAATCCGCGTAACCAGAACCTTTTCGGTCATATTATTAAATTCAGTGAAGCCGACGCCACCGCCACTGAGTTTAGTTGGCAGGTTTTTGTTTTGGCTGGCGAGGGAGAGGGTGAGCAGTTCGCCAATCCTGATGGCTTAAACATCGATGACCGCGGTGTGTTATGGATTCAGACCGATGTCAGTGCCAGCGTATTGAATGATGGGGCGTTTAAACAATTTGGCAATAACCAGATGTTGGCAGCCGATCCGGCAACTGGTGAAATCCGCCGATTTCTGACTGGACCAGTGGGGTGTGAAATTACGGGCGTGATCATGACACCGGATATGAAAACCATGTGGGTGAATATTCAGCATCCGGGTGAAATGTTAGATGTTCTGCAAAGACGTGGCATCAATAAGTCCCCCCAAAACCCTAACGCGGCCAGTAACTGGCCCGATCATTATCCAAATGGCCGTCCTCGTTCCGCCACGGTGCTTATTAGCAAAGAGGATGGTGGGGTGATTGGGACGTGATGCTAAGTAATTAACCACAGAGACACAGAGATTTATATAGTCGTTAATCCGCAGATTTCGCAGATGGACGCAGATTATTTGAGAAGTAATATGGATATTACCGTGCCTTACAAGCCATAAATGTTGATGGATAAATTTTTTTCGTAGGTTGGCGCTTAGTCTGCGAAGCCCAACACTATATTTATGTCGGGTTACGCTTCGCTAACCTGAACTGCTTCATTTATCAACCTCTGTGCCTTCCGTGTCTCTGTGGTTAATTCAAAAAAAATCTGCGTCCATCTGCGTAATCTGCGGATCAAATAATATTAGTTTTGACTGGGTTTGCGAAACCCAAGATTTATTCTGAAAAATACAACGAATTAGCTGTTAGTCTTGGCTGAGACTAAGTTTTGATTACTATTGCATGTAGTTCATCGCCATTCGAGGCCCTAAATGTTTTCATCCTTGACGTTCAACCTGATCGCTTTTGGCATCGCTGCTCTGATCATCATTCTCGCTGGCAGTCGTTTGGCAAAATTTGCAGATGAACTGGCTGATCGGACTGGCATGGGGGAAGCACTGTTTGGAGTATTACTGCTGGCGGGAGTGACTTCGCTACCGGACTTTGCTGCGACCTTAAGTGCCGCAATAGATTCACGTCCCGATCTGGCCATGAGTAATGTTATGGGTAGCATGGCGGTGAATCTGGTGTTTCTTGGTATTGCGGACATCGTATATCGCAAAGCCAATCTGGAGCATGCAGCCGCTTCCCCTGTGAACCTGATACTCGCAGGCTTGTTGATTGTATTGCTGACACTGCCATTACTGGCGATCGTCTCGCCCTCAGTTTCCTTTTGGGGTGTGCATCCGGTTACGCCAGTGATCGTTTTTAGCTATCTATTTGGATTGCGCTTGGTTCACCGCGCGCAATCACGACCAATGTGGTTTCCACGGCCAACCCAACAGACAGTTCCGGATAAACCCCAAAAACAACATCATAGTAGCCTGGCGGCAACATGGCTTGGTTTTATTGCACTGGCTTTCGTGACCTGCATCGCGGGTTGGATGGTAATGGAATCAGCCAAAGGTATTGCCGATCACACTGGTCTTTCGGACACTTTGGTGGGGGGCCTGTTTACCGCCCTGGCGACTTCCACACCCGAATTAGTCACCACTATCGCCGCAATACGCTATGGCGCGCTGACCCTGGCAGTTAGTAATATCTTCGGTACCAACTGTTTTAATATTCTCGTGGTAGCCGCAGCCGATGCGGGCTATCCGCATAATTCCATCTATCACGATATGTCACCCGTCCAGATGACATGGGGGTTGGTCAGTATCCTGATGACTGCCATTTTGTTGCTGGGCATGGTGCGGCGCGAGACATACGGCATTGGCCGAATTGGTTTCGAAAGTGCCTTAATTCTCTCTGTTTACGTCATCGCCTTGGGCATTATTGTGTTAAATGGCTGAGACCTTTCAGATTATTAATCACAGAGGCACGAAGAGCACAGAAGTTTATATGGATATTTATCCGCAGATTTCGCAGATGGACGCAGATTAATTTAGAGACAATGGTGTGATTTAACCATGCCTACCTAAACACCAATATTGGTAATATAAAAACTTAGTATGTTGGTGCTGAGGCAGGAAGCCTAACAATCACGTTTGCTTTGTCGGGTTACGCTACGCTAACCCGACCTACCTTGTTTATTAATTTCTGTGCCTGCGTGTCTCTGTGGTTAATCCAAGAAAATCTGCGTCCATCTATGTAATCTGCGGATCGAACTCATTAAATTGCTAGTCATTTAATAATGTGAAATATTATTTTTTCAACGTTTCAATGCACCATGCATTATGGAAAGACAGAACGGAGAAAACAGAAAGTAGTTTTGTTTTCTTAAATAAATAGAACAGGGCGCGAAGGTCCTGATAAAGCAAAATCTAGGGAGGGAAAAAATGTCTTCTTCATTAATGATCGGACCCTTACTCGGTGTCGAGTCGGACACTGATTACACAGTGTGTTTTTTGACCGATAAAACGGTGAGCTCCGCTACGGTGATCATGGATGACATTTCTGTTCAGGCAACGCAAATTCAGACAACACCAAAAGGCTACTTCTGGCGAGTTGAAGCAGAAATACCAGCAAACAGTTCAGGTAAGTTTGTCAGCTACACTATTAATCTGAATAACAACAAAGCCAATGACAAGCATGGTCGTGACCGCTGGACGTTTTATGTGCCAGGTTTAGATGAAAAGCCGATATTTGCTTATACCTCCTGTAATGGTTTTTCCAGTGCAGATATTCTCACCAAAACCGAAAACCCATACGCCTTATGGGAGGACATGCAGCGCAAGCATTATCAACAACCCTTTTCCATACTAATGATGGGCGGTGATCAACTCTATGCGGATGAAATATGGTCGGCTGTCCCGGAATTAGAGAAATGGTTACAACTCACTAAAGTAGAAAAAACGTCGCGTACCTTTAACGCCACAATGCGCGATCAGGTCAATCGTTTTTATGAAAAACTCTATTGCCAACGATGGGATAACCCGTCCATGTCATTGATGATGGCATCAATACCGACGGTGATGATGTGGGATGACCACGATATATTTGATGGGTGGGGCAGCTATCCAGAGGAAATGCAGCAATGCGATGTCTATCAGGGTGTTTATGATATTGCTAAACGCTATTTTGAATTATTCCAAATCCGTAGCAGCAAAAATATCAGTTTGCTGGATAATCAGGCAAAACATTATGCTTTTGCTTTTTTATTCCGGGACTATCATATCCTGGCACTCGACAACCGAGCCGAGCGCACGCTTGAACAGGTAATGAGTTTCAGCCAGTGGCAGATGGTTAATGATTATCTTGATAATAAGGTGAACAATGGCGACCTGTTAGTCATGTCAGCTGTACCGGTTGTGTATCGTGACTTTTCATTTACCGAAGCCAGTTTTGATGTCACCCCCTGGGAAGAAGAACTGACTGATGATTTGAAAGATCACTGGCGTTCCAAAGAGCATCAGGGAGAGCGTGCTCGTTTAATTATGCGTTTGCTGCAAAATGCTGAAAAACGCTACAACATTAAATCACAGCATCAGAAAACGGTGATTCTGTCTGGTGATGTGCATCTGGGATGCCTTGGGGTGATTAATGATTCACGCAAACACGATCGACCACTGAAAATTCATCAGGTTGTTTCCTCTGGCATATTGCATCCGTCTCCAAGTCGCATTGCCTGGTTGGGTATTATGGCCGTCACCAATGATCGAGATGAGTTTCTCAATGAAGACGAAACCATCAAAATCTCCATGTTGAAACCGTTTGGCTCCGATCAATATATCCGAGCCCGAAATTATTTGACCCTTGAAGAAGGCACCGATGACAAACTTTGGGTTAACTGGATATGTGATCAAAGTAAACAAAAACCGAGTTATCCACTCGAGTAAGCGATTTCTAAAAATCCACTGGAAAATAAGTTGATTAATATCTTTTTCCTCTCTAAATTTAAAAATCGCAGAAAGCGTACGGATTGACGAACGTACATTAAGGCGTACAATTTCCACAGTTTTAAAAATTAGTTGAGGTTTACCATGAGCGGAATAACTGCCACTGAAGCACGAAGTAATCTTTATCGGCTTATTGATGAAACGGCCGAATCTCATCAGCCGGTGGTGATTATGGGCAAGCGTAATAAGGCTGTGTTGATTTCGGAAGAAGACTGGACCGCTATTCAGGAGACATTATTTTTATTGTCTGTTCCTGGGATGCGCGAGTCGATTCGTGAGGGTATGGATACGCCTGTTGAAGAATGTAATAAGGAGCTTGAGTGGTGACATGGAAGTTGGTTTACACCAAGCAAGCACAAAAAGACGCAAAAAAATTAGCCTCAAGCGGGCTTAAACCAAAAGCCCAGGAACTGCTGACGTTAGTTTCAGAAGATCCTTATCGAAAACCACCGCCATTTGAAAAGCTGGTTGGTGATCTTTCCGGAGCCTATTCACGCAGGATTAATATTCAACATCGTCTTGTCTATCAGGTTCTGGAAAACGAAGCTGTGGTTAAAGTACTCAGGCTTTGGAGCCACTATGAGTGATCATTGTCTCTGTTGTAATCAGTAATGATCGAATACTCCAAGATTAAGATTGCTCTTGAATACATAGAGGCTGCAATTGAAGAGCGCGAACTTCATCATAGATATTTTGCAGCTATGAATTTAGCTGCTGTAGCAGAAGAGTTACTCGGAAAAATAATCAGAGTTGCTGGAAAAACCGATCAATTTACCCAAGCAGTAGACACTCTCACAGAGGTTCAAAAATTCACTTCTAAACATCTTGGATGGCCAGAGCAAAGTCGAAAAGACCTTAAAAAAATTCTTGGTAGCACGAAGAACAGCATAAAACATATGGATAGTATCTTTGATCAAAATGCCAAGCTTTATTTCAATGTTGAAGATGAATCAAAATGGCTTATTCAGGCAGCAATTAGAAACTTAGATATTTTGAAAATTTATCACTCAGTAACTGTTAAGACATTTGTCGAAAAGTATAATGTCTCTAGTCCAGAACAAGATGAATATCAATAATCTTCTAATCTTTCGGCAAATCCTTAAACGCCGCGATGGCATCTTTTCTGGCCTGTTTATAATCCACAACCGGTTGTGGGTAACCGTATTGTTCGCGTAAATCTGCTGGTGGATTATGCAGTTGCTTGATTGGTACGTCTTTTAACTCCGGCACAAAGCGTTTGATAAATAATCCTTGTGGATCGTAACGTTCAGATTGCAGGGTGGGGTTAAAGACCCGAAAGTATGGCGCTGAATCGACGCCAGTTGATGCACTCCATTGCCAGCCGCCGTTATTGGCGGCGAATTCACCATCAATTAATGTCTGCAGAAAATACTGTTCCCCACGTCGCCAGTCGAGTAACAGCAGTTTGCTGAGAAAGCTGGCGGTAATCATTCTGAGACGATTATGCATCCAGCCTGTTTGGTTGAGTTGACGCATGGAGGCATCGACAATCGGAAAGCCGGTTTTGCCTTCGCACCAGGCTTTGAAACCGGCTTCATCATCGCGCCAGATAACTTTTTCAGTTTCTGGTTTGAATGCTTTACCCATGCTGATGCGTGGAAAATACAGCAATAATTGTTTGTAAAAATCCCGCCAGGCGAGTTCACGAAGCCAGTCATCATGACGCCAGTCACGATTGGCTTCACTGCAATAAAACTGAATGGTCGCCAGTAATCTTCTGGGACCTAACTGGCCGTTGGCCAGATATGGTGACAGCGTGCTGGTGGCCGGTTTGCTGGGAAAATCACGTTGACTTTTATAATCATCCAGTTTGATTTCACAAAATGCCGAAAGCCGTTCCAACGCTTTTTGTTCATTGCCGGGCCATAAATCATCACGAAATTCTCCGGCCCAATCACATTTCAATAGCTCTGGTTTTAAGGCTTTACCCTGTGGTTTTGGCTTTGCATAAGGTGCTTGCTGAATATCTTCGAGGATTTGCAGCCAGCGACGGTAATAAGGCGTGAACACTTTAAAAGGGTCATCCTGCTGGGTTTTTACCGGTAAGGCGACCAATAGGTCTTCGGCGAGCAGATGCACCTTTAAATTGGCTTTGCTTAATACATCTTTAACAGCTTGATCGCGACGTTGCTCATCCAACGGTGTTTCGGCCTGAAACCAGATATCACTGATGTTTTGTTGCTTACAGAGTTTGAGTATTTCAGCAGGTACATCGGCAAAATAATCGACTTCGAGTAAATGAAACGGTATGCCAAGCTGGGCAAGTCGATCAGCGATATCCTGTAATACCGCTGCGCGAAGCCCTAATCTTGCCGGGGATTCATCATGTTGCTGCCATTGTTCGGGTGTCGCGCAGAATACTACCTGGATTGGCCCTTGTTCGGCTGCTAATGCCAATGCGGGATGATCATCGAGGCGTAAATCATTGCGTAACCAGACCAGTTGCGTTGCTTGCATGGAGTTTCCTTACGGTAAATTTCTGAACAGGTATTCAGCATGCTGGCTGATGGCCTGTTGTTCATCTTGAGATTTGTTGTGCCAGTTTTTGACCTGCATACCGAGACGAGGGTTTTTACTCAACAGTTCCTGATGCCGGTCTACAAAATGCCAGTACAGCGTGGTAAATGGACATGCGGTTTCGCCACTGGCCTGTTTTGGATTAAATGGGCAGGACTGGCAATAATTGGACATGCGGTTAATATAGGCGCCGCTGGCAATATACGGTTTGGAGCCGACAATGCCGCCATCGGCGTATTGACTCATACCCAATGTATTCGGGATCTCCACCCAGGCAACGGCATCGACATACATCGCCAGATACCACTCATGAATAGCCTTGGGTTTAACACCCCATAACAAGGCAAACAAACCGGTGACCATCAGTCGTTGAATATGATGGCCGTATCCATGATCCAGCACCTGTTTGACACTGTGATGCAGGCAAGTCATTTCGGTTTCAGCATTCCAGTATAACGCTGGCAGCTTGCGTCGGGCATTCAGAGCATTCATCTGCAACCAGTCATCACGATAGCTCCAGTAAAGCC
>Ga0207890_1000310_pt1 | contig 15258 bp, 18 predicted proteins | sample LinPmetageLP48_FD_184059 | JGI IMG/M metagenome (GOLD analysis project Ga0207890, IMG submission 184059) | Marine viral communities from the Pacific Ocean - LP-48 (SPAdes) | ecosystem: Environmental > Aquatic > Marine > Oceanic | place: Pacific Ocean | collected 2011-06-13 | reverse complement strand
ACGCTGTTAAAGATGAGATAATATATTTTAGTTTTATACCAGCAGCTTCAGTCTCAAATACTACAACACCGAATTCAGTATTAATACGTACTTTAAACACATCGCTAATATTAGTTAATAATCTAATATTATCAAAATTAACCGGTAGTGGGCTAAGTTCAAAATCAACATCTGCTACTTGTAACCCAAAGTTATCAGTATTATGACGCGACTTATCAGTTAACTCAGCCATAAGCTTACCACTCTCTGCATAGAAATAAATCTTATTAGTCTCTGACGCAAAGGTAGCTCCTTTAAAGATCTTCTGCAATGTATCTTTAGTTAAGTCGAACTCAACATTATACGTAAATGCATTAATCTTATCTAAATTTAGACTCGGCTTAGTTAAGAATCCTTCATCGAATAAATGGTACTTAAACTTAAGACCATTGCCCTTATACTCAATATTATTAGAATTAATGCTAAGACTTAAGTCAGTACCACCAACAGTATCGATAATTCTAGTTAACTTCTTAACATCAGGAATATTAAGAGTATCATAGAATCCGGATTCCATACTTATCTGCGCATGTAGAATTAACGTACTATCAGGTGATGAAACCAAGCTTGTTACCTTTTCCCGATCTACAGTAATAATAGCACTCTCACTTATCTTTGATAAAGAGTCTAAGAACTTTAGAAATTCACTCGGTGATTTTAGATTTAGCTGATTTACGTTTTGGTCTGACATCTACTTTCTCTAATTGTACTTTAATATCCTTTAATAGCAAGTTACTTTCTTTAATAGCATCGAGCAATTTATCCATTTGGCTTGGCTCGCTAAAGTCAAACTCAAGTGTTTGTTCAACTGGAGCAAACGCATTAACCTCTAGTTGTGGTGTTGCAGGTGCTTGTAGTTCCGCTATTGCTTGCTCTGGTGTTACCACTGCTGGTACTGCAGTAGGTGCAGCGACAGGAGCCGGTGCTGCAGGAGCAGCTTGCGGTGCAGGTGCGGGTTGCGCTGGCATTGGTTGACCAGCTTGCTGCGCCTGATATTGCTCTTGAGATATAGTAGGTACTTGCGCAAGATTCTTAACTGCGGCCTGCATCTGTTGAGCAGCCGGACTTAAATTACCTGATGCGCCAACAATCATATCATCATGTTTCTTCATTTGACCATACGTGGTACCCATGAGATTCATAACAGCAGCCTTCGCCTCCGGTGTCATATTCGGATCCATAATATTACAGGTCGGCTAGGAGGTCATCGATATCAGCATCCGAAGTATCTGCTACCGGTACTGGAGTTGGTTCAGCAACAGGCGCTGGATCAGGAGTAAATGGTGGTGAAGTACTTTCAACAACTGGAGCACTGTCAGTAGATGAATCACGTACATGGAAATGTTCATCAAGCATTTGCTTAAGCTCATCAGTAGACTTAAGAGTAAATACATCTTTAAGGTTATGTACACTATCATAGATACTCTTCTGCTTCTCTTCATCAAGCCCAAGTTTACCTACACCAGTAAAGCGTGAGCTAACATAAGTAGGATAATCACCTTGCTGCTCGACCTTTACTTTAAAGTTAACACCATCATCCCCCAAGTCAAATACCTTAGCACCGAACTCTTCTGAGTCCTCACCTTCAATAGCTTCATGAATAATCTTTTGAAGCTGCTTACCATAACGAAGGAGTTTAACCTTACCATTATTATCTGGGTTAGTAGGATCATCTACTACAAAGACATTAACAAGCCATTTCTCCATACGACGGAGAGCACTTGCTTTCTCTTTCTCTTCATCAGTACCCATACGAGAGAGACGGAATCGCTCTTCTTGAATAGGGCAACGCTCTTCAAACGTTTGAGGAGATAGAGTCTGGACATACTGACCATTAGCGAAGGATACCCAACCCATATTATAATAATGGAAGAAGGTATCTACCGGTGATGGAGAGTAAGGAAGTAAGCGAACGGTATATGTATTACCGGGCTTACATTGAATGATCTCAGAGAACTTGGATTGCTTTTTTGAATCAGAGGCCAAGGCACCTTTGATACTTTCGAACATGGACATATTAAACGCACTCATAATTATTTTATTTTATACTATTTTTGTTTTGTTTCAACTATTGTTTTTATTTTGGTTATACCATCTTTGGCCTTTAACTTGTATGTTGCAGAGCCAGAGAACTTTGTGCGCGTACGCGCGAAAACTGTATGGAAGTCTTGAACAATAAAGTTAAGAACGCTATTCTCAACTGACTTAATTGTTTGTTCAACCTCCAATGCATGTATTAAGTAAAATGTTAACCTATGTTCTTGTAAATGCAAGAGGCAAGTCGGCATATTACCTGTTATATGTGTTTTATATTGATCAACAGAGATATTACTATCAATGCAGTAATTATAAATGAACTTTAACCCTTCCTTGAGAGTATTAATATTCTCTTCTGTATCAGGATTAGATAGTTCCTTTTCTTTCATGTACAACGAGTAGCATCTTAACGCCTTACGTGTATTAAAAAATCTTAAATCAAAGTACTCATCTTTTGAATAAACTTCGAATGGTGCAGCAAACCAATCTCTATAGTTAATATGTGTATGCTTATTGAAAAAGCCTGATAACTTCTTAAGAGCGATGAAATCTTCATCTTTTAATTTACTAAAGTCTTTTCTAAACTTTGTAGGTTGGTTTTTAGCAGATCTAGTAGCATATAAGTAGCTATTATATATCTGCTTCTCACGCTCACTTACCATCTATACGTATTATAGACGCAAAGTTTGAATAATCAACTACTCCTCTTGAAAGATTGTCTTATTTTGATTCAGGTACTTAGTAATATACTTAGATTCAGCAATCTGTGGCTCAAACTTAAGGAATAAAGTAACTAGTTCAAAGTTATTATCAACAGTAAGTAGTACTTTAAGAATATTACGTAGTTTCGATTCTTTAAGTATTAATACAAATACATTCTGTGGTGATAACTTCTTACCTTTTAGTAGACAACAAAAAGTACAAAAGCATAACAGTAGATGTTCTACTTCTTGTGTTGCTATATTACCAGATGGTGACTGTATCTTAGGTGGCTGCATTATTCAATAGGGATAAATTTTTGACTAAAAGCCATAAACCTGTCTTCAAGCTTACCTCCAGCCAAATTATGTGAACCACCACCATCACAGAGCTTTTCTGCTAACTCACCTAAATGAGCTTTGCATCCTTTTCTCTTTCTAAAGGTAACAATCTTACGATCCAAGTTAACCATGATTGCAATGTCTGCTTCATACTTATCAATTATGTAATTTGCTACTTCATTAACTGTAGTAGTTACAAACGTTGATACAATCTTATTCTCTTTACCATGTACAACAAACTTTGGACTATCAAGTTGTTCTACAAAGCGTTTAAAAAATAATTTTATAGAGCCTTTCTCATGTGGGGTATATTCTCTCAACCCATCAGCGAATGATTCAATAAACTGTTTTACTTTTGGTCTATTATAACCATAGTAGATTGCATTTAGTTTTGCAGGTTCAATTTCCTTTGGGAAGTCAAATGACCAACTATCATATTGATCTATTAACCCAACTAGTTCCTTTTGAGGTTCTGTTAGGTTAAGTTTTGACTCAAACTTATCAGCAATTAGCTTTGTACATGAACTATACTCTTTTAGTATAGTTTTAGCTTTAGTATACTTTGCAATATGCTCAACATGTGATGCATGATGATCTATTATTACAACATTGTCGCGATTAATTGCTTCAGCTTGTTCTTCACTTAAGGAAAGATCACAAACAAATATCTTATCAAAATGGTCTAATGTATTCCAACGACTTTTAAACTCGTTAAGAATATTCCACTCTGTAGTATCAACGATAATAACTTCATGACCGGTAAATAGCTTCTTTAATAATAATGCCGAGCCTGCGCCATCGAGATCGTTATCTGTAAAGACCAATATATTCACCTAGAATATTTAACATGTAATTTACATAAATCAACTACTGAATGCGGCTAGTGATTGCAATGCAGTATCATCTTCTTCGAGATCTACATCATCTGCTTGTTCAATAGTCAAAGTCTCATACTTAATACGCATCGCTTGAGTCATACCTCGAGGACCATAACGATTCTTCATCATACCTAACCTAATAATACCCAAGTCTCTATCCTCATCATTCTGGAAGATAGACATAATAACATCAGCAGTAGCAGCCAAGCCAATAGATTCGGAGATAGTAGCTAGATCAGGATTATCTTGATCGAAACCAGCCCTATTCAACTGAGTAGCACTAATGATAGGACAGTTAAATAGGTAAGACATTGCTCTACACTTCTCTGTAACGTTCTTAATACGTTCATAAGAGTTAGTACCTACAGCAGAGTGAATTAAATTAAGGTAATCTATAACTATAGCATCTAACTGAATACCTTGATCACCAAACTTCTTAATATAAGCTTGTATCTGACCTGGAGTTACAGTGGAAGGAGGAAACTCTTTAATAAAGATCTGACCTGGCTCTTCTTTAATAGCAGCTCTCAAAGATGCACCATTGATAGCCATTTCCTTCATTGGAATCTTTGATATGTTAGTACATACCCGTCTTGCATAAAGTAGCTCAGACATCTCTAGAGTAATAAGCAATACATTCTTACCCTGATTAGCAATATTAGTAGCTACATTACCAAGGAAGATAGACTTACCAATATTAGTCTCGCCAGCAAAAACATATAACGACTTACCTGCTTGCAAAAAGCCACCATCTAAAGCATCATCAAGCCATTCCCAATTAGAGGGTATCTTATCTTGAACAGTATTCATATCTTCGATGATATGATCAATATCACCATGAATATCTAAACCAAGATCAGTAACTAGACTAATATTACAACTCTTCTCAAACTTATCTAATACATTTGAAGTATCTACTTCACCAGATGCAACATCTTCAGCTACATTTAGCATTGTATAGTATACAGCTTTCTCTTTTAAGAATCGTTCTGTATTTTCATACAACTCATCTTTATCAAGATGCTTATCAATATCTGAAAATGACTTGACAAGCCTCTTAAAAGATTCTTTCATATCATCAGTAATCAGATAAGACTTAATCTCTGTAATAGTAGGTATCTTATTCCTCTTCTCGTTAAAGTCTTTAATGATCTCAAAGACACCAGCAATATCTTTATTCTTAAAGTATTCTGGCTTTACATGATCTGCAATAGTACTTAGATACCCGCTATCAGTAAGCGATTTAAACATGAGAACGTTCTCAAATGTATCTAAACAAAGTCTTGCCATCTTTATTAGTATAAAGTATTACAGATCATAATCAAGCTAAACCTTGACAATCTTTCCTGCATACTTATCATACTTTTCCATAAACCAGTCTTGGCCAGCATTCCAGTCATCAGTAAAGGACTGTAATCCAGGCGAAGCGTGTGTTATATATGCATCAACAACACCACATTTGAGTCCAGCAAGAGAAGCATCTAGAGTATATGCAATATCATAGAAGTGAAATCCTGCAGGACATGATTCATCAAAGCGTATCTTCTTAAATGCTTTTCTTGATATAGCTAAAAACACCCCATCCATAACTATAGCAGGGTGTGGATATGGTCCAAACGCTGTCATCGACTTTTGATGACCATTTATATGAGCCACTGCACCATGTAGGTTACCGCTACCAAAACCACCACCTAGTAAATGCCATAATGCTGGTTGCTTAAGATTAATTTGCGAGGCTCCGGCTACACCCAGTACATCATACGTTTCAAAGTGTACTTTAAGCTTCTCATAATCAAAGTTCTCTAAAATAATATCATCATGACATAATATAATATGATCTAAATTCTCTTTAATAGCAAAGTCAATTGCTTTATTATATACTTTTTGTAGAGAGTCTTTATTACCCTCCTTAAAGTATACATCTAGCTCTGAATCTTTAGTTTGCCAAAGTAATGTATCTTCTCGCCTACCTTTAGTAGCGGAGCATATAAAAAGTTTGTTATCCATATTATAAAAACATAAAAGGTGAATCGTGTTTAAACGTACCTACCTTATTAAATCGATTAGTCTCTTTATTTAGCCTCATAATCGTACCTTCCTTCAATTGAGTATAACCTTTACCAGGTATTGTTGAAAAACAACCTGCTCTATTATAATGTAGTATAGATCCTACACGAGCAATATATAATTCATTTGTATCGCAATCAACAATTGATACGGCAAAGGAGCCTTGACACTCTTCAAGAGCTTGACGAATATACCTAACTGGGTTAGTTCCTTTACCTCTATCATCTTCCATAAACTTCTGAATCAGATTAACAATCAAAGATGTATCAACCGGATTTTCAATATACGGGAAGTATCTATTACGAAGAGCATCTTCATTAGTCAGAACACCGTTGTGGAATACCATAAATGACATGGTATCAAACGGATGCGAGGTTTCATAAGTCCATTTACGTTGCGCTGAAGTTGGAGCTTGTACATGTCCTAAGTAATACTTAGTTCTTTTAGATAGATTAATATCATTAAAGTCAATTTCACCTGCCTTCTTAAATATATACTGATCATCGTACGTTAGCTGCACACAACTACTCGCAAATGAACCTCTCTCTTTATTAGCCTCATATAAGACCTCTAACATTGATTCACTTGGCGTCCCGAATATCGCACACATACTGTAATATATAGTCTATTCCTATAACTTTTCAAGTGTGATGTTTTGCTCCTGACGATATTTAGCAGTTATTGCCTTACTTTCCTCTTCTCTACCGTAATAAAGACGAAACTCTTTAGGTATACGCCAAAAAAAGTCCATAACTCCAGTTACTTCGTGAAAAGCAAACGTATAATGAGGATACTGAACACCATCTACATCAATCCACTTTTTACGCTTCTTTTTAGTCTTCTCAATACCAAACTTCTTAAGAGTATTGGTACCTAACCCACCAACCTTGAATAAATCATCACTACTACGGTATGGCCGCATTGCTACGATGTTTTTAGCGGTCTTTTTACCTACCCCAGACAGAGCTCGAAGCTCTTTATCGTTCATTTTATTGAAATCCTTATAACTTAACTTCATCTCTATATTAATTATACGGTAGTTCCTTTTAATTTGCAACTTTTTCTATTATTCCTACAATAATTGTATAAATAATATCATATGAGTTCGTTCAACAATCTTTTTAATAGGATGGAATCCCTTAACGAAGCCTTTAACCCAGAAGGTTCTAAATCGCTTACAAATACACCGGATGCTTTTACCGGTCTAAGAGGTAAGATGAAATTAGCTGGTATGAAAGCTACATCACGAGATGCAATGCTTTACATAGCAAGGGTTTTATCTCGTACAGATATTATTACTAGTGCAGAACATGACCATACTATTAAAGGTCAGCATGTAGATAGGTGGAACAAGCTCTTCGCAATTTTAAAGGATAAATCAGAGGAGATCAATGAAAGATCTGACGAAATTGTTGAGTTCATGAAGAAAGATTTGAATATCTTTACTGATGAAATTGGTAAAAATAGAGGAAAAGCAGATGGTCAGGGTAGGTCAGAGCTATATGCAGCGCAGGCAGAAATGATTAAGTCTGAAATTGATAATATTGAGGCAGGTAAAGAAGCAGATGACGGACTTGAGGATATCATGGGCTTTGTAAGGGAGACATTGAAGGATATTAGCATGATGAAGGCAGATGATGATACACCTGAGACTGGTCCTGTTGCAGCTACAGTAGATGGTATTATGGCGAATCTTCGCAAAGAGGCTAGAAATGATCCTGATTCAATACCTCCATATGTTATTGATGATCTTCAAGAATTCCTTTATGATGGACCACCTGAAAATCCAATTAATAAGATTAAAAGACTAGATCAATATAAATCTTTTGTTAAACAGCTTTATGATTTTTCAAAAAAAGATCAGTACTATGACAAGCCAGTTGCATACTTTATGCAGAGTATTAAGACATTAGAAGATAATATTGCAAAAAATGTTGCTGAAGTTGAAGACGGTGAGCATGGTGAGCATGTTGATTTAGAAGGTGAAATCGATCCAACACGTGATCCACGAGCTGCAATTGAAGCGCTAAATGATGCTCGTCTAGAAGCTGAGGGTGAAGCTGCTGCTGATGAAAGATTACGTGAAACAGATCCTGCTGAGAGTAATGAAGTTAGCATTAAGCAAGAAGTTCTAAATGCTTGTCAAGAGCGTGCGGATAAGTCATACCCAGGTACTAAAAATGCAGGAATGGCTCAGGCATGCCAGGAAATGCATAAAGAGTATACACAGATGTATGAAGAGTATGGTCAAGATGGTGATCAAGAGAAAGCAGAAATTTTTCAGAAAAAAATGGAAATTGCTAATAATCTTGCACAATACTTTGCTACACAGAGCAAGTTTGATGCACGTGAGAATGAAGAAGAGCTTACTATTGAAAGTGCATATGGTTCAATGTACATTAAAGCCCCAGTAATGGATGAAAATGGTAAGACATCTCAAGATTGTAAGACACAACAATATTTAACAGAAGCAGCTGAGCAAGAAATTGAAGAAGCTGGCTTATACACAGAAGGATACCTAGTAGAGCAAAAGACTACCGACTCATATATTAAGTCAAAGCCTGCACAGGGACAGACCTTTAAAGAGCGATACAAGCCTAAGACATCTTATCAGCTTGAAGAACTCAGACGTTACGGTCTTTAAACGTAACCCAAACTCATATAAATAGAAACCCTAGGACTGAACATCCTAGGGTTTCCTATTGACATTGTGGGAGTTAAATTTTCTTACAACCCTTAGCCATATATACTTCGCTAAGTTTATCTTGCTGTACATATTGAATAGGGTCTTGATAGCCTGCATCAACAAAACCTTTTACTCTCATACTAGAGGATGGTGTAGTAGCGTCAGCTAAACCATCTTCTCTATTGGAGTAACAAGTCCAAGTCTTACCAAAGTCTACACCAAGCCTTACACCTTCTTCAACAATAGCTTCTTTACTCATAGTTAGTAAAGGTGCTTCAATAGTGATTCGATTCTCTCTATTAAGAGCAACTAATGCATTCATAGCATCAACAAACTCATTACTACCATCCCAATAACCAGCAAGGCTATCAACTTCCGCTGCACCATACCAAACAGTATCAGCTCCTTTAGCTTCTGCATATGCGCATCCAATAGTATTAAACAACTGATTACGGAAAGGTACATAGCTTACTGGTTGAGCATCACCAGCCATCTTACTAACATCAGGATTATCGATATCAGTATTAGTTAAAGATGAGGTAGGCGCAAGGTATTTTATAAAACCTACATCAGCTACATAATGATCTATACTAATATTAGGATCTTTAGCTTTAACAGCATCTATTTGATCTTGTATACAATCAATTTCACGGATATGTCGTTGCCCATAGTTAAAGGTAATTAGATTAATCTCGTCATATCCTTTATCAACTGCCATATGCAATAGTACTACACTATCCATACCACCTGAAATACTAAGTACTAGCTTCTTACTCATCTTTATCAGTATAAAGGCTTATATCACCATTTTCAACTATTTTATTATCTTCGTAAGCAGCAACTGCTCTACGATAGAACTCAAGCTTGACACTTTCTAATACCCCTACTACGGAATTATATTCTTCATATTTAATTGTATCTTTACCTTTAAGGTATATCTCAATTAGTTCATGAATACGAAAGTTTAGATCACCCACTTCCTTAAGAGAAGATCTTGAACGTTGTTTAGGTTTTAAATAAGGCATTGTCTCTTTAGTTAGTATTTTCTATATCTTCCATAATCAGAGAAGTAGGAGCTTTAGGTATCTCACCAGCCTCTTCTACTTCATCTGGCACTTCACTTTCTTCATCACCACTCGAGTACGCCCACTCTTTCTTAATCTTCTCTTCTAGTACTGGTAAAATAGTATTCTCCCAAAGGTCTTTATCCTTACGGAAGTTCTTATAGTAACCAATCTTTTTACCATCAGGTAGTTGATATGTAGAACCAGTCTGAATAACAGCACCAACTCCAACAGCGAGGTCAAGAAGACCATAGTAACGGTCTAGACCAGTATGAAACGAAAGGAACATCTCACCTTGAAGGTACTGCTTAATGAAACGATTCTTACGAGTCAAAGCACGAATAAGGATACCTGCATAGTTTTTCTGACCAACAGCAGTTTCTGCATCCATAGTCTTACCACCATCACTCTTCATAGGCTTACGGGCAAGCTGAATAGTTACTGAAGGTAGATATACAATTGACTTACCACCAGGCATATTCTTCTCAATAGATGGAAACATAGCAGTAGGATCATCATATACGTGGTTAGTACAAAGGATGGTTGTTTGAGTAGTAGCACCTAAGTTAGTACAAGTCTGCATAAGAGACTTCATGGCACGAGCTTTAGTACCCATATCAGATGAAGTACTATCTTTACCCATTCGACTATGCTCAAGTTCTGATTGAAGGTTACCGAGAGAGTCAATTGCAATAATAAATTTACCTTCAAGACCTTTCTCTTTAACTGCAGTTAAAAACTTAAACAAGGCGTTACGAGTCTGCTCGATAGTAACGCATGGTACATACTTTACTTTACTAATATCAAGTCCAATACGCTCTGCACCTTCTGGATCAACTGCGTTCTCAGTATCAAAGATAACTGGAATTAAACCTTCTTTCTGAGCATTAGCTAGAATCTTAAGAACAAACAATGTCTTGCCAGTCATAGACTCGCCTCCCATCATTGTTACTCTACCTTTAGGAATACCACCATGTATAGAACCTGATACAATAGCATTAAGAACATAACTACCGGTATCAATCCACCCTCCTACACGACTTAAAGTACTGTCTTCTAGATACGTTGCAAACGGATTGATCTTATCAATTGAATCAAGAGCCTTATCGATCTCCTTATCGTTAAATTTACTCATATACTTATTATATCATACCAAAGAAAAAAGTCAAGTAGTAAACTACTTGACTCTTAACTTTTTATATAGTTATACGCTTTTACTCAGTCTCTTCTTCCGCTTCTTCTTCAGGTTCAGACCATTGTTCTTTGGCCTGCTCTTGAAGCTTGTTAAAAATAACAGTAGCGACTTCAGAAACTTGAAGACCTTGCGACTTTACCGCTACGTCAATAAGTTGAAAAAGAGCACTTACTTCGTTTTCACGTAATGTTAGTTTAATTTCATTCATAATATATTTATATTGGTTATTATACTAGTATACTTATACAAGTTCTACTCAGTTTCCACTCCGTCAGCACCGAAAAGTTGAATTACTTCCGGATCTTCATCTTTTGGTACTTGTGCTGGATTATTAATAGCATGATACTGCTGTGTAATTTGATCATTTAGTTTAACATCAGAAGTAGTAATACTTGCCTTGTTAAACGTCCAGTCATTCTTCGTCTTGTCACCATCGATAAACTCCATAAAGAGATAAGGAAAGGTTTGAACTTGAAGCTGTCCACTCTGAGCGTCAGGTTGAACATGTACAATTACAGGATTTTTCATTGTAAGGGTAGTCTTAGTTTCGTCAATAATGACACCAATAACAGTACGCCCTACAGCATCGACAATAGCGTTAATTTGTTTCAAATCACTCATATATGAATTATAACATATAAATTAGATAAGTCAACTGGTTGCAATAAAAAAAGTGGTAATTAAATAACTTTATGAATCCTTACACTGGTAAGTCAATATTTGTACAAATAGCATCATATAGGGATAGTCAGTTACTACCAACACTTGATGATCTATTTGATAAAGCAGACGAACCTGATAACTTAAAAGTATGTATTTGCTGGCAACATAGCGAAGATGATGAATGGGATAATCTAGATAAGTATCTAGATGATAAAAGAGTTAAAATTATTGATGTAAGAGCAGAAGAATCTAAAGGGGTTTGTTGGGCAAGAAACTTAATACAACAAGAGTATCTTTTTGAGGACTTTACTTTACAGTTAGACTCACACCATAGGTTTGTTGAAGGTTGGGATACAGAACTTAAAAATGAAATATTGCAGTTACAACTACAAGGTTATAAAAAACCTCTACTAACGGGCTATATAACTTCGTTTCACCCATCATTACCAGAAAGTGAATGGGCTGACGAACCATGGTGGATGACATTTGATAGATTTACCCCTGATGGAGTTATATTTTTTACACCGAGTACTATACCTGATTGGCAAACTAGAAGGTCGCCTGTTCCGTCTAGATTTTACTCTGCACATTTTTGCTTTACTTTAGGTTCATTTTGTGAAGAGGTACAACACGATCCTAGATATTACTTTCATGGTGAAGAAATTGCTATAGCTGTTAGAGCATATACACATGGTTATGATTTATTTCACCCTCATAAGGTAGTAGCATATCATGAATTTAGTAGAGACTATAGACCGGATAAACATTGGGATACATATAATAAATGGGGTGAACATAATGAGCAGACGTTTACTTTAATGAGAAATCTACTCGGTATAGATGGATATACTTGTACAGAAAAAGAAAAGTTTGGTGAATATGGTTTAGGTAAGGAAAGAACTATAGCAGATTGGGAGGCATATGCAGGAATTAGATTTGCTGATAGATATGTTCAGCAAGACACGATAAATAATAAGTTACCACCTAACGATCCAGAAAGTAGGTGGTGTAATCGTTATAAGCATTGCATTGATTTGGGCTTAGATGCAATTGATAAGGGAGATTATGATTTTTGGGTTATTGCATTGCACGATAAAGATGGTGAGACTGTATATAGGCAAGATGCTGATGAAGCTAAAATTTATGAACTTATGAACGATCCGGATGGTTATATTAAGCTTTGGGTTGAAGCTGAAGTTACAGGGGTGCCATATGAGTATGTAGTATGGCCGCATTGTAAAAATGCTGGTTGGTTATCTCGTATTACTGGACTTATTTAAACCCCTCTATAAATAAGAATATGTCCCCTTATACAGGAAAAACCATCTTTATACAGATTGCTAGTTATAGAGACCCGGAGTTAACCCCTACACTTAAGGATCTGTTTGATAAAGCAGATGAGCCTGATACATTACATGTATGTATATGTTGGCAGCATAGAGAGGAAGATGAATGGGATAATCTAGATGAATGGAAAGATGATAAACGAGTTACAATTCTAGATGTAGATGCTAACGAGTCGAAAGGGGCATGCTGGGCTAGAAATATGATTCAGCAAGAATATAACGATGAAGATTTTACTTTTCAGCTTGATTCACATCATAGATTTATAGAAGGTTGGGATACACAGCTTAAAAACATGTATTACGCTTTAGAACTCGAAGGATACAAGAAACCGTTAATTACATCTTATATTCCTGCTTATGATGCTGAAAAAAATAAGCCTATCGACGAAGAGCCATGGAGATTAGCTTATAATTATTTTGGTCATGATGGACCATTACATACATTACCAGAAACTATAACAAACTGGGAACATTATACAGGTCCAGTACCTGGCCGCTTTTATTCTGCACATTTTGCATTTGCTGATGGTGCATTCAGTAGAGATGTACAACATGACCCGGAAATGTATTTCCATGGTGAAGAAATTACCATAGCTGTTAGAGCTTATACTCATGGTTACGATATTTTTCACCCGCATAAGGTTATTGCATGGCATCACTACGGTAGAATGGAGAATCCAAAGCATTGGAGTGATGTTACTAAATGGGGTGATTTAAATACGGTTTCCTACTCCCGAGTTAGGAAGCTCTTAGGTATTAATGGAGAAAAATTTAGTAAAACGTTTAACTACCCATATGGCTTTGGGACGGAACGAACTTTAGCTGAGTACGAAAGGTATGCAGGGGTAAGATTTAAGGATAAATGCATTCAGCAATATACACTTGATCGCGCTTACCCACCTAACCCAACATATGGTACAAAAAAAGCATATAATGAATCATTTTTATCTATTTTTAAGTATTGTATTGATTTAGCACTAGATGCAGTACCAGAAGAGGAGTGTCATTGCTGGGTTGTGGTGTTTAAAAACGATAATGGAGAAGAAGTTGATAGGCAAGATGCTAATCAAGAAGAAATAGACCGATTAAAAGATGATCCAGATGGTTATATTAAGCTTTGGCGTAGTTTTGCTACAGAAGATAATATTACTTCTTGGATGGTATGGCCAAATTCAAAAGAACGTGGTTGGTTGGATCAAATACATGGTAATATTGGGTAAATGAAAAGTATATTTATAACAGCTATCTATGCAAACTTGTATGGTACGGATTTAGGTGGGAGACCTTCCAGGGGATGTTGGTATCGATGGAGTTTGTTGAGTATTCTTAAAACTAACCCAACAAAAGTAGTCTGCTTTACTAGTAAGGAAGAGGTAGAGGATTTAGAGCATTGGTTTTTTGAAGAGCAGGGTATTAATCGTGAACAATTGGAGTTTAAAGTTTACTATTTACGTAAATCAAGGTTCTTTAAAAAAATTAAAAAGATTAAAAACATTGAACAAGTTAAAACCTGTGATAGGTGTCTTGAAATTCAATATAATAAGTTCTTTTGGTTTAATTTAATCGAAAATATTTATGAATATGATAGAGTTTTTTGGATAGACGCTGGGTTATCTCACGGAGGTTTATTCCCACCACCTTATAGAATGGGTAGCAAATGGGAGAGCGACTTTTTAATTAATCTCTTTACGCCAGAGCTATTAGATAGGTGGAATAAAGATTCTGCTGATAAAATTTTATTAATCGCTAAAAATAATACTGGTAGATATTATTGGTCAAATACTATACCAACCACTTATTATGATACGTATGATAACTCTAAGCATATTATAGGGGGTTTGTTTGGTGGTACACCTGAAAACTACAAACAGCTTGTAAAAGATTTCGAACATAACTTAAAAATTTTACTATCAACTGAACCTGAACCTTATATGGAGGAGCTCATACTTTCTTATATGTATTTTAATGAACCAGAAAAATATACAGCCTATACTTTTGATGATTGGTATGCAAGAGATGGATGGGCTGAGGAGGATGTTGACCCAAAACTATTTCACCACATGTTTTTAAATGAATAATACAACTATAGTAACAGGTCTTTGGGATATTAGCAGACATAATAGACCTTTTGAGCATTATATAGAGAACTTTCAACGGTTTCTTAAAATACCTCAAAATTTATACATATATATACCTGCTGAGTTAGAGGATTTTGTCTGGCAGCACCGAGAACCGCATAACAC
>Ga0207890_1000308_pt1 | contig 15285 bp, 11 predicted proteins | sample LinPmetageLP48_FD_184059 | JGI IMG/M metagenome (GOLD analysis project Ga0207890, IMG submission 184059) | Marine viral communities from the Pacific Ocean - LP-48 (SPAdes) | ecosystem: Environmental > Aquatic > Marine > Oceanic | place: Pacific Ocean | collected 2011-06-13 | reverse complement strand
CGTTCATCGTCATACCTCCCTGGGGTTACACATAAAGTAATACGCCTACCCCTCTGAGTCTTACCTGCGTAGGCAGGTATCCATGTGAGCGTAGTGAATGCCTTGAATGCCAGCGTTGAGGCTGCACTTTGTGGCTAGGAAGGTTCCCTGCCTTCGCAGGGACGACAATTCAATAAGCGGGAGTGACGACATTAAAACAGGGGCGGCGGCAACCGTGCCCCCTCAGCTCTTTGGCACTCTGCCGTAGCGATCTTCAAACCTGACTATATCGTCTTCGCCTAGGTAGGAGCCGGATTGCACTTCTATCAGTTCTAGGGGAATTTTACCGGGGTTTTCTAGTGCGTGGATGACCCCCACGGGAATGTAGGTTGATTGGTTTTCCGTCAGCGTTAGCTCTTTGTCGCCGTTGGTGACTTTGGCGGTGCCAGATACGACAATCCAGTGCTCTGCGCGGTGATGGTGCATTTGCACAGAAAGTTTGGCACCGGGCTTAACGGTAATGCGTTTTACTTGGTAGCGCTCGCCGCTGTCTATGGAGTCGTAAACACCCCAAGGACGGTAAACGTGGCGATGGAGACTGACTTCGCTCCGGCCTTGGACTTTTAGGGTTTCTACTATTTTCTTTACATCTTGGACTTGGTCTTTGGCGGCAACCAAGATGGCGTCATTGGTTTCTACCACCACTATATTGTCTAGGCCTACGGTGGCAACAAGGCGGTGTTCCGCGCGTATATAGGAGTTACGGGTGTTGTAGCTAAGCACGTCGCCGCTGCTGACGTTACCGCTAGCGTCGCCGTTTCCAAGTTCCCATAGCGATGACCACGCGCCGACGTCGCTCCAGCCTGCGGCTAAGGGCACCACTGCTGCTTTGTCAGTTTTTTCCATTACAGCGTAGTCGATTGAGTCATCCGGGCAGGCTTTGAATGCCTCCGCGTCGATCCGCAGGAAATCCGCATCGCGGCTGCGTTTGGCATAGGCTTTTTCGCAGGCCTTATAAATCTCAGGGCGATAAGTTTTTAACTCATTTAAATACACGTCGGCGGCAAACAGGAACATACCGCTATTCCAGTAATAACCTCCCTCGTCTAAATAGCTTTGGGCGGTTTCGGCGTCGGGCTTTTCGACAAAGCGCGACACGGCATAGGCGCCAGTTTCAGCTTTTTCATCGATGGCAGCGCCGCGCTGGATATAGCCGTAACCGGTATGCGGCGATTCCGGCACAATACCGAAGGTCACTAGCTTGCCTGCTTGGGCTTGGGTACGCGCTGTTGCGACAGCTGCGTGAAACGCAGACACATCATTGACGACGTGATCCGCAGCCATAATGAGCAGCAATGGCACGGCACCTTTTGCTTCAGCTAAGGCGTCAAATGCCGCCAAGGCAATGGCCGGCGCGGTATTGCGACCCACCGGTTCTAAAATAATAGAATCTAAACTCGCGCCCATTTCCTGGGCCTGCTGGGCAACAATAAAACGGTGCTCTTCATTACAGATGACCGAACTACCCTCTTCACTTAAACCCGCCACCCTTGCAAGCGTTGCCTGCAGCATGGTGTGTTGTTCCGCAATTGCCAAAAATTGCTTGGGGAACAAACTGCGACTGGAGGGCCACAAACGGCTGCCGCTGCCGCCCGCCATAATAATGGTTTTCATGAAGAGTCCTTGTGGTACTTATTGGTGACCGGTAGCTAAACCACAAAACGGGTATTTAGCATTGCGCTATTCTCGCCGAAGTTTACCGAATAATACTGGCTACTCAAAATAGACTTTATGCTTAGTTTAATCGCTTTATCGCTTTTCAGGCCCCACAAAGACCAGTGGAGTTATGATCGGCCGGATTAATGCGCTAAAATTCCGCTACGCCTTCGGCGCAATTCGAGTTTAAAAGCCAATTGCCCGAACTATCTGCCGCACGCATATTCGGTGAGCTATGAAACGTATTATATATCCCGGCACGTTCGACCCCATTACTCGTGGCCATATCGATTTAGTTGAGCGGGCTTGTAAGTTGTTTGACACGGTTGTGCTTGCCGTGGCCAACAGCGAGAAAAAGGTGCCCATGTTTGCGCTTAAAGAGCGTATGGATTTGTGCGCCGAGGCCTTGGCTCATGTGCCCAATATTGAAGTATGCAGTTTTACGGGCTTAACGGTGGAGCTGGCTAAGGCGCAAAACTGTAGCATTATTCTGCGCGGCGTTCGCACCGTGGCAGATTATGAGTATGAATTACAGCTAGCCAATATGAACCGTTCTCTGGCGCCAGGTATAGAGACTGTGTTTTTAACGCCAGGCGAGTCGCTGTCGTATGTGTCGTCGTCATTGCTCAGAGAGATCGCCAGCATGGGCGGCGACGTGTCGCGTTTTGTGCCCGACAATGTGAGTAAAGCTCTCAACGCGCGCTTCCCTCCCCGCAAGTGAGTGTGTAATCGCGCTAATTATTACTGAGGAATGCATTAACTGTGGCGTGTGTGAGCCTGAGTGCCCCAATGAAGCCATTTATCAAGGCGACAGCATTTACGAAATAGATCCCAATCGCTGCACCGAATGCGTTGGCCATTTTGACGAACCTCAGTGTCAGCAGGTTTGTCCCGTGGATTGCATTCCCCTTGACTCGGCATTTATCGAGACCGAAGAGCAATTAATGGTGAAATATCAGAAATTAATTGCCGCTGGGTAAAACAAAACACAACTTGCAGCCAAGGACGGCCGCCAATGAAACAACCCTGTGTATACATACTCGCCAGTAAGCCGCACGGCACCCTCTATATCGGCGTAACAAGCAATCTTGTTGCTCGAATTTATCAGCACAAGGCAGACGTGGTCGCGGGCTTTAGTCAACGCTACTCAGTTCACCGTTTGGTCTACATTGAATTGCACCAAGAAATGTATGCTGCCATTACTCGCGAAAAGCAGCTTAAACGGTGGAAACGTGAATGGAAAATTCGCCTCATTGAAGAAAAAAATCCCAAATGGCAAGATCTTTACCCTGAGCTGTTTTGAGGCGGTGAAATAAGCCAGACTAGACCCCCTGCCTCCGCAGGGGTGACTGAAAGCTCAACTTCATAATTTTATTTTGTCATCCCTACGTAGGCAGGGATCCATATGAGCGTAGCGAATGCCTTATGTCGCCAACGTCTATGCCCAAACTTCGCGGCAGAGATGGACTCCTGCCTTCGCAGGGGCAGAGTCCGGCTTCGCAGGAGTGACGGAACGTTTGTGTTTAGGGCATTTCGTCATACCTTCGCAGGAAGGTATCCATTTGAGCGCAGCGAATGTCTGTGGTGGAAGTGTTAACTTTGCGCTCCGTTGCTGAGATGGACCCCTGCCTTCGCAGGGGTGACTGAAAGCTCAACGTCATAATTTTATTTTGTCATCCATCCATGTGAGCGTAGCGAATGCCTTATGGCGCCAACGTCTATGCCCAAACTTCGCGGCAGAGATGGACTCCTGCCTTCGCAGGAGTGACGATTGATTTGGCTTGGTGTATTTTCCGCCATTCCTGCGCAGGCAGGGATCCATGTGAGCGTAGCGATTGCTTTAGCGAGGCTTTGCGATTCATCGCGCCACGTGGCAAGCTAATTTACCGCTTTTACTACGTGATTACGTTTATGTTTACTACCCAGCAATTGCTTCGTTTTTCATTTTTACTTTTGATCAGTTATGCGAGCTACGCAAGCGACCCTACAATTGTGCCTGAGGCGGCTAGTGGGTTTAATAAAAGCCCTGCTGTTACGGCCAAATCGGCGATGGCAGTAACAGCAAATCCTTACGCCACTAAGGCAGCGCAAAAGATACTTGCCCAAGGCGGCTCAGCTGTAGACGCGGGAATTGCCGCGCAGTTGGTATTGGGCTTGGTAGAGCCGCAATCGTCGGGCATTGGCGGTGGTGCGTTTATGCTGTTTTGGGATGCGCAACGCAAACAGCTCAGTAGTTGGGATGGCAGGGAAACCGCACCACAGGCAGTAAACGAAAGCCATTTTCTGCACGCTGACGGCAGTGCGATGGGTTTCTTTGAGGCGGTTATTGGCGGTCATTCGGTTGGCGTTCCAGGGGTGGTGGCAATGTTGGATGCCGCACATCGCCAATTTGGTAAGCTGCCGTGGTCAACGTTATTTACACCCGCTATTGAATTGGCCGACACCGGTTTTGTTATCTCTCCCCGCCTTCACACTTTATTGAAAGAGATGCCAAAGGTCGCGGTGAATCCAGCAATCAGTAGCTACTTTTTTAATGCCGATGGAAAGCCAAAGGCCGTTGGCAGCCTTTTACAAAATCCGGCTTACGCGGCGACGCTAAGAAAGCTCGCGCAGGATGGCGGCAAAGCTTTTTACCACGGTGATATTGCTAAGAATATGGTCGCCGCAGTGGCGAATGATCCCAACCGCGCAGGTAGCCTCAGCCTCAGCGATTTAGCTAATTACCATGCTATTCAACGACCTGCGGTGTGCGCGCCTTATCGAGAATACCAAGTTTGCGGTGCACCCCCTCCGTCATCGGGAGGAACGACAGTACTGGCCATTTTAGGCATGATCGAGGCCATTGAGCGACAGCGCGGCGCCTTGCGGGGAGTCGATTTTATCCACACGTTTATTGAGGCATCTCGACTCGCCTTTGCTGATCGCAATCGCTATATTGCCGATCCCGATTTTGTGACGGTGCCGACCGCAGGGCTGGTCGAGCGCCACTATTTAAAATCTCGTGCAGCGCTTATTAAGCCAAATCGCCGCTTGGCTAACGTTGTAGCCGGTAAGCCCGTCGGCGCCCCAGCGGTTGTTGACAGTTCCTCACCAGAGCTGCCGTCGACCAGCCATTTCAGCATAGTCGACGCCGACGGCAATGTTTTAAGCATGACCACGAGCATAGAAACCGCCTTTGGTTCGCGGGTATTTGTGGGTGGCTTTTTGCTGAATAACCAACTCAGTGACTTCTCTTTTAGCCCCAAGGAAAAAGACGGCGGCAAAATTGCGAATCGTATTCAAGCTGGAAAGCGGCCGCGTTCGTCAATGTCACCCATTATTGTATTTAAAGATGGCAGTCCGGTTCTGGCAATAGGTTCGCCAGGTGGCGCGCGCATTATTGACTATGTTGCGGGCAGCCTTTACCGCGTGCTCGGCCAAGGCGAAGCTATTGATACCGCCATTGCCAGCGGGCATATCATTGCGATGGGAGACCTTGTGGAGTTGGAGGCTGGCCGGTTTGATCGTGATGTTATTAAACAATTACAAAAGCGCGGGCATCCGGTTAAAGAGAGCGATCAAACCAGTGGGCTGCACGGTATTCTGATTAAAGAATCAGGGCTGGAAGGCGCGGCGGACCCTCGGCGCGAGGGGCAGGCGCTGGGGTATTAGTATTCCCAGCTAATATAGTATCGGCTCCGTTGCTGGGATGGCCCCCCTGCCTTCGCAGGGGCAGAGTCCGGCTTCGCAGGAGTGACAGCAGTTTAATTCTCTATTAACGTCTGACTTTCGCGGGAGTGACGGTTGATTTAGTGTGGCGTGTTATGCCGTCATGCTTGCGCGGGGGTGGCGAGCTGAATTTATTTTGTCATCCCTGCGCAGGCAGGGATCCATGTGAACGTAGCGAATGCCTTATGGCGCCAACGTCTAAGCCCGAACTCCGTTGCTGGGATGGACTCCTGCCTCCGCAGGAGTGACGGCTGATTTAGCTTGGTGTAGTTGCCGTTATGCCTTCGCTGGAGCGACGGTTGGTTTAGCGTGGCGTGTTATGCCGTCATGCTTGCGCGGGGGTGGCGAGCTGAATTTATTTTGTCATCCCTGCGCAGGCAGGGATCCATGTGAGCGTAGCGAATGCCTTATGGCGCCAACGTCTAAGCCCGAACTCCGTTGCTGAGATGGACTCCTGCCTCCGCAGGAGTGACGGCTGATTTAGCTTGGTGTAGTTGCCGTCATAATTACTCAGGTATGTACCGCAATTCCCTAATCGTCATCCCTGAGCAGGAGCGACGATTGCTTTAGCTTACTTCTGACAACGTCGACAGAACACGGTTGTGCGTTGGGCTATGCGGATCTCGCTCAATTCCTTCATGCAGCCCCAGCAGGGTTGGCCGCCGCGACCATAGACTTGCAGTTCTTGCTTGAAGTAGCCAGGTTTACCATCCCCGCCAACAAAGTCTTTAAGCGTTGTGCCGCCTTGGGTTATGGCTTTGTCGAGCACGCTTTTAACCTCGTCTACCAGGCGAGTATAGCGGGCTAGGCTGATGCTGCCGGCCTCTCTGGTGGGGCTAATGCCGGCCATGTAGAGCGCTTCATTTGCATAGATATTGCCAACCCCCACAACAACATGGGCATCCATTAGAAAACTTTTTATCGGCACCATGCGTTTGCGGGAGCGCTTAAAGACATAAGCCGGATTAAAATCGTCGCTCAGTGGCTCAGGACCAAGTTTGGCCAATAATTTATGACTCGCGACATTCTCGCCCTCAACCCAAACAACGGCGCCAAATCGGCGGGGGTCGGTATAACGCAGAATTTTGCCGTCGTCCAAGCGCCAATCGAGGTGATCGTGTTTTGCCACAGGGATATTAGCATCAACAAAATACAAGCGACCCGACATGCCCAAGTGGATAACTAGATAACCAGTGGCTAGGCGAATTAATAGATATTTGGCTCGGCGCTCGACGGATAGAACCTCTTGACCGCACAAGTGGTTGGCAAGTTCGAGGTCGACCGGCCAGCGTAAACGATGGTCGCGAATAATAACGTCGCTGAACACGCGACCAATCAAATGGGGGGCTATGCCGCGCTTAACGGTTTCGACTTCGGGGAGTTCGGGCACGGGGGTTTGGAACCTCAATGTGAGTTGTAAAGCGTGAATTGAATTGTAACTTACGCAACGTAGTAGGCACCACGACTGCGGCCGTTGGAGTGACGGTTGATGTAGCTTGGGGTATTTGCAGCCATCTTTGCGAGGGCAATGAATGCCTTGTTGCGCTAGTATCTGAGCTCGGACTCCGTTACAGAGATGGACCCCCTGCCTTCGCAGGGGCAGAGTCCGGCTGCGCAGGAGTGACGGCGGTTTAGTTCTGTATTAACGTCCGGCGTTCACATCTATGGTGATTTAGAATTTAATTTGTCCCTGCGTAGGCTAGAGTCCGTGTGGGCCTAGCGAACGCCCATTGCGGTAGCGTCTAAGTCCGAACTCCGTTGCAGCAAAGGACCCCGGGGCAGAGTCCGGCTTCGCAGGAGTGACGATTAGATTAGCTTGGCGTATTTTTCGCCATCCCTTCGCAGGAGCGACGATTGAAAAAGTATGACCTGTTTGCCGTCATCCCTGCGAAGGCAGGGATCCATATGAGCGCAGCGAATGCTTTAAACAACATGACATCCCCGGTATTACTGGCGACAATACGCCAAATTCTTTATGGCGCGCACGTATGTCACTAGCCCCTCACATTGCTTATCTTGGTGTGGACACTGGCGGTACGTTTACCGATTTTGTGTTGTTTTATGAGCAGCAAGTTCGCAGTTATAAGTGTCTGTCTACCCCAGATCACCCCGAGCAGGCCATTTTAACGGGAATTCGCGCGCTGGGCCTGACGAAGCTCATTGCCGCTGGCCATTTAGTTGTGGTGCACGGTTCAACCGTTGCCACCAATGCCGCGCTGGAAGGCAAGGGGGTGCGCACGGCGTTTATTACAAATCGCGGTTTTGGCGATATGCTCACCATTGGTCGGCAAACCCGTTCGGCCCTATATGATTTACGTCCGGCACCAAAACCCGAACCGGTACCCGCGAACTTGTGTTTAGAAACCGGTGGGCGTATTGGTGCCGACGGTAGGCTTATCGACGATCTCACCGCAAATGACATCGCCGCGTTGCAAAAGCAGATTCGAACACTCAAGCCTGACGCAGTGGCGATCAATTTATTATTCTCGTTTATAGATGATCGCTTTGAAAAGGCCATTGCCGAGGCCATGCCGGAGGCTGTGTTTGTGTCGCGCTCTTCGCAGGTTTTGCCTGAATACAAGGAGTATGAGCGAGGCATGGCGACGTGGTTAAATGCCTGGCTTGGCCCCAAAGTGGCCAGCTATCTTGGTCGTTTGCAGGCCGAGTTAAAGACCACGCCACTGTCAATTATGCAGTCTTCCGGCGGCACGACTGACGCCGCCAACGCCGGTCAGCGGGCGGTAAATTTGCTTTTATCAGGCCCTGCTGGGGGCTTGGCGGCGGTAAAGCATCTTGCCGATAGTTTGCCGCGCCCTCGCTTGATGAGCTTTGACATGGGTGGCACGTCCAGCGATGTAGCCTTGATCCATGGCGAGATAAAACTCACTAACGAAGGCAAAATTGGCCCTTACCCTGTCGCGGTTCCCATGGTGGATATGCATACCATCGGCGCTGGCGGTGGCTCCATCGCCTATGTTGATGAGGGCGGCATGCTGCGGGTGGGCCCCGAGTCGGCGGGCGCCGACCCCGGCCCCGCCTGTTATAACAAAGGCGGACGCAAGGCCACAGTCACCGATGCCAATATGGTGCTGGGCCGCCTGCCCGCGAGTGCCAAGCTCGGCGGCGCGATGCCACTTGATATCAACGCCGCCCGCAGCGCCGTCGGTGCGCTCGCGCAGCAGTTACACTTGAGTATTGAAGAGGCTGCCGCAGGAATTATCGCCATTGCCAACGAGCATATGATCCGCGCACTGCGGGTGATCTCTGTGCAGCGCGGCTACGACCCTGCCGAGTTTAGTCTCTGCTGTTTTGGCGGCGCCGGAGGTTTACACGTGTGCGCACTCGCCGAAGCCTTGGGCTGCACCGAGATTATTGTGCCCAATTACGGCGGGGTATTTTCTGCCTTAGGCATGTTGCTGGCGCCTAAAGAGCGGCAATTATCTCGCACACTCAATACCAAGCTTGCGTCAGTTAGTAGTGACGCCGTATTGGGGCATTTACATAATTTGGCGCTCACTGGCCGCGCGCAATTGCAAAACGAAGGCATTGACGACGCCGAGATCACCGAGCACCCCAGTGTCGATCTGTGTTACAGCGGGCAGTCCTATACCTTAAATATCCCTTGGCAGACTTCCCTGGCCGATCTAGAGAAGGCCTTTCACCAAGCCCACGAACAACGTTACGGGCATAGGCTGACGCTGCCGGTGCAGCTCGTTAATATTCGCCAAGCCCTGCGCGCCGCCACGTCAATCCCGCCCCTGCCGAATTTAGCGCCGCGCCCACCTTGTCAGCCAATAGACCAAGGCTCTGTTTTTTTCGCCAAGGCCTACCACGCCACCCCACGCTTTGTGCGTGATGAGCTGGCCAGCGGGCAAAGGATTCTAGGCCCCGCGCTCATTAGCGAAACCGTGGCCACCACCTGGCTCGCCGAAGGCTGGCAGGCGACAGTGAATGCGCAAGGACATTTGCTGATTCGTGAGCTTAATCGCCAATCACCAGCTAGCCAGCCCAAGGCATGACAGCAAGCGGCCAATGCGGCTACAGTAGGCGGACTAAATTTAATCCTGCGCTAACAGGCCCTGTATGACGGAAAAATCGATCAGCCACCCTCTGTTTGACCGCGGCATTAGCCACGCCGGTTTAAAACAGGTGCGCGAACGATTTACCAAACTCAATCATGAGCGTTTGCTGCGCACCCGCACGGCACTCTTGCCCCGTCAGCAAATATTCTTAGACTTATTGCCGCTGCTAATTCATATCAACCACCCCATACTGCCGGGCTATAAAAGCGCTAACACCCCCTGTGGTATCGACGGCTACACGCCCGACGAGTTAACCCTGGAGCGTGTGCGCAGTAATATTGCGCGCAGTGTGCAATACCGTCACGACGAACAAGCAGCGCCGCTAATCCACAGTGTTTTTTTAATGGGCTCATGCGGCACGGTCGCTCAGGCTGAAGACTCCGACCTTGACGTATGGCTCTGTCATCACAACAGCATTGACGAACTCGGCTTACAGCGCTTGTACAATAAAGCCGCCGCCATTTCAGACTGGGCCCGCAGCCTCGGTTTAGATATTCACTTTTTCTTGATGGACAGCGAGCAGTTTCGTCGCGGCCAGCGTGACCGCATTAGCGCCGAAGCCGCTGGCACCAGCCAACATTATTTATTGTTAGACGAGTTTTATCGCAGCGCCTTGCTGGTGGCTGGTCGCTACCCGCTATGGTGGTTGGTGCCCCCGAGCGAAGAAGTGAATTACCAAGAATACACCGCGTTACTGCACGCCCAGGGCTTTGTTGGACCTGACGAGTCTATTGATTTTGGCGGGGTTTCCGATATCCCTGCTGGCGAGTTTATTGGCGCCGGGGTTTGGCAGCTCTACAAGGCCATTAGCTCGCCCTATAAGGCGGTGCTAAAGCTATTGCTGACCGAAGCCTACGCCCGCAATTTCCCCAATGTGGTGCCGCTGTGTATTGATTTGAAAGAAGCTGTTTACCGCGGCGAGGTCAGCAGTGACGACTTTGACCCCTATATCATGGTGTACCGGCGCTTGGCCGAGTATTTGAGCTCGCGTAATGAATTTGATCGCCTTGAGCTAATTCGCCGTGCTTTTTATTTTAAAGTCGGTATTCGACTTTCACAGACCGCTGGCAGCGCAGCGCCTTGGCGGCGAAAATTACTCGAGACACTCATTGCGCAGTGGCAATGGCCTCCAGAGCAACTTCTCAACCTAGATACTCGCAGTCGCTGGAAAATTCGCCGGGTACGTGATGAGCATCGTTTCTTAGTTGCCGAACTGACCAATAGCTACCGCTTTTTGCAGGACTTTGCCCAGCAGAGTAATAGCCCAGCCCTAATTAAGTCGCAAGAGATGACCTTGCTCGGCCGCAAGCTGTACGCGGCCTTTGAACGCAAACGCAATAAAGTCGAATGGCTAAACCCAGGCATTGCCCCCGACGTATCAGAAGAGCAATTATTCTTTCACACCTTAGGCTTCGGCGAACAGCGGCGCTGGGCAGTGAGTAGCAGCGCCCGCCACGATTTTGAACACGACGCTATTCTGCAAGAACACGAGCACCTTAGCGGGCTATTGTGTTGGTGTTTTTGTAATGGCCTCATTAACGATTACACGCAGCTACGACTCAATGCCCGGCAAGATGGTGTATCTGAAAATGACCTACGAGAAATGGCCCGTCACTTAAGCGGCCACCTTCCCCGCAAGGCCTATGCAGCCGATCCGCAGAAGCACGAAGCGTTTAATCGCCCCAAAGTACCAGAAGCAATGCTGCTGTATATTAATTTAGGTCAAGGCGCACTCAGCTCACTCGGCGCCGCCGGACTCGCCAAACACAATAGCAGCTACCCAATCACCCATATTGAAATTGTGGTTATTAATAGCTGGGGCGAGGTCTCGTCGCTTGCCTTTGCCGGACAAGAAGCCATTATCGACGCCTTTCGGGTTTACCAGCAGTTAATGCTAGCGGCCTCTAAAGCCAGTGCAGCACCTATCATCGACGCCCTGTGTTTTAATGACCCGGAACAAAAGCTACGCAAACGCGTCCGGCACCTGCCGCGTCTATTACACCGCGCGTTTTATACGCAACCCAAAAATAAGCGAGTCATTATTAAACTAAGTAATGGCTTCCATATATTACAAACTGAAAACGATGAATTACGCAGCATTCACGCCCATAGCTATTCCACGCTAATACAGTGCCTGGGACGGGGGCAAACCAGCTTCAGCCCTGTGTTAATGGACCAATACTGCGCACCAAACTCCGCGCTAGCAAGCATAGTAGATACCGCCACCACCCCAGATTGCTATGTGTTTTTTCATCGTCGGGACGACTTTGCCGACCTCTTTGTGCGCGATGAGCGTGGCTCCCTGCATTACACCACCGCCGCGTTTAGCAATGTTAACCAGCTTTTACTGCCACTGGTTTTATTTCTGCAGCGCTGCCGCACTGAGCAAGCAGGCAAACATCAGTTTCGCCTATTTGAACTCCACCAGCAGGACAACCGCTGGCGCAGCCAAGCATTAGACCTAAGTGAATTAATAGCCAACAACCCAGCCAAGGATACTCGCGTCCAACTTGAGGCCATCGCCAAAACCGACAGCAAGGGGCGTTTAGTGTTTGATATGCGTTACCGAGATCAGCACTTCAGCTATGACAAAGCGGGCCCCGCTTTATTTGACCAGCTAGCCAGTCAATTACTGCTGCAAGAAACTCGCCCTACCCATTATCAACTCGACGCAATAGACCTCAGCAGCCAGCCACCACAGCAAACCAGTGTTTATCTGCGCTACAAGCAACATATTGAAGAGATACTGAATACCTCGGTATTGTCGCAATGAGCTTACGGTTCAAATTCTGGGGCTAAATGCTGGACCGGAGACGCCAAAGCCGATTCTCGCGTTTTATTTTGTGTGCGGTCGGGGAAATACCAGCTTCGCACTGAGATGGACCCCTGCCTCCGCAGGGGTGACTGAAAGCTCAACTTCATAATTTTATTTTGTCATACCTGCGCAGGAGTGACGGTTGATTTAGTTTGGCGTGTTTGCCGTCGTGCTTGCGCGAGGGGTGGCGAGCTAAATTTATTTAGTCATCCCTGCGCAGGCAGGGATCCATGTGAGCGCAGCGAATGATTTTCGCGTCCGGCTCACCCCAAAACCAATTCTTCGCCTATTTGCTCCAGACCTATTTCCGCTAACATCTGGGCCAGGCTTTGCTCGGTGCGCTGGCAGTACCACTGCCCGTCAACCCAGCTGTAGTGAAATCCACCTGACCGTGCTGCCAGCCACAATTCGCGGCTGGCGCTTTGGCGGCTAAAGATCATCGCGCTGCCATCCGGTGCTTTTAGGGTGAGCACACCGCCGCTAATTTCGCAGTCTACGTCAGCCTCTAGTTCATCGACGGCGTCTTCGATAGCAACATACAGTTCGTCGATATTGTCGTTAAACTCTACTTCATTCATATTGGGCTTGGTTTCCTGATGGCGGCTGGTTCGCGGCAGTATACTAAGCTCGGCCAGCTTATGACCACAGTCGACCAGCCCGCTGGTGTGTTATTCATTCACACCCTAGGTATAATGCGCGCCTCAGTCAATTTTGAGGATGACACCGTGGCCGCTTTTCGTATTGCACTGCTTTGCCTTGGCTTTTTAGTTGCCGCCTGCGGGCAAACAGGGCCGCTGGTACTACCTGAAAAAAATGACGCCCCAACCAATGCCAGCGCGCAGTCTAAGTAGAGAACGCTTTCATGACGCCTTTTCAGTATATTAACGGCGAGCTTCACGCCGAGTCCGTTGCCCTTAGCAGTATTGCTCAGCAGTTCGGCAGCCCTTGCTATGTGTATTCCCGCGCGTATTTAGAGCAACGCTTTACTGAGTACACCGAGGCATTGGCAGGCCAAGATCACTTGGTTTGTTACGCGGTTAAAGCCAATTCCAATATTGCGGTACTCAATGTCTTGGCGCGTCTGGGCGCAGGTTTTGATATTGTTTCTGTTGGTGAGCTGGAGCGAGTTCTGGCGGCGGGTGGTAAAGCCGAGCGTATTGTTTTTTCTGGTGTGGGCAAGACCGCCGCTGAAATGCGCCGTGCCTTAGAAGTGGGTATTCACTGCTTTAATGTGGAATCAGAAGCTGAGCTGGAGCGTCTTAACCAGGTCGCCACTGATATGGGCGTTAGCGCCCCTATTTCCATTCGGGTAAACCCCGATGTGGATGCCAAAACCCACCCCTATATTTCAACCGGCCTGAAGGACAATAAGTTTGGCATCGATATCGCGCGGGCCCCCGAGGTTTATCGCCGCGCCGCCAGTCTGAGCAATATCACCATCAAAGGGGTGGACTGCCATATCGGCTCACAGCTGATCGATACCAGCCCATTCCTTGACGCCCTCGACCGCGTGCTCAGCCTAGTCGACACCCTAGCGGCGATGGATATCACCATTTCCCACCTCGATTTAGGCGGTGGTCTGGGGGTTCGCTATCGCGATGAAGTCGCACCGCTTACTGGCGAATATATCGCTGCGATACGCGCTCGTTTGGGCGAGCGCAAAGTAACCTTGATGTTTGAACCAGGGCGTTCGATAACCGCCAATGCGGGCGTGTTGCTGACCACGGTTGAATATTTAAAGTTAAATGAGCATAAAAATTTCGCGATTATCGACGCCGCCATGAACGACATGATCCGGCCCTCTTTGTACGAAGCATGGATGGAGTTATTGGCGGTAAAACCCCGCAATGAGGGCGTTTTACGTACATACGACTTTGTTGGGCCAGTCTGCGAAACCGGTGACTTTCTTGCCAAAGACCGCGAATTGCGCATTGCCGAGGGCGACTTGCTCGCACTGGCGTCTAGCGGTGCCTATGGATTTACCATGAGTTCCAATTACAATAGCCGAGGACGCGCGGCGGAAGTGATGGTAGACGGCGATCAATGTCACCTTATTCGCGCCCGCGAAACTGTCACCGACCTGATGCGTGGTGAAGCTGTGTTGCCCTGAGGGCGCAAGATCCGATAGCCGCACTGCGGCTGCACTGGACCGCACCCTCTACTTAGCAACCCGCCCGCATCGTTAACCGCGCCACCGGTGAGGCGCACCACAGGGTTTTGCGATGCAGTTACGTTTTACCAAAATGCATGGCCTGGGTAATGATTTTGTCGTTATCGATCTCATCACCCAGCGCTTTAAGCTCAAGCCGCACCATATTCGTAAAATTGCCGACCGGCATTTTGGGATTGGTTGCGACCAAGTTCTGGCGGTGGAAATCCCCACCCAGCCCGACGTCGATTTTCGCTATCGTATCTACAATGCTGAAGGCAGTGAAGTTGAGCAGTGCGGCAATGGCGCGCGCTGTTTTGCCCGCTATATCCGCGACAAACGCCTTACCGGCAAAGAGCGAATTAAAGTAGAAACCCTCGCGGGTATCATTGAGCTTGAGGTAACCGAAAACCGCCATGTGCGCGTTGATATGGGCGCCCCGGTGCTCGACCCCAAACGCATACCCTTTACAGCAGAAAGCCAAGCGGCGGACTACCTCTTGGCTATAAATGGGGTGGAATGGCGGGTTGGTGCAGTTTCCATGGGCAATCCCCACGTCATTCTACCCGTTGATGATGTTGACACCGCGCCGGTGGCCGAAGTCGGTCCTATTGCCGAGCAACATCCGCGCTTCCCGCAGCGGGTCAACGTCGGCTTTATGCAAATTGTCGATCGCGACACCATTAAGCTGAGGGTATTTGAGCGCGGCGTGGGTGAAACCCTCGCCTGCGGTACCGGCGCCTGCGCCGCCGTGGTTAGCGGTATTGTGCAAGGCAAGCTAAACCCCGAAGTTACCGTGCACCTGCCCGGTGGTAGTTTGAGTATAGAGTGGCAAG
>Ga0207890_1000305_pt1 | contig 15379 bp, 15 predicted proteins | sample LinPmetageLP48_FD_184059 | JGI IMG/M metagenome (GOLD analysis project Ga0207890, IMG submission 184059) | Marine viral communities from the Pacific Ocean - LP-48 (SPAdes) | ecosystem: Environmental > Aquatic > Marine > Oceanic | place: Pacific Ocean | collected 2011-06-13 | reverse complement strand
TGTCCCAGTGGTACCTGCATTACGGGCGCTTGGTGGGCTTTGATAACCTGTATGTTGTCGCACATGGGGCCGACCCCGAGATCGCAAGCCTGTGTCCCCGCGCGACAGTCATTACCGTGCCCCGCGAGACGCTGGAAGGGTTCGACCGACGGCGCGGGCAGGTGCTGAACAGTTTTGCAGATGGGCTGGCCGTGTCTTTCGATTGGGTGATCCGCACTGACGCGGACGAGCTGATCTGCTTTGATCCCGCGGTCTATGCGTCTCTAACGGAAGTATTAGAGACTGTTTCCGGCAAGGCCGTCTTTGCCTTGGGATTGAATGTAGCAGAAACGCTGGACGACAATGTGTTGGCGGAAGGACAGTTGGCTTTGGGTCACCGGCGCACAGCTGTGTTTTCGGGCCATTACAGCAAAGCATGGGCCACCAAACGGGGCACGGGGTTGTGGCGGCACGGGATATGGGTCGGGCCAAGGCGCATCGAGTCCACGCCTTTCGAGCTGCCGCGCGGCGTGTATCTGATGCATCTGAAATACGCGAATATCGCTGCTTTAGAGACGGCAAACCAGCATCGCACGGATGTGGGCAATATGCCGGGGCGGGGTCTGCCGGGGGCAGCGTGGAAAGAAGCAGATCAGACCGCCGCACGGTTCTATGCACGATTGGCAAGCTACCCATCACAAAGCTGGGAGGCGGCGCGCGATCACGCCTATGCGACGATAAACGCGGCCCCAGTGCGTGACACAAAAGAGAATGTCCTGCGGGCGAAATCGACCGTATTCGAACAGCGGGTCACCTTGCCCGATTGGGTGGCCGCGACCTTTGGCGACGCCTAGCCGGCGCCATCTAGCGCTTGTTCACGTCGTCTTCCCGTGGTGGGATGCCCCCGATCTAAACCGTAGATTGCATGGGAGGAGAGCAGGGTGACGGATAAAATCAAGGTAGAACGCCACGGACCGGTGACGGTGTTGCGGCTGGATGATCTAGAGACGATGAACGCGCTGACATCTACCATGGCGCTAGAACTACGCGACCTGCTGCTCCTTGAGGCGCAAACGGCGCGGGCGATTGTCCTTGCGGGGTCGTCACGGGCCTTTTCCGCAGGCGCGAATCTGAAACAAAGTAAACCCGAAAGCCGCACGGAACTGGATGCGGGCGCGGCACTGGAAAATGCGTATAACCCGCTGATGACCACGATCCGTGATCTGCCCGTGCCTGTGGTGTCTGCGGTGCAAGGGGCCGTAGCGGGAATCGGTGCGTCGCTTGCCTTGGCGTGCGACGTGATTGTCGCTGGTCGCGATGCCTATTTCCTCGAAGCCTTTGCACGAATCGGGTTGATCCCCGATGGGGGGGCCACATGGCTGCTGACCCGTGCCGTTGGCCGCGTGCGCGCGATGGAAATGATGCTGCTGGCCGAGAAGATTCCGGCACCCACAGCGTTTGACTGGGGGCTGGTCACGCGGTTGGTCGAGAATGACGAGGTAGAGGCCAAGGCGCTCGAGATCGCGACGAAGCTGGCCAACGGGCCGGTGCGCAGCCTTGCCCTGATCCGAAAAGCCGCATGGAGCGCGGCTGACACTGACTTTGACACCGCGCTGGCGAATGAACGCAAATGGCAGAAAGAGGCGGGCAATACGCCCGACTTCAAGGAAGGCGTGGCCGCATTCCTGGAAAAACGACCACCGCGGTTCAACGGCTGAACCGCGAGCGGAGGTATCAAGGCCCTCGTTTCCCGCCGGTGCAGGCTGGCGGGAACGAAATCGCGATCTGTGCCGTTATCGCAGTGAAGGGTTTTGATCATGTTCCGCCAGCTGCTTGCCGTTGCACTTCTTTTTGGTCTCGCTGCCTGCCAGTTGCCGAAAGACCCGGAAAATACCACCCAGACCGTGCAAGGTGCCGTGTTGAAGGTGGGCCTATTACAAGACCCGCTGCCACAGATTGACCTGACCGCCGTGACACTGATCGCCGATGCGCTGAACGCAAAAGTCGAATGGCACCGCGAGAATACTCACCGGATGCTTGATGCGCTGGAGATTGGCGATCTGCATCTCTTGGCGGGCGGCATTCCTGAGGATTCACCTCTGACCGACCACGCGGGGGCGACGAACCCCATCGGCTACGTCACTATCGGTGCCGATCGGCCAGAACGGGTGTTGCTGCTGCGCCGCGGGGAAAACCAGTTTCTCATGCGGGCAAATATGGCGTTGCGTCCTTTGACGCGGGAGGCCAAGCAATGAACCGTTACCCCCCTTTGCCGCCAGAAATTTCCGACAAGATCGCACAGGCGCGGCGGCTGGAATGGTGGACGCTGTTCTGGCTGATGACGATTATCGTTGTGATGTTTCTAGTGATGGGATCCAGTCAGGCGATGCAGGCGGCATGGATTGAGGACACACTGTCGTTGCTCCCGCCTATCCTGTTTCTTGTCGCGGCGCGGCTAGAGCGGATGCCCCCCAGTGCCAAATATCCGTTTGGGCTGCACCGTATTGGTACGCTGGCCTTTGCCCTATCTGCGGCGGCGTTGACGTTGATGGGCGGGTATCTGGTGTATGACGCGGCGGTGACCCTGATCCGGCAAGAGCATCCGACCATTGGCAGCATGGAGCTATTCGGTACAGAGGTCTGGATGGGTTGGCTGATGGTGGGGGCGTTGGTCTATTCCATTATCCCGCCGGTGATTTTGGGGCGCAAGAAGCTGGCGATTGCGCCTGATATTCAGGACAAGGTGCTGCATGCCGACGCGGATATGAATGCCGCAGACTGGAAGACCGGCGTCGCGGGGATTTTGGGCCTCATTGGCATTTCCATGGGGTTCTGGTGGACAGATGCGGTGGCCGCCGGTTTGATCGGGTTGGATATCCTGAAAGACGGCGGGCGCAATCTGCGTATCTCTGTCGCAGAGCTTTTGGACGGTGCGCCGCGAAAGCTTGGATCGGATGAGATGCAGGATTTGGCGCGCCGCGTCAGAAAAGGGGTGGACGGCGCCCCGATGGTCAAGCTGCGCGAGGCCGGACGATATCTGCACGTGGTCATCGGCGACGATGAAAGTCTTTTGCCCAATCCCGAACGCGCCAAAGAGCTTGTGGGCGAGGAGGATGCATGGCGGGTGGTGACCCTGAGTGTGGCCTCCGGAAAAAAGCCACTTTAAAGACCCGTGGACAATCGGCGCGAGGCGCGGGAGAGGTGAACGAAGGGGGCCTTTGCCCCCTTCATCATCGCATCAGTTGATATGTGTCACCAATGTATCGGCCGACTTACGTACCTTTTTCATCGGGGCCAGCCAGTCGGATCCGGCATCGCGGTAGCCCAATGGCAGCAGGATCACCGACCGTAGGCCGCGTTCTTTCAAACCCAAAATCTCGTCTACTTTGGCGGGGTCGAAGCCTTCCATCGGGGTGCTGTCGACCTCTTGTTCTGCTGCGGCAACAAGCGCCACACCAAGCGCGATATAGGCCTGACGCGCGGCGTGGGCATAGTTGGTTTCAGTGTCGCGGGGCAGGTAGTTGTTTTTCAGGTTCTCGTAATACGCGTTCAGCATGGGCAGGTCGCCACGGGCTTCGACGTTCAGGTTGGTCACGGCGTCGATGCGGTCTGCGGTGTAGGTATCCCACGCTGCAAATACCAGTAGATGCGAGCCTTCGGTGATCTGGGCCTGATCGCCCGCGGCTGTCTGGATTTGCGCCAGCTTGTCGGGGTTGGTCACGACCAGCAATTCAAAGGGCTGGGTACCGCTTGAGGTGGGGGTCATGCGGATCGCTTCGATGATCGTGTCGACTTTTTCCTGAGGGACCTTCTTGGAGGGGTCCATCTTTTTGGTCGCATAGCGCCAGTTCAGCTGCTCTAGAAGGGTGCTGGTCATTGTTGTCTTCCTGTTATTGGCCGCCTCGGGGGTGGCGTGTGTACCGGCGCGATGTAAGAATCCCTGCCCCCTAACGCAAGGAGACCGGCGCATTTAGCGCCGGCCCCTCAGATGGCATTGATGATCGCGCCGGATTAGATCGCGCGACCCGCCCCATCCCAATAGGGGGCGCGCAGACGGGGTTTAAAGATCTTGCCGCTGTCTTCGCGGGGCAGGGCATCGTGGAAATCGACAATCCGTGGCGCTTTGAAACGGGCGAGCTTGCCGTCGAGGAAATCCAGCACTTTTTGCTTGTCGGCGCTGTGGCCCTCGGCCAATTCAACCGCCGCGACGATCTGTTCGCCAAACTCGGGGTCGGGGGCACCAAAGACGGCAACATCGCGGATGAAGGGCGCGCGCATCAGCACCGCTTCGATCTCGGCGGGGAAGATATTGGCCCCGCCCGAGATGATCATGTCTTTCTTGCGATCCGTGATGAACAGGAACCCGTCCTCGTCCACCGACCCCAGATCCCCGACAGAGAAATGCCCGTGCTTTTCAGCCGAGGCGCGGCTTTCGGGGTCATTGGAGTAATCGAACCCGCCGAAGGCGTCCATGCGGGCGTAAATCTCGCCGACCTGGCCGGCGGGCAATTCGTTTCCGTCGGGATCAAGGATCAACAGCGTCCCGCCCATTTGCATACGCCCTGCGGTGCCGGGTCGCGCCAGCGCGTCAGCCGACGACACCATCGTCATGAACCCGATCTCTGTCGCGCCGTAGCTTTCCCAGAACACCGGCCCCCACCAGTCGATCATCGCGACCTTCAGGTCATGAGGCCACGGCGATCCGGTCGAGACGCAGAATTCAACCGAGGACAGGTCGTACCGCGCTTTTACGTCGTGGGGCAGTTTCAACATCCGGCTCATCATGGTGGGCACCAGATAGATATGGGTGATCCGCTGTTTTTCGATGGTGGCAAGAAAGCTTTCGGGATCGAACTTTGGCGCGACAAAGGTCGACACGCCGGGCGTCACCAAGGCGGCAGACGTGAGCGTTGACGGCGCCGAATGGTAAATCGGGGCGGCAGTGAAAAAGCGCGAACCGGGTTTAAGCTGCAACATCTCCGTGCCAACGCGCGACAGCACGTCTTCGAAGTCGCGCTTGGGTCCGCCCCCAAGGCGCCGTACGCCTTTCGGTTTGCCAGTAGAGCCCGAGGTATAGCGCATCAGCGGGCGCATCATCTCGCGCGGGGTGATCGGGCTGGCGGCATCAACAAGCGTCGACCATTCCGGCGTCTCGGGGTCGGTTTGTGCCGCGGCGTCGTCAATGCCGTAAGCTTCGCGGAGAGCGGCGTCGGGGGTGATCGCGATCACGGTGCGCCCTTCAAGGGCGGGGCGTAGCGCATCGATCAGATCACGGTGGATAATCACGAACCGCGCACCGCTGTCGTCGCAGATGGCACCTGCTTCGTCGGCGGCAGCGTGCCAGTTCTGCGCCACGATCACTGTGCCCGCCATTGCAGCAGCGCGCATCACCTCGAGCTGGGTCAGATCATTGCGCATGATGACCGCGACGGGCACATCCGCCCCGGCCCCCAAGCCGGTCAGCGCTGCAGCCCCTTGGGCGGCCCGTCGGTCAAAGACTTCGCGGGTAAGCGTACGATCAAAATCTGCGATCACCGTATCTGACATTATTTGTTCTCCCATAGTGCCAAGCCCACCCGCCGTTTGGGCGCGCAGGTCGTATTGTTCCCTGACGTTAAGGTAACCTTAGTTTGACGCAGCGTCCATCGGGGGTGGCCTTGCGACGTTACGGCAGAACCGATTTCTCATAGGTGAATCGACCCATGGCGGGTACACCGGAAAGCAACTGTAATTTTCTAAGATGTCTTGGGAGGGATCGTCGTGGGAAATCCGATCTTTGGCCTCGTGCCGTTTGGCGGCTGTCGTTTGGCGGGTCGCATCGAGCCTGCTGACATGAAGGACCGCCGTCTAGGTAATCCTGTGGGGGGCTTTGCATGAACACGTCGGATGTTATTATCGTCGGCGGCGGGTTGGCCGGTCTGGTCGCCGCAGCCGAGCTGGCAGATCGCGGTAAAAAGGTCATTATCATCGATCAGGAACCCGAAGCCTTTCTGGGCGGGCAGGCATTCTGGTCTCTTGGCGGGCTGATGTTGATCGACAGTCCCGAACAGCGCCGGATGGGCATTAAAGACAGCCGCGAACTGGCGCTGCAAGACTGGATGGGGTCGGCGCAATTTGACCGGCCCGAAGATGCATGGCCGCGCAAATGGGCCGAAGCCTATGTCGATTTTGCTGCGGGTCCGATGCGCGGCTGGCTGCACGATATGGGCATGCGGTGGTTTCCTGTTGTGGGGTGGGCAGAACGCGGCGGCGGGTTTGGTTCTGGCCACGGTAATTCGGTGCCGCGCTTTCACCTGACGTGGGGCGTTGGGCCCGGAACACAGGCACCGTTTGAACGCCGCGTGCGGGAACACGAACAGGCAGGGCGGATCACTCTGAAGTTCCGGCACCGCTGTTCACATATCATCATGGAGAACGGTGCAGCTGTCGGCGTCTCGGGCGAGGTGCTAGCGGCGGATACGGCTGCGCGCGGGCACAAGACCAACCGTGATATCGTGGGCGATTTTGAACTGCGAGCACCATCGGTCGTGGTGACTTCTGGCGGGATCGGCGGAGATTTCGATCTGGTGCGCAAGTCTTGGCCCATAGACCGGCTTGGCCCTGCCCCCAAAGAGATGATCGCCGGTGTGCCCGCCCATGTCGACGGGCGCATGATCGCCATCAGCGAAGCCGCTGGCGGCAGGCTGATCAACAACGACCGGATGTGGCACTATACCGAAGGGGTGAAAAACTGGGACCCGATCTGGCCCAACCACGGTATCCGCATTCTGCCGGGGCCGTCATCGATGTGGTTCGACGCGAGGGGCAACCGGTTTCCCGCGCCATCGCTGCCGGGGTTCGACAGTCTGGGGTCTTTGAAGATGATCCTCGATACGGGTTTCGATTATTCGTGGTTCATCACGACGCAGAAGATCGTGAAGAAAGAATTTGCCCTCTCGGGATCAGAGCAGAACCCTGATTTCGCGGATAAAAGCTGGGTCAAAGTGGTGCAGCAGCGCATTTTAAACAAGGCCGCGACCCCCGCCGTCGAAGCCTTCAAAGAACACGGCGAGAATTTCGTTGTGGCGCAAACGTTGCCCGAATTAATCGCCAAGATGAACGGTATGGAGGGCAATGATCTGCTTTCGCTTGAAAAGATCGAGGCCGAGATCAAGGCGCGGGATATGCAGGTCGACAACAACTTTAGCAAAGATGCGCAGATCATGGCGATCCATGCGGCGCGGAACTATCGCGGCGACAAACTCCAGCGCACGGCCAAACTGCACAAGATACTCGACCCGGCAAACGGGCCATTGATCGGGGTAAAGCTGAACATCATCACGCGCAAAACTCTGGGCGGGTTGCACACCAATCTGGACAGCCAGATGCTGGATGCCTCGGGGGTGCCGATCCCCGGACTGTTTGCCGCCGGAGAGGTCGCGGGTTTCGGTGGCGGTGGGTATCACGGCTATAATGCGCTTGAAGGAACGTTTCTGGGGGGCTGCATCTTTTCTGGGCGCCAAGCCGGACGGGCAGATACGATCGCTTGATCGCTTGATGGCTTGGATCGGGTGATATCTAAGGGGGTGTAGATACGATACAGGTACCCCATGACCGAAACCTCCCCTTCCGCCCGTGCCCTTGCAAGCCGTCCGACGCAGTCCATCTGGCCCGGCTTGCTGCTGGCCGCCATGATTGCGGGGCTGGCGTTCGTGCTGCGGTTTGTGCCGGGGCTGGGGATGCTTAGCCCGTTGATCCTTGCGATCCTTTTGGGGATGACCCTGCGCAATACCTTGGGCACGCCCGAGGCCGCGCAGGCCGGGATTGCCATCAGCATGCGGCTGGTTTTGCGGGCGGGGATCATCCTGATGGGGCTACAACTGACCTTGGGGCAGGTGGCACAGGTCGGCTGGTTGGGCGTAGCGGTGATCGCGCTGTCGCTGGTGCTGACTTTTGGGTTCACAATCTGGCTGGGGCGCGTGCTGCGCGTGGATGCCAAGCTGACACAGTTGATCGCGGCGGGGACGTCGATCTGCGGGGCATCGGCGGTGATCGCGACCAATACGGTGACCCGTGGCCGCGACGAAGATGTCGCCTATGCGGTGGCCTGCGTCACAATCTTTGGCTCGCTTGCCATGATCTTGCTGCCTTTAACCGAAAGTTGGTTTGCATTGGGTCCGCGCGGCTTTGGCCTATGGGCCGGTGCATCGATCCACGAGGTCGCACAGGTCGTCGCAGCCGCTTTTCAACGCGGTGACGAGGCTGGTCAATTCGGCACCATTGCCAAGCTGACGCGGGTGATGATGTTGGCCCCGATGATCTTATGTCTGGGGGTCTTTGCCGCGCGGCGCCGTGGGGGGCAAAGCGGCGGGGGCAAAGCCCCGATCCCGTGGTTCGTCTTTGGGTTCATCGCGATGGTTGGCGTTGCCTCGACCGGCTGGGTGCCGGAGGCGGTGTTGGACCCCGCGACCGGCGTTACGCAGTTTCTACTGGCGATGGCGCTGGCCGCGATGGGGCTGGAAACCGACCTGCGCAAGCTTGCCGCAGCGGGGCTACGTCCGGCCTTGCTGGGGGCGGGGGCTTGGGTCTTTATCATGGGGATCAGCCTTGGGCTGATTGTTCTGACGGGGGCCGCAGGATGACATTTGATCAGCTACGCATCTTTGTGGCCGTGGCCGAACGCGGGCAGATGCCCCCGCGGTCCTTGCAGCGTATTACTTTTGGGGCGTGAACAGCATCGCGGCGTCATTAAGGATCGTATCGCGGCAGGTCTTGACGAATTGCTTGTCGACAAGGTGATCGCGTGAGATTTTGCTGATGGAGGCCTTGCCTTGCAGCGCCGCGAGCCCGATTTGTGCTTTGAAAGCGGGATCATCCACCGGCGCCTTGGAGACTTTTACCTTTGCCGGAATAGGCGCGTCTTGGGGGACGATCGCGTGCTTCGCGATCAGCCCATCCATAAAGCTGCCGGACTGGGGTGTGTTGTTTTCTTTTTCCTCAAGCCGCGGTTTCATCCGTCGGGCCCAAAAATGCACCCCGCGTGTGCGTTCTGTCAGCCGCTCTTCGATGTTGAACTTGGACAGGATCATGTGATTCCTGTCGGGAAACGAGATCGGGTAAAACGCGGTTTCGGGTTCCGCGTGGTCTATCTCACCGGTTTCTTTCAGGAAATGCGTCACCGAGGCAGGGCCGGTAAAGCCCCATTCCTGCGCTGTCATATGGACGGGTTGGCCGGCGTCACGCTCTTTTTCCAGCTCGCGTTGCTGCCAAGGTTTGAGCCAAGGCGCGATCGCATATTCATCGGTAAAAAAGTCGAGCAGTCCCGCCAGAGTTTTCGAATCCGACGGCAACCCCAGCACTGCGTTGCACACCAGCCCCGGCTTTTCCCAGCCAAAGACAAACGAGCTGTCAAAGTCGAATGGGCGGTGACAATACATATCGGCATCAACCCAGATGCAGTCCGTCTTCAGCAGCAGGTGCAGCCGCCACATATCGGCATGGATCGCGGGGCTGCCGGTGCGCGCATGTCGCAGCATCGGTTCTGCCGGATAAATTTCCTCGGCGTCGCCTGCGTGCACACCGTCCGGCAGGTTATCAATCGGCCCATAGCTATAAAGCGTGACGTGGTGGCCATTGTCCGCAAAGGATTTCAGGCACAGCTGTTCAAGCCAGGACAACCGCCCGCCGATCCAGAGAGACGCGATTTTAGGAAGTGTTTTCATTGGGCAAACATCACATGTTATCCGAGACTTGACTAGGGGTTCGGTATCGTACCGAAAAGGTTCAGAACAAAGGCATAGGTGCGGCGTGATTTAGGCCAGCTTGATGTCAGTGCTGGGTCTCTTCCTCCCGCTCGACGGTAAAGGCCCAGTCGTCGCCCTGTTTGCGCGCTACGACCTCGTCCGGGACAGTGCCGGGGCCCTGCAAAAATACATTGGCCCCGAAATGCGCGTGCAAGGTCGATAGCTTTTCCATGCGCGGGCTGGTCAATTCGGCATAGAATTTCGAATAGTTTTCGGTTGCCCGCAGTTCCGTGATCTTGCGGCGATGGCAGGCTACAGAATGTTCGTGCGCTGCCGCGATGTCCGCATCTTCCAGCAGTCGGGCGAGCTCTTCTTTCATGCGCGGCAAACGGGTCTGGATAGACTGTTCGACCTCGGCGTTGTTATTCATGCGAAACCAGTAGGCAAGACCCTGATCACGGTCGACGTGGTTCACCCTTCCGCGGTCGCGTTTCACCAAGAAGCTTTCGGCAGAGCGCACAGCATAGTGGTTCAACTGCACCAGATCATAGCCGTAGGTGTCGACCGTAGAGCGCCACCCGTTACGGTACATATCGCGCGGCAGTGGTTGACCGGACCCGTTGACCCAGTTGATCTCTTTCCACAGCTGAGATTTCAGCCCCTTGGGGCGATGCACGCCGAGCTTCTTGAAGATGCCGGTATTCTGGAACAGCGTCTTGAAACCCCATGCCTGATGCGGCTTGCGTGTGTGTTCGGGCGCGCATCGCTGGAATTGTTCGGTTATGGGCGTCGGCTGGAACGCGTGCACATCGCCGTTGCCGAACAAGCGCCATGTCATCGCGATCATATTTGCATTTTTGGTCGCGGCAAAAAGCGCATCAAGCGTGCCGTCGCCGCATTTGATGTTCACGAATTCATCCACGTCGATGCAGGTCACCCAAGTGGCGTTCTGAATGATCTTTTCTTGCTCAGCCGCCTGCAGGGCCGCGTGCTGCGGCTTGAGATTCACTTTCTGGAAGGGATTGTCGCGGTGTTGAACGATGCCTTTTTCCTGTAGCAGGTCCAACATCGTGTCGGTCCCATCGGTGCAGTCGTTGGTATAGATAATAAAGTCGTCAAACCCGATAGACCGATGAAAAGCGAGCCATTCAAGGATAAAGGGGCCTTCGTTTTTCATGGTCGTCACGATGGCGCAGCGCCCGCGTGCCTTGGCAGGGGTATCGATTTCTATTTCAGGCATGCGTACGGGGGCGTGGTCCCACAGCTTGGCCGCTTGATCTAGCAACGGGGGATGCTCGACCAGAGACGTTTTGGGCACAATTTTCGAGATAGACGGCGTCGGGTGACGCAACGCCATGTAGCGGTAAAAACGGATCGTGCGCGACAAATCCGGTGTTGCATTGCCCACCCGCACAAGGCGCCATACCGATCCTTCGGGGGCGTGATGCGGTGCGATGCACCAACGGCGACGTCCTGATGCGGTGTCGAATTGTACGCAGGTATGATCGCCAAATGTCGCATCGTCGTCATTGCGCACGCGCCATGGATAGCAATGCTGGCCGATCAATTCGATCAGGCCATTTTCGGCCCCGACGGCCGCATCGAACACTGTGGTCTTGGCGGGGGGGATCAGGTCATGCACATCAATGTTTGCTACTGCACGTGCATCGCCCAGAAACCGGTCGCGGATGATTTCGTATACTGACATCGCGCCCAGGGGGCTGGTCCAGGGGTCTGCCGGCGGCACCTTCATGCGATCTTTGCCGGGGGCTTCGGGCACATTAAAGGGATGCGCCTCGGCGGGGGCGTCGGGTTTGCCAAGCGGTATATCGGTTGTGAGGAGCACCACATCGCAGCCAAGCTGTCGGGCGGTGATGCCAGCCTGCAGGTTTTTGGCGAATGCATCGCCTTTATCGGGGCGACTTCGGTCAAGGATGACCGCCGAAGTCATACGGTGATAGGTTTCATGATGCGCTAACCAGTCGAGAACGACCGCCGCACTTTCGCCATTGCGCACCGCAGCCAGTGCATTGGCATCGCGATATTCTGAGCGTTCGACGGCGCTGCAAGCGAGCAGCACCTGTTTTTGTCCTGCAATATCAAAGCGCGGCTCCGCCCCTCGTGGCAGCGCATAGCTTAACACCGCTGCCCCGCCGACAGATTTCGTGCCCAGCAGGGCCGACCCGTCGGGCGGGGTCACAAGCTTGGGCGAAACGGACGCGTCAAAGAACAAGGTCACATGCTGTGCATCGTCGACGTCTTGAATGACTGCATCAAGCAGGGAGAACTTTTTGAAATGGCACCCTGCCATTTTGCGCCGGATCACTTTGCCAATCACATGAGCACCTGACTTTTCAGCAAAAAATAGCGTCACCGCTACGGAAACCTACTCTAGGCCGGTGCGCAATTCAACCTCGTGCGGGCAGGCGCTCAGCCTGTTTTGTCGGGCCATTGCGCTTTGCAATTGCTGCGTTCGCTCGTAACGTGAAGGCGACGCACGCGGGTAAAGGGGGCCGGCCAAATGACATCCCATGATCACGACCACGACCATTCGCATCTGACAGAGACGGAGGCGCGGGTAAGAGCGCTCGAAAGTCTGTTGAGCGCCAAAGGGTATATCGACAGCGCCGCTGTTGACCGGATTATCCAGACCTACGAGACCAAGATCGGGCCGCGCAACGGGGCGCATGTGGTGGCGAAATCCTGGGTTGAGCCCGAGTTCGAGGCGTGGCTGCGGCGCGATGCCTCTGCGGCGATCCATTCGCTTGGCTATCATTCCCGTCAAGGGGAACACATCGAGGCAGTGTTCAACGCTGACGATGTGCATCATCTGGTCGTGTGCACGCTGTGCTCTTGCTATCCGTGGTCGGTTTTGGGCCTGCCGCCGACGTGGTATAAATCTCCCCCCTTCCGGTCGCGGGCAGTGATCGACCCGCGCGGCGTATTAGCCGAGTTCGGCCTGACCCTCGCCCCGACGACGCGGGTGGAGGTGCACGATTCAACAGCTGAAATACGCTATCTGGTGATCCCGCAGCGGCCTGAGGGGACGGAGGGTTTGACGATGGACCAACTGGCTGAACTGGTGACCCGCAATGCGATGATCGGCACGGGACTGGCACGCGCGCCGCAGGTGGCGTCATGAACGGCGGGGCGGACCTTGGCGGGATGATGGGGTTTGGCCCCGTCGCACCCGAGGCCGATGAGCCGCTGTTCCACGCCCCGTGGGAGGCCCGCGCTTTGGGCATGGTCGTCGCACTTGGGGCCTGCGGGCAGTGGAATATCGATGCTGCGCGATCCGCGCGTGAGGATATGCATCCGGGCGATTATACCCGCACGCCTTATTATGCGATCTGGCTGAAAGCGGCCAAGCGGTTGATGGTGGAAAAGGAGATGCTCACCGAGGCTGAGATCGCCCAAGGCGTACCGCTGATCGCTGCAACCTCGATCAAGCGCAGGCTTGCGGCTGAAGATGTGGACGCGATGCTGTCTGCTGGCGGGCCTGCAGATCGTCCCGAACAGGGAGAGCCCGCTTTTGCCGTGGGCGATCAGGTCAGAACGATCAACGATCATCCCACGACCCACACCCGCATGGCGCGCTATGCCCGTGACAAGGTGGGCACCATCACCAAGGTGCACGGGTTTCACGTCTTTCCCGACAGCAATGCGCAAGGGCAGGGCGAAGATCCGCAGTGGCTGTATCAAGTGGCGTTCTCGGCGCGCACGCTTTGGGGTGCCCAGGGGCGCGAGGGGGACAGCGTCACACTGGATCTGTGGGAACCTTATCTGAGGACCGTATTATGACCTTGCCCGATCTTTCGTTTTTGCCAGACATTGCACTGGCTGGAAACGAGCCGGTCTTTGAGGAACCGTGGCAAGCACAGGCCTTTGCGATGGCTGTCACTTTGCATCAATCCGGTGCCTTCACATGGGCCGAATGGGCAAAAGCGCTGACGGCAGAGGTTCATTCAGGCGTCGAGCGGGATTATTATCAGCATTGGCTGTGCGCATTGGAAAAGATCGTCGCGCAAAAGCAGTTGGCGTCGGCATCAGAGCTGGTGGCCTGTAAGGACGCTTGGCACGAAGCAGCGGCGCGGACACCCCATGGGCAGGCCATTGCACTTTAGCGTCTTGGTCGTCCTCGCTTTTTAACACATCCCGGCGCAGGAAACCCCGCGCCGGGATGTTTGACTTAGCGGCCTACCCAGTCTGGCAGGAACATCACGATATCAGGCATCGCAATCAGCGCTGCAACGATCAGCAGATCGACGATGACGAACCAGAAAACGCCCTTAAAGATCGTGGACAGCGATGCGGTATTGCCGACGACGCCTTTGATCACGAAGACGTTCATCCCCATGGGCGGCGTGATCATCCCGATCTCGAGCAGTTTGACCAGAACCACACCGAACCACAGCAGGCTATAGCCGGTCTCTTCGACGATAGGCAAAACGATGGGCAGGGTCAGCAGCATCGCGCCAACCGGTTCCAGCATCATGCCGAGCGCGAGGTAGACGCAGACGATGCCGATCATAATCAGCAGCGGCGCAGCGCCAAAGCCAAGGATCGCATCCGACAGCGCATCACCGATACCCGACAGCGCCAGAAAGCGTGTCAGCAGGCTGGCACCAACGGCGATGATCAGCAGGGCGGCAGTGGTGGTCAGCGTTTCCGTGATCGCCATGCGCAGGGCTTTGAAGGTCAGCGTTCGGTATAGCAGCGCGACGATGGTCGACAGCATCGCGCCGATAGCGCCCGCTTCGGTGGGGGTGAATGCCCCGCCAAATAGACCCGCAAAGACGCCGATCACGATCAGCAGCACTGGCCAGGTCTGACCTAGGGCTCTGATCTTTTCGGCCCGTGTCGCGCTGATCTGCACCGGAGGGGCCAGTTGAGGGTTCAGTTTAACCCGCACGATGATCAGCAGGATATATGCGATAAGCGTGATCACACCGACGACGAGACCACCAAGAAACAGTGCACTGACCGACTGGCGCGAGATAATGCCATACAAGATCATCAGGATCGAGGGCGGGATAAGCGCACCGATGGTGCCCGCAGCAGCGACAGTTCCCGTTGCGAGTTCAGGGCTGTACCGGTGGCGCACCATCTCTGGCACGGCGATTTTACCCATCGCGGCGGAACAGGCGACCGACGAACCGGTCACAGCAGCAAAGCCCGCGCAACCAAATACCGACGCAATGGCAAGACCACCCGGCAGACCCGAAAGCCATATCTGTGCGGCGTTAAATAGCCCTTGGGTCAGCCGCGTATGGTAGCAGATGAACCCCATAAACAGGAATGCGGGGATTGAGCTGAGCACCCAGGAGTTGGCAAAGCTATAGGGCACGATCCCAAGGCTGCCCCAAGCGATGTTCCAGTTGAACATGGACCAGAGCCCGCCAAAGGACACCGCGATCAGCGAAATGCCAATCGGGATACGCATCAAGATCATCGCCAGCAGGATCGCGATAAATATGCCTGCGATTTGTAGTTCAGTCATTATGCGTCTCCGCCGGCTAGATAGGGGTCTTCAACTTTTAAAGCGTTCAACCCGTGCGGGCGGCCCGTCAGGTGACAAATGAATTTCCACGCGGCGACGATCGACATCAGGCCGAAGCCCAGAGGCAGCGCCAGATAGGTCGGCCATGTGGTCACCTTGCCGCCTGCTTCGATCGAAT
>Ga0207890_1000303_pt1 | contig 15408 bp, 14 predicted proteins | sample LinPmetageLP48_FD_184059 | JGI IMG/M metagenome (GOLD analysis project Ga0207890, IMG submission 184059) | Marine viral communities from the Pacific Ocean - LP-48 (SPAdes) | ecosystem: Environmental > Aquatic > Marine > Oceanic | place: Pacific Ocean | collected 2011-06-13 | reverse complement strand
TGGTGGGCACCGATATATGCGGGACGCCCATGTGCTCGACTTCCGGCCACTGCATCATCTTGACCGGCGACTTCAGCAACTGAGACACGCTGTCCACCTTGGAGTACATGGCAAGCTTGACCAGTTTGACCGAGTCTAGGACACTGCCGCCGCCCAGGGCCAGCAGACCGTCTGCTCCGCTGGCCCTAGCCACTGCCAGGCAGTCATCGATACAGCTGGACTCGGCGTCCGGCGCCGTATCAGTGAATACACCCGCCAACCGGACCCCGCCGGGACCGCGCTGCTCATCGAACAGAGCAGCGACCCTGTCGACCACCCCTGCATCCTTAAGGCCCTGGTCACTGACGAGGAGAACTTTACTACTTCCCAGGCCGCTGAACAGGCCGGGCAGTCTAAGGACAGTGCCGGGGCCCGCGTGAACCATAGTTCGCTGCCAGTATTGAAATGCGCCAGTGCTGGACATCTTTTATTCCTCTTACGCGTTAGTGACAGCGAGATTCAGACACCCCGGTGAACCAGCCCGAAGAAGGGCTTGGCGCTCGGGTCGGTCTCGAAGCTGGTCAGGTAGTTCTTGGTTTCTAGGTATCCCTCTAGGGAAGAGATGTTGATCTCGCGCCCGTAGCCGCTCTGTTTGTGGCCGCCGAAGGAGATGTCACCGGTAACCGCGTGCCAGTCGTTGACCCACACGGTGCCCGCTTCCAAGCGATAGGCCACTTCCTGGCCCGCAATTGGGTCACCCGTCCAGACACCCGCCGACAGGCCGAAGCAGGAGTCGTTAGCCATGGCAATGGCCTCCTCGATATTGCTGTACCGGATCACCGACAGCACCGGGCCGAAGATTTCCTCCTTATAGATCTTCATGTCGGGGGTCACGCCAGTGAAGATTGTGGGCTGCACAAACATGGCGTCGGGAAACCCCTCTACCTCCAATGGGCCACCTCCACAGGCAACCGTCGCGCCCTCAGCCTTGCCCGACTCGACATAACCCAGAACCCGCTCGTAGTGAGCCCGGTAAGCCATGGGCCCCAATGTGGTGCTGGCATCGAACTGGCTACCTGCTTTCAGCTTACTCACTAGCTCCACCATACGCGCCACAAGTTCGTCGTGGATGGACTCGTGGACGAACAGGCGGGTGCCAGAGATACAGATCTGTCCTGAACCCAACAGGAAACCGAAGGTCGCCCCCTTGGCGGTCAGCTCTAGGGGCGCGTCCGGCAACACGATGCCGGGCCCCTTACCACCAAGCTCCAGGGTAACGCGCTTCATGGTGTCGGCGGCCTCCTTCTGAATCATCACCCCGGTGCGGCCGGAGCCGGTGAAGGAGATCTTGGCGATGCCTGGATGGGAAGAGAGCGCAGCGCCCACGTCCGATCCGTGACCGGTGACCACGTTGACCACCCCCAGGGGGAGCAGATCCTGTATCAGCTCCATCGCTCGCACCACCGCCAGGGAGGCCGTTTCGGCGGGGTTGATAATGACAGTGTTGCCCGCCGCTATAGCCGGCAGCATCTTAAGGAAGGCCAGGAACAGGGGGCCGTTCCAAGCCGTAATCAGGCCGCATACACCCAGGGGCTGTTTGACCACCTTGACGTCCAGAGCCTCCGGCATGGGGCGCACCGGCGGGTACTCGACAAAGGGGTAGCTCTCTAGGCCCTCGGCGAAGATCTGGATAAACTGCATCACCGCGGGTATATCGAATCCCTGCAGGCGTGTTACCGCCAGGCCGGTACAGCTCGCCTCCAGAGCCAACAACTCTTCCATGTTCGCAGCCAGCACCAGCGTCATGCGGGCGATGATATTGGCTCGCTCACTGACGGAGGTAAGCTTCCAGGTCTTGAAAGCCTCGGCCGCTGCCGCCACAGCCTGATCCACATCTGCGGCACTGCCGGATGCTGCCCTGCCGATCACCTGCCCGGAGACTGGATCGACTAAGTCGATATACTGACCGGAGGACGGAGGAACAGATGCTCCATTGATGATATGGTTTTGGGTCGGGATACTCACGCTGGCAACTCCCTGCAATACTTTTGAATTATTAGCCAGCTAGACTATAGATATACCCCCACCCGAACTTGACGGAATCGACAAAATACCCGGCCCAACGGCCATCCCACCCCTAACTCGAGCAGCCATTACACCAGCGAGGGTAAACTTGCCCTTTGATTTCACGATGTTAATCTTTGCAGCGAAGCTCAGTGCCACAGCTCAGAGAATGTGGCAGCTATAATAAGCCAGCCGCCTAAAGCTGCGGCATTTCGATCAGAGAACACTGTACCCCGATGAGCGACGCCAAAAATCTAGCCAAAACAGCCACCACCATCGCCTCCTACTCACTGGCTATCCAGAAAGCTCTGGAGGCCAATGGCTACGATGCGGAGGATATTTTCGAGGCAGCAGGGATCGGTCGCGTGCCCGGGCCCGATCCCATGGATCGCCTCACCACCGCCGAACTGGCCGCCGTGTACCGAGAGTCGGTAAAGCGCAGCGGCAATCCGGCTTTCGGACTCACCGTGGCACGGTTCATGCATCCCGGAGCTGTTCATGCTCTCGGCTACGCCCTGTTGGCGAGCTCGTCCCTCAGGGATGCCTGTGAACGACTGGTCTATTACTTCCGCCTTGCCAGCGAACAGGGCATCTATCGGATCGAGGAAGAGGGGGACCGGTTCTGCCTGATCCTCGATGTGACCACCGAAGGAGTCGCCTACGAAACCATCGACGCCTGGAATGCCTTTGTTATCCGCATTTTCAGGATGATCTACAGGCCGGATTTCACCCCCCTCTCTGTCAGCCTGACACGACCCTGTCCGCCCGGTATTGAAGAGCAATACAAAACAAGCTTCCACGTGCCGGTGACATTCGACGCACCAAACTGCCAGATCTGCATGGAGCGCGCGATCGTCGACGAACCACTGTCGGGCGGTAATCGCGAAATTGCCAGCCAGCACGATCAGATCATGGAGGGATACATCGCAGCCCTGAACCAGGACGATATCATTACCCGCGTCAAGCGAGCTATTGTCCAGTTCCTACCGTCAGAAAACTGCACCAAGCAAAGAGTCGCCAGCGAACTCGCCATGAGCCCCAGCGCCCTGCAACAGAAGCTGGCCACGCTGGACACCAGCTTCCAAGATCTGCTCAACCAGATCCGCCAGTCCCTGGCTATGGACTACATGGAGCAGTCCCGGGTCAGTATCACAGAGATGAGCTTCCTGCTCGGCTTCAGCGATACCAGCAGCTTTACCCGCGCCTTCCGCCGCTGGACAGGCAAATCTCCACGGGACTTCCGTCGCGAGCGGAGCATTGGTAAGCGGTCTATAAACCCCACCTAAAATTGCTGCCGGGACTTCGCTACGCTCCAGACTTTTCAGATCTGGAGTATCCAATGAGCACCGAGTCAAATCCTACCAAAGCCCAGCTCTGGCAAGCACATTTTGCTGCTTGGAAGAGCAGTGGCTTATCGCAGGCTGAGTATTGCAAACAACATGACCTCAAGCTGTCGAACTTTACTTACTGGCGCAGCCGCGTTAACAAACCCCAGCGCAAGTTCATGCCGATTTCCGCTCCGACTGGAACGGATCGCCTCATCATGAGTTTACCCTGCGGTATTCGCCTTGAGCTTACTGCGCAAACATTGCCCGCCGTATTGCCCGCCGTGCTTCGCGCAATACAGGACGCCAGCTAATGCTGCGTCCTCAACCGGGCATCCAAGCCTATTTGTACCTGGAGCCAGTGGATATGCGCAAGTCCATTGATGGGCTGGCCATACTCGTTGAGAGCGAGCTGGCGCTGTCACCGATGACGGAAGCGCTGTTTGTCTTCTGCAATCGGGGCCGCGACAAGATCAAAATCCTGTACTGGGAGCGTAACGGCTTTGTGCTCTGGTATAAACGCCTTGAGAAGCAGCGTTTCCGCTGGCCGCGCCAGTCCGATTTTAGCTACGAGCAGCGCGATGGCCGCGACCTGAATTACCTGCTCGACGGCTTTGATATCTGGCAGCAACGACCGCATCAAACCCTGCATTTTGACTCGGTCTCCTGAGTCGTCTCCAGTATAATATGGCGCCATGACGGCGCCCCTCACACAGTCCCTGCCAGACGATATCGATGCCTTGAAGGCCCTGCTTCTGAAGAAGGAGCAGCGTATTGATTTGCTTGAAGAGCAGATTCGTTTACTCAAGCAAAAGCGCTTTGGCGCCAGCAGTGAGAAGAGCGACCAGCAGGTTGAGTTGTTTGATGAAGCCGAACTGGGCGACGCTGAAGTGCAGCTGGCACCGCAAGAGGACGAACCGGTCGCTGTCGCCACTGCACCCACTGCCGTGTCAGCCCCAAAAGCCAAACGCGGCCGCAAGCCCCTGCCCGCCGATCTTCCCCGCGTGCGTATTGAGCACGACCTGCCTGACGCTGACAAAGTCTGTACCTGCGGTTGTCTGCGCGAGTGCATTGGCGAAGAGACCAGCGAACAACTGGACATCATTCCAGCCAAAGTGCAGGTGCTGGTTAATGTGCGTAAGAAATACGCCTGCAAGCAGTGTGAGGGTAGCGTCAGCACGGCACCACTTCCGCCGCAACCCATTCCCAAGAGCAACGCCAGTCCAGGCTTGCTGGCCCACATCGCCATTGCCAAATACCAGGATGCGTTGCCTCTGTATCGACAGGAAGCCATTCTGGGGCGCAGCGGTATCGATTTACCCCGTAACACCCTGGCGCTGTGGATGGTCAAGGCAGGCCAGCTGATACAGCCTCTGATTAATCTCTTGCAGGATCGTTTGCTGAGTTATCCGGTACTACAGTGCGATGAAACCACGGTGCAGGTACTCAAGGAGCCGGGCAAAGACCCAGAGAGCACCTCTTACATGTGGGTGCGGGTCGGCGGGCCACCCACGCAGGCTATCCGGCTTTACCATTACGCCGACAGTCGCCGGGGCGAGGTGGCCCGGCAACTGCTGACCGGCTATCAGGGCTACGTGCAGACCGATGATTATGCCGGGTACAACGGTGCCTGCGCGCAAACTGGCATTATCCAGTTGGGCTGTTGGGCCCATGCCCGTCGCAAGTTTGTTGAGGCGCAAAAGGCCGCAGGCAAGCAGAAGAAAGCCGGGAAAGCCGATGTCGCGGTGAGCATGATTGCCAAGCTCTACGCAATAGAAAAGCGAGTGGAATCCATGGCCCCGGAGGCGCGCCATGCCCTGCGCCAGCAAGAGAGCCTTCCCCAGCTCCAGGCCATCCGCGCCTGGCTGGATAAAACCCTGCACACCACACTGCCCAAAGGGTTGCTGGGTAAAGCCCTGGGTTATCTCGACAAGAACTGGGACAAGCTGACGATCTATACCGAGGACGGCCGACTGAGCATCGACAACAACCGGGCAGAGAACGCAATCCGGCCCTTCGTGGTGGGGCGGAAGAACTGGCTGTTCAGTGCCAGCGTCGCCGGTGCGGCCGCCAGTGCAAACCTGTACAGCCTGATTGAAACGGCCAAGGCCAATGGGCTGGAGCCCTATACCTACCTGAGGCGGGTCTTTACAGAATTACCCAGCGCACAGAGTCTGGATGATATCGAAGCATTACTGCCCTGGCAGGCGCCGGAAGCTCACGACAATCTTGTGAAGGCCGCATCATGAAACGGGTGATGAATATCAATATTGATCATCTTGATGCCGACGAACTGATGGCGCTGAACCAGCGCATTATTGAACGGCTGAAGATGCTGGAATCGCTGCATGCACACAAATCAATGATGCAGTTCCACCCTGGCGCGAGAGTCAGCTTCGATTCTCCGCAGGGCGAACGTGTCATCGCTACCGTGATGAAATTCAATCGCAAAACTGTCACCGTTGTAACGGACAGTGGGCAGCGCTGGAATGTGTCACCACATCTGCTCTCGGCGATAAAAGATGCGGGGCAGTCGCCTGTTATCGACGGGAGATTAGAAAACGACTGAGCGCAAGAGCGGGGTTTGTTGAGCGCTTACGAGCATTGAGCCGTAGCAGACCAAAGAGACAAAATGTGATCCCGAACTCACCGTAACAGTTATTCGGTAAGCGGTCAACAAACCCCACCAAATTAATTATTTGCAAACTTAGATAATGCACCTATAGTTTTCTACAGGCTCTGGATGAGTCTACAGCATGGAAGGTAATCTCAAGGATGAGGGTCAGCAAGGGATTGGATGGCGTTGCCAAGAAGGCGATTGCCTTCCTGCTACTTTTCTTTATTAGGCGTTTGCCCACGGCAACAATGCCTGTAATTCTTCGGTTGTTGTCGTACTTGGTAATTGATTAAAGACTTTGCACAAATACACGTAAGGCTCAAGGCCATTGGCTTTTGCCGTTTCGATTAAACTATAAATAGCGGCGCTGGCATGAGCACCTCTAGGCGTTGCGCTAAACAGCCAGTTCTTGCGACCTATAACAAAAGGCCGGATGGCATTCTCGGCAAGGTTGTTATCAATATTCACGTCACCATCTTCCGTGTAACGAATCAGCTTTTCCCAATTTTTATTGAGATAACCCAGTGCCGTACCGAGCAGGCCTTTGGGCAAGGTGCTGTGTAAGGTTTTGTCCAACCACTCCCTAAGGGCATTGAGGATCGGAACGCTTTTGTCTTGTCGCAGCTGGTGACGGGCTTCGCTGCTCGCGTCTTTCGCCTGCTTTTCGATAGCATACAGCTTGGCAATATAGTTAATGGCCACATCGGCCTTGCCGGTGCGGGCGGTCTTTTTGTCTTTGGAGATAGCCGCCTTTTGGGCGTCAATGAATTTACGGCGTGCGTGTGCCCAGCACCCCACATGGCTAATGTCTTCTTGGCGGCCGACGGCATGGTAGCCCGCATAGTCATCGGTTTGTAGGTAACCACTAAAACCCGAGAGTAAGTTCTCCGCCACGCTGCCAGCGCGGCTTGGTGCATAGTCATACAACACGATGGGGTGATCTGGGGCGCCACTACGCCTAACCCACATATACGATTGGCTACTCGCGGGTCTGTCCGGTTCGTTTAATACCTGAAGCGGCGTTTCGTCGCACTGGATGATTTTGCCTCGGCGAAGCTCGTGATCAAGCTGGGTGATGAGTGGCGCGATTAGTTCGCCGCTGCGCATCATCCAATTCGCGAGGGTGTTGCGGGGGATATCAATTTCCATCCGCTTGAAGATACTTTCTTGGCGGTGCAGTGGCAGCGCATCTTGGTATTTCGCGGTAGCGATATACGCCAGTAGGCCTGGGCTAGCATTGCTCTTTGGAATGGGCTGCGCAGGTAATGCGGCGGTACGTACTGTTGATTCACACGCTTTGCAGGCGTATTTCAGTCGAGCATGCTGCAGCACTTGGATTTTAGCGGGAATGATGTCCAACTGTTCGCTGGTGTCTTCGCCAATATGCGTTAGCGCACAACCGCAGTCACAGACTTTCTCTGCATCAGACAGGTCATGTTCGATACGGACGCGAGGCAAGTCAGCAGGCAACGATTTACGGCCACGGGATTTGCGACGCTCGTATTGGATCGTTTCGGTTTCGGCGTCATCCGTGTTTTTGTTAAGGTCGTCTTCAGAAGCAGGCTCAGCCGCTTCGGCTTCATTAAACAGCTCGGCCTGTTCGTCCGACTTCTCGCGACTGGCCGCAAAGCGTTTATGCCTGAGTAAACGCACTTGCTCTTCGAGTAACGAGATGCGTTTATCCTTCTCCAACAGCAAAGCTTTGAGGCTATGGATATCGTCAGAAGAAGGGGTTGATGGTCGCGTCGTCATGACGCGTATTATACCAAAAGACCTTAGCTAACCGAATCAAAACACAAGGTTTCATGCGGTTTATTGCGCCAAATATCCAAGCCATCAAGCAAAAAGTTTAAGTCGCGGCCATCGCGTAATTCATAGCCGGATTCGCATTGGCGAGGCCATTTAAAGCGCTGCTTTTCTAGGCGCTTATACCAGACCACAAAACCGTTTCGCTCCCAATACAGGAGTTTGATTTTATCTCGGCCACGATTACAAAATACAAATAGCACCTCCATCATCGGCGAGAGCGCCAGCTCAGTTTCAACCAGCGCGGCCAATCCGTTGATGGACTTGCGCATATCCACCGGAGCCATGTACAAATAGACCTCAACATGGGAGGTCGGCCGCAGCATCAGTTCGATTCCCGAAGGACATGCAGCACCGCGGGCAACACAGCAGGCAAATCGTTGGCGGATAATTCCAGTCGAACGCCCAGCGGCAAATTCATGATCATACGAGATGAGGTCGGCATATCGCCCAGCTTCATTAATTTCGCAGCCGGTTCTTTTGCAGGGCTCAGCCGATTACGCCAATAAGCAAAGTTGTGAAACTTGATCTCATGCTGCTTGCAATACGCAGCTTGAGATAGGTTGCTGCCTTGCCAAGCAGAGACGTGGTCTTGCCAGAATTGTGTTTTGTTGATTGTGTTCATGGACGACTCCTCAGTTAAAAACTGAAGAGTAAAGCCGTGGTAGAAAAATTATTAGATGGGGTTAATTGACCGCTTACGTTATTCGTAGAATTTATGCTGATTTCAGCGGTTGCCTTGGAGGCAGGGTTGGAATCCAGCGCGCTCTTCTGTCGTTTGAATCTGCACGCCGTACACGTACTTGGGTAAAATCAGGGCCTCAACAGGTAGGACAGCACGCCCGGTTGTAGTTTCCTGGCTCACCTGCCCAGTATCTCTTCGTTGTGTTGACCCAGCCGCGGGATAACGCCCATCTCCTGTGGGGTCAGGCTGAAGCGGGGGGCGGGTGACGGTAGCAGGAATTCCCCATCCAACACGAAGCAGCCGCGCTCCCTGTTATGGGGGTGCTCCGCCGCCTCGGGCAGGGTCAGTACCGGCGCGAAACAAGCATCGGTACCCTCCAACAGCTCACACCAGTGAGCTTGAGGTTTACTGGCGAACAACGCGGTCATTTTCTGCCGAGCCGCCGGCCAGGTTTTCGGGTCGTGCTGGCGAGTAAAGTCAGGGTCATCTCCAAACCCACACAGCGCAATCAGTTCCCGATAAAAATTTGGCTCCAAAGCCTGCACGGTGATGTAGCGGCCATCGGCGCAGGCGTAAGTGTTGCACCAGTGCGAACCAGCCCGGAAGAACGTCTCTCCCGGCTCCTCGCTGATAGCCCCCTCAGCGCGGACGCTCGCCAGCAGTGTTTGGTTATAGGCCGCCCCGTCGCAGATGGCAGCATCGATAACTTGCCCTTCCCCAGTGGCCTTGGCATGCAGAAGAGCGGAAAGAACCCCGATCAGAAGCATGTTCGAACCAGAACCGATATCGCCCAGCACTGTGGGGGGGGGATAAGGAGTGTCCCCCGGCAGGCCCCCATAGTGAAGCACGCCGGAAATCGCTAGGTAGTTGAGGTCGTGGCCGGCGCTTCTGGCAAGGGGGCCGACCTGCCCCCAACCAGTCATGCGCCCGTAGATCAGGGCGGGCCTGCGCTCGAGGCAGACTTTTGGGCCAAGTCCCAGTCGCTCCATAACCCCCGGGCGGAAACCTTCGATCAATACGTCAGCCTCCTCCACTAGGCGCAGCACCGCGTTGATGGATTCCGGAATTTTCAGATCCAGCGCAATCGACTTTTTTCCCCGCCGAAAAAAGGCGGATTCGATGACGCCACCGACACCGGCCCCATTGGGGTTCTCTGCCGCGCGCTCCACCAATATCACTTCGGCCCCCAGATCCGCCAGCATCATACCGGCAATGGGACAGGGGCCGATACCGGCGATCTCTATCACTTTTATTCCTTCAAGTGGCCCCATGGGTACCATCCTATCTTTTGTCTTCATTCCCCCGTGTCAGGTCAACAGGGCCTACTGCCAGCAGGACCCTAGGCTCTGAATCGACGCGAGGGCGACCAGCTTCCGCTCGGCCTCTGCGACCACCGGGCGCAGAAATTCGTAGAATTTCCGAGAAGTATCTAACTAATTGGTGACGATTAATTCTTAGAGGTCTCTGACGGGTTCATTTTATTTTCCAAAAACTGACAAGCCTGGGATATTGATTTTTTTGCTTCTGGCAAAAAAGTAAACAATTGAAAAACGTGCATCATCCTTGGCCAAATCTTCACGATTACATCTCCACCACACGACTTTAAAGCATTTTCAAGCAATATAGGATGCCTACGAAAAATTTCATCGCCCCCGGCTTCAACCAAAATTGGGGGAAGGTTTCTTAAATCGCCATTTAAAGGTGAGATCAGGTAGTTGCTTTTATCTTCATCTCCAAAATAAGCATCCATTAAGGGGAACGCATTTTCAGTAAACATAGGATCAGATTTTTGAAGATCAGAGTAATCATATTTTGACCAATCACAATCTACAGCAGGAGAAACCAGCCATAGTGCACAAGGGTGTTTAAGACCAATTTCTTTTATTTTCAACATGGTCGCTAAGGCCAGGTTACCACCAGCCGAATCACCTGCAATACAAAGCCTAAAATTAGCTCCCGTATTTTTTTTAAGAATTTCTTGGTAGACAGTTACACAATCCTCAAGTGCAGCAGGGAATGGATGCTCTGGGGCCAAACGGTAGTCAGGAACAATCACAACACACTTGAGCTCCTTCGCTAAACGGGAGCAAAACCGCTGGTAAATTTTAGGGGAATGTGAGACGAATCCACCGCCATGAAAGTAGAGTAACGCTTTTGAGGAGTCACAACCTCGCGGCTTTATAATATGGGCAGAGACATCTTTATATTTTTTATTACAAATACTAACGCCGAATACTTTCCCAAAGAAGAAGAACTCTAGAAAACTTATCCTTTTACGAAATGTTTTAACATTTGCATCTTCACCCCACAAAGACCGCAATAATATTTTGCATATTTTATTCAGCAAAACAGCTCTAAAACTAGGCATAAAATCTCGTTTTATTGTAATTAAAAATTAAGTCTGAGTGCAGCATGAACAGTTCGAGGCGGGTTGGTTAGCGCCCAATGAGCTCCAGGCTGAAACGGGATATCTCCACTAAAGGTTTTAACCAGCTCATCACTAATATTTTTAACATGAACTTCTAGCCCCCAACTTTCCGAAAGACTTTTCAACCCAATTCGACCGTTATATATCCAATATTCCTCTTGATAATCATCTGGATCCAAATCCGGGTCCATATATTCCCCACCTTTAAAATTAGCATCCCCACCGAGCACAAACTTTAAGGGCCAATCCAAAATCTGGGACTCATAACTAAATGAGAAGCTACCTGACAACCTTGGAGCCCTATGTAGCTCTTTTCCAGACAAATCACATTCAGGGCTAGGAGGCAGAGCGATTATCCCCTGAACTTGATACCCGGGCTCTAGGGGAGCCTCCGTTCGGCATGTGGCATCTTTAAAATCAACAAACTTAGCATCGTTGTACCCTACATTCATTGAAAGGATCAAACCTTCAGCAGCAAGTAAAGTCATATCAAATTCAACGCCATTTGTTCGCACTTCATTTGCATTACTTTGGGTATAGGTTAATCCGGTAAATGTTGCCAGCTGATATCCATCATATTCAGTATAAAAAGCCCCAAAATTCAACCTTAAACGTTGATCGAGCAGTGATGTTTTAACACCCGCCTCAAGGGTATCGCTGGACTCGGCATCAAATTCATATTCATCTTTACTAAATGCCGCAATATTAAAACTACCAGCTCGATACCCCTGAGAAAATGTTGAATAAATTGTTACATTCTCGTGAGGCTCCCAGCTTAAAGATATTTTTGGTGAAAAATCCCTAAATATAAGAGTTTCGTCCGCAGTATACCCTCCCAATATCAGCACATCCCATACTGGATACGGGCCCGCATCAGTAAGAATAGCAGTACCATGTTTCTTATCATCTGAATATCGAGCTCCTAACGTCATAACTAGATAGTCAGTGATTGACCATTCAACTTGGGAAAACACGCCAAACGACTCAACATCGACAGTGAAATATCCGTACAGCCTCGACAACTCATCATCATCATTTGTTACCAAGCCTGTAACGAGATCTAACACCCCACCGAGACCAAGCCCATCAGGAGAGAGACCACCAACATTTATAAACTTTATAAAATCAGCCCACAATGGGTTACCGACCTCTGACTCAAGGTCTGTTTCCAAATAGAACAACCCAGCTACGTATTGAAATCTCCCAGGTGGCGAAACAACTCTCAACTCATGACTTATTTGCTCAAACTCTTGATCAACGAACAATCTGGCAACATTTGCTGATTGACCTTCAACATCTACTCGAATCGCATCATCCAAGCCAACCATTCCATAAACATAGCTGAACGTATGATCCCACTTGTCATAAGTAAATTTTATCGGAGCAATATAGCCGCTACCACTTGATTCATTTTCAGAAGAATTTGAATTCCTCCTATCAAGATTAGACTCAAATCCAGGCGTCAACACCTCACCAAGAGCTCTTAATTGGGAAGGATACTTATGAATTTCATCCCCAGCGGATGCGCCAATGTAATAATCAAGATGATAGTAACTTGCATCAATTGAAAAGTTATCGCTAATATCTGCCCTAATAGAAATTCTTGCTTGTTCAATATCTTTATTTCTTGACTTTCCACCAGTAACTAGGTTTTCTACAAAACCATCTTCTCCGGCGCTCCTTAAAGCTAAACGAAAGGAAATTTTATCCGTTAACGGACCCGATATCGCACCTTCATAGTTTTTAAAGTTTCTATCGCCAGAGGCCAGATTTACAAAGCCCTCCCACTCCCTCGTTGGCATACCATGATCAATCTTTATAACCCCACCGGTAGCATTCCTACCATATAATGTTCCTTGCGGCCCTTTCATTACTTCTATTTTCGCTAGATCCACAAACCCAGGCTTCAAGAAATCTAGCCTTGGCACATAAACATCATCCAAAATGTAGGCAACCGCTTGCTCACCAATTACATTCAATTCAGCCGTTCCTATACCCCTCATCATTGCTGTCCCATAAGTCAGACATAAAAAAGGCTTGAACCTCAACAAGTTGGTACAATGGACGTGCTAGCAAACACTGTAAAATCAGGGAGATTCAAGCCTTGGCACATCATAACACGGTATTTTCTCAATTGTTGAAACTGGTATCGAGACATGAATTTGAAACCCTTGCCAAACAGCACCACGAGGGTCAAAACTTGCGCAGAATGTCGCGCTGGTCTCAGTTCGTTGCGCTGAGCTTGGCACAACTTTCTGGCCGATCCAGCTTGCGCGATATCGTCAGCAACCTGTCCGCTCAAGCAGCCCGGCTTTACCACCTCGGTACAGGTAATGTGACGCGAAGCTCCCTTTCCCGCGTGAACGAAAGTCAGCCCTATACGCTTTACGAAGCGCTGTTTCATAAGCTGCTTTCCCGCTGCCACGGCGTCGCACCAAAGCATGGATTTCGTTTCGGGAATAAGCTGTATTCCCTCGACTCCACCACTATTGACCTGTGCCTTTCCGTGTTTCCCTGGGCAAAATTCCGCCGCACCAAAGGAGCGGTAAAAGTGCATATTGGCCTTGATCATGATGGGCTCCTTCCCAGCTTCGTCAGCATTACCGATGGGAAAAAGCACGATGTCACTATCGGTCGCGTTCTTGAGTTCCCTGCCGATAGCATTGTGGTCATGGATCGCGCCTATACTGATTATTCATGGTTTAACGCCCTGAATGATAAAGGAATTTTCTTTGTTACCCGGCAAAAGCGTAATGCCACGTACCGTATTATTGAACGCCGCGAAATCATTAAATCCAAAGGCCTGACCTGTGATCAGACCATTCTCATCACCGGCACTAAAGCAAAATCTTGCCCTGTTCCTTTGCGCCGGATCGGCTTCCGCGACCCTGATACCGGTAAGCACTATGCGTTTCTGACCAATAACTTCCACCTTGCCGCCAAGACCATTGCCGATATCTACAAATCCCGCTGGCAGATCGAATTGTTCTTCAAATGCATCAAGCAAAACCTGAAAATAAAATCCTTTGTCGGCACTTCCAAGAATGCCGTCATGACCCAGATTTGGATCGCTATGTGTGCCTATCTACTGCTGGCCTGGATTAAGTTCAGCTGCCAAATTGATCGCAGCCTGCAGCAAATGATTCGCCTCCTACAGCTCAATTTATTTGAGCGCAGAGAGTTGCTGCCTTTGCTGAGAGGTGATCCTCCAGAGCAACTTAACAACACCATTCATCCGCAGCTCTGCTTGCTATGAATATTTGTGGGACAGCAATGACCCCTCATATACATTGCATTGTAATCTGTATTTATTGACACATTTGGCAATAACCTAGCCATATCTGTTAAGTCTGATATAGCTTTATCTCTCATTTCATCGCCAGAAACTACAGTAAGAGCGATTGGCACATCTCTAACATCTTGCGTACGTCTTTGAGCTGTAACAGTTACTTCCTCAAGTCGATACCCTTGACCTCCGTTTTCGGCAAGTGCAAATTCATGGTCAGAGCACAAAACTATAAGAAGCATTAAAGGCAGAAACCGAATGTTCATATTTCCAAACAACTCTATTATGATTTTAGATTTTTCACATTACTCCAAAATCATCTCACTTAGCTTAGCCTATTCGTCATTTCAGTTAGCCCAACAGCACCAACCCGTGATTCAGCTATATCGCTGCGCTAGGATAGCGATACAGTACGCCCCTAGGTACTTCTAGCCGAATTTAGGGTTTCAGGCGCCCCCCCTCTAACACCAACTCATACATACAATCTAAGCCCTCGACGATAGCCGCCGGGGGGATGTAGGGGAATTTTCAATTTATTGCACGCGGCGTCTGGTTCCCGCCTTTGTCCGTCACCATTACGACACCTCAGGGCTAGACAGACAAAAACGGGATCGCGGTTGAAAATCACTCAACGATAGGTGCTGTGACCCAATGGTGCCTCAAGAGAAACACACATCATGGGATTGCCCATAATTAACCCAACGCATTGCACTCTAAGCCGGTCAAGACCGTGATCTCAATCGCGCCGAAGGCTTAGTCTTTACCGGATTTGAGCGAGATGCAAACTCTTGTGGGGCAACCACAGCGACCCCAGCCATTAACCCCCCCCGCCTTGAAACTGGTCACAGAACCGCTGGCCAACACGGCCCGCTATGACAAGCTGAGGAGAACACCCCATAAACACTGATGCGATGGTCGCCACGCTGAAGTCCCTGAAGCTGCACGGCATGACCGATGCGATCTCAACGCTCTCTGAGCAAGCCTCACCGGCTTACCAGTTTTGTGCTCTACTAAAACCGGACAAACAACATAGGGTTAAAATTGACGCTACTGGTTCTACCCCGTTTTACGAACCGTTTATAATTTCCTAAGGAACCTCTGCATAACCCCCGCAATTTGAGATAATTCTGCGACCACCCATTTCAACCGGACTACTGTATGAGCCAGCTTACCTTCGCCGAAGCCGAATACCAGAACAAAAAGCGTAAAACGCGGCGG
>Ga0207890_1000300_pt1 | contig 15445 bp, 13 predicted proteins | sample LinPmetageLP48_FD_184059 | JGI IMG/M metagenome (GOLD analysis project Ga0207890, IMG submission 184059) | Marine viral communities from the Pacific Ocean - LP-48 (SPAdes) | ecosystem: Environmental > Aquatic > Marine > Oceanic | place: Pacific Ocean | collected 2011-06-13 | reverse complement strand
TTCAGATTGACCGCCCCAAAACCGCCCAGACCCAGGATCAAAAGACCCATGAGCCCCCATACTGCGGTTTTCGTAAAGCTGTTGCCTTTGGCTTTCATGGTCTCATCCCTTAAACGCACATTTTGCCCTGTCTATGCGGTGCGTGGCAGGGGGGCAAGAGGCCCGTTAAACCTGTGTCAGGCGGTCAAACAGCACGTCGATCCCTGCGACATCCAGATTGGCAAAGGCGATCCGCAAATGACGTGCGCCGGTGGGGTCCTCTGTCGGGTGGAACATCGTGCCGGGCAAGGTCAGAACCGCCGCATCCCGTACCAGCCTCGGGGCCAGCAAGGCAGAGCTTTCCTCAAACGGATGGGACATATAGGCAAAATAGCCCCCAAGCCCCAAGAGCTTCCAGCCTTTGGCGTCCAACTGGTGCATGTTGTCCGCTATCGCCTGACGCCGCGCAAGGATTTCGCGCCGCTCGCCGGCAAGCCAGCTGTCAAGGTTCTGCATGCCCCAAAGGGCGGCATGCTGTCCGATCTGCCCGGGGCAAATTGCAACCGTATCAAGGAACTTCTCGACTTCGGTCAGCCGGTCTTCAGATGCGACAATCGCACCCACGCGGTGCCCCGTCAGACGGTACGCTTTGGAAAAGGAATAGAGGTGGATCAGCGTGTCATGCCAGTCGGGGTCTTGAAACAGACGGTGCGGCGGGCCTGAACGGCTGTCGAAATCACGATAGGTTTCATCTACGATCAGCGCGATGCCGCGGGCGCGGGCCAGATCGAAAAACGCCTGCACCAGCTCTTCGGGATATTCGACGCCGCCGGGGTTATTTGGCGTCACCAAGGCAATGGCGCGGGTGCGGTCGGTAATGAGCGAAGCTGCGTGATCGGGATCCGGTAAAAGCGCGTCGCCCACAGCCAGCGGCACGGCTGCCACGCCTGACATATCCAGCCACATCTTATGGTTAAAGTACCACGGCACCGGCAGGATCACCTCGTCGCCCTCGGCACAAAGCGTGGCAATCGCAGCGGCAAATGCCTGATTGCAGCCTGATGTAATTGCCGCCTGCGCAGGTTCCACGGCACCGGCGTAATGAGCGCTGACCTGAGCGGCCAGCTCGTCGCGTAATTCGGGCAGGCCCAGCACAGGGCCATAAAGATGCGCGTCGTCATTATTCAGCGCGACATCCGCCATCGCCTGACGCATTGCCTGCGGGGGCGGGTCGACAGGGGCAGCCTGACTGACGTTGATCAAGGGCCGGTCAGCGTCAAAATGGACGCCCGACAACCACCGGCGCGCCTCCATCACCGGGGGAGAGAAAGTCGCAGCGGTACGCGGGATCATGTCAAAGGTGCTCCAGGCTGGGCGAGGGAGGGGGGATCCGGCGAGCAGACCAGCGCAAAGTCTGACGCGGCGCGTAGCCGCTGCTTCCAAATGGTCCTAAATCCTCGCCGAAGGCATGTATTTTCGGGCGCGCGTTCAGTCCTTGCCGCGGTAGGGTTCGACGTATTGCAAGGCCATGTCCCAAGGAAAGAAAATCCACGTGTCCTGGCTGACCTCGGTGATGAACGTATCCACCTGCGGGCGTCCTTTGGGCTTGGCATAGACCGTCGCCAGATGTGCATTGGGATAAAGTCTGCGGACGACCTCGAGGGTTTTGCCTGAATCCACTAGATCGTCGATGATCAGGATGCCCGTTCCATCGCCCATCAGCTCTGCATCAGGGGCTTTAAGCACGACCGCATCTGATTGATCCTGATGGTCGTAGGACTTGATCGAAATCGTATCGACAGTGCGAATGTCCAGCTCGCGCGCGGCGATCATTGCGGGGGCCATACCACCACGGGTGATGGCGACCACAGCCCGCCAGCCGCCGTCGTCAGGGCCCATACCGTCCAATCGCCACGCCAGCGCCCGGCTGTCACGGTGAATCTGGTCCCAGCTGATGTGAAACCCTTTTTCGTGGGGCAGACGCGAGGCATCCTTGCTCATGTCGTTATTCCTTTGTCATGTCTGGGGCGTCGACGGCTTTCATGCCGACAACATGATAGCCCGCGTCCACATGCAAGTTCTCGCCCGTGGTGCCAGACCCAAGATCGCTGAGCAGGAACAGCGCCGATTTGCCCACATCGTCAATGGTGACATTGCGGCGCAGCGGCGAATTATATTCGTTCCACTTCATGATATAGCGGAAGTCGCCGATGCCCGAGGCGGCCAAAGTCTTGATCGGGCCGGCGCTGATCGCGTTGACGCGGATGCCGTCTTTGCCCAGATCTTCGGCCAAATATTTCACCGAAGCTTCTAGTGCAGCCTTGGCGACGCCCATCACGTTATAATGCGGCATCACTTTTTCCGCACCGTAATAGGTGAGGGTCACGGCACTGCCGCCCGGCTTCATCATCTTTTCCGCGCGCTGCATCACAGCGGTGAAGGAATAGACCGAGATGTCCATCGACATTGCAAAGTTGGCGCGGCTGGTATCCACATAGCGCCCGCGCAATTCGTTTTTGTCCGAGAACCCGATCGCGTGCACGATAAAGTCGATCCCGTCCCAGCGTTCGCCAAGAGAAGTGAACAGCGCATCGATCGACTCTTCCGACCCAACGTCACAGGGCAGAACCAGGTCGCTACCCAACTGTGCTGCCAGCGGGCCAACACGCTTTTTCAGCGCTTCGCCCTGATAGGAAAACGCCAGCTCTGCACCTGCGTCAGCAAGAGTGCGTGCGATTCCCCAGGCAATCGACTTGTCATTGGCAAGGCCCATGATAAGTCCACGTTTGCCTGCCATAAAGTCATTTGCCATTGTTTTTCCTTCGACTATGTCACTGAGCTTTTATCCGGTTTATGCTATTGATAGTTTGGCATCAAGGCTGCACGATGACCGCGGCTCTTTCAGAGCACTCCGTAGTAAGCCGCCTTGGCGGATCCAGGCGCGGGGGTGTCTTTAGTTGTTATTATATGTCATTTGATATACAGCAATGGCGCAAGATTGCGCTGCTGCGCATAGAAGGGGGTCAGGATTATGGAAGCGCGCAAAGGTATATTTGCCGGCGATAACCCTTTCGAGATCGCACGCCGCTGGCTCGATGAAGCCACAAATACCGAGATCAACGACCCGAACGCCATCGCGCTTTCCACTGTGGATGCGGACGGGTTGCCAAATGCTCGGATGGTTCTGCTGAAAGAGATAGAAGACGCGGCCTTTGTCTTTTACACCAATTATACCAGCGCCAAAGCGCAAGAACTGGATCACGCGGGCAAAGCCGCCTTTGTGATGCATTGGAAATCGCTGCGCCGACAAATTCGTGTGCGCGGCACCATTACGAAAGAAGAAGGCCCACAGGCGGACGCTTATTATAAATCACGTTCGCTCAAAAGCCGGTTGGGGGCTTGGGCCTCTGACCAATCGTCCCCTCTTGCCAGCCGCGCGGCCTTGGTCACCGAGGTGGCAAAGGTTACCGCCAAGAAGGGACCAAACCCAGACCGCCCCGCTTTTTGGGGCGGCTACCGGATTACGCCGGTTGAGATAGAGTTCTGGGCTGACGGAGAATATAGATTGCATGACCGTTTTGTCTGGCGACGTGCCGGACCAAGCGACGATTGGAGCGTAACGAGATTAAACCCGTAAGGCGATTTTTGTCGCTGATATTTTGTACGCGGGCACTTAGTTGCCTGACCTAGAGAAGACCAAAGGACATTTGTGTCAGAAGTATCCAGCAATAGCTCTGCCGTTTCCGGCGTGGTGAAATGGTTCGACCCCGCAAAGGGGTTCGGTTTCGTTGTCTCAGACTCAGGCGGGCCCGATATCCTGTTGCACGTCAATGTGTTGCGCAATTACGGTCAAAGCTCGGTTGCGGATGGTGCGCGAATTGATCTTACGGTTCACAAGACCGACCGCGGTGTGCAAGCGACGCAGATCCATGCCGTGCACCCGCCTGCGACAGCCCAGGCCATGGCCCTGTCCGATATTGTGGGCATCGACCCCGCCCTCGTGGCTGCGGCACCACTGGAACCTGCTCGGGTCAAATGGTTCGACAAGTCAAAGGGCTTTGGTTTCGCAAATGTGTTTGGCAAAAGCGAAGACATCTTTCTACATATAGAGGTGTTGCGCCAGTCGGGTTTGTCGGATTTGCAGCCGGGCGAGGCGCTGGCGCTACGCGTGATCCAAGGTGAGCGCGGGCAAATGGCGGCTGAGGTACATGCATGGGAAACGATACGGCTCGATTCATCTGGCACCGCGCGAAGCTGATCCGCACGGGCGTTCTGGCGCTTGCTGCGGTGGCCGTCGCAAGTGGCGCGTCTGCTGCGTGTCGCGCAGACAGCGTGACCTTGCGGGGGGACTGGGGGCAGGCGCGATTCAGCGTCGAGGTCGCCGATGATGACGGTGAGCGCGCCCAAGGGTTGATGCATCGCACATCGCTGCCGGGCAGTGCGGGGATGCTTTTTATCTATGACCGCCCCCAACGCCTTAGCTTTTGGATGCGTAACACATTGATTCCGCTGGACCTGTTATTCATTGATGCGCGGGGTGTGGTTCAGAATATCCACCGCAACGCCATTCCGCTCGACGAATCTCTGCTGGAGGGGGGCAGTGATGCGTTGCTTGCTGTGTTGGAAATCAACGGCGGGTTAAGCGCGCGCATGGGCATTACCACCGGCACACAGCTGCGACATCCTGCCTTTGCAGGGCGTAATCCCGCGTGGCCCTGTTAGTTCTTCAAAAACTATCGTTTTCTGTGCAGTTAGGGCTTTTCAATCCGATTGCTTGGGGCTAAGTAGGCCGCAGTCGGGGCGTGGCGCAGCCTGGTAGCGCACCTGTTTTGGGTACAGGGGGTCGGAAGTTCGAATCTTCTCGCCCCGACCACTTTAAGAACCACCACATATAGTGTTCCTGATCTGCTTCATGCAGATCAGAACGCTGTATTTGTGTGCAATCTTACGTTTTTGCAACAGAACCGCCTTCTAGATGTGGCCAAATGGCCCCGCTTTGCAGCCTAGATCTGGTGACGGCTAAAAAAATAATAGTCCACAGTTCAGCATTTCTTATCCCCAGCCGGCTGTGCGGTGTTTTGTGGATAACTCAGGCGATGCATGAGGCAACTGTGCTAAACTCCAGTGTCTGTTAACTTTATCCGAGATGCCAAATTCGGGTCACCCCGTTTGTGCTCTGTGCATATCATTTTGCTGAATCGCCGCATTCGCCAAAGCTTCAAAAAATGCCGATCCGGTCAAGCCTCTAGTTTCCGAAAGACAATAATAAACCCGTTGACCCGATAGGGCCGCATACGTCAGTTTGTGTGAGTTGATGGGCGCGGCACTATATCTGGTGTCAGATGGGGGCGGCGCTTGGATCAGGTGACTTCAGGTACCGCGGGTTTGCGCCAGTCAAAATGGCACCGATGCGGGGCTGGCCTGACCGGTGTACAGGCGACGGTGCACATCTGCGACAGCGTCGTGCGGCTTCATCATGCCGCGGGTTAAGAGTTTGGAAATTGGGGCGGCACTTATGAAAATCGAAAGAAAATTCACGCAATCCGGTCAGGATGCATATGCTGAACTGGACTTTGTGAGCACCGCCTCCGAAATCCGCAATCCTGACGGGTCAGTGGTTTTTCGCCTCGATAACGTCGAAGTACCCTCAAGCTGGAGCCAGGTCGCCTCTGATGTGATTGCCCAGAAGTATTTCCGCAAAGCGGGCGTGCCCTCCGAGACCAAGAAGGTCAAAGAAAAGGGGGTGCCGGAATTCCTGTGGCGTTCCGTGCCCACCGAAGATGCCACGATGGGCGGAGAGACGTCCTCCAAGCAGGTGTTTGACCGTCTGGCTGGCGCTTGGGCATACTGGGGCTGGAAAGGTGGCTATTTCACCACCGAAGAGGACGCCCAAGCCTATTATGACGAGATGCGCCACATTCTGGCCAGCCAACGCGGTGCGCCCAACAGCCCGCAATGGTTCAACACCGGTCTGCACTGGGCCTATGGCATCGATGGCCCGGCACAGGGGCATTATTACGTCGATTATAAAACCGGCAAGCTGACGCGTTCGACCTCCTCTTACGAACACCCGCAGCCCCATGCGTGTTTCATTCAGTCGGTTGCTGACGATCTGGTCGGCGACGGCGGCATCATGGATCTATGGGTCCGCGAAGCGCGTCTGTTCAAATATGGCTCGGGCACGGGCACCAACTTTTCCAGCCTTCGCGGGGCAGGGGAGAAGCTTTCGGGGGGCGGTAAGTCGTCGGGTCTGATGGGCTTTCTCAAGATCGGGGACCGTGCGGCGGGCGCGATCAAGTCTGGCGGCACAACGCGGCGTGCGGCGAAAATGGTAATCGTCGATGCGGACCACCCCGATATCGAGGATTTTATCAACTGGAAGGTCATCGAAGAGCAGAAGGTCGCGTCTATCGTCGCCGGCTCCAAGATGCATGAACGCGAGCTGAACAAGCTTTTCGCCGCGATCAAGGCGTGGGATGGGACGCAGGCCGATGCCTATGACCCCGTTAAGAACGATCAGCTGAAGGCAGCAATCCGCAGCGCCAAAAAATGCGCGATCCCAGAGACATACGTCAAACGCGTTCTGGATTACGCCAAGCAGGGTCATACCTCGATCGAATTCCCGACCTATGACACCGACTGGGATTCCGAAGCCTATTCGTCCGTTTCGGGCCAGAACTCCAACAACTCGATCCGTGTGACCAACGCGTTCTTGCATGCCGTCGAAAAAGACGCCGATTGGGAACTGCTGGACCGCACCACAGGGCGCGTGTCGAAAACCATCCGCGCCCGTGATCTGTGGGAGCAGGTCGGCCACGCTGCATGGGCCTGCGCGGATCCGGGCATCCAGTACCACGACACGGTCAACGACTGGCACACCTGCCCAAAAGACGGCGCGATCCGCGGATCAAACCCTTGTTCAGAATACATGTTCCTGGACGACACGGCCTGTAACCTCGCGTCGATGAACCTACTGACCTTCCTGCAAGATGGGGAGTTCATGGTCGAAGACTATATGCATGCCTCGCGTCTGTGGACTGTCACGTTGGAAATTTCGGTGATGATGGCGCAGTTCCCGTCCAAGGAAATCGCGCAGCGGTCCTATGACTTCCGCACGCTGGGTCTGGGCTATGCCAACATTGGCGGCTTGCTGATGAACATGGGCTTTAGCTACGACAGTGTTGAAGGCCGTGCGCTATGTGGTGCGCTGACCGCGATCATGACCGGCGTATCTTATGCAGCCTCGGCCGAGATGGCCGGCGAATTGGGGGCCTTCCCGGGCCATGCCAAGAACGCAGACCACATGCTGCGCGTCATCCGCAACCACCGCAACGCGGCATATGGAAATGCAGACGGCTACGAGGCACTTTCGGTCAAGCCCGTACCGCTGGATCATGCGAACTGCCCTCAAGGCAACCTGATCGCCATTGCAACGGCAACATGGGACGAGGCCTTGCGCCTTGGCGAGAAGCACGGGTATCGCAACGCGCAAACGTCTGTGATCGCGCCCACGGGCACCATTGGTCTGGTCATGGATTGCGACACCACCGGGATCGAGCCTGACTTTGCGCTGGTAAAATTCAAGAAACTCGCGGGCGGAGGTTATTTCAAAATTATCAACCAATCCGTACCTGCGGCGCTTGAAAAGCTCGGCTACGGCTCTGCCCAGATCGAAGAGATGGTAAGCTATGCCGTCGGTCACGGCACCATCGGGAACGCACCCGCGATTAACCACACCACGTTGGTTGGCCACGGTTTCGGTCCTAACGAGCTGGCCAAGATTGACGCGGCGCTGGCGCAGGCCTTTGACATCCGCTTTGTCTTTAACCAATGGACCCTGGGCGAGGAGTTCTGCACCCAAGTCCTTGGCATCCCTGCCGAAAAGCTGAATGATCCGACGTTTGACCTGCTGAAATCTTTGGGCTTCTCCAAGAAAGACATCGAAGCAGCCAACGATCACGTTTGCGGCACAATGACCCTGGAAGGCGCGCCGTTCCTCAAGACTGAACATTACAGCATCTTTGACTGTGCCAATCCCTGCGGCAAGAAGGGCAAGCGCTACCTGTCTGTGAATAGCCATATCTACATGATGGCCGCAGCACAGTCGTTTATCTCGGGGGCGATCTCCAAGACGATCAACATGCCAAACGACGCCACCATCGAAGACTGCCAAAGCGCGTACGAGCTTTCCTGGTCCCTCGGGGTAAAAGCCAACGCGCTCTACCGTGACGGATCGAAACTGTCGCAGCCCTTGGCTTCTGCGCTGGTCGAAGATGACGACGAGGCGGCAGAAACACTGGAATCCGGCACCGCCCACGAGAAGGCTGTCGTGCTGGCTGAAAAGATCGTCGAGAAAGTTATTGTCAAAGAGATCATCAAATCGCACCGCGAAAAGATGCCTCAGCGGCGCAAGGGCTATACCCAAAAGGCCAATGTGGGCGGGCACAAAGTCTATCTGCGCACCGGTGAATACGAAGACGGCTCCTTGGGCGAGATCTTTATCGACATGCACAAGGAAGGCGCGGGCTTCCGCGCGATGATGAACAATTTTGCCATCGCCGTGTCCGTGGGCCTGCAATACGGTGTCCCGCTCGAGGAATTCGTTGACGCGTTCACCTTCACCAAGTTCGAACCCGCCGGCATGGTGCAAGGCAATGACAGCATCAAGAACGCGACCTCGATCCTGGACTATGTGTTCCGCGAACTGGCCGTGTCTTATTTGGATCGGACCGATCTGGCCCATGTCCAGCCTGAAGGTGCCAGCTTTGACAGCATCGGACGCGGAGATCAGGAGAGCGTTGCGAACGTCTCAGAACTCTCGGAAACTGCGGCAACGCGGTCACTGGAAGTTCTCAGGCAGATCAGCTCTACCGGTTATCTGCGCAACCGGATGCCGCAAGATTTGGTCTTGCTGCAAGGCGGGCAGGGGCCGGGCGGCACCCAGACCCTGGACCGTGCGATGCCACAGGCTGTGCAGCAATCCGCCTCCACGACCATGGGGTCAACCACTGCGGTCTCGAGCAGCGCAGTCAGCATGGACGCACGGGTAAAGGCAAAGATGCAAGGCTACGAGGGCGAAGCCTGTGGCGAATGCGGAAACTACACTCTGGTCCGCAACGGCACCTGCATGAAGTGCAACACCTGCGGCGGCACATCCGGCTGCAGCTAAGCCAAGTTGAGCGGGTGTGTTAAAAAGCCAAGCATATGAAGCCCATTTCGAGTGTTTCGGCGGCCATTTACAGGGTGATTAACGCCCAGTTCGCGTAAGTTGTTGATTTTATTCACGCGGGCTGGGGGCAGATCCTTTATGGAGTTTGATGGTCTAGTACAGCAATCACGGAGGGGAACGAGACATCTTTTGGGGGCATGAGGGTACAAACGGAATAGCATCGAGCCCTAGTGCGGCTTCAAGATCTTAGCAGTTTCGAAATGAGAAAAGAGATAGTTTCTTCTCTCATTCCATCGAACAGGGGGCCGGTGCGCAAGCCCCTAGCGACGGCCAAGCCGCAGGCATAAAACAAACGAGTGGTAAACGATGTGCTTGGCTATGAGAAACTTAGGGTGCCCTCCGGGCACCTTTTTTCGTTTCTATACCAACAAGCAATAGCGCTATGGAATTCGCAGTGTGGTGATAGATTGAACTTTGATAGCTAATTCTGAGTAATAAGGTCCGCATTGCACTCGAAATCCGCGCTGCTGCTCAGCGAACGTCGGTGTCTACGACTTGATTTTTGGAGCTAGTGCAAGGGTGTAAAGTTTCTTCATTTTGGAAATGGCTGTGAAATACAGAATCATCAAACACTTTTCGTAATTACCTAAAATTTGGTCCTCGGGTTTTGAAGTTCGTTCCATATCTTGCCATAGGTTTGGTATCTTTTGAGTGTAGGATGTTGGTTTAACTATATGATAGTAAATGAGTTTTACCAATATAATGAGTATACTTGATAAATAATCCGTCTCAGTGCATCATTTTTTTGTCAGATATCTGAGTCTGGCGAGGGGAGTGCTTTGGCCCAAGCGGCTAAAGCGAGGAGGAGGAAAGTGATGCAGAAAAATAATCTAATAAAGGTGGCCGCTGCGCTAAGTTTAATGTCAGCCGCTGGGGTTGCTCAGGCCGATACAATGCGGATCGCCCACGGGTTCCCGGCTCAATCAATTGTAGATGATACCTTTAAAACGCTCGCGCAACATGTCGAAGAAAATACTGATCTTGATACCGAAGTTTTCGCGCTAACGGTGCTGGATCTCAAACAAGCTTCACCAGGGCTAACATCTGGCGTGGCGGATTCTACTATGCTGTTAACCGCCTATTTTCCAAGCGAGTTTTCTGAACAGAATTTCGTCGCAGATCTGACAATGGTTGCTAATTTGGGAGAACGGCCAACCAGCATCGGTGCGACGGTGGGTGGGGCGTTGATGGAATATGTCACAATGCAATGTCCTGAGTGCGTAGAGCAGAATTTGGCTCAGAACCAGATTGGGCTAGCGTTCGCACCAGGTTCTCAATTCTCGTTGCTGTGCAAGGAGCCCATATCATCGGTCGCTGACGTCAGGGGCCGTGCGATACGTGGTCCAGTGAGTGTATTTCGACGTTGGGCTGAAACCATGGGGGCCTCACCGATAACGATTTCTGCGAATGAAGTTTTCGATGGTCTAAATCAGGGCCTTGTCGATTGCACTATCAACGCAGTGGGCGAAATGAGTAACCTAAGCCTTTTTGATGTTGTCGGTGGAATTACTCCGGGCATGCCAGGAGGGACATTTGGCGGCTCGGGTATCGGGCAGTTGAACCTTGATTTTTGGCTGAGCCTTTCGCTCGAGGATCGCAAGGCAGTGGCGCGTGGTATGTCGAAAGCCACCGCTTTCATGGTTACCGGATACATGAAGCAAGAAGTGATAGACCTTCAAACCGCACGTGATCAAGGAATTGCGATAGTTGAGTCTGATCCCGATCTGAAATCTGCAACTGAAGCATTCATCAAGGATGATATCGAGACAATCAAAGCGATCTATCGCGATGATTTCGGCTTGGAAAAAGTTGATGAAAAAGTCGAAACTTTCATAGGATTGTTGGAAAAATGGAAAGCTTTGACCGACCCACTTGATCCGACTGACACTGAAGCTTTAACCGAGCTGTACTGGACCGAAATACATTCGAAGTTGAACCTTGAAACCTACGGCCTGAATTAGGCTGTTGGATAATGGGGTTCCAATCATGATTAAAAACAATCTTCGCCCAGGGTCAATTGGACTTTGGGCGGCGGTCGACAAGATTGTCGATCTACTCATGGTGGCGGCTGTAATTGCTGTCCTGCTTATGATGTCACATGTCACGGCTGACGTTATCAGCCGCTTGATTCTCGGTCGGTCTCTTCCTGGGACAATCGTAATCGTATCTGAATACTATATGGTTGCCTGCGCATTTTTACCTTTGGCGTATACCGAGCGACTGGGACAGCACATATCCATGGACGCAATTTCTGGACTGTTGCCTCGGCGATGGGGGCAGTTTCAAGTTGCTTGCGGGCATTTGGTTACGCTGGTCGTGTTCAGCTTGCTTACCTACAGCGCTTGGTTGACGGCGTTAAAAAAATACAAACTTGGGGCCTTCGACATGGAATCCGGCCTGCGTTTGTACGTATGGCCGTCCTACTGGCTATTGCCGGTAGGGTGCGGTGTTTTGTGCCTATTCGTAGCCATGCGCTTTTTGCAGTTCTTAATTGGTAGATTGCCCGAAAACGAACCGCTACGCGGAGATAGTCAATTATGAGCAATCTTGAAATAGGCCTGATTTGCATAGGTGTCCTTGTTTTTTTGGTGGCGAATAGGGTCCCGATTGGATTTGCTCTTATTGGCGTGTCCTTTGTAGGAATTTACTGGATCAGTGGACCAAGAGCCGCTTGGGGAACCATCAGTCTTGTGCCGCAGACATTTGCAGCCACATGGACACTGAGCTCGATTCCGATGTTTCTTATGATGGGCTATGTCAGCTACCGGGCGGGGCTAACGCGCGGTCTGTTCAAATGCGCTCGTCTATGGCTATCGGCGTTGCCGGGAGGCTTGGCGGTAGCTTCTGTATTTGGGGCCGCTGGTTTCGCAGCCGTCGCAGGCTCCTCCATCGCATGCTCGGCCGCGATGGGTAGGATCGCTTTCCCAGAAATGGTCAAATATAACTATGATCCAAAGCTTGCGGCTGGCACCCTAGCCGTAGCCGGGACGCTTGGGGCTCTTATTCCCCCGTCAATCCTGATGATCCTATACGGTATTATAGCGCAGGTCCCAATTGCGTCACTTTTTGTGGGCGGGATATCTGTCGGTCTGATCACAGCACTTGGTTACATCGGATTGATTATTGTGCGGGTGAAGTTGAAGCCTGAACTTGCGCCGGCGGTAAACGAAGAGATCACTTGGGGAATGCGTTTCAGGGCGCTAAGGGAGACAATACCGATCTTAGTATTGGTCCTGGGGGTGTTCGGAGGTCTTCTCGCTGGGTTCTTTACACCCACAGAGGCGGGAGCGGTGGGATCGGTGCTCTCGATACTTATTTCGATTGCGTCTCGTTCTTTAAGCTTCGAAGACCTCTGGGAAGCAGCGGTCGAAACCTTAACCACCACGTCTGGCCTTTTTATAATCGGTTGTGGCGCAGCTTTACTTATACGTTTCCTCGCGCTCAGCGGTTCAGGAGAATTCATAACAAATCTAGTTATCGGTTTTGGTTCGGATCCGATATTCCTGATCCTCGGGATCGCAGTAATATACCTTGTTTTGGGTATGTTTCTCGAACCCATCGGCGCAATGCTGCTAACACTTCCAATCGTGCTACCTATTGTCGAGACGGCTGGATTTAACCTCATTTGGTTTGGCGTCTTCCTAACCAAACTTCTTGAGATCGGAATGATTTCGCCTCCAATGGGAATGAATGTCTTTGTCATCAAAGGGGTTGTTGGCGACAAGGTATCTCTAGGTGGTATTTTTCAGGGAATTTTGTGGTTTCTGATGATTGACTTGGTCATCGGCAGCATACTTGTCGCCTTCCCAGAGTTGGTATTGATACCGGTCTCATGGTTGAATTAGAGGTTAGGCCGGTAAAATTTTTATTGGCCTAACGCACATACGTTTCTACGCTTAGACAAGCTTGGTGAAAACCAGCTCAGAAGATAACGAGTTTAACCTGAATCGAAAGTTTGATGGACAAAAAATCGTGGGCAAGAATTCGAACGCCGGGGTACCAAATTCGGCGTTTACACCAGTTATCAGTCGCCGTTTTTCTGGATTGCTTGCAGCACGTTAACTTGACGCCAATCCAATATACGATCCTTGTGATAATCGATATGGAGCCCGGAGTTGAGCAAACGAGCATTGCATCTCGAGCTGGATTAGATGCCTCGACTGTCGCCGACGTAGTGAAGCGGCTAGTAAAGCACGGTATGATCAAACGAGAAGTTGGGATCAGAGATAAACGATCTCGTGTAGCGTTTATAACTTCGTCCGGCAAAGCAGCTATCACGGATGCCGCGCCCCTTATTGAAGATGCTATTCAGAGTATGCTCTCGCCGTTGGCCATTGATGAGCAACAGAACTTCCTAAGTATGATAGATCGAATCCTTATACACAATACGTCTGAGAAATTGGTATCGACTGACGGAAGGCCTTGGCAACGTGAATTGAGGTCGTGAAGCAAAGAAGTGATATGCGAAAATGATTTAGTGTTTAGTGCCGCACAGTTTGATCGGTATCCGTGTCAGGATTACTGGGGGTCGTGCCTGGCATTTTAATAAACGGCGTGTGGAGTTTCTCTATCAAGATAACAGTGTAGTACTCGCATACCCGTTAATTATCTGAGTTTATTACCCGTTAATAAATGCAAGAACTTGTAAAAAGGGCGATTTAATATGAAGCTTACTAAAGTTTGCGAGGGTCTAGACTTTCCGGAGGGACCAATAACTATGGCTGACGGCACGGTCATTTTAGTCGAAATCCGTGGTCAGACACTATCTCGCGTAGACCCCGAGGGTAAGATCGATGTTATCGCAAAGCTCGGGGGAGGGCCAAACGGTGCCGCCGTCGGTCCTGATGGTATGATATATGTCTGCAATAACGGCGGCTTTGTTTGGACCGAGGCAGATGGCATCAGGCGTCCGATTGGAACTCCAGATGACTATAAAGGAGGGTCAATCCAACGAGTGGATCCTAGTAACGGCTCTGTCGAAACGATTTATGAAAGCTGTGAAGGTCAGCCGCTCAGAGGGCCAAATGATATCGTCTTCGATACGAATGGAGGCTTCTACTTCACGGATCTTGGCAAGTCGACATCGACCTATGTGCACCACGGTGCATTTTACTATGCCAAGACTGATGGCAGTCATATAGCTCGGGTTCATTCACCGATGATCACACCTAATGGAATCGGGCTTTCCCCAGATAACAGGACGGTTTACGTCGCTGAAACGAAGACCAGTCGAATATGGAGCTTTGACCTTGTCGCGCCAGGAGAAATTGGACCGCTATCATTCGATATGCCCGGTAGACTGGTTGCAACGCTGCCTGACTACCAGCTGCTCGATAGCTTGGCTGTTCAGGCGGATGGTAAGATATGCGTCGCAACGCTGATGCGCGGCGGTATCAGCATAGTGTGCCCCGAAAGCGGCGAAGTCGAGTTCGCCGAGGTGGAGGGGGACCCCTATACCACAAACATTTGCTTTGGCGGAGAGGACATGTGCGATGCATGGATTACGGCTTCAGGAACCGGATGTCTTTATCATGCGAGATGGAAGTCACCAGGCCTCCGTTTGAATTATAACGGGTGAAAGGGAGCTATCTTGATTTCACTGCGAGATGGTATTGTGTCGCAAACGGCCCAAAGCGGACATTCAGACCTGGCTCCGATGCCGCACCGCGGCTTCCCCAGGCCGTCCATTCACGCATCGTGCAGCATTCTCGATTGGTGAAAGTTAGATGCGCGGACGAAGGATTAGTTCGCGGGACAAGCGCAAATGAACATTTTTCGTGCGCCAGCGTCTTGTCAATACCTATTAAGATGGAAACATGACCGGCGGAGGGGAGCCTATGCATGGCTGGGACAGCTCAGGTGAGTAGTTCGTTTCCCGCAACTTTCATGGAAATGAAATGCAAGTTAGTCAATTTCTTCGATTTCGAGTACCTTGAGAGAGAGTGTCCGATCTTCTGTGTAACTGCGATCTGGTCCATGCTTCCTGAGAGGAGCAAGGACGATGACCATATCCAAGGAACTGCTGGACGAACTACTGAAGGGCTGCGAGCGGCCTGAAGACCTGCTTGGCGATGCCGGGCTAATGAAAGAGCTCAAGATTAAGCTGATGGAACGTAACCGCACCATTGATACCGCAGCTTATGCAGCTTGACTGTTCTCGGTATCCGCTGGTGCCCAGTTCCAAGGCAGCAACTCGTCCAGCCGGTTGATCTTGTGATCGTGGATGCGGTCGAGGAC
>Ga0207890_1000296_pt1 | contig 15525 bp, 13 predicted proteins | sample LinPmetageLP48_FD_184059 | JGI IMG/M metagenome (GOLD analysis project Ga0207890, IMG submission 184059) | Marine viral communities from the Pacific Ocean - LP-48 (SPAdes) | ecosystem: Environmental > Aquatic > Marine > Oceanic | place: Pacific Ocean | collected 2011-06-13 | reverse complement strand
CGTCATGTCTCATGGCGCGTGCGATCGGTCATGCGCGATCGGCAGTCTGCGGCGTCCAGCACCGTTATCCCTCTACCCAGTCCGTCAGAGTGCGGCCCATCCGCATCGGTATGGGCTCGGGATGGTGCGCACCTCACGCACATCGTCAGCGGGGCAAGACGCGAGGGGTCGAGACGTCGCATATGAGGCTGAACACCTGCACGTCCCTCGGGGCGTGTTTCGGAACATCGCATCCACGCGGGCGGGCTCCGTCAGCACCCCGGCCAGGCTAGGTGGGACGCGGACGCGGATGGTGGCGGCTGCGTGATAGCAAGGGTCATCCGGATCTCTCCTTTTTGCTCATAGATGTGGATCGCACGGAGTCGGCCCGTTCGTGCCCTCAGCTCACGCTTCGGCAAGCACAAATACGGCTTCCACGGCTGGCCGCGGACCCTCCGCATTTGCGCTTGCGACCGGCCCTCTTGCCCCCGTGCCGGGTGATCCCCATCGCAACAAGGAGAGACCCAAATGACCAACCACTACGTCGCCACCGTCCCCGTCAAGTTCACCGACACCGATGGCCAGGAGCGCACCCGTTTTCAGCGCGTGGGTGCGATGTTCCGCAACACCCGCAACGGGGATGGCTCGGAGTTCTTCAGCCTCAAGCTCGACTTCCCGGTCGCGGTCTCGGAGCTGGTGATGTTCCCGCCGAGCGCGAAGGATCCCCAGGACTGAATCCTCTGACGAGGATGGGCTGCCCCAGGACGATCTTGGGGCGGCCCGATCCCTGTTCCAGGGATGCCGCGTCCGGCGGTCAGATCGCCCGAGGCGACTTCACGAAGCCGTCGGCCGCTGCGCGTTCAACGGACGCACTCCCCCCGAAATGATCAGGCCGCGACAGGGCGGCCAGTCAGCCTCAAGGGGGCCATCCACAAAAACCTATCGGCCAGGGCCTCCCGGTTTTTGCGGCAGAGATTTGGCAAGCCAAATCTGGCCCGCCTTGACCCTGACTGTCCGCCCTGTCGGTGGGGTTTGCGCCCGCCCGCGGTTCCGTCCGAACACATGCGTGTTCGTCCAGACCCTCGGGGGTGCTGGAGAAGGGGCCTTTGAAGCTGGAGGCTGTGCTGGTGGTGAGGGCGGCAGAGCCGCGTCCCTGCGGGCCGCGGCGTGAAGCGGACACCAAGGCTGCCTGAGACTGAATGCGACGTAAGTATATAATTGACAGCTTGGTATATTATCGTAAGGTATAGGCAGCCTTGGTGGAAGGTGGCAGGAAATAGGGGGTCTTTCTTCGCATGTCGCGCTCAAAACGTCTCACAGATGCGGACCGCATGGAGATCGTTCGCGAAGCTGCGGAAGGCATTTCCACTTCAGTGCTGGCGGAACGGTTTGGCGTGTCGGCGCGGGCGATCCAGTACACGCTCAAAGCCGATGCCGAGCGCCAGACGGATGCCGCGATCCCGGTCTCCGCGGTCAGTGTGAAGGTGACGGCCGCAGAGCTTGAAGCCCTCGACGCGGTGTTGGCGAAGGCGGGGATCGAGAGCCGGGCCGAAGGGCTGCGGCGGCTCATTCAGGCGGCAGGTGGGGTGTTCGTTCCGGACGCGCAGATGGCGGCCGAGATGGCGCGCTACCGCGCCTCTCTACACGAGGTCGGCAATGGGGTCGCGCAGATCGCCAAGCAGATGGCGCAGGCCAACCGGCAGGGGCAGGGGGCTGGCCCGGAGTTTACCGAATTGCGCCTTGCGCAGATGCGCGGGCTGGCGCGGTTCATCCTGGATTCTGCTGACGAGATCGATTTGCTTCTGCGCCGCCGTCGAGACGCAATGCAGCTGCAGGCCACGGCCGCGCTGAGGGAGTTTGCCCATGCGGCTGAATGATGCCGTCCATGCCGTTACGGGCGAGGTCTTCCGGGATGGCTGGAGCCGCGTCCGGGGCTCGATGCAGGGGCTGCACGTGGCCAAGCAGACCCAGCTTACCCGTGCGGCAGCAGGGCATCGGCCAGCGGTCTTCAAGGCGATCCGGGGCGGGGGCACGCATACCAAATCGCAGCTCGCAAACCAACTCGATTACCTCACCACCAAGTCCACACATATCGTGGACAGTAGCGGGTTCCTGGATGGCAAGGCGAAGCTCGAGGCGGGTGACATCAAGGACCTGACGGAGCGCTTTGCCAAGCGGTGGGATGCAGGCTTCAAGCCCAAGCTCGGACAGACCACCCACATGCTCATGTCCTTCCCCGTGGGCACGCGTGGGGAGGATGTGCGCGACATCGCGACGGATGTGGCCGAGCGGTTCTTCCAGACCGACGCGGGGCATTTCGACTACATCATCGCGGTGCATGAGGACCGCGATCACCCGCATGCGCATCTGGTGCTGAACCGCCGCTCGCAGGAAGGCGAGTTCTTCTTTCTGGGGCGCAACCATCGCTTCAACTATGACGACTTCCGCCTCGCCATGGTCGAACAGGCGGAGAAGTATGGTGTGCGCCTGGAGGCCACGCGCCGCGTTGATCGCGGGGTTGTGCATTACCCGGCCCGCACCAGCGAGGTTTATGCCGCGAAAGACGAGGGTCGCGCGCCCCGCGAGCGTGAACGCGTGGGGCAGGACCTGACCCGGACACTGGCGGAGATCGCCAACACCAGAACCGTCTACCATTCGCTTGCCACAGAGGCCTCCCGGGAGGCCCGGGAAGACATCGCTGCGGCCCTCTTCCGCGCGGGCGAGGTGCTGGCGCATGGCGGACAGATGGACCGAACAGGAGATGTGTATATGGCCGAGGATCAAAGCTTCGAGGATCTGAGAAGCCTCTATGCCGAGAAGCTCGCGCGGGTGCAGGGCATGATCGCCGAGAAGTCTGACGCGGAACGTCCCGTGCTGGAAAAACGCCTCATCGAGATCCAGACGCAGGTTCAGCACATGCAGCCTCTCGGTTTGCGATCATCCACGCTGTCAGAGGCCCCCTCGGAGGGCGGGATCTATTCCGAAGCCAATATCGACACCAACCAGCGCGAGCGTCTGGCAGAGCCCGATCTGAGATCGCGCATTGAAGCGGCACTACGGGGCACGGGGATCAGCACATCCGAAGTGGTGGCCCGGATCGAGACCGGGGCCTCAAATGCAGCGCTCGAGCATCAATGGATCGCAGATGATCTCTCCAAAGTGGCCGAGGCGCGCGATCTGAACCTCGAACGCCGCGCTGATCTGGAACAGGCGCGCGACATTCTCAACGATGTGCATGTCGCGCTTGGTACGCTCTTGGAGCGGGAGACCGTGCTGCGCCGGGATGGTGTCATGGAAGCGGAACCGGTCAGCGAGCGGTTCCATTATCATGAGGGCGCGGTGCGGGAGATGGAAGGGACAATCCGTCAGGAGATGCGCGCAGACGGCCTGACTGCGCAGCAGATCGAGGACCGGGACTGGGAGGTTGTCTCACGGGCGGAGCGCCGGATCGAGACGGAGCAGCGCACGTATCTCGAAGCACACCGGGACCTGCTCGCACGCCCCGGCGATGTGATCGACCGGTCTGAACCCTACAGGGAGACCATCACCGATGCGGCCCGCGCCAGCGAGATCACCCGCGAGGTCGACCGGATCATGGAGGGACGCGACCTCCGCACGCCTGTTGCAGATGCTGTCACGGATGACTTACGAGCGCGCTATCCGGACATGCCGTCCCACCTCGCCCGTGGGCTCGGCGCGACCTATGCGGCCGTCGTCGAGATACGCGACACGGAGGTCATCAATCAGGTCCGCCGCGAAAACGAGTTGCGCGAGGGGCTTGGGTCTGGCACGCGCGACGCACTCCTCGCAGCCCGCGGTGAAACTGCACCGCAGTTTGACCGGTCCGACCGCCTCGCAGGCGAGATTGCGCGCGTCCTGGACCATGAGCGGGCGGGAGAGTTGTCCGCGCCCTTCGAGACCGAGGCGGAGCGGGACGCCTTCCGCGAGGAGATCGCGCGGGTGCTGGATGACCGCCAATTGGGCCGCCTCACATCCGGCGATGCCGATGCGCTGGAAAAGGTTCTCGAGGACCGCCTCGACCGGCTCTATGTCGCCAAGGTTTACCTGCAATCGGATGCCGCGACGGCCAACACGGAGGCCTTGCGCCAGGTGGTCGATGATCTTGCCGACACCGAATACGAAAAACACCGCACCACAGACGTGGATGGCGAGACCGAGCGGGGTCAGGTCCATTGAGCGCCTCCATGGGAAAAGCGCGGATCGCCACGGGCGTCCTGCTTGTGACGCTGGTGACCGCCGCCATGGGCTATACCATCGCCTCCGCGGTGCTGACCTACCAGGATATCGGCTTCGGGGCCGAGATCGACTTTGCCTATATCGCGCATAACTATCTGGCGATCCTCGATCGCCGCCCGGAGGACGCACAACTTATTCACCTGATCATCGGCAGCTTTGCCGCCGCCGGCCTGATGCTGAGCCTCGCCCTCTCGGGGTCCGCCCTGACACGCTTTGGCCAGACCCATTGGCAGACCGCGCGCGAGATGAAGGCCAATGGGTTCTTCGGGGCGCCCGGGACCGGGTTCATCCTCGGCAAACTTGGGCCGCCCGGCTCCCGCGCCAATTACATTTGCTCCAAGGTCTTCCCCCATGCGCTGATTGTGGCGCCCACGGGCCGCGGCAAGACCACGGGCTTCGTTATTCCGAACCTGCTGACCTGGCAAGGCTCTGCCGTGACGCTCGATGTGAAGGGCGAGTGCTTTGAGGCCACGGCCCGGCATCGCGCAGCCCAAGGCGACAAGGTCTATCGCTTTGCCCCCACCGATTGGGAGGGCAAGCGCACGCATCGTTACAACCCGCTCCTGCGCATCTATCAACTGAAAGATCCCGCGCGCCAGCAGATGGAATTGCAGCTTCTCGCGACGCTGTTCCTGCAGAGCGACAATGACCGGGTGCAGGGCCTCCTCAAGGGCGGCATCGATCTCTTCGTGGCAGCAGGCCTGCTGGCGTTCCAGCGCAAGCGCCCCACCTTGGGCGAGATCTACCGCATCGCGGCGTCGGGCGGGAACAAGCAGAAGGAATACTTCGCGCGCGGCCACGAGGTGGATAACCGGGCCGCCAAGCTGATCTTCACCCGGCTGGCCTCGACCAACAACGATACGCTGACCTCTTACGTCTCGCTCCTGATGACCTCGGGGCTGGACCAGTGGCAGAACCCGGCCATCGATGAGGCGACGGCGGTGTCGGACTTTGATTTCCGGACAATCCGCAAGAAGCCCTTTTCGGTCTATCTCGTGGTCCAGCCGCTGATGGTCAAACCCCTCGCGCCGCTGATCCGGCTGTTTTTCTCCGACCTGCTCTCGGCCATGCAGGAAAAGGATCCCGGGCCAGACGAGCCGTGGCCAGTGATGATCATGCTCGACGAGTTCAACCGTCTCGGCAAGATGCCCATCGTGGTCGAGAGCATCGAGACCCTGCGAACCTATCGCGGTCACCTTGCCGTGGTCACGCAGACGATCCCCGCCCTCGATGAAATCTACGGCGAGAACACTCGCCGCGCCCTGCAGGGCAACGCCGGCGTGAAACTCTACCTGACGCCCTCCGATGAAAAAACCGTCGAGGAGCTGAGTAAGGCCGTTGGCAAGACCACCAAGACTGTCGTCACGCGCTCCCAGTCCATCGGCAAGAACCCCTTCGAGGGCCGCAGCCAGTCGACCCGGACCGAAGAAAGCTCTTTGTTGCCCGAAGATGAGGCGCGCCGTCTGCCCCTCGACGAGATCGTCATGGTCATCGATGCCCAAATGCCGGTCCGCGCAAAACGGATCCAGTATTTTGACGATCGGCTGTTCAAGGCGATCCACGCGGCGCAATCAGGCGAGTTGCCGTTTCCGAAGCCGGGGGGAGGTGGGTCGCAGGGGAATCTCCCGCTGAGTGTGCGTGCCATGCCGATGACGCCGCCAGCAAACGGACCAAGTGGGTCTGAAACTGACGCGGTTGTGGAGAGCGCACGCCAAGATGCTGGCAGTCAAACGTCAGGGCAAACCGACGTCGCTTCAAAAAAGACCGCGCCTGTCGTTCAAGCTGTGATCGCTGAGGAACTGCGCCAGATGGAGATGGATTTCGAGAGTCAGGTCGTGGATGCTGAAGCTGCGATCGTCGTTGATGAGGCGCAGATGCGCTCCGCCGTCGATGGATTGGATGAAATGGAAGCGATGCTGCGGGAGGGGGATAGCTAAAAGCTGGTTGCTCGATAGCGTAGTGGGCATCGCCTGTCTGTCAGGGAGGTACGGAAAGCGAACCTTCGCTGCGCCCAGCCAATCAACAGCTTGAACGAATGAAAGCGGCCCTTGTTGGGGTTCCAGTGCTATCTGACTATTGTGGCTATGGATTCACTGCAGAAAGTACCATATATTGTGGGCGTAGTATCTGTCGGTGGAAGCATTTGGTGTGCCTCGGCCAACCGAATATTTCGCTGGTACTGAATGCAAGGACAGGACGATGTTAGAGCAAGGATATTGGATTGCAGGGATCGTGACGGCAATTGCATCCGTCGTGGGGTTGTTCCTTTGGCGGAAGAAAGGGGCAACAAACGTCAACCAAAACGCAAAAGTGTCCGGTCAAAGCAACACCGTGAACCAACGTTTGGACAGCAATAGCAGTGAGAGCAACGGTGATTGATGAAGTTCAGTCTACCGTCGCCTCTAAAGAGGCTGTTTCAGGCTGACAAATCGACCAACACCCAATCTGTTGACGTCAGTGGTGACGGAAACACGGTCGATCAGTCCATTCAAAACTACATCATTGCAGACAAAGACTCTCCGCTTGCGCGAGAAATTCTGGTTCATGTTCAAAAGGGTGGCAGCGAGACTGAAATTCAGTCGTTCGCAGATGATACCTTTGACGATGATGATCGGCCAGAAATTCAACGCATACTGGAATATCGAAATATCGCTCGACAGGGTGACAACGATACAGCCGTCAAACTGCTGGAAAATCTAAAATCCGAAGACCCGTACACCGACGGCTACTTTGCTTTCCGTTTAAACTTCAACATTGGAGTCATCCAACAAGACATCGGTGATTTCCCTAGAGCGAGTGTTTCGCTCAGGGCCGCGCATGGTTTCTTTCCAGATCATCCGAAGGCCGTAACCGCCTTGGCGTTTGCAGAATTGCTTGATGGTGAGGATCGGTCAGCTCTGGAACGGGCAACAGAACTACTGGCGATCGATGGAGATCATCGCACTCTTGCAGCCTGCATTTTATGCCACGCGGCGCGGAACCTGAATGAAGAAGTCCAGCCCGAAGACATCATTGCTGAGGAGATGGCTTCAGAGGATGTCAAAGCTGCTTTCTTGGAATACTGCCGGGGAGTTCGGCCGGAAAGCTACAAGGCCGAACTCGATAGCGCTTTTGCCGTAGCACCTGAAAACGACACTATCGGAACGATGTGGGCTTTGTCTGTCCTCGACAACGTCAAGCAGAACCAAGCTTTCTTGCTTGGGGCAAAAATGCCCGAAGGTTTCGAAGACGAAGTCGAAAGATGCGCCGAGATACTGCGGCGCGATCTAGAAAATTCGCTCGAGAAACGTCCGCCGAACAAACTTCTGCTTCCATCTCAGGCAAACAATGCAGCAGTGTCACTCAGGCTAGTCGGAAAAACAGCCGACGCCGCAAGACTATTGGACCGTGCGCTCGAAACCTTTCCGTCTTTGAGCAGTGATGTCGCTCAGGTGCGAGCAGTTCTCTTTCTTCAGGAAGACAAGGACCATGATGCGTTGGAGTTAATTCGCCCGCACGCGGACGCCTTCGATCTTCAGATAATGGCGTCGGAGATCGAAGCCAAGAATGGCGCCGTTGCCGATGCTCTGGAAAGAATTGATGCGGTGTTGAAAGCTGGACTAGAGGAAGGACTGAGAACACATGCTCTCACCACAAAAGCTAGGATTGGCATCAACTCACTGAACCGTGAAATTGCTGACCAAGCACTCGATGAGTTGGCCGCTGTTAGCCCTGAATCAACAGAACTAATGCTGTTGAAATCAGCATACGAGCGGGCTTTTGAAATTCAGACCAATCCAAAGGATTTTGAGAGCCTTCCGATTGAGGTTCACGAGCATTCACAAGAGCAGGCGAATCTATTGGCGTCTCTCAGTGAAGCTGACGGTTGGGATTTCTTCACCGTGCTTCAAACAGCCGACGAACTCCTTGCTCGTGGCTTTTTTAGAGAGTGCACCGATCTGCTTCGAGATAGAGTCGGTTTTCGCAAACTAAGCCCGGCGTTGGAAACGCTATGTGACGCTTGTCTAAGGGGCCATTTGGGAACCCTTGCGAAGGAAATTGATGAGACCCTGTCGCCGCAAGTCAAAGAGTCGGTGTTTGGATGGCGATTTAGCTCAAATGTGGCGTACCTAAGTGGTGTAGCTGCGAAAGCCGTCCCACCTGCTAGGAAATTGTTCGAAGACAACCCAAAATCATTAAACGCCCTTGATTGGTACGTCCAAGCGCTTCTCCGAACAAACGACAAAAACAGGATAAAGCGCGTTGTCACCAGTCTAGATGATGCAAAACTCACAGGAACCGTCGAAGACAGATCGAACTACGTTAAGCTTCTTGTATTTTGCGGTGAGCTGGAGCGTGCTCGGGCATTTGCATACCGGCTTTTTTGTGAAAATCAGAATGACGCTCAGGCATGGTTGGCGCTCAGTGCGAGCGTCCTTGCTTTTGGACGTCCCCAAGATGCAGACGACAGTTTCCAAGTCGACGTAGTTCAGGATGGCGCGTCGTTCGAAATTGTGCGTAGCGACGGTTCAATACAGTCCTTTACGCTTGAGACCGACGACGACTTGTTCACCCTAAGAGAGGGTAACATTGCTTTGGATCACCCTGTCGCCATCGCCGCGCTTGGTAAGTCCGTAGGAGAAGAGTTTGACTGGCCCTTCAAAGGAAACGGCACCGCGAGAATAACTTCTGTCAAGCACAAGGCCTTAGCGGCGTTTCACCAAATCACTCATAAGTTTGAGGAGCGTTTCCCAAACGTCTCAGGGTTTAAGTCGGTATCAGTCAACTTTGAGGACCCGTCCGGCCTTGATGAGATGAAGGCGATGCTCAAACAAAGGGTGGACTATGCACAAAGCAAAGCAGCGGAGTATCTGGAAGGGTCCTACCCAATCTACATCCTGGGCTATCACCTAGGTGTTGACCCAATCGACGCACTTCTCGGCCTCTACTCGGAATGCGGCATCCCTCCGAAAGTTTCGTCGTGCTCGCACGTGGACCAAGAGAAGGCTCAAAGATCGCTGCTTTCTGCGAAGAAGTCTGGTGTGATCTTTGACGCTGCGGCCTTCTATTTGATGCGCCGCCTAGAAATTGAGACTGCGGTCGAAGAAGAATTTGGCCAGATCGGAGTAACTCAAGAAACCGTTGACGTTTACATTCGGAGATTGCGGCAACTCGAAGATACAAGCTTTTTTGATAGTGAATTCGGCGAAAGAAGGACCGGGAACATCTCTATCCGCGATGGGCAGATCATTATGACTGAAACGTCGGAGGAAGACGTAGTCGCGAAACTGGATATGATACGTGCTGATTTACGGTGGCTTCAATCAAGATGCGCTGTGTTGCCCGCTGTCGCCAAGATTGACCCGCCGGATGAGGTAATTCGGTTTCGAAGAGAGGCCGGGGGTCGATTCTTCGATGATATTTTCGCCGCGGATGGATCAGGTCGCGTTCTAATCTCTGATGACTTCCACCTGAGAAACTGGGCAGAGGGCTTGTTTGGCGTCCCCGGAGCTTGGATGCAGGCGTTACTAGTCCATTTAGAAGAACAGAAACGCATTCCCGTCGAAAAGGTAGTCAGAGGAACACTCGAACTACAATATTTGGGCGAGGATGCTCTCAGCACGAACGCAGATCGCCTGCTGTTTGCTGCCGAGATGATGGCATCGGGTGAGATTACTGAAGACGACTTTGCAAAGTATAGCTCCTTACTAGGACAGAAAGGTGCGGAAATACGTTCTCATGTTGAAGTGGCATTGGCAACAATCAGAGGACTTTGGACAGTTGGCTCACTGTCGGCAGTCCGAGCAAAGGCTACTGGTATCATTCTCCGCAATTTGACAAGGCTTCAGGGAGCGGATGCGCGAGTAGTATTGGATACGATCCAAACGCTAAACCGGAATCCTTCTGTGGGTCAGTACCTGCAACAATGGCGCGTCGGTCACTTTCTGCCTTAGTACCACCCGAGCTATCCACCCCATACTAAACGCCATGATTTGAGGTGGTTTTTGCGAAATTTTGCTCTTGCAGCGAAAGGCCGCAAACCGAGCTGCGAGCGCAGCATTTGGGGACCGTTCTCAAGGTCGGCTATGGGCCGTGGTTGCCATTCTAAGGTGCGGTTATGGGCGGTGGTTTTCTTCGCTTGCCCGACAGCGCATTGCCCGCAATCGCCGCGAGCAGAACTGTACCGCCAATCAGGGTGTTTACGGACGCGGTTTCCCCTAGAAACAGCCAGACCCAGAGTGGGCCGAGCAGCACTTCGGCCAGCGAAAGCAGAGCGAGTTCTGCGGCGGGTAAGCTGCGCGAGCCCAGTGTATAGAGGATAAGTCCGGCACCGACCTGGAATACCCCCATGCCCATTGCAATGCAGCCATCACTGGGGCTCAGCACGAAGGAGAGCCCAAGGCCCAAGCATATGGCCGAAGTGATGACGATCGCAAAGAGTCCCGACAGGAACACCGCGGGCAGCATTTCCCCTGTGCGGCCCCACCGCAACGCCACGGTGAAGAGTGCAAAACCGAATGCCGAACCGAGCGCGGCAAGGCTGCCTTTCAGGGCGACGCCTCCGGACTTGTCGGCGACCATGATCCCGATCCCGCCGATTGCGACGGCGATCGCTATCCAGGTTGCGGCGCGGACAGGTTCTCGCAACACGATCCATCCGAGTACCGCAGCCATAAACGGTGCTGTCGCGAACAAAAGCATGGCATTCGCGACCGAGGTGTTCTGGATCGCGTAGATCCCGCCCGAATAGGCCGCAACCAGTGAAAGCCCCGCGATGATGGCAGGGGCGCCGATGCGGCGGATCTGAACAAACGGGCTTTCCCCAGACCGCACGCGGATAAGCACGTAAAGAAACAGCGACATGCTGATCGACCGATAGAGCAGTATTTGCCACACGACAGCATCTTCGATCAGGCGAATGCCAAGGCCGACGGTCGACCACAAGACCCCCGCCGCAAAGACGAAGAGCACACTGTACTTGTGGGCATCCGCAGTGGAAGGGGCTGGCGCAATGGATGTCATGTCGACCTAATCTAGGAATTCACTTCGCCCAGGTTAATGTCTTAGCCAGAGCTTTGATCACTCATTAGCGACACCGGTACAGGGTGCTGCACACATTCATTCCAAACCAAGATCGCTGCATGTTTCACGAATGACTGTTATGGCGACGCGGAATTGCAGCTCTTGAAGTACGGACGAAAATTCGGCAACGGGCCGTCATTTCCCTCGCCAGCGATGAATTGTTTTTGCAAGATCAGGACCTGCGCTCCATCCCCAAGCAGCACCAATAGCCGTAAAGACAAGTACACCTGCAATCGCACCAAAGATTCCGCCGACAATGCCAGTTCCAGTACCTACAATGAAGCCGATAGCTCCGCCAACGAGGCTACCCAATACTCTTGTTTTCATTCTATCCTCGCAATTTTCTGCAACCTAGCGACCATGTCCGCAGTCTGGAACCCGCATTACAGCAAATGATCAGCGTTAAACGGCAGTTCAGGACCGTTTCAGGCACATGTCGCTATCGTCATCGCCCCAAAATTTCTGTGGCATTCGCATGAGTTTACCGACGGACCCTAAATGAACCCGACAGAAATCGCAGACGCCCTGGAAAAAATCGCTACTCGTCAAGACGGCGGCGGCGAGTTTCCGTTTGCGTTCGCCGCGGCCAAGCCGTTCAGCTCATTCAAGAACGCAGGTTGCATGAGTACAGGTACGACAGCCAATGCCAGTTGATCGTCAAGGTGGAGCCGGGCGCTTAGGCGTGCTTTTCTATTGAAACAGGTTCGTTCGGAGTAGGGCGCGTGATCCGAGCTCGGAAGAAGGTGACCTCCCGCAGGCCTTGAAACGCGCCTTCTTTGAACGAGCCAACTTTATGCAGCCCCGGGAAATCTGGAAGCCTGTCTACCTCGACTAACGGAAGCAAAATGTCAGCGCTGAACCATGGCATTTTCGCGCACCGGCTTTCATCATACATCTTCGAAAGTGCCCTTCCGACCGCATAAGCGCCGGCCAAGTCAATTTTGGAAACGCGTGTTCGATTTATAGGAAGCAGGCTCCCAGTTGTCGATTTACCGCCGACATTGAAATAGATCAGGTCATGGCCCCACCCGAGGCGTATGATATGTGTCCGGTCGGACCGTTGGATTGAAACTCTCGGAAATAGGTCTCTGATCCAAACCTTATGTTCATCGCACCAGTCGAGGGCTTCCTTCAACATCGCTACGCCGCCTAGGTCTTTCTTCCAGATCGGACATAAGTGCTGAAACCCGGCGAATTTGACCCGCTTCTCACTTCTGATGTCGTTAGCAACGAAATCGCCTTCGCGTGTGACCTTTGGAGACCACATTTGCTCTTCGAGCGCGGCTGCGTCCTCCAAACCTATGTGCATGTCATCAATCGCAACTTTGGTATTCGCAGAAATGGCTCTGTGTCGTGCTTCAAGCAGTGTGATTGGCGGTAACGGTTTCCTCGGGTGTTGGTCGAGGATCGAAGGCCCATTGGGTCGAACGATATCGTCAGAAACATCAACTGGTCTGTCCGTTTTCACGTCGTGGTCGACGAGCCAACGGTACGGTGTCCCGAGGTCCATAGGATCATCATTCATGAGCGAAAGATGTGGCAGACCCTTTTTCAGGAACGCCATGATTTCCCGCGTATCCTGACGTTCCGCGCCCATGAGCCGCCCTTGAAAGGTTTGCCGATCTGAATTGCTTTGGCGGGCTTTCAGTGCGTTTTCGATGCGCTCACGTTCGATATCGCTCAGCTGGCGTCGTAGATACGCGATAGAAACATCGACGTCACCGTAGTCGTCTCGCTCCTCAAGCGCGCTGCCGAATAGCTTCAAGGTGATGCGCTGCAGGCGATCGGAATCACCGTTGATGACCTTGGCCCGGGCGAGAAGTTCAGAAATGATGGTCTGAACCTTATCGCGCCCGATACGCTTTCGCTTGGGTTCCAGTGCGAGGCGAGTCCCATTCGGCGTTAGCTGCCAATAAAACAAATTGTCAAAGATGTCGGCAGGCTCCAAGTACCCAGCCTCGGCCATCTGGCGCAAGATGAGGTCAGCATGATGGGCATCGCAATCCAGGGTCCGTATTGCCTCTTCAAGCCCGACAGATCTTCCATTGATTGCTGAGCGCAGGACTGCTTGGACCAGCTCCAATGGTACCGTTTTTACTGGCGAATGCTTATGGGACCCTCGCTCATTCATTGTTCAACGGCGTCGCAGAAAAAAACCTCATCAACGCCTCCCCAACCTTCCCAAACGAGCCAGCTGCGCCATCATTTGCGATCCGGTTCCGGTGGGTGGACTGCCCCCTGCAGGTGTCACATTTGCCATTCCCGGCCGTTGCGGCATTTGTTGGGCACCAAAGAACTGCCGTGCTCTGAGTGCTGCATATTCGGCTCCACTGGCACCACCAACAAGATACCGATTGTAAGCCTGCTGATTGCCCATCGCAGCGCGCGCAAAGCTGTAGCTTCCTGCCAAGCCCCCAGACAGCGCTGGCATCATAATGTTCCCTGAGATCGCGCGAACGATGAACGGCGTGGCGATGATGAAGCCCTTGGCCATGAGGACCATCATGAAGAAGGGGATGAGCGCGCCTATATTTGAGGCCCCTTCCGGGTCGCCGAGTTCACCAATGAGGGCGGATGATACACCTGTGATTGTTGCGAATACGCCTGCCACGACGATTGGGTAGAGCGCAAAGGAGACCAGTGCTGACAGCCAGCGCGCGAAGTAATCCTTGGTCACTTCGAAAAGGGTGAGGAAGATCATCACGGGTGCGATGCCAATGAGCAGCGCGATCATCAAACGCGACGCGACCAAGATAAATGCAGCGAGCCCTCCCAAGATCGACAACATCAACACGCCAACAATGTCGAGCATCGCGCCGGCCATCCAGTTGAGCTCAGACCCGGCCGCGTTAAGGTATTCTCCAAGCTCGGCGATGAGCCGGTCAAATTCTTCTGCAAATGTCCCCGATGGACCTGGAACGCCACCACCGACGGAGGCGACCAGCGCGCCCGCAATACTGTCGATCCCCGCGAGGATTGCGGACGAGAGTGCGTTAAACTGCACCCAATTGGTTGCAAATATCCCGATGAGACCAATCTTGACCGCAAGCCAGAATGCCGTTCGCCCGTCCATCGCTTTGTACTGATAGATCATGTTCAGGAAAACGAGGATCACCACCAGCGTTGTTCCAAGAACGAGAAGCGTTCCCACCGTGGCAGCAACAGACCCGAACTGTGTCTCGGCGGCGGTGTTGAGATAGCCTTGGGAGGTTTCAACGAAGTAGGTGACAACGCTCATTTCAGAGTTCCCCTACCACTTACCCACTGCTTCGCAGATCGCTTGAGCTTCTGTTCGAAGATCACTTGCGCGGCGGTTGTAACTGTCTGACGCTTGTAGCATTTCTGAACGGTTCGCATTGGCGTGGTTTTCTTGGAAGGTGACTTCGGCGTTATCCCATGCTGGGAAGCGAAGACCGCAGTCGCAGGATCCGGTCTCAACGATCCGCTCCATGTTCTGTGCCCGGTAGATGTCCTGGACCAAGACACGCTGGTAGGCGTCTCGAAGGGCGATGTTCTGCATCCAGTCAGGTTCGCTCGGGCGTTCGGGGCAGACATCTGGAATGCTCTCAAGACTGGGGATGAGATTGCGCTCCGCCATTAGGGGCGATGCCATCAAGCCCAAACCGACTGACAGTAACAAGAAACGCGCTGCACCACGCTTCATCGGTTGTCTCCAAAATCGGCACCGTCGGAGGTTTCACGCTTCAGAAAAGCCGTGTGCCCGATATTGGCAAACTCCGACGAACTGATTGAGACCACCTCCCAGCCGATCTGGCCCTTCGCATTCAATGCCGCCTGCATCTCGATCAGACTGTTCTTACGGTCCATCGGAAAGAACAGGATGTCATATTCAAAGGTTTTCATGGGGAAGTTCCAATCTCAGTTGCGCCGGGGAGGTAGAATTCGGTGATGCCGCGTTTGCCGTCATGGCGACCGGCCTGGATGATCACGTCAATGGAATTTTCGATGTACTGGATCATGTCGGCATAGGTCATCGGGATTTCGGTCTTGAGTGCAGCGATCGCGAGCCGCTGCACGGCCAATTGCGGGGTTTCGGCATGCAGCGTGGTCATGGACCCGCCATGGCCGGTGTTGATGGCTTCCAGAAAGGTCATGGCCTCCTTGCCGCGCACCTCGCCCAGGATGATCCGGTCGGGGCGCATACGCAGCGTGGCGGTGAGAAGCACATCGGCGGTCTGGAATTCCGCGTCGCGATTGGCGATGAGG
>Ga0207890_1000294_pt1 | contig 15591 bp, 13 predicted proteins | sample LinPmetageLP48_FD_184059 | JGI IMG/M metagenome (GOLD analysis project Ga0207890, IMG submission 184059) | Marine viral communities from the Pacific Ocean - LP-48 (SPAdes) | ecosystem: Environmental > Aquatic > Marine > Oceanic | place: Pacific Ocean | collected 2011-06-13 | reverse complement strand
GGTGCAGAGGCAATATAGTCAGAATGCTCTTTAACATTATTAAGAGATACATCAACAAGAGTAGCAGTGCGCTTTAATAGAAACTCCTCAATATCCTCTACTTCAAGAGTAGCATCTTGCTTTTCCTCTTTGGTAACAGAATGATTTTGGGTTTTAAGCTGAGTTAAGATGTCGTCTACCGCATCATCAATCTCATTGTTAACTTCGTCCATATACATATTTAATGTTACAGTTGATTTTTGCAATACCTATAGTATTATATGTATATATGAAGTTACAATTTGAAAAGACTCACGTAGATGCTGTGCTACCTGATAAGAATCATGATAGTGATACTGGTATGGATGTTACTTGTATTGAAAACTTTACTATTCCAGCTGGTGGCTCTACTGTCGTTGGTGTAGGACTTAAGTTTGCCTTTATTGAACCTGGCTACTGGGTTAAGGTAGAAGGTCGTTCAGGTCTAGGCTTTAAATATGGCATTATGCCTCATCCAGGTATCATCGATCAAGGTTATCGAGGTGATGCTGGTATCAAGCTCTATAACCTTACTGATAAGGACTATGAAGGTAAGGCTGGTGATCGTATTGCTCAGTTTGTTGTATATGCTAACTTCCCTATTGAAGTGAGTGAAGGCTCTGCAGTTGAATCAGATCGTGGTGAAAAGGGCTTTGGCTCATCAGGTAAGTAATTATGGTTGATTTCGATAAGATTTGGGTAGAGAAGTATCGTCCTCATAAGCTGGATGATCTTATCTTAGATGATAAGTCCTTACGAGTTGTTAAGCAATTTGAGGATGAGATTCCTAACTTGTTGTTTGTTGGAAGCCCTGGTACAGGTAAGACTACTCTTGCTAGGATTATTGTTAATGATATACTTGGATGTAACTTCTTATACATTAATGCTTCTGATGAATCTGGTATTGATGTCATTCGGCATAATATTACCAACTTTGCTCAAACTAAATCATTCGATGGTGGTATCAAAGTAGTTATCCTTGATGAGGCAGATGGATTAACTCCTCAAGCTCAAGCTGCTCTTCGTAATACTATGGAGACGTATGCTAAGTATTGTAGGTTTATTCTTACTGCTAACTATAAGCATAAGATTATTCCTGCTCTTCAATCAAGATGTCAGTCATTAGATCTTAAACCGGTTGTAGATCAAGCTGCTAAGCGATGCTTTAATATTCTTAGACTAGAGAATGTAAAGGTAAGTGAAGAGCAGAAGAAGAAGTTTGTTATCTTAGTTAAGAAGCATTTTCCTGATCTTCGTAAGACTATCAATGAGATTCAAAAGTCTATTGTAGATGGTGAGCTGTGTATTGACTCTAATGCTAGTGATAACGAGCTATTGGCTAAAGTTATGCAAGGTGTTAGGACTAACTCTCTAGGACTACGTAAGTATCTTATTGAGAATGAGGATAGGTTTCAAGGCGACTACGATACTCTATTAGCTAACTTTCTTGATTTTCTATATGAGCAAGATCTACCTGATATGAAAAAGAAAGAGATGATCGTCATAATTGCCGATCATCTCTATAAGAGTGCTTTTGTAGTAGATAAAGAGATTAATGCATTTGCATGTCTAGTATCACTCGAGAAAGCTATTACTTAAGGATAGGTACTCCAATAAGTTTAGGACGTGCACCGTGTGGTGGACTTACTACAGTCTCCTCATCCTCGTCCTTTTCTTCATCTTCCTTCTCTTCGTCTTCTTTCTCTTCTTCATCTCCTGGTGGTTTACCACCATGCTCATTTAATTGAACTATCTCAACATCTTCTGCTAAAAGACCAACGAGTTTGCCGTTATGCTCAACGTAATACTCTTCGACAACTCCTTCTTCAGTAAGGTTGTGGTGAAGGATCCTCTTAATTGACTCCCCAAACGGAGGAGCTTTAATATGAGACGCTCAATCATGCTCGACATCACCACCCTTGTAAGCAGCTCCGCCGTTGATAACTTCATTGGTATTCTCATTAAGGACCGAGAACGCCAGATCTGAAAGATTTTTTAAATCTTTTCCAAAATTGGTATTATGTTTAGCCATATTAGTATTTATATCAAAGGTACTAAAAATAAAGAGAATTTTAATATCTTAGATATAAATACATGTATGCAGTTTGATGAGCTATATAACCAGCTACTTAAAGAGTATGTTATCGAAGAGGAAGATTTCTTTACTGAAGGTTTATGGGCCAACATTAACGCCAAAAAAAAGCGTGGGAGTAAGAGTGCTCGTAAGGGTAGTAAGGCTTATAAGGCAGCTAAGAAAGCAGGTAATAAACTTAATAAGAGTAAGCATTCCGATGAAGAGCTTCCATCTGAAGATGCGGAGAGTAGCCCGGGCCGTGTTAAGCGTTCTGGTGCTAGTTGTAAGGGATCAGTAACAGAGCTTCGTAAGAGGGCTAAGAAGTATGGTGGTGAGAAAGGTAAGATGTATCACTGGTGTGCTAATATGAAAGGCGGTAAGAAAAAGAAGTCTGAGGGTGAGGAAGATGCAGAAAAGAAAGTCTCAAAGACTCGTGCAAAATGTCAAGCTAAAGCAAAGCGTAAGTATGACGTATGGCCTTCTGCTTATGCTTCTGGATATGTTCAGAAATGTGTAAACCGTGGAGGTAAAATTAAGTAATGACTCAGCTTGAGACATTACAATTAAGTGAAAACCTACGAGATTGGTTCAAGACTCGTACTGATAAGAAGACTGGTAAGAAGTTTAAAGGTTGGGTAAACTGCAAGACTGGTGGTCCTTGCGGACGTAAGAAGGCTGGAAAAAAAGGCGCTTCATACCCGGCTTGTAGACCAACTCATGCAGCTTGTAAGAAGATTAAAAATAAGAAGTATAAGAAGCGAGGTCCAGCAAGAAAGAGTTGGAAAAAAAAGAAGTAATTATTGCAATAATATGCTATAGTTATAAATAATATTATGGCAATTACAAAGCAACTAACTGGTGCAGTACCATATCTTTCTGGTGGCGTGGTAACCGATTGGGAGGTCACTATGACTTATACTAACGGTGTATCTGGTGATGCGCAATATTATGTATCGGACTTTACTAACAGTGTAAGTCATGATAATGATACATTCAGCTTTGGACTTTCAGCCGAGTCTGCTTGGAATACACAAGCTCAGCTTATAGCGCTTTGCCCTACAGGTCAATGGGATGCAGTATTCGATTCACAAGTAGAGTCTGTTTTTAATCCAGTTGTAGAGCCGCAACCCGACAATTCATACGTACTACCAGAAAAAGATTAATTTTTCGAAAACTATGAATTTTTTATCCTCGGTTTTAGCGTGTGCAACTTGTGCAAATTCATTCAAACACGGTGGACAAGACGCAGCGGGGTGGGCTATTGCATTAATGCTGTTGGTAATCGTTCCACTTGTTACTATGGTAGTGTGGTTAATGGTAAAGATAGCAAAACGTGAGCATGCCGGATTAGATCCTCAATTTTGCGACGATTATATAGCTCCTACTAATTCTTAGCTTTAGGCTTATCCATTGCCTTAAATAATGGCTCTATTTTAGGCTTTCCGGCTGCTTTCCAACAATCGTAACAATAGAACGAACGGAACCCCTTTGCCTTTTGCGAACTATGACAAACTGGGCACCATTTTGTTGTAGCAACTTCTTTAGGCATTAAAGATATTGTTGAGTATAGCTTTCTTTCTTAAGAGATAATCCTGTAAGAGTAAGCTTACCATCTCCCCTATCAGTATAGTTAGCTGGATTCTCTTCACTCTCATCAACTTCTTCAGGTTTAATATTAACCTTACTCTTACGGCGTTGGCCATCTGGAATAGGAAGTAAATTAGGAGCATATTGCTCGCAACTACCGAGACAGCAAGGGATAGAACATTGATCTGTGTAACGGCCGCCACCTGTATCAAGTGCAATATCAAGTACAACATCGAGTGAAGATGTTTGATCAGATGCAGGGTACCTTGCAGGTGAAGTGTCTTTAATATTAATAACACGAATATGAAGACCTGAATCAATCATCGAGTCAATATTCCCTTTGACATTATCAGCAAGATCTTTATATGCATCATCGCTTTTAAAATTATCATTAAACTTGAATACATCTCCTACTAGAAAACCACCACGCTCGTAGCGTTTCATATAAGACTCCAAAAGAGTTGTGAATTTGTTCGATTTAGCCATACTATTATTTAGTCACTCATATAAATATTTATACACATTTTATGGCAGTAAGGTTAGATAATTTACAGATCCCAGCTAGTGAGAAGAAATCACTTGAGAGTGGGTATCTATATAAAGATATAAAGTTCGATCTTGCGACTAGTCGTTTTACTGGTCCACAGCTTTATAGTGAAAGCACCCTTAAAGATCTAGAAGAGATTCAAGATGGTCAAGCAGTTATAAATTCGATAAAAAATATTCTTACAACATCACCCGGGCAAAAGCTACTTAATCCTAGTCTTGGGTTAGATTTTAGGGGATATCTATTTGAGCCAATAAATTCAACCACTGCCTATTTTTTAGGCTATTTTATCTACAACAATTTAGGGATTCAAGAACCTCGTATGATTTTAAATAAATTAGATATCATAGGAAATCCAGATATAGCACAATATGATATCAATATCGAATTTAGTATACCTACTTTAGATATCTATAATTTAACTTTAAATGCTTCTCTTAACCGAGATGGGTATGTAGCAGTGTAGATTAAATAATAACGTAGTATAATATGAGCTTACAAGACTTTACAGATTACAAACTTCCAAAAAACGCATATCTTACCTTTGATGCAGACACTCTTAAGAGTCTTATTATTGAAAGGCTAAATGAGAATGAAACATTTACGGATCAAAACTTCGAAGGTTCTAACTTTAGTGCTTTTATCGATGTTGTAGCATATATGTATCATGTGTTGCTTTTTCAGCTTAATACTACCTCTAACGAGTCCACATTTAATACAGCTACAATTTATGAGAACATGAATAAGCTTGTTAGTAACATTGGCTATAAGCCTCTTGGTGATCAAACATCTTTACTTAACTTTAATTTATCCGCTACTAATATACCTGCAAGTGTTTATACAATTCCTAGGTTTAGTTCTGTTGTAGCTGCTGGTAATTCATTTATAGCAACCGAAGATATTATTTTTCAGAAAACAACAAATACAACTCTTGAACAAGTTTCACCTTCTACCAATATATTATATCAAGGTGCCATAACAGAAGCAACATTTGTAGCGACTGGTGAACCTTATGAAAATATTATTTTAGTAGATAGTTTTACGTCCCCTCAGTTAATTCAAAGTGTAACAAATTTAAATAACACTAAATTTATATCTGATAATACGTTTAGTATATTTGTTAATGATTCTGTAGATGGTAAGTGGTCGGAATGGAGTGAGACCGCGTCTCTATTTCTAGAATCAGCAGATGCAAAAAGATATGAAAAACGTCTTAACGCTGCTGGTAATTATGAGTTTAAGTTTGGTAATGACTTAAATGGTAGAAAACTAAATGAAAATGACACAGTACTAATATTTTATATTATATCTGATAATGAAGCTGGGGATACTGGTCCTAATATATTAGCAAATGCTTCATTTAATTTATACGGATCTTTAAACTTTACTGCTATTAAGGATATTTTATATGATACCGATCAAGCATTAATTACACCGGATCAATTAGCAAGTATAACACTTAATAATCCTTCTAGATCTGCTCCCCCCAAAAAAGCAGAAACAACAGAAGATATTAAGAGAAATGCTCCAAAAGTATTTGCTTCACAAAATCGTCTTGTTACTAAAGACGATTATGAATATCAAATAAATAGAAACTTTAATAATATTACTAAAGATGTTAAAGTTCTTTCAAATGATGAATTCTCTTCTAAAGTGCTAGGCTATTATGCTGATCGTGGGTTAAGTCAGGGTAATGATGACGCTCGTATGTTATTCTCACAAGTTCAGTTTTCTACTTCAACAAGCTTTAATAACGTATATATCTATACTGTACCAAGTGGTGACTCTACTTTAAATGGCTTATCCCCAAGATACATTAGTTCTGCACAAAAGCAAATTATTGCTGATTTTTGTAATAATAAAAAAGATATAACACATAACATAGTAGTTACTGATGCATTATTTAAAGCCTTTGCGTTTGGTATCTCTAATGTTGGAGGATCTAGTTTTAGTGATAATGATTCTGTTGATGATATTGTAAATGATAGTTCATTACGTATAACGGTTGATAAGAATCAAGCTCTAAATAATAGTGCTATTAAAACCTCTATATCAAATACTTTAAATAGTTATTTTAGTAAATTACAGATAGGGGATATTGTGGATGTTGCTGCAATGACTAACGATATACTTAATATCCAAGGAGTAACCGCTCTACATACTGTTAACGGTACTGCTGAAATATCCAATCTTAGTTTTGTAGTCTGGAATCCTGATTATAAGGAGAGTGATAAAGCTATTCAATCTCTTAATTATCAATTAGAGGATTTTGAATACGGATATTTTTACAATATAGCTGATATTGTTAATAAGATCTCTATTCGTAGGTTGTAAAACCTTGCTTTGCGATTAAATATGTTATATGTCGCTCAGTTCTCTACAACTCGATCAATCAGGTGAATTTGATCTATTGTATAATTTCTTCTATGTAAGGAACTATAAAGGTGAAGAGACATACAATACATTTGCACTTCCATTTACCCCGCTTACTTTTGCACCTAATTTAACTGATGGTATAGAGGATTTTATATCTAATAAACGAATTGTTTGGGATTTTGGTGATGGTACTACCACAGAAGCAGTAACAGCTTTTCATGCTTACGATAAACCTGGATCGTATAGAGTTAATTGCTATCTGTATGATAAAGTTGGCACTAGTTATTATGATACTTTTCATGCTGATGTTGATATAAAAGATTTTGTTCAAGACGAATTAGTAGTTACTACTAATGCAGATATAGTTCATAAAGCTGGTAATGTACTAAATCCGATTAATGTTAAGCGTTATAACTCTTATAGAACTCTCAATACAGGGCTTTCAACTATAGTGCCTTACGCATCTGGAGCTACTGGGGATTATGACTTTTTTAGGAACGGTTACGATAAATTAACTTATGGACATCTTTACCCACATTCATCATTTGTTCAGATACTCACGTCTAATAGTATAATAGAGACTATACAGGTTGATTCAGTTGAAACTATCGATACACCATTATATATTAAGTTAAGTAGTAATGAAATAGTATATACTAATTCTTCTGATACAGAAGCGTTTTTTGCTGGAGTATCCGGTATAGCAGATGTTTATTTTAAGAGTGATATTATCGATAACTATAATTTAATATTTGGCTTTCAACAAGGTGATATATTTGAGTATGCAAATACTACTAACTATGGTGTATCAGCAAAAATTACTGAAAATATAAGCTATGATGGTGGGGTTAACATTTCATCAAATGGTATAGATGGAGAAGGAGCCGATAACTTTAATGTATTTAATATTAATGCAGAAAAGTTTGCAGGGACTAAAATAGCATTTGTTGTTAAAATTAAAGATAGTAATAACTTTAGTAATCGAAGTGCTCCACTAATAAGCTTTAGCCCAACACTTAGTACTGCGATGCAATTACGGTTAACTGATCCAGGTTTCCCAGGTCCTGGTTTGAGTTCTTATAATGCGGTGTTTACATCAGATTTAGGAGCCCTTTCATCTCTATCTACAGGAGGTTTTTTCAAAGGATATTTTGTAACTAATGATTCTCGTTGTTTTTCAAAAGATTTGCAAATATTTGCATCACAAGCCAATTTTAACACAGTAGGGTTAAGTGGACGAAGCAGTACATTTACTATTAATCCTAGTAGCTACTATACTATAGCTAAACAGAATGAAAATATAGATTTTGAAGATGCATTTAAAGAAATTGCTATTCAACCGCTATTTACGGATGCTAGGGTATTAATGAAAGACTTTTTAGGATCTATTTTTGGGAACTTAAGTTCTACTCAAGATTCGATAGGTAAAGCTACCTATGAAAAGATTCAAAACTTTTTAAATAATAATACAATTATAGATGAGAGTAATATCGATCAGCTTGATGGGATGCTTCAAATGCTTGATTTGCCTAAGCTTAATAAATATTCCCTACCACCGAAGCTTGCAAGATTAATGGATCTGCTTTCAATTAGTAAATCTAAACTCTTTGGTAGAAGAAATAGAGATAAAACTCAATATCAATCTTATGGTTATAGATCTAATAATTTTTATGGTTATAATCTAGGTGAAAAACTTACACCTAGTAGTATTATAATTCCTGGAGAAACAATAGTAGCAACTGAGCTATATAGTGGTAAGTTTACAACATTAAATACTACTCTACCATTAAGCGCAAGAGTTACACCAGTTATTACTATACCAGAAGGTATAGTTTACGGTACATCTACTGGAGCATTAATATCTGCTGCTGGTGAGCAAATATCAGAGGGTGTGCCTATAAGTCTAGAGCAAGCATCTAATGTTAATTTACTATCCGGTGTGAATATGGAAATCTTAACAGAGGCTTTATCATCATCCTCTCAATTCTATAGTCTTAGTGATTATAACGAAACTTGGGGATGGCCATTACTCTCCGGAGGTAGCAGAGAAATTACAGATATATACTCATTCTATTATCATGCAAGTTCGGTTGGTGATATAACCGATTCTATTATTGATTTTGCTGATCCTAATAATACACTAACATATGGTATTACATCTTATACCGATTGGTCTAAAGATAATGGTATTATGTCTAATATCTTTGCTAACTCACTTTACGAAGGCTTGAACCTTTTTGATACCTAAATATTTATATCGATGTCTAATCAATCACTCAGAACTGTTGTAGTCAATTACTCTATCACAAACTCAAATATTGAGAATGATGATTATAGAGATAATATTACCCCGTTTTCATTTTTAGACTTTATAAATAATACTCAAGCAAACTATTCTCCAGATGAATATAGTTCTTTTTACAGCTCTTACCTAAAAAATTGGTATTCACTTCAAGATGTATCAGAAGCAGAGCAGAAAAAGCAATTTAAAGATTATTATCAACAATTTATTAAGGAAATTGTTATTAGTTATACTACTGAGAGTGAAAAAAGATTTCTCGAAAATATAAACTTTAACGATCCAGCTGATCTAGATATAGCTATTCCGTTTTTCGCTAATAGATTAAAAGATGTTGCTCTTTTTTATAAGAAGAAGAGGGATGAAGGTAAATATGTTATTGATAGAAATAAGCTTAAGGGTAGTACATCAGGAGTAGAAAAAGCAATTTTCGATAATATTTATAATTTTATATTTACTGCTGAAGACTCTTATAATGCTCAAACGTATAGCATTACAGCTGCAGTTAGTAGTTTAGGTATTGAACTTGAAGAGTTTGTAGATGTCTATGGTGATTATTTTGATCTACCCGCGGGAGGGGAAACGAACAACATTAATACTATCGACACTAAGTACTATCTAGATCCTTTAGCTATTGAAGCTATTACCGATGACGAGAATTTTCTTGGTGCTATTAGAACCTTTAAAATTAATCCACCAACAATAACTCCGGAAGAATTTGATGCTATATGTAACCCAGATAATGATCTTGTAAAGGTAACTAATGCATATGAAACGGGGGGTCTTAGCCTAGCAGAAGTATATAGTCTTAAACGATCTTTAATTAAAAAATATTTAGGTACCGATATTTATTATGTAGATAATACGACTACACCACCTACGTCAGGATTATTAATTGCTGCTGATAACCCAGCATCTAATGCATTAAACTTGCAGAGTGCAGATGCTGCACAGGTAGAGTCAAATGATGTTAAATTACTTAGAGATATAGGTCTTAATTTTACACCAGATAATATTGGGTTATTTAAGTTACAGTCTGAAAACTTTCAATATTCAATTGATACATCTATTTTAGGTAATGAGTTTGTTATTTTTCCTGATCCTAATCGTTTTGGTAATGTATCTGTTAATCCAGTAAGTTCCTACCCAGTATATTATAAATTTGATTATCGGGATAATGTAAGAAACGTTTCTAGTGGTGTAGCTGCCGGTGATCCTAAAATTACTAATAAAGTAACTACATTTGAATCCTATACTACCAAAGAACGTAATACTACCCAATTAAAGGAGCTTAACGATATAAGCTATAAGCTTAACTTTACCGATCTCTTTAACCAGGGAGTTGTAGATAAATATCAAACTGATATTTATGGTAATGAGTATGCATTGTTTAAATATACCCCGTTACAGCCTAAAGTTAACTTAGATAGTACTATTAAAAGCTTGCTTTTAGATGGGCATACATTTTTCGATATTAATGAAGGTTATACATTTAAATACGCTCTGACTGGAATCTCTGGTGACACTATTAGATCTGGGTTAACAGCTAATACTAACGGCTATAGCGAGTTAAATCAATTTTTAACATTATACTTTAGAGAGTTCTACCCTTATCAAGAATTACTACAAAATACTAGAGAGCTTAAACCGTTCTGGCGGGATGGAGGTGCATTTGCATTTCTTGATGGGAGTGAATTGCCTAATCCATTAAGTAGTGATGCACCTGGATACCCATCATCATTAAATTATTACTATACAGTTCTGGCTGAGGGTACTTTCTTATCTGATCAAACAATACTAACCGGCGGCAAAAATACTTCTGGAGTGGATAGGAATATTATAACAGAAGCTGAGTTTGAACTTATTACAGGTAAAAGTAATTTGGACTTCGCTACTGATGTTCGTTATTATCTTTCAGCTGGAAGTCCGTATACTAACTACGATGCAGGCTTCTTCGGAGATGAGGTAGTGTTGCCTAATGATTTTATTTATACAGATAATTATAGATATCTTAATGCAGTAGATACACGAGGCTCGACAGTGCTATCACAGCTATCTTCTGAAGATTTAATATTGACTACAGAGCAAAGAAAAGCTCTTGATGGTAGATTATATGTAAAAAATAGCACTTATTCAGATTCTCAACCCCTTTCAACAGCTTTAGAGGATGTACTTAAAAAATATTCTGATAGCGTTCAAGTTGATGTTAATATATCTCTACTTGATTTTGATATTATACAAAATACCATATTTTTAGAAACAAAGTCAAACCTACTAATTGATAAGATTAAGTACAAGGATGGTAAGTTTATTAAACCTAGTACTGTTAATACCATTTATAGTGTTAACAGTGCTGATGGTATTGAAACATTCTCAAATAGATTCTATGTTGAAGAAACTGGTAAAGTATACTTTGCAAGATTTCAATCTATAGACCTACCAGCTACTCTACCACCTAGTCCAAAGAACTATATTACTGTATATCCTGAGATATATGAATATTCTATCTTAAAGAACAACGTAACTAAGGTATTTCCTGCAGACACTACAGCAGCTACTCTAAGTATATTTGACGTTAATAGTGCTATTAATAGTACGCTTTCTGCTTTAAGAAACTACACTATTGAAGAAGTACATACACCGAAAATAGCATATAATAAAAGAAATAATTTATTTAAATTAACATATATTCTTAACGACCTTAACGACATGTCACACTTTGTCGATACAACATATAAAATAACCGATAGTGGTTTAACTCTACAAAATATCTATAAATATGAAGAAGATGCATCAATTTTAAGATCGAGTACTTTTGGATTATCTACTATGTTCGGTTCTATATCTTCAAACTCTGGTTCCTTTACACGCAACACTAACACCTTTACTGTTACAATCTAATGTCTACTATTTTTATTAATACTTCTTCCCCAACAGTTTCAAGCTATGACGAAACGTTACCTGCTATAGATTTTAAAGGAGCACCGTCTATAGTATACGTACTAACAGGTATAGATGAAGGAAGTAGTCAAGCACTTTCACTAGATATTAATTGGGGAGATGAGTCTCAGATAGAATACTTTCAAAGAGATGTAGTCTTCAATTATAGGGAAAGATCTATTTTTAACGAGGTGCTGTATGGTAAGGTAGGCGGATCTATATTAGACCAGTATAGCCATACTTATGTTCCTGGAGTAAGTAGCTTTTTTTCTAACTTAACAGCACAATTTCTAATATATTTTAGTAATGGATTTTATGCTAATTTGTTGCAACCCATAAGGCTTATTAGAGAATCGTACTATGATAGTATACAGAAACTAGGTATTCTCAATACTCAGATGATTGGAACGTCAGCATCAAATACTGTAGCCAACTTACAGTCTAAATTTAATAAAAGAACCTACACTACATTCTTCAATAAAGATTGATAGCAACAACTAGCTTCCAGATTAAATAAGTATAATGAGTTCATCTTATACAAAATCTGTTAGTTCAATCTCTTTTCCAACAGGGGAATATGATGATAGATTTGTTACTCTTAATCAATATAAGAGCGTGCTGGAGCAAGGGTTTCATGTAAATAATATTGATGCTCTTTCTGGTGCGAGGGATACTAAAATTAATAATTACACGTCTTTCAATATTACCGATAAAGCTAAGCTGTCGAACTTTTTAACTTTATCGAGTCTAGCAGTAGATCAAACAACTTCGCTAGTATCTAGACTCAGCTTTAAACAAGTAAATAATGCACCAGATCAGTTTTTATACATTTTTAAGGCTAATGGTGAAGCAGAAAGTAATCAACAAAAACCAGTAGGTATACGTGCTTTAGATGAATTAGGATCTTTTGCTAATAACTACTTTTTTGAATTAGAAGCGCTTAATAATAATTTGTTAAGAATAAAGCATAATAATGGTGTATTTGACTACTATCTAAATTATAACGAAACTTATAGCAAATTTGTATTTTATAAAGGGCTAGATAATTATAGAAACATTACTCGAGAGAGAAATGACGTTTTTCGTTATGCGTTAGATAATGATGGTTATCTACAACTATACAAATCCGTAGGTGGTGTATTAAATGTTGTTACTCTTAGTGCAGGTCAGTTAGTAGCGGCACCAATGGAAGCTGGTAGTTTAAATCGTGGTATCGACAACTTAATTCATATTGACTATTCTTTAGATCAAAATAAAGAGTTTATTAATAGTAGTTTTATTTCATATAACGTTAAAGATTCTTCAAACTTAATGATTAACCCATTGAGAGGATCATATGACGATGAGGGGCAGTATATCTTTACAAGCAACTATAACACTATATCAAGTGATAGAATGCCAATCAATTATTTTTCTCTCGATACTAATAGATCGGAATTTAACTTTATAAAACGTGGTAGTAATATGCTAGATGCACCTTACGGATTACCTGGTTACGATAATAGAGAATATAATAATCTATATGTGGGTAATGACCAGGAAGGTGGTTTAAATAACCCTGTTCTTAACTATACATTTTACAATAAAGATGTATTTATTGCAAATGGTACTGATACTTTCTTTCAAGCACCTTCTTCGATATATCCGTATAATAAGTTAAATATTAATGATACAAAGTTTATAGAAAATGGAGCTTTTGCAGGCCCTACACCTAATCTTTCTGATAAGTTATTTATTAAACGACTTAACTCTACACAATACGATAATGGTAGATATTTATGTACTTGGCTTTCTGGTGGTGTTCTTGGTGAGCCTGGGGAGTGGGTAGATCGATATTATTACCCAGATAAAATTACAAAAACTGCTGCTCTTTCAAGTGACGCTAGATATGCACCTGCTTTAATTGATAGTGTAGATAGTTTAGATCTCGCTGTTACAGATGCTGTATTAGCAAGAGAAAAGTTCTTTGATAAAAAAAGCGATGCTGCTATTGAACCTAATATTAATATTAAGTATCAAAGAGTTGGTAAAGCGGATATTACCGATATTGTTGATGCTTCGGCCCCACTTCTCTCCACATATAATAGCTTTTTTACTTCGAAGACTGTACGAGGTGAAACAGAAAACATATGTAATGATTATAATGGTAGAGACTTTACTTTTAACGGGAGACAATATGTAAGGTTTAATATTCAAGAGGATATTGATGCAGCAAAGTCCTTTACATTGAACTTTGATATGTATCTTGACCCTACTATTAAATATGGCTTAGAATTACTAGGTAATAATACTAATAGAGGATTTGGTATATTTCAAGATCAAACAGTAACGCCTTTTATACATGTTGTAAGTGAAAATACTTTATATATCTATAATACCGATTTTGTACTTTTAAATAAAGTAGAGTTTAAAACTAGGATTAAACAAGTTTTCAAAAGGAGTGCATTAGATGATTATATTGTTGCAACAGCAGGTAATTTATACTTTAAAGTTAATACTCAGGGTAATAAGATTAAGCTAGAATGTGGTTCAGATATTTTAGATTACTTTGGTACTCATATGGAGCACGATCATATTGATTTTATTCAATCAAACCAGCAAGTTCAGCGGATGAATGTTAATACTATGTCTGTGTCTGCACTATCTTCTGCAGAGTTTGATGTTTATAAAGGTGAGATATGTTTATATGATAATGTAATTGAATATAAAGATACTCTCTTTAAGTTACCAGGTACAAAAACTAAATGGGAAAATGCTAATACTTTATTTTATAAGGTTAGTAACTATATAGTTAAGCATAATATAGATCTAGGGCCAGAGACATTTCTTACATCAGAAAAGGATATAGTTGACTTTAATATTCTAGGTAATCAAATTGCCGTGTTAACTACAGATAGGTATTATGTGTACAACACCAGTGGAGTGGCTAGCTACACTGCTAATATTAGTTCTATCAATATACCAATAGCTACAAAAGCAGTATCATTATCTGGTGGTTCGTTTATATCAATTGATTGGGTAAATGAGTATATTAGGGGGAATCAGTTTACTTACCCAGTTTGTCTAGCAAAAGATAATGATGATAATTTATACTTAGCAAAAGGTACATTTACATCATTAACTGCTGCTGCTCTATCTGGTGTATCAGAAGCAAATAATACTAAAAAAAGCAACTTAACAAATTATAACACTCTTAACCGTATATATGATAAAACATCTATCGATTTTAAATTAAGTTTAACAAACTATTTAAATACAGAGGATATACTAAATCAAACTATATCGTTTCAGCCAAGTTCGTTTGAACCCGGGTTTTATAACTTTACCTATAGACTTGATACATTACAAGGTAATTCTACACTATATATAAATGGTGATTTATATGATAATCAAACGTTTCAGCCTGGAAAATATCAAATTCAAGATATTTTCTCTGATGAATTTTTTATAGGATCAACCGGCTTTCAAAGTAATCTAGATCTCGCTACTTATTTAAGGCAACCAAATTATTATTACTCTAAAGATTTAACTATAAATAATCCACTCATTTATGATAGAGCTATTAGTAAAGAGGAAATATATGCAATTTATTTATCATCGAAAGATGTGGATGATATTACTTTATCTCTACCAGGCGGGCAAAGAACATCTAAAACTGAAATACAGCAGTTCTTTAAGTTTAATAGACATAATTCATCTAACTTAATAGATGTAGTTGTTAGGGATCTTAACATTACAAGTACAGAAGTT
>Ga0207890_1000287_pt1 | contig 15775 bp, 19 predicted proteins | sample LinPmetageLP48_FD_184059 | JGI IMG/M metagenome (GOLD analysis project Ga0207890, IMG submission 184059) | Marine viral communities from the Pacific Ocean - LP-48 (SPAdes) | ecosystem: Environmental > Aquatic > Marine > Oceanic | place: Pacific Ocean | collected 2011-06-13 | reverse complement strand
ATTCCAATCATCATCGGTTACAAACTTTACAGGAGGTGTTAATGGGTATTCAGGAACCTCCTCTGTGGCCTCTTCTCAGTCTGGTGGTAATTTTCAGACTAACACGGGTACTACTTTCCCCGATAAGTTTTGTATTTGGGGTATCAATAATGATAGTGACAACGATACGCAGGTGTTATGTGCCTATTCTGGAACTCTTGCTGTTGGGAACGGGAAGTCTGATAGTTGGCGAAGTAACAATCCATCGCACACGTTTTGGAGTTATTGGGGAAACGATTGGCATTACAACTCACCAATTCAAACTATAGGTTCGGGGAAACAGACAGATCCAGGTATCTCGACTTCGGCACGGGGCTATAAAAGCACAGTATACTTGTTGGCATTTTGACGTGTTGTACGAATAACAATTTTCCTCCAAAGTGCAGCCCACTTTGTAAGAAAATAACATTTATCAATAGTAGATGTCAGCGAGTGGTTCAAATAACTTTTTGAACATCGAGGATGCCAACCTCCGTGTTCGTTCAGGAAACGTTCACGCCCTCGGGATGACCGTGGGTGGTATAACTGTTGGGGCTTCCTTCGGTCTCCAGAGTGTCACGAATTCTGGGAACACTACCAGCAACACCCTCCAATTTACGAATGCGACCACGGGTCTCGTCACCACCGCGAACGTTACTGTGGGTCGTGATCTCACAGTCAGTGGGAACGTGAGCTACACATCAAAGCCCCAAATCTCAGTGGAATCCAACGTGGTCGCCGAGTATACCGGTCCCCACGATCGACCCCTGCGGAAGTACCCGGAGGTGGCCTTGACTTCTGCGACCACTGGGGGGTATATCGTTACTGAGTCAGGGACACCTTACACCGAACAACAAGGTTCTATATCTGCTATTTCTAATACTACCGTTGTTTCTGTAACGCGTGATGATGATGGTACTGTTGAAACTAATATTTCGATACCTTTGGCAACGGAAACTGCTGTTGTTATGACACAGGCAGAAGCTTTTGCTGCGGGAAATGATGGGATTTATCCTGATCATGAACATAGTGGGTATTCCGCAAATCCTTTGTCGTATATTGTTAGCACCAAAGAAGTTAGAAAGTTTACTTCTGCAACTAGTGGTAGCACTAGTTGGGTTACAGGCGGGCAAAATGTCGTTGTTGACGATATTCCTGCCCAAAGTACACCAACCGAGTATTGGGTAACCGATAAAAACCCAAACACCGGCCTTCTTTATAGATTTTTAGGTTTCAAAACGGCAGGCACGTATTCTTTACAACACGCTATTGGTGATGAAGTTGTGAAGGTGGGTACAACTTGGATTTTACGACCACACTCTGATGGTTTTCAGGGATGGAGAGCATTTGATGAAGTATCTACAACTGAATGGATTACTGACCAAACTGCGAAATACTCTACATCTACTCCATTTGACGCAAATTCTCCTTCCACTGATGGATTATCAGGAATATCGGGTGTAGCAGGTACTCGTGCTGGTTCGTGGGTAAAATTAGAACTTCCTAAAAAAATTCGTTTACAAAAAACAGTATTCCAACGCGCCGTGAGTGATCAACGTTTTGATCAAGCATATGTTTATGGAAGTAATGATGATACAAATTGGTATCAACTTTCCAGTATAACAAGTCCACCATACGAACAACGAGGTTCTATATCTGCAATTTCTTCCACTAATGGAGATATTGTTTCAGTCACCCGTGACGATGGTGTCGTCGAACCAAGTCAGAACGTAGCCCGAGCGGGTGGGATTGCTGCAGCACCACTTAGGACACAGGCTGAAGCTCAAGCTGCTCAGAATGCAACTAGTTTCAGTTCTAACAATTATGGTCCATTTTTTTGGAGATCCAGCGATGGAAATATTCGTCATGTTGGGTCTACTAGTGACCCGAGTGGACATGGCAACTGGGCTAGTAACTATCAAACCGCAAACATTGTCAACTTTAACGGTTTTACTGGCACCGAAGCTTGGGTTACGTATACTGGTTCAGTCTATACATTTTTTGGTGCAAAAACTAGTGGGTCTTTTAATACAATTGTAGAACACACATTGGGTTCCGAAGTTGTTAAGGTCGGTACAACTTGGATTTTACGACCACACCCTGCTGTGAGTCAATCAATAATTAGTTATAGCACTGATACGATAACATCTTATAAATACTTTGTGATTCAGATCACATCCCTCGTAAACAATGTAGGGACTGCAAATATTGGGCAGGCGTATTTCTATGGCCACGAAGAAGGTAGCGGGTCCCTAGACACCACCCTAAAGTCCGTGTATAACGCGCCGGGGACCCAACAGTTGGAGGTCTACTATGATGCGAAGGATTTGGTGGATGGGGCTGTGACGTCAGTGACAGATCTTTCCCCAAATACGAACAATGGCACGGTATCTGGTGACCCACAAGTATCAAATGGAGCTTTCGTATTTGATGGTGTGGGAGATTCTATTGGTGGATCAGTCACGAATGGTACGGGTGAATTAAATTTTACCATATCCATGTGGGTAAAACCAAATGTTTTGGATAATAGTCCATTCCTATTCGGTGAAAATACAAACACTAAGGGTTTTGGAATAGATATAAGCAGTGCTATTTTAAACTTATTTGTCGTTGGAGGAACTGCTCAGCAATATAATACGAGTGATTTATTACACGTGGGTGAATGGTCTCATCTCATATTTTATCGTAATAACGGTGAAATGAGTATTTACAAAAATGGTATATATATTTATCCCACAATAGTAGGTTCGGGAGCTCTTGATTTAAATGTGAATACACAATTTACTGTGGGGTCTAGAGATACCAGTGACTATTTCACAGGTTCCATCGCGAACTTCCGTCTCTTCTCGAAGGTCCTCAATGCTGGGCAGGTCCAAGAACTCTACGACTACCAAAAAGACTATTTCTTGGGGACCCGTTCCTCCGTGACCCTCTACAAGGGACACTTGGGCGTGGGGGTCGCCGAACCCTCGGGCCAATTGGAACTCGCGGGAGATGAGCGAATCCAAGAGTATCCTCCTAGGGGGTTGACGGGCTACGAAACGTTGGTGGAGGGACACGGTGTGTTTTGCACTTCAGCGAGTAGCAATTTTGGTCTGTTTCTGGGCGTACCTATGACTCAACAGGAGGCCTTGGATATTGCTCTTGCCAGTGGATACACCGGGAATGGCTATGATGAGCGTATATTCTACAATCCTGCGACCGTCGTCAACGGGACAAGGTACTACACTAATAAAACCAATTTCAATGACTTCACTGAGGGTCGATTTGATGATTATATCCCAAATAATATAGCGGCTTTTCCGGGATACACAGAGTTATGGGTTAGAAATACAGGCACGGGGAACGCGTCGCAATATTTTGCATCTGGATACAAAGGCACTGCACCACCGGTTTCGACTCAACTTAAATATAATAATGCATTTAATAAAAATGACGCGTTGACCGATTACTGGGAATCGGCTGCCAGTACGTATACATCTACATCGGGTGGTAGTCCAGCCGTGTCTACGAGTGGTTCAACAAGGTTAGCGTCTAATACACCTTATGGACCTTGGATATCATTAAAATTACCCTACGAAATATGCCTTAAAAGTTATGAGTTCACCGGTCCCGGTACAAAATCCCCTAAAGAAGGGCAAATTTGGGGAACTACTGATGGCACTACGTGGTCCCATGTTCACACGTTCACCGATGGTGTCGCGGATGTTAAAAATAATGAGACGGTGTCTGGAAATACCAATTATTATTCCGAGTACGCCTTCATAACGACAAAGATCACGGGTGCCGATACTGGGGCACGTATCGTAGAAGTCCGCTATTTCGGCACCCCCGGCCCCACGACCCTGGACAAGGGTTCGCTGAGCCTCACCAGGTCCCTCGATGTTCCCCGCATCTCTCGGTACGACGTGGATACGGAAACCCCTAGGCCGGAGAAGTTGCTACTGGATTTCGATACCACCGTCAATTCCTCACCCAAAGATATCTCGGGGAAGGGGAATCATGGGGCGTTTTACAACGGTGCCTCCTACTCCGCAGCCGATAAGGCTTTTAAGTTTGTTCCGAACGGTATCAGCAGTATGACTCCAAGTGAATATGAAGCTGTGAATACTAGTAATTATCATATGTATTTTAAACCATCCAACTCGACATTTTATTATGTTAGCACGACGGTTGCAAATGGTGGTTTAGCATCGGGCAGTTACAGTGTTTGGAGTTCATATGCCCCCTATGTTGCACTTGCAAATGCTCAAGTAAGTTCATTCCTCGCTGGATCAACTGAATTTTGGATTGACCAAGATATAAACGGTTCCAATACTTATAAAATTGTTGGTATTAAATCTCCCACGGTAGTAGCCGAAGCACAATTTATTAAATCAGAATCAATATCTTTTGTGGGTGGATTCAATCCATTTACAATTTCATTTTGGGTAAATGTTAAGGTAAACACGGGGCATATTGGATTAACACAATATGGTGTGAACGCCTCAAATGATTCAATTGGTCTAAAATTAGTAAACGGTCAAGATGAAATAGAATTCTTTTTTTACTCTAACGATGTTAGATTCACGTGGACACCTGTGGTAAACCGGTGGTATCATCTTGTAGCTAATTATGATGGAGGTACAGATTCCGGTGTTACGGGTGGACAAGTCGGTGTGAGTAGAAAAATTTGGGTTGATGGTGTTGAACTTTTGGTAGCTCCGGGATCCAGAGCTACGGCAGGGACGGTCACACAACCATCCCTACCAGCGAATTCAGCATTGAATATTGGAGCAAGGATTGGAGGAACAGAGCCTGTAAATGGTAAAATCTCCAACTTCAAACTCTACAACGTCGCCCTCGAAGCCTCGGAGGTCCAAAAGTTGTACCGATTGGGCCGAACCGGGCGGTACATGGTCATCAGCGACACGGCCGTCGGCATCGGGAAAGTCCCTGAAGCCCAATTGGATGTGAGGGGGACTATTAAGGGTGTGAATATGACAGAATGTCCGGTGTATTTTGTGGCTAACCGGCAATACCAGGGCGTTACGAATACTGGTGGTGCTATTATATGGAATTACGTTGGTTTTAATCAAGGTGGTGGGCTTGACACTAGTAATGGTAGATTCACGGCACCTATACGGGGGATTTATATGTTCAGTCACTTTGTAGGGAGCTATAGTACCGACCCACCGGCTATAAGATATCAGATAAATGGTTCTGATACGAATGCTAATAATCCACTACACCTTATAACTGGCAAAAACCAAAACTCGGCACTACCGGGTGATTCAACCAATGTAGCTACTGTGATGATTAAATTAGATGTAGGTGATTATATATATACTATAGTAGCTTCCGGTACTGCAGCATTCCAAGGAAATGGGGGATACGGTGGTTTCAATGGCTTCTACTTATCGTCATGGTGAACATTTTATTATATAAACTTATACTAAATGCAGCTACGTTTGGATTTTATGAAACAAGTGGTTTTGGTTGAAAATACAATCAAACATTTTATGATTATCCCACCTGCGAGTGAATTTGGTGAAACGTGGGAATCCATAAAGTTCCCCGAAGGCTACGAAAAACCCCCAAAGGAGGAGTTTGAAGCAAAGCTCCAAGAACTCATCGATGCCCAGCCTTGGAAAAACCTCCGCGAAGAACGCAGCAGGCGCCTAACCGAGGTGGATTGGGTCTTCTCCACGGATTACCAAATACCTGATGACAAGAGGGGTGTGTGGATCGCATATCGTCAGGGGCTTCGTGACCTCCCCTCGAAGACTGAGGATCCCACGAACCCTGTGTGGCCCACTAAGCCCTCGACACCCAATGGAACGACACAAAATATTGACCTCAAGGGTATGAAATCCCAAATTACCCTCCTCCAGAACGTGGTATTCTCGTTGACGAAGAGAATCGAAGCTCTCGAAAATGCTTAAAAATAAAGTCTCACTATATTATAAATGTCTGGTGGTATTGCCCAACTAGTCGCTGTCGGTGCCCAGGATGCTCACCTCGTGGGTAATCCTGAGGTCTCTTTCTTTAGGTCCACGTACAAACGTTACACGAATTTTTCCCAAACTGTTGAACGTCAGGTCATCCAAGGTAACGTGAACAACGGTGGTATGTCCTCCGTTCGTTTCGAGCGCAAGGGTGATCTCCTCAACTATGTTTACTTGGCTCCTCACGATTCAACGGGCCCCGATACAGAGCCAATCCCCGACTGGACTGCTTTGATTTCCAAGGTCGAGCTTCTCGTGGGTGGCCAAGTTATTGACACCCAAGATTCCACGTATTCCACTCTCATCGCCCCCACCCTCTCGGCTGCCACACAATCCAAGTCTGTGGCGGCTGGTCTCTACGACGGTGCCGCGACTGCCAAGTTCTATCCCCTTCGCTTCTCCTTCTGTGAGAACTGGCAATCTGCCCTCCCCCTAGTGGCCCTCCAGTACCATGACGTCGAGTTGCGCATCACTTGGGGAACCCTAGCGGCTAACCATTCGTGGAACGTTTACGCCAACTATGCCTATCTCGACACGGACGAGCGTGCTGCATTCTCCACCGGTTCCCAAAACATGCTCATTACGCAGGTTCAGAAGTCGATCGGTTCCAAGGCTAAGGTTCAGGAGCTCAACTTCAACCACCCCATCAAATATTTGGCGGCTGGTAAGGCTTCTGCCATGACTATCCTCGATAAGGCTAACAAGCTTAAACTTCAAATCAACGGGACTGATATCACCGATTACAAATTCGCCGATCCCAACTTCACATCGGTTCCCCTCTATTACCACACTACCAACTCCAGTGTTAGGGGTAACATGTTGTTCTTCGTCCCTTTCTGTTTGGACGCTGCTAAACTTCAACCCACTGGCACCCTCAACTTCTCTCGCCTCGATTCTGCGAGAATCCAATCGACCGCCCAAGATTTCGACGAGGACATATATGCAGTAAACTACAACGTGCTCCGCATCGAAAATGGCATGGGTGGCCTATTATATTCTAACTAAATAGTAAGTAACAATGTTTTGGAAGATCGTCTTTCTCCTATCCATCGTTTTTGTATTGACGTATGACCCGAAGTCCAGGACACTCGAAAAATTTGTCGGTCAGCCCACCCAGCCGACAGAGAAGTCTTGTCAACCTACGCATTACCAAGCCGTTCAATTCGCAACTAGCCCATATCAGTGCCCTAATGAGAGTACAACCTCTATGGGCGTAATAACTTAAAAACAAAATTCGTACATACAGTATAATGATTCCTATCGATCGTGAGACTATGACTATAATTGCTACAATTGTTTGTATCGCAGGTGTGATATTCCTTTTTAAGGAGCTAAACAAGGCTAAACAGGATGTCGACGAGTTGAAAGTTTTTTCAGCCCACATGGCCCGCCGTCTTCCTCAGCCCAAGCGTAGTGTTGTTGACACACCAAAACTAGACGAAATTGAGGAAGAACCAGTAGAGGAAAAATCGGAGGAATAAACATATCATCTTATTATAACTTGCGAATGCGCAATGAAGAAGTATAAAGCTATTGCAATACCAGTTAGTTTTCACGGTGATCAACCAAAATTTCTCACCGTGAGGGATTGGAGATTCAAGGATTGGATTTTTGTTACTGGTGGGTGTAGACGTAGGGAAATAACAAATCCAATTCGTTGTGCTCTACGAGAATTAGAAGAAGAGACACGTGGTGTGGTTTCTTTAAAAAACGTAGAGTACACCGACTTCAAATTTACAGTTAAAGAAAGTCCGACAGTTGACCTCGAATATAACGTGTTTGTGTTTTTTGTAGACTATAATCGCACAGAACAGAACACCCAAATTAAAAAATTTTACGATGAAAAGGCAAAGATGAATCTAAAGAAGATTAACAATCAGCCCATAAGAAAAACATACGATGAAAACGATTATATGAGTTATGACACGTTACCAGAGTTTAACTCACGTAAGCGTTGGAAGTTAATAATAGACAATGTCATTAAAAATCCAGAATTTTACGCTTGTGTTCAATCCCAGGATAGAAAAAAGTTTTCTATTAAATAATGAAGTCCAAGGCTTTTATTTTGAGACAAATATCTGAACTTCTTGAAAAGAATAGGGGATTGTGTGATGTAGAAATCCAGGAGTGGATTAAGGAAAATGAAAATATGACAGTTTACGAATTGCTGACCTTTAAGAAGGAATTGTCAAAAACAAAAGAATTTCAAGACGTCTCTTTCATGAGATGGTTTAGAGATGAGAGTAGTTAAGTAAGTATGTTCAAAAGCTGGTGCAATCAAAACGGCTTTTTGAAAAAGGTCCCCAATCCATCACATGTGCTCCTAGACGGCGGTTGCCTGTCTGTGCCATTTGATAGATTGAATGAATTCTACGAAAAGTACATCGATGCTGTCAAGGTAGGTGAAAAGGTATTCGTCGTGGAACAGAAGACACCTACCTACAATTTCTTCGTCGACATAGATTACAAGGGTGAGGATAGTTTGGGAATCGACATGATCAGAGATATTTGTGAAGTGATATGTAAATGTGTCAAGAAATTTGAGGGGAAGGAATGTATAATTTCTGTCGCGAAACCCAAAAAATCTGGTAACAAAATTAAAACTGGTGTCCACCTAAACTGGCCTGATTTCGTGGTGAATCAAGATATCGCCGTGTATTTGAGGGAGTATATACTTTCAGATTTATTCAGTTATGATAGAAACACTGAGTGGGATACAATCATAGACTCATCGGTGTATGGAAACCCTGACAGGAAAACGAAGGGAAGTGGATTTCGTATGCCGTGGTCCCACAAAATGAACAAAGGTGTGGTGGAAGGTATATATTTACCACTATTCAAATACACTTGGCCCCTCTCATCTCTGATGAGAATTAACCCAGAACCAGAACCAGACCTCCTAAAATCAACCGCGGTTAGGACCGAAAAACCTGTCACTCTCTCAATCGACTTGTCGACAAAACGAAAAGAGGGTTCATTTTCAAACGAACAGATGAAGGATGAAATTTGTGACAGCACTCTCAGAAATTCACTCGAAACGTTTATTCGTAAAAATTTGAATGGTCAGGGGGAATCCTACGTGACAAAGATATACAAGTCCAAAAATACATTCTTGGTTTCGAGCACATCCAAATATTGTGAAAATACACAGAGAAAACACAATTCGAATCACGTTTGGTTTTTAATCAGTGGTAAACAGATTCTACAGAAGTGTTTTTGTGTGTGCCCCACACTCGAGGGGCGTGTAGATGGCTTCTGTAAAGATTTCTGTGGACGAAGACACGAACTTCCCAGTCAAATTGTAGACATTCTATACCCTGACAAGGAGGAGATTAAGAAGTGTAAGGAAATTACACAGTTTGTCGATAAACCCTTACCAAATGTCAGGGCACAACTCGAATTTTTCTTGAACAAGTGGATGAAGGTTGACGACAATACGAAAATTATAAACATGAAACGTCAGAAGGGTGGCTTAGTACTCACAACTACTTCGAGGTTTTGTGAAACGAATGAATCGTGCCACGAAAGCCTCATGACATACACCATAAAAAAGAATGAAATCAAGCAAGTCTGTCCTACATGTAAGAAATGTACATCCAGGGCCCACAAATTGACCCCTAATATTATAAACGTACTTAAACAGTAATCGACTATATATGTTAATGTCTACACGATCGGGTAGAGTAGTTAAAAAACCCGCTATATTTATTCCAACCGAGACGGCTCTCGACGATGATTATTGTTCTGATGAATATGATACTGATGTCGGTTCTGATATAGAATCTGACGAAGAATGTCTATCAGACGAGAGTGAATCTGACGACGAAGACGATGCCGACGAAAACGGTAACTTACAGGATTTTGTTGTAGATGACGAAGAGGAGAGTGAGTCAGAAGACACTTAAAAAAAAGAGAAAGTATATTAGTAATGGAAAGTGACATTGGTAATCCAATCGAATACAATCCCGCCGTAGACCCTCTCGTTCAGGAAGAGGATGAAAAACATAGTCAGGAAATACCCAATGAGCAACCGTATTATTTTCAACCCCCGGAAGTGAACTATGGATATCCAGAATCACGCGATCCTTTCAAAAATATAGAAAAGTCTACGTGGATCATCGCATTTGCAGTATTTCTTTTAGGATTTTTCATGGGAAAGACCATGCAACCTGTAATTCTAAGATACACTTAAACTTTCTTTCAACTCCTCCATTGCAAGCTCTCGTGTGATCAAACGTTTTGGTACGTTGGCGTCATATTCTGTATCTTCCAAGTGGGGATACCCACTCAACCAATTATCATCTGGGATAGTAGAAAATGGCACAAACGTGCCAGTGTCCCCTGGTTTCATAACGTCACCATACGATTCTAGTCCAGTATCTTCAACATATTCAACTGTCGAAGATACTTCCTCCTCCTTTTTCTTTTCCCTTTTTAAATTGTATGGTGATTTAAAAAACAAAATAAAGAATGCTCCGACCAATAGTATGGTCATTAAAATACCGAACATTGTTTGTTATATACATATATTATTTATTTATTCTTCTACGACTTTTTCTAAATTATCATCTTGCTCACGTTGTTTGCGTCGTTCCTCGAGCTCGATGGCTACAATACTATCCGCCTCTTTGACAAGTTCTTCCATCGGTGTGTCTGGCTTCTCCTTCTGAAGTCGTTCCAAGACCTCCGCGGGGTGAGAAACTGGGGATTCATCAGGTTTGGTGTAAAACTTGGAGTTATCATCACCAGGGGTGAAATTATTAGTTCCAGCCATCATCCCATCCTTCCTCTCTTGGAACATACGAGCTGCCTGACTCTGGTTCTCCTTGTATCCAACCATGATCTCCTCGAGTTTCTCGTTGGTGTAATGAACATCATCGATAGCACTTGGGTCAGGGGGGATAAGTAGCCACTTGTACATTTCTACTACGTAGATGTCGAATGTGGGATCCTCCTTCTGAAGACGTTTGGCGTGATTACCCGCCTCGTCACGGTTAGCGAACGCACCCCTAATTTTGATACCAAATTTATCATTCTTTTGGGGGGATTCAGGTCCAACGACTGAGAGGCACGCGAACAGTTGTCCAGGGACAGTGGTGTAGTCTTGGGTGAGAGACATTATACTTTATACAGTATTCAAAACTTTAAGTTAATTATTAATTCGTTACTACCTTAAAGTTTTTAGTCTACGTATACTCATGGAAGAGATTCGTAAGAATCATAACGAAGCCAAACGTTTATTGATACAGTCAGTCACTGAACCTGGTAACAGTATATTGGACGTTGGGTGTGGTTTTGGTGGAGATCTTCAAAAGTGGCACAAATGCGGGGCAAACATAAACATGTGTGACCCGGAACCGACTGCTCTCGTAGAGGCTAGGTCACGGGCGAAAAACATGCACATGAGGGTGAACTTTTACGAGGGTGATATTCACAATTGTCCAAATAGGAAACATGACGTCGTGTCTTACAATTTTTCATTACATTATATCTTCGGGACGAGGGACTTGTTTTTTAGTTCACTACGTGAAATAAAAAAAAGGATGAAACCAGATGGAAAACTAATAGGTATTATTCCAGATTCTGAAAAGATTATAATTAGGACACCATTCATGGATGATGAGGGTAATTTCTTCAAACTTAAGGATCATGGGAACGGGGGATTTGGGGAGAAGTTGTTTGTGAATCTGACTGATACACCATTTTACGCGGATGGTCCAAAATCAGAACCAGTCGCGTACAAGGACTTACTTATAACACACTTGGAAGAGCTTGGATTTAAATTGCTCTCTTGGGAACCTCTACAGGGGAATCCCATCTCAGAGTTGTATAGCAAATTTATCTTTGTATATAAGAGATGATTGTACTGCTCATAGTTGCAATCTATTTATTTTTTAGAACTAATCCACCCGAGAAACTCAAAGAAGTGAATGAGAAATACAAATCTCTCAGAGAACACCTGAGAGAAACTAAGAATGAAAAGTTTCACATACTAACCCAACACACCCCCTTAACTGGTAAATTGTGGATGAAGGGTTCGGTGGGGACAAACACTAACAAGGGTGGTGAAATAGTTTTATGTTTAGATGGTAAACCCAATGAAATATTCCACGTCCTCATCCACGAACTCGCACATTGCACTTTAAAAGAGTATTCACACTCACCAGAATTCTGGAAAAATTACGAAGAGTTGAGAGACATATGTATCAACTTGGGAATTTACGAGAGAGTCACAGAGAAAACTGAATTCTGTGGTCAACATATCCAGGACAAATAATCTCAGTCTAGTTTAATGAAGACACCACCCAGCGTCGTAGCAAAAGCTGTAGCCTACTGGGCAGCCCTCTATGCTGTGTTAATTGTTCCTCAATTTTCAAAGAATTATATCGTCAATCTTTTGTGGATGACTCTAATCGCGCCGAACGCGATGCGATTCGCTATCGGTAAAATCCCACAACTCGCAGTAGATCGTGGGTTTTTCTTGGTTTCTACTCTCGTCGCGTTTATTCTCACGTATCTGATCAATCGGATATCTCCTGATACGCGGGAGGCGATGAAAAATAGCAAGGCATCAAATAGTAAGAAACTGAAATTGTTTTTCTTATTATTAGGCACATTTGCTATTGGAGCATTGGTTGCATATTTCGGAATGGATAAATCTGTTTACAGTAACATGGGTTGGGAATCCAACTCTAATTTTTAACAACGTAATCTTTGACCATGAAGAAAACTACAGCCGCTACAGCACCTGTAGAGGCGAGACCTACCAAACTTCTACCCCCTTGTTCGTTAAGGAACTTGGGGATAGAGGTCGCGAGGCGATCCTGAATGGGTTTACTTACTGAAACAGCGGCACAAACACCCGCGACGAGTGCGGTGAGTTGATCATCAGTGAGGTTGAAAGGATTTTTACTGGCTGGCTTCTCGGCCTGAACCTGATACGCACCCTGGGGATTGGGGGCGGTCATATGTGGCATTGCACCCTGCATTCTTGGTTCCTCATTCATCACTGGGGGGTCCATCATGATATCATTAATTGATGTAGAATCCATCGTCTCTTTATGTTCACTTACATTTTTTTCGTGTTGAATATACGCTTCGTTATGCTTGAAAGTAGTTGTTGGGTTGTTGTTTAGGGGCACCATACCATCCCCATCGTCCGCGAGATTCATGGTCCTAACGTTTTCGTGAGCCATTTAATATACCCTTAGGTTTTTGAAAAAAAAATAAAGACGCATTATTTAGTTTTCGTGATTTTGAGATTAGTCTTACGTGTCGCCTTCTTGGCATCCTCTTCTCGTATATCTCCGTGCTTGGGGTTGTACATTTTCTTGTGAAGTTTCCATAAGTCCGAGCTACCCACCCTAAAATTCTTCCTGAGTGTAGCTTTATACCAAAATACACAATCCTGTATTTTGTTACTTTTTACAGTATTGTCCAATACGAGGCACTCGTAATTCTCTGTGCAAGCGTCCATCACTTTGCAGAACATGTCGAAGGATGGGAAGATCCCAAAAAAAGATTTATACAACTTCTCACGATTTTGAATGATGTTCTCACGGAGAATAAAAACATAATCGACGTTCGCCCGAAGCGCTGGTGGTAAATCCATCACATACTGCATAGTTAACATGAAAAATATCTTCCAGTGTCGTCCGTTCATGAAACACTGACGAATACACGTGTCTTTGAGGAATTTTGAATCATACATACAATCATCGAGTAACATGAAGGCACCACAGTTCTTCGTGCCAGCACCGACAAGTTTACGTTGTCTAGCCATGACTCTCTCTATAGCGTCTCGGTCATAATCACCGTACACAAACAAGTCAGGAATGAACTCAGAATAGAAGTGGTTACCCTCTTCTGTCCCTGAAAGAACTATACCAGCTGGGAGGTGTTTCTTGTGATACATGATATCCTTAACCAATGTCGACTTACCAGTGTTACGCTTTCCTATGAAAACACAAACCCTATCATCTGTAATCGATTCAGGTTTAAACTTCCTAAGTTGGAGGTTCATTCTAGTATAATTCTGGTTTTTATTAACACCCTTTTTACTCATCCTGAGAAACGTTATATTATAGATAAAACAATCTATACACACAGTATGGAATCAGGATTCGCTGACCAGTACATTAAAACCATGATTGACATACTTTTACCAGTGATGGAACAGGGTATGCTATACGCGGGGGAATACGCCAAGGGTTGTGGGAGAGATGTTATTCTTTCTGAGGATGTCGAATACGCTATAAAGTATTGTGCGATGTGTCGTGTTGGATTGGTTATTGGGAGCACCATGCCGGAGATATACGATGAGGATTCAGACTCGGATGAATCTTCTGTGGAGAACGTAGACATCGATGAGTGTCCAGAATTTGTCAGGTATTCAGGAGAAGACCAATTACTGAATCAAATTAACCAGGCGCACGACGGTTGGAATGATTGGGTCCCACAAAGTCCGACAGAACAGATGTTAAAAAATGCTATTAATAATAATGAACATCTCAGAACCTGAGCCGTGGTCATTCAAGGATGAAGACCAGTTCAAGAAGTACGAGGTGGAAGACAGCTCAACTGATGATTCAGATGACGAAGACATTTTTTCGAAAAAGATCAAGGGTAAGAGGTTCAATAAAATAGTTGAAAAGGAGAAACTTTCTTTCGAATAATTATTTTCCTATCGTAATGTATAACAACAATGTCCGCCGCTATGCAGACCGTAAACCTCGTTTCCCAAGAGCTCCAGAACCAAACCATGAACTCCATCGTTGGTGGTTTCTCCTTCGCCGCTGCCATGTCTTGGATGGACTTCGTTCGCTGGTCCATCACCAAGATCATCAAGGTCCCCAAGAACGGTGGTTCCCAATACATCATCACCGCCCTTCTCACCACCCTTCTGTCTGTTGTGATCTTCTTGATCGTGGCTGCTGTTAACGGTCGTGTGTCCAAGCCTGCTCAGCCCGTCTATGCTATTACTCGTTAAGAACGCTTTTTACCCATAGACAGTATCAATATAAAACCTGTGAAAATGATCAGGGTAATGTAAATGTACTCTATTTTCCATTCATAAAGATTCCTCTTTTCGGGAATGCTTATTTCTGGTACCTCTCCTTCTTCCACTGGTTTCTCCTCCAGGGGTGCCAAGTTTTCCAATTTATCAGTCGAACATGTTATTTCAAATTTTAGGACGTGGTCTTGATTTCTAAAATCGTAGGGGATCAGACGACCGTGACTCATGTAGAAAAACTCGATGCGAATATCCTTCAGATGCTTAAGGGGTCCAGTGTGGAAAGTGTGTGTGACCTTATCATCCGTGCCGCTCACGTTCACAGAATCAGTTCCATCTAGGAGGATGTGACCAGTGTAGTAAGGTTCTGAAGTGTAGACCGTCTGATTCAACTTTTCAGATCCAGACGAGATGCGCAGCACTAGGGAATTAGGTCCTTTGAAGTTCGCCGCACCGAACTGCCCACCAATATCTTCAGCTGGTAAACCCAGTATTTGATGCATGGTCGTTTTTTTTGAATTGACATCGTCATACCCACCTGATCCAGTTTTGAATTTAAAAGTTTTCTGTCCACCTGAAGATGATCCCATACTAAAACTATTCTTTGACACGTTGTAGGAAATATTCATATTTGAATTGAACACCGCCGCTAAAGACGCTCCATCGTAATTCCCCACAGGAATTGTGAAGGAATGTGTTGTTCCCAATACGTCCTCATACTGGAAAGTTTGATTCGTTTCACATATCAAAAGCTGTG
>Ga0207890_1000285_pt1 | contig 15805 bp, 22 predicted proteins | sample LinPmetageLP48_FD_184059 | JGI IMG/M metagenome (GOLD analysis project Ga0207890, IMG submission 184059) | Marine viral communities from the Pacific Ocean - LP-48 (SPAdes) | ecosystem: Environmental > Aquatic > Marine > Oceanic | place: Pacific Ocean | collected 2011-06-13 | reverse complement strand
ATCATACATAGCTTGAGCCCCTTCTCCACCTTGAGACTCTTCTGAAACTTGTCCACCATTTTCTAAATGGTTCATCATATTTTCCATAACTTCTGCGCCTTTATCTATATCTCCACCGCCTGCATTTCTAACAGCATCTGCAGTAAATACAAATTCATTTACACTTAATCTAGCCGGTACGTCATCTGCTTTTTCTTTAGCTCCAATAGGTACAAACCCACCTTCAGCTCTATAATCTTTTTCCATACCACCAAGGTCCATAAGTCCACCTTCTTCTGCACCTACTCTTACACCACCGCTAGGATAACCAAATTTATTTGTACCTGCAGGAGTTCCGTAACCTGGAACACTTGTTAAACCACCGCCAGCCATCATAGCCGTAGGTGCAGCTTCAACAGTTTCTGTTTCAGCTACCATAGTTTCATCAGGAGTTTCTCTTTCCTGTTGCATTTGTTGTAGTACTAATTTTTTAAATTCTGGGTAAGGTAACTGTCCGCCACCTTCTATATATTTTTGATACTCTACTTGTAACATTTGTTCTGCTTCGTCTGGTAATTGTACTTCTTCAGTCATAGATTCTTCGACCATCTCACCATTAGCATAACCTCTCCGCATCATGTTAGGTCTGTTTAAATTTATTTCTTCTTCGTCATCTAAATAACTACCACCACCTGCATAACCAATTCTTCCACCATTAGCTGCAAGTTGTGGAGTGTAATAACCAGACTGCGCACTTGCTTCAGGTGGTAAAAAATTCATATAAGGATCTTGGTTTTTTGACATTTGATATGCCATGTAAGGAGGAATGTAATCTTCATCTATTTCTTCTTCTATTTCAGGTGTACCAAACATTTTAGATATGAATGGAGAAGCAACTGCTGTTGCACCTAGACCAGCAAATATTTTTTGACCTGTACTCATTTTACCAAGCAAGCTTGGAAAAAAACCTTTTGTCGCTCCTTGTTTTGCTATGGCCGCTGCTGAAGGACTTGCAAACATTCCACCCAGTCTACTAAATAAACTAGCTTTTGATCCTGCTTGTGCTCCAAATCCACCAAAAGGTATACTACCTAGACCAGCCATTATAGCCATCTTACCTAGTGGACTTTTAGCAATTTTCTTAACGCCACGGAAAGCTTTCTTTACAAAGCTCCCTAATCCGTACATCTGTCTTGGTTGTTGCATGTTTGAAATTGCCATAATTTAATCCTAGTTTATCTGTTCTACTTGGTTTTACTAAACAAATCAAGAGCCGGCATGATAACTTTTACGTCCTGTGCCATCTCTTCTGCCTTAAAACCTTTAGCTTCCCAGTCTTTTCTTGTCTTAAAAACTTCACCAGTCTCGAGGTGTCTGTACGTTTCTTCTACTTTAGCTTCATATACTTTCATTAGTCTATTTTCTCCTTTAATATGTTTAAAAAACTAATTGCAAAATCAAATGAATCTGTAGTGCTTGATTGTATAGTAAAAGCAGATCCACCTTCTACTATCATCGGTTGAGTTAATAATTCTTTTGTAACATTAGCCGTCAATGCTACTGATTTAATAGCTGTGATACTATTATTTGTAACAGTAACAACAGGTGTACCAGCAGATGTAACTAATATAGATTTAATAATTATAGTTTCATTGACACCAGGTTTGCCTGTTGAAAAAACAGTTAATGCATTTCCCGTAGTGTCATTGTCTTTACCTACAAATTTGTATTGGTTTACTACTGCCATTATTCTAAAAAGAAACTCTTAGCTTCTATCTCCTGTTTTACTTCTTCCTGAAAAGAAGAATTTAATTTTGTTATAATACCATCAAGATCCCTGACCAATGATTGCATATTAGTTTGCTCGTATTCTTTTGCTGCTCTAGTTAATGATTGTACAATTTTTGCCATTATCTTTTCATTCCTCTTGCAGCTAGACCGCCGAAGAAATATCCAACTCTACCACCTTTTTCAAATCGTTGACCTCTTCCTCTATCTTGATAGTCTTGGGCTTCTTGAGCTGTGTTAGTTGCCGTGTGAGTTCCAGGATTAAAACCACCTCTTCCTGCGTCCTGATTAATTTGAGCATTTTTATTAGTTATAGTAGAACGGTGTGTGCCATATTCATTATCTCTTCCAGCATAATCAAACGCTCTTCCTCTACCTGTTGCATCATAACCTTGAGCGTCATTAATTGTATTTTGTCTATCAAAGTTAAGCTGCCTTTCCATTATAGCAGGTTGTAAAAATTTACTAAAATAATTTTGTTTTTTAAATTCTAATTCTTCCTCATCTAAGCTACTAAAATTCTTACCTAAGTTATCATAAGTATTTTGATATTTATCTACTTGATTCGCATACATGTCAGTTAAATCATTTGTTCCAAATAAAGATTGTAAATTTTTACCGGCTAAAACACCACTTGTAATTTTAGGTAAATTACTAATACTATCTTTACCATACATTCCTTGGTTTTTTAAAAAATCTATTTGACTTTGAAGGTCAGGATTATAATTTGCTGCGTTAGGGTTTAGTGCATTGTTTCCAGCTGCAAATTTCATTAACAAAGAGTTATCAAATATACCTTTAATCCCCTCTCCAATTGTATTTTTAAAATTTCCTACCCCTTCTTTAAAATTTGTAAATTTATCATTAATATAACTACTTGCTCCGGTGATACCATCTGTAAATCTTTTAGGTAAAGCTTTAATATCATTTAAATCATTTGTAAATTGAGTCTTCATTGAATAAGGTTCTTGAGATTTTTTAAAATTAACATAAGCACCAACAGATCCATACTTAGCTTGTAAAGCAGGGCTTTGAATATATTCATTAAAATATTCTGTGTCCATTATCTTAGTCCTCCTGGTGCAATGTCTAATCTAAACGTACCTAGTTTCCAATCTTGATTAACTGCTGTGTTAGAAATTTTTAATGCAACAGATCTTGCTCTTATTCTTGTGCTCTGAAAAGTTTTAGATGAGTTAATTGTAAATTCTTTTGTTGCTGGTGTGCTATTAGGATAAGCTCTTGTTGTAAAAGTAACTTTAGTGTCACCAGTTTGTGTAATAAAGTCAGGTATAAATCTACTTATTCTCATAATATATTCTCCGTCACCTCTAAGATCCGGTGTACCAACAACTTGTCCGGTACTACTTCTTCTTTGTGTAATATCAAAGTCTCCTGATTCTATAAAAGCTGGTATTGCTGTAGCAATGTTACCTGCATTTACTTGATCAGTCCCTGTTTCCTGGTTATAGTATATCGTACTACCTTGTGTATTACCAGTAACATCAAAAGAAGCATTATCGTTTGATCCATAATATGTAGCGTGTGGCCTATTAAACACGGCAGAATCTTGCCATGCAGTTCTAGCTAAAGTACTTGTTGTCCATATTTGACGTTGAGCAGAAGAATCTAAATAATTATAGGTTACTGCTCTATCGACTTCATCGGAATTTTCACTAGGATAAAACCAGTTTATCTCTCCAAACAAATTGTTTAGTCCACAGTTAATTAAATCTCTAGAGGTATCATTGACACTGTCGTAAACAAAATCCTCTACAAGACAATACATAGATTTTAACTGACCATCGTAAGTAAAGAAGCCATTTTCTGACATCCAATAAGCAGAACCATCTACTTCCACACACGCATTTTTGCCAAATAATCCACAGTTAGTCCCCACCTGTTCAAAGGAGAAAGTAAAAGGTTGTCCTACAAATTTCATTAAGAACAATGCAGTATCGGTCCAAACGTAGATTGCATCTCTACCTTTAATAGCTCCCATAATTTTAGAACCATCAGCAATTCTTTGCGTACCTGCAGTATTTTCAGCTCGTACGGTGTATGAATCTGTTTGATCAATACTTTCTTGGTCCGAGAATCTTATAAACATATCGTCTTGAGTAGTAGGGTCCCCAACAGTTGTCTCTGTTCCAAAAAATACTAAGTGTCTGTCAGGAGTTGAAACTAATACATGACGTGACGCTGTTGGTGCATTAGGTAATACGGTTGCTCTGTTTCCTGTTGCACCAGGAGCTGCTGCATCCCATTCAAAACATTTGTCATTATAAATAAGTGCAATAAGTTTTGTACCAAAATTATCTAATACCCATAAACCAGGATCAATAGTAAAGTCAGTAGAAGATGCAATACCCCAACCTGAGTATGAAGTTATATTTGTAACTGTAGCTCCTGAAGAATGTGTGGCTGCTGTAGTTCCATTAACCTCTCTAGCCCCACCGCTTAAAGTATTCGTGGTAGTATTATTGTTTGTAAAAGAAATAAATTCAGTCCCTATTTGTATCGTACCTGAAGACGGAAATGCTGACGAATCTGTTAAAGGAATAACAGTTACAGCATCATTAATAGTAGAAGCTAGTGTTGTAGTTGCTGCGCCTAAAACTGTACCACCAAATAAACCTGTACCCCAACCAAAACCACCTAATTGTTGAGCTGGTCCAACAGTATAATAACATAGTATAGAAGTTGATCCTGCGTTTGTAACCGGTGTCCCCGTTTCCTGGGCAGCCATTGTAATTGTAAAAATTGTACCGCTAACTACAGAGGTAACCATAAATTTTTCATCTTCAAACGTAGCGTTGGTAAATGTGGAACCACTTAATCCTGAAACTGCATCAAACATTACGATATCATTTTGAAACAAGCCATGATTGCCGGTACAAGTTATCGTAACAGTTGTCGAACTTGATGTGCTTGTAAAATTAGCACCGGTTAAGGTAGCTCTAATAGGGTGTATATCATAATACACACCTCCTGAAAAAACATATAGAATACTACTAGTGCCTATTGCTGCATATTTAACGCCAGCATTATCATCCCAGTGATGTATTGCTCTTGCAACACCTGTTAATTTATCATCACCTAATTGAGACCAACCTCCTATTTTTTCCGGGCTGCCATATCTAAAACGAACAAAGTCACCATCAAACCATTGACCTTCGGCCCCTGTTTCTGTGACCTGTTTGTTAAACCCTGGTGCAAAACCTAATTTTTGTAGCATATTATCTATTTATCACTTAAATTTACAGTATACAATTTTTTAAAAAAACCTATAATACATGTTTTTATGAATCTTTCCATAGGAACTCCGCTTTTAAAAGCGCACTTTAATAATCATTTAAATATCAAAGATAACCTATTATCTTTAATTGATCAATCAAAAATTAAATTAGACAAAGAAAAATTTAAAGATGTTTTTCACAAATTAGATTGGAACAAAGCCTCTAATTTTAACAGACCATGGGTTAAATACTGTCTTAAAGATATACAAAACCAGCTATTAAAAATGACCTATGACATAGGTTTTAAGTCAATTAAAATAAATGATCTATGGTTTCAACAGTATGGCAAAGAAGGTACTCATGGTTGGCATGTTCATGCCAATAATTTTACTGGAGTCTATTATCTAGAATTTGATAACCATCAATATACTCAACTATTAGATCCTCTTGATTTAGATAAAGCTATTTCATTAAGAGTTATAGAAGGAGACTTTATTATTTTTCCATCTCATGTAATACACAGATCTGGAGTAAATAAAGAAAATAAAAGACGGAGTATTATTTCATTTAATTTTGATGTAAAAGATATTAGAGATGATTTATTAAAAGAAAGGACAATTAAATATGTGTATTAAAAAAGAAGTTACTTTAATAGAAAACGTACTGACTAACGAAGAAAATTTAGCTTTGTTAAATAAACTTTGTTATCACCAATGGTATCTAACTAAATGTAGAGATTATAGTAATGTAATGTCACCGTTATTTTCTGGAAAAAGCGGTGGTTTTAGTGTTGCAACAATGGAAGATGGCAAACCTTTTGATTCACCATTAAACAAGGAAGCCTACAAAATAACAAAAAAAATATGTGAAAAATTAAACATAGATAACTATAAAATAAAAAGGTTTTTATGGAACATGTATTTTCCAAAAGACCATACTGACTTTCATAAAGATGAATACACAGAAGACTACTTAAGTATTTTATATAACCCACACACAACCGATGGCGGAACTTTTGTTAACAACATATTTTATCAAGATAAAATGGGACAGGCAAAAATCTATAAAAGTATGATTGAGCATAAAGGTAACCCTCCTTATCAAGATGCTGTGCGTTTTAATTTAAATGTTTTACTAAAGATTTAAAGTAAAATAAATATATTTTCTTTTTTGATCAGAGTTATTTTTTTCCATAGTAAAATCTATACTATATGGAATTGACACAATAGTATTTTCCCTAGCTATAAAATTAAATTTGTTAATGAAGTCAGTGTGGGTGGCTAATATTTCAGCTTCTTTTTCAAAATAAATTAATCCGCAATCTTCAGCCACGTCTAACATGTATAACCCTTGAAATAAAACATTTTCTTTAACAATTTTTAAGTTTGTTTCATTTTTTAAATCTTCAACATATTGAATATTATCTATAGAAACTATGTCAGAGCTTATGTTATAATTTTTTGTTAGGTTATCTACAAATTTTTTAATAATTTTTTTAAATTTAATTTTGTCTACAGTTTTTGTTTTGTTAACTTGTTCTTTAAACTCTATGTCTTTTTGATCTGTAAAAAACAAAGAGTTGGTAAATATATTTATTTGATTCATAATATTAAATTAAAAGATATTGATATTCTTTTATCATCAGAATTATTTTTTTCAACTTCGTGCATTAAATAAGATGGAAACATAAGTAATAGATCCTCTTTGGGATTTACTTCTCTGCATACATTAAAATTAGGGTTGTTACAAGCTGATTCTAATTCTGGATGCATTCTAAGAAATATGTTGGGATTAGTAAAAACTATTTGACCAGAATTTTTTGGTACTTTTAAATAATACACACCAGAAAAATAAGTCTTGGGATGAATGTGAGATAAGTTATAGTTGTTTTTATAATTTATATTGCACCAAAAATTATCTAGTTTTAATTCTCTGTTAAAATTTAACAAAGATTTATATTTTTTAATCTCATCTGAGATTAAATTTAAAAATAATTCCCTGCATTTTAATTCTTTTTGAAACCCTCCAATATTAGTTTTATTGTCTGAGTTTTTATTTTTTTCAATGTTTAATATTATTGTTAATAATTCCTTTTTAATTTTAATATTAGATACTTCTGAATGATAAAGACAATCACAAAAAAGAGTTTCTAAAAAACTCATTTAACATCCCCCCACATTCTTCTTTGATCCATATAAAAATGTTTATTAGGTCCATTTAAATTTACGTAATGTAAAAATGTTTGAGCATGCCAATCTCCTTCAAATGGTTTTCTCCAATGTTCAAAATCACAACCCCTATAAAGGACAGCATCTCCAGGAACAGTTTTGTATTTTTTATTTCCAACAAATATTTCCCAAGGAGTCTCATCTGAATTTATATGTACTGAAACACTTATTTCACAAGAAGGTCTGTCCTTGTGTTTAGGTAAGTCAGACTTATAGGTGTACACTCTGAAGTATGAATACGTCGGTAACAGTTTTAACTTACTGTGTTTTTCAACTAAAGTTCGTTTGTTTAACATCAAGGATTCCATTAAAGGATCTGCATAAAAACTAGAATCACCATTACTGTTTTGATTATCAAATCTTGTTTTATTCTGTCTATGTAATATTCTACAATAATCAGTTAAAATATTTATCTCTTCTTTAGTTAAAAAATTTTTAATTAATTTGTGTTTCATTTTTAAATTTATTTATGAAGTATGTAGGCATAATATCAAATGATACCGATACCCTATCTTCTCCTGATTTATTTTTATGGACTCTATGATACATATTACTTGGAAACAATAACAACAAACCTGGTTTAGGTTTTACCCAATAGCGTTCTACATTATATAAAGTATTATCATTTCTTGGATAAATTAAAATATCTCTATGGTTAAAATTTTCAAATTCTATGTCACCACTATTCTCGTTTGCTTTTATATAAATGACACCACTTAAAAAAGAATTATTATGCCTATGAATTTCACAGCTACTATCAAAAGGAGAAGAAGCAACCCAAGATTTAATTATAACAAAATTAGTGTCATACTTTAAATAAGAATCATTAAATAATTTAATTGAATCTATTATTACTTTTTTTAAATTTTTATATTGATCTTTTTGCAATATATTTTCTAAACCCGTATGAAATTTATTTTTAATAGGGTCTTCACTTAATTTATTTATTTCACTATGGCTTATTTTTTCTTTTTTAAGTTCTGTTTCTATAAAATTTAATTCATCATTATCTAGTTTAGTTTCTGTAGTAAATAAAGGTTGTGAAAATAAAGGTAGTACGTTGTGTTTCATTAAACTATCCATCCTACAACAGTTATTCTTTCTCCTTCTGTGACAGGTTTTACACAATGAGCAAACATAAAATTACTTGGAAATAAAAGTAAATCACCTACACCACATTCAACTGAAAATTCTTTTTCATTAGGTAGTTTAAAAACTATTTCCCCACCTTTATAACTATCATTACATAATAATATAGAGCTCATAGTTCGTGGTGTTTTAAAACTATGATCAGTATGCCAAGTATAAAAATTATCTTTATTGTATTTTAAAACATTCATTTCAAAATTATTGTGATAATGCATATATTCTGAGTTAGTATCCTTTTTATATTTTTCTATGTGTTGTATAAAACAATTATTAAAATAATTATACCAATGGACATTAGTTAAACTTACGTTGTCATCACTTAACCACAGTGTTTTAACATCTCGTATTTTAGTATCAACCACAGTTCCATCAGATGTTTCGATAGGAGCGTCTTCAAACTCTTTAGTTTTTCTAGTGTACAATAAAAATTTTGAGATTATTTTTTTATCTACTGCATTATATACTCTAACAAAATTATCTACTTCCATGATTTTTTATGCCAATTTAAATTTTTGTATCTATGTAAAAATTTTAATGAAAAACCAAATCCTTCTTTAACAATATCTTTAGTTTTTTTTGATTTTATTTTCATTTTCCAATTTTCTCTTTTAAAAGGAATAACCTGTACATATGGTGTTCCTTTTTTAATTGTAGTTTCTAAAGTTTTATATTTATCCCCATTAATTATAAAAGGAAAATTAACTTCTCTTTCATAAGAATCCGTGTCTACAATTGCAGGAATTATACTAAACCTGTCATCAGAATTATTTAATGGAGGAACAAACAAACAAGAATATCCTGCGGGTGTTTTTATTTTCCAAGGATTCAAGAACTTTAAAACACCTTGATTATTATTTTTTTCTAAATGAGGACTGCCTTTGACTTGATTTATACCGTGGTGTTCTGATTGTTGTTTATTTAAATTAACAAAATGAAGGTCTAACGTACTTGTTTCCTCGCTCATGGGACAAGCAAAAGTTGTATCTTTATTACCTTCTTCATCAGTAAAATTATGATTTATATAAAAATCTTGTGGGGTTTTTAAAATATAGCCCGCTGACATAGAATCTAAAAAAGGCATACAACCTTTTACAGTTTTGTTTTGCCAATCATGGTTTAACTTTTTAAACCATTCAGGTAAATTATTTTTTGCAGGTATAGGATACTCATCTTTTAAATTTACATATATTTCATGAGCACTAAATTGAATTATATTTTCAAACATTTTTATCTGTCTCCACAAAAAAAATTTGCACTGTTCGCGAGTCTTTGTTCCAATCTATACCGGCAGAATGAAACAAATGAGATTTAAATAATATACATCTGTTGGGTTTAGATCCTACAATAACATCTGGTTTTATTTGATCAGCATAAGAATATAGTCTAGTTCCATCTTCAATGCTAAAACTGTCAAAATACACAACTCCTGCCCAATCGTAGTTATTAGAATCTTGGTGAACTAACGATTCATTTCTATCTTTGTAGGGTGATTTTAATAATTCAGAAGTTAATACTTTTCTAAACAAAGATTGTATTTTACTTATTTTAAATTTTGTGTTTTCTAAAATTGCATTTTCTGTAATTTTATATTCTAATTCATTTTTTTCAAAACAATTAGATTCCCAAGTAGGGTATGCGTCTAGCCTTGATGGATAATAAATATTTTGAGGAACTTGTAAACCTTTCATGTTACATGTTCTTTGAAAATTAGACATTAAACCAAAGTTTTCTTTGGAATAAAAATCCTCTACAACAATAAAATTTTGCATAAATCTTTCATAAACCTTTCATACATTTTGAAAGTATTATATCAAAAATTAAGCTAATTGCAAGTAGTCGTAATAAACGTTAGAGCTAATTGATTTTACGTGTTCTGCAAAAGACACGGAAGGATTAATAGTTAAAGAATCTATATCAATACCATTAACTATATCCATAAAAGAAGAAACAGTATTTTTAAAATTACCTTCTTTTAATGCATCGAAAGAAGTTATTATTCTTTCTTTTGCAATTACATAACTTTCTTTGTTATGAACAGGTGAAATATCAATAACTCCTAGAACTCCGTCAGTTACTTTAAAAGCAGCTTTTTCGTTGTGAATTTTTATTAAATCAGCGTCTGGTAAATCAACAATAGTGTATTGCGATTGATTAATTCTAGTAGCACCATCAAGATCTGCTTGAGTAAAGAATGCTTTGTACACTCCACCATCTTCTACGCTTGTCATTACTATTTTAGCCATAATTAAGACCCTATATTTTCGTAGACGTATAAAAACCCAAAACCACCATCCATACCACCTTCAGAACCAATATTAGCAACTGGTCCTCCTTGTGACAAAGAAATATTTCCATTTACTGAATTAAAATTATTAGGAGAGTTTGATGATGAACTGTGTCCCATTTGTTTTCTTAAACTTTGATTCATGATAGTTCCTTTAGAAGAAGTACCTACATTTGTTAAATCTTTTGTAGAACCATTAACAGTTCCTTGTGCTCCAGCACTACCTCCTGGTCCACCACCACCGGCACCGCCATTTGCAGCTACAGTTACAGGGCTTCCAAAATTAGTTGCTCCTCCAGCATTTCCACTACTACCTTGTCCTTGTTGGCCATTTCCTCTACCGCCAACTGCGAAAGCTTTTGTGTATGGTTGTGATATGGGTGTTGCATAAACTCCAAATCCTCCAGCACCTCCATTAACACTTCCCGGACTTCTTCCGCCACCTCCGCCGCCGCCAGCTACATAAGCAACTATAAAATTAGCACCGGGTGATGCTGTATAATTTCCTGAAGAAGGTCCAACACTACCAAAAGTCCCAACTAAATTTCCTGCTGCTCCTCCTGATCCAGATGCAGCACTGATAACTCTTCCTGAGCCATCTACTGTTATGTCTGCGGTTGTATAAGTACCTTTTGCTGATTTTATTATTTTTGTCATAAATAATTACCTCCCTACGCGTCGTTTAATATTTCAAAGTTGACAGTGATAGTCAAGTCGCCATTAGCACTTGCGCCAGCTTCTAAGTTATCACCTTCTTCAAGATATAAAGCTGTGTTTTTATCTACTACAACAAGTGTAGCATCTGCTGGTACAGAAATTGTGCTTGCAATTGCTATCGGTGATCCACCGGATTTAGTTATAAAAACTGAAGCATCTGCTGCCGATGATCCGTCAATGTTTGCCACTATAATACTATTAATTTTTACAAGTGTATCTGAAGCAGCCGCTAAAATCTCTGTAGTTAGAGTAGTGTCTAATGTTGCTTGTACCGATTCACCTGTGATCGATGTTACATTTACTAGATTTGGGTTTGCCATAATTTATTTTCTCCTGTTAATCTTTTATCCGAAAACTAATGCCATTGCAATAGCTTTTCCGACTGTTGATGCTGTATTACCATTAATTTGAACTTGACCTGTTCCTTTTGAAACTAGATTAAGACTCACGTTAGTTTCTCCAGAAGCCGTAATACTAGGTGCATTTCCTGAAGCAGCGTTAGCTAATGTAAGTTCGTTAACTGCTGAACCTGTAGCTGTTAATAATAATAATTCATTACCGTTTGTATCTAAAATAGAAGTACCTATTTTAGGAGCGGTTAAAGTTTTGTTAGTTAAAGTCTGTGTACCTGTAAGAGTCACATCACCAGTGCCACCTAGTACAGCTTCAAAAACTCCAGTGTTTGTTGCAACACCATCAAGATAAATAAGTTTGTATCCTTTGTTATCTGCTGCAAAAGTAACTGTTGCACCTGAACCAGATGCTGCTTTTAATTGTAATGTTTCTGCATTAGTGGTTCCGTTTTTAATAATGTAAAAAGTTTCTGTAAGAAGAGGAAAAGTTATAATTCTTGATCCTGTAAGAGCACCTGTAAATTCTATAACTCTTTGTTGAGCAGTACCTGTTAAAGCACCATTGTCTATATCTAAAGCTGTAGTTCCTGATCCAGCAATTGCTAAACTTAAAACACCACCAGTCAGTTGTTCAATAAGACTTAAATTTGCGTTAGTTTTTGTTCCCCAAGTACCAGCGTTTTCGCCGGTTGCCATTAATTCTAAACCAAGATCTGTAAAAGTTGATGCCATAATTTTGTTCTCCTAAGCTACATGTGTTACATCTGTATACGATGTTTCGCCTACAACGTCAACATCAGAATAATTAGTATTTCCTACAATATTAACATTTTCAAAACTTAATACAATAAGCTCTCCTACACTAGATATTGACTGTTGTCCAGTTAATCCCATAACATCTTCTGGCGTAATTGTACCGGTTGCAGACGTTGTAGAAACACCGGTTAAAGGAACACCTATCTCAGGAATAATAGATCCCGTACTTGTAGTTGATGATACTCCCGTTATATTAAGTATTAATATTTCAACTATTTCTACATCTCCAACATTAGAAGTTAAAGACTGTCCTGTTAATCCCACAACATCCGCAGGTGTTATAGCACCAACATTAGAATTTAAACTTACTCCTGTCAATGGAACACTTATAGCAGGAACTATTGATCCTACATTTGTAGTTGCAGATACTCCTGTAAGTCCCATAACATCTGCAGGAGAAATAGACCCAACCGATGATGTTGCGGCCACACCTGTTAATCCAACTACATCAGCTGGTGTTAAAGCACCAACACTAGAAGTTATACTTAATCCGGCTGGTTGAATAAGTTTATTAAATGAATCACCATAAGGTTCTTCACCCCAACCGTTTCTACCCCAACCGACTAATGTACCGGCGTTATCAAAATCTCCAAGTTCTGTCTGTGCTTGTAAACCTGTTGGTGATACAACAGAAGTTAAATCTAAATTTAGTGATCCTACCAAAGATGTAGCACTTACTCCCGTTAATTCTGTGGTAATAATTTGAGAAGCTAAAACGCTTCCAACACTAGAAGTTGCACTTAATCCTGTTGGTAGAACTGAATAGTCTACACCCCAACCAGAATTACCCCATTCTTGTCTACCCCAACCTTCTTCGTTAAAAGCTTCTAAAGAACCTGTTGATGATGTTGATTGTACACCGGTTAAAGAAACGGTTAAAGTATTAGATTGCCAAGAATTTTCGTTCCATGCTACTGAAGGATTATCGCCACCCCAAATAGATGCCATAAGGATTACCTCCCTATGCTATACGAAGGATTGCGTTTGATGCGTCTGCTGTTGGAAATTGAATTGTGAAAGTTCCACTTGATACAGTTTTGTCTCCACCAAATGCAATTGCGCAAACTGCTGGATCACCTGATGCAGTGTCATTATAAATTAAACATCCGTTTGCTGTAAAAGAAGCTGACGTAAAACTAACATCTGCAAAATCACAACATGCAGTGTCAGTTGATAAAGCTGGAGTTACACTTGTAAGTGCTATACCACCTGCAGAATAAGCTGATCCTGATGCATTAGCAATTTCGTTTGTTGCACTGTAAGCTGTTGTTGTTTTATTTAAAGTTGCACTACTTGTATATAAAGCTAATTTAAAACTGTTTCCAGATGATGCTGTAAAATTGTGTATTGCTCTTAAAACTTCTGTTTTGAAAGTGTTACATACTGCTGATGTTATTGTCATAATTTTTTTCTCCTAGTTTAGGGTGAAGGTGATTTGACTGGTATTCTGATTGTTCCATCAGTGTAATCGTCTCGTCTTCTTCTCCCAATTTGCATTCCTGCAAACTGTTGTATTGATGTTTTATACTTATTCTCGTACAGTGTCAACATTTCCATTGGACCTTTTAAAAATGCAAATGCTTCTACTAAACAAGCATATAACAATCCTTGTGGAAAGTAATTACTTATGTATGTAGTAGAGTTTCCATTACTACCAGAACCAAGTCCTACCGGCATTTTGTTGTAATATACTCTAAATTTGTAAGCTGCATCTGGTGTAGGGGCTATATATAATCCTCCAGATGTTGTGTCTGTTTTAAGTGTAGCACCACCAAACATAGCATAATATTTTGGAAAACCTGTTACATCTTGTGCAGTTAGATCACCTTCAGAACCAGTTAATCTATCAGTATATTCAGATAAATATGTTTGATCTTTTTTCTCTAACCAAGCACCAGTTCCTGTAGTGTTTGCCGTTGAGTTAAATACTTCAATACCTCTAATAAACAAAGCACCAGCTGGTACATTTATAGTATTATTATCTGTAGATAATGCGCCTTCTTGTACAAATCTATCTGAGTCCATAGGTAAATCATTATTAATTCTATACTCAGCAGCCATTATAAAACCATCTAAAATAGTTGTTGTAAATACAGTATCATCAACCTCAGTATAATCTTTGATTGCTTGTTTTAAAGTTGTGTATGTATAAATTGAAACTCCTGACATAATTAAGCTCTATCATTTATTGGGCCAGATGTACACTGTAAACCACCACCTGTAAAATTAGCAACCCAACTAAAACCTTCATCATTATCTTTTAAATAATAACCATTTTGATCAGTAACTGTTGGAGGCTGACCTGTACTTGGAGACGTTGTAGTATCTAAAGAATAAACCTCTCTTGCCCCAAAAACATTTGCTCCCGCATCGTGATTACTTGCAATAGTATTAGCAGGAGTTTCTCCTCTAAACGGTGCATTAGTTCCTCTAATCAAACCTGATAAAGTTTTTGTTCCAGAATTATAAGCTGCATATTGAATTACTTCATTTTGATACATACCTGTTTCACTATTAATTTTTTCAATCATTAGATAACCACCGTTAGTATAAAATGAAGTTGCATCGTTTACTACCATTGAAGTATCTGTAGCAGTTATGTTTGCCGATAAAGTTGTAGTCATTTCTAGTTCTGCAGGCAAAATTAAAATTGCAGATCCTGTTGATGACAAAGGTTGTGCTATACTCATTAATCTTACAAAATCTCCAACCAATATTCCGCTGTTAGGATGAGATACTTCAAAAGTTGCTCCGACAGTAAGTAGATTTGGTGTACTAAAAGGATTATTTGGTAAAAAATCTGCTGTTGGAAATTCTGTTCTCGCAGGTCTTGCTCTTTGTAAAGCTTGTGGATCTGCATTAGTTGGTTTAGGTTGTAGCTGTGGTTGTTTAGGCTCGTACTCTGAGTTGTGTACTAACGCACCATTCCATTCTCTAACCATTTCATTATATGGAAAAGCCATACCTGATCTATCTGATATTGCTAAAGCATGCTTACCCTGTGCAAAACTAGTCATTAACTAACTCCTGGAAAATATATTTTAGGTGATATGTAAGTTGAGTTAGAAGAACCATCTTCTGATTCAGCTCTTTTTAATTCATCTTCATATAATAATTTTAATTCCTGTGTTCTTTGTGGTGCATATTTTAAAGCTAAGTAATAAGATAAACCCATTATCATACAAGGTACAAATCTGTAAGGTACATCTGTTGCATTTGTGTATGCTCCTACATCATCAATTCTTTTTGTGT
>Ga0207890_1000283_pt1 | contig 15846 bp, 16 predicted proteins | sample LinPmetageLP48_FD_184059 | JGI IMG/M metagenome (GOLD analysis project Ga0207890, IMG submission 184059) | Marine viral communities from the Pacific Ocean - LP-48 (SPAdes) | ecosystem: Environmental > Aquatic > Marine > Oceanic | place: Pacific Ocean | collected 2011-06-13 | reverse complement strand
ACCTGAACCAGAACCAGAACCTGAACCAGAACCAGAACCAGAACCAGAACCTGAACCAGAACCTGAACCAGAACCAGAACCAGAACCAGAACCTGAACCAGAACCTGAACCTGAACCAGAACCAGAACCAGAACCAGATGATGATGATGATAATGATTTATCTGAATTAGATAAAGCATTAGTAGCAGCTGGTACTGGTGCTCTAACAACAGGAACTGTTATTGGTGGAATGGTTATAGGAACTGGATCTTCAGCTGGAGTTGCTGAAGATGCGGCAATAGAACTAGTCCCTTTATTAAGCGAGGGTGCAGAGATGGCTGTTGATGCTGGTGAATTAGGAGAGGCTGGTATAGAATTATCAGAAATAGGTGAAACCGCTGCTCTATTAGGAGAGGTTGGTTTAATTGAAGCTGAAACCGAAGCGGCAGTAGCATTAGCTCCAGAAACTCTTGGGCTTAGTCTAGTAGCGGGAGGGGTTGCTGTGGCTGCTACAGAAGCAGCACTACATGCTGACGAAGTTGCTAAAGAAGTTAAAAAAGACGCAAATGTTGTATCAAAAGGTGTTACATCAGCTGCTAAATCTACAGGGAAGGCTGTAACTAAAGGTTGGAATAGCATATTCCATTAATTAGATGGGCACGCCTGCCCATCATCATCATCATCATCATCAGTATTTAATAAACAACCTCTCTGTTCTTCTGGAATAAACTCATATTTACATATAATATTTCTAGCACACGTATTTTTACCATTATCATCTCTAAAATCATATTTTGCTTTATAATGAACACCATAGATATTATGAGTTTTAATTTTTTCTACAAATTCAGTCCAAGTAGTTAATTCATTTTTTCTTAATTTTTTATAATACACACTTTCTTTATATTTATTAAATAGATCTCTGACACGAATCCAAGTGTGTTCATTTTTAACTAGTTGTATTTCTTCTTCACAAAATTTGAATAATGTATCACAATTATTTAAATATTGTTCCGTACTATCTTTTACCTCTTGAGGAATGTATACCTTTTTTGGAGCATAAAGTAATAAATATTTAATTAAAGCACATTTATGCTTTGTTCTAAACGGTTGTTCTTTTAAATCTTTATTCTGTGGATATTTATTCTCTTCTGGTATGGGTTCATCATTTTCATCTAGAATAAATAAATTTGGAAATTTAAAAACTAGTAATCTTTCAATAACACTAATATCTATCTTTTCATCAATAAGAGGAACACTATTAGCTTCCATAATAGCAGTTAAATATAATCTAATAGTGTCTTGATTACTATGATTTAATCTAGCCGTAAATTCTTTATTGCCTGTAAATTGTTTAATATTTTCAAAGCGTAATGATTCACCAGCCTTAGGTTCACTCCAAACAACAAAGGTTTTTTTATCAAGATGAGCGACGCTTACATTACTACCTGTAGATAATTCTTTTGTTATGGATAGTACATCACCATGCTTGGATAATGAGTTCCCAAGAGCATCACGCATAAGTTCATTTAAAACAGATTTACCATTACGTCCCCGTCCCGTAGCAATTGAAAATCGGATCTGTTGTATTTTAGTTAGTCCTGAAAATAATACTGATAAATATGATTTTCTAGTATTCTCATTAGGTAAAACCTCTTTTACTAATTTATCTATTGTTTTCATTTCATCATCAGTAGGTTCTAACCAGTTATAATTTGTATGTGATGTAATATAATCATACTTTGTTCTAATAATTTCTTTTCCAGTTTGTAAATCAAATGTAGTATTTTTAAAAGCTAATAGATAAGGATTATAATCAAATTCAATATCATCAGAGGGTCTAATAGAACCTATCATTAAATCACAAACACTTTCTAATTTACTTTTTGATAATAGAGTTGTTTCATAAGATTTTAGTTTTTTTTTGTCTTCTACAATTTCTTCATGTTGGCTTTTTAATCTCTTCTGTTCCATTTCACCATCTGCCTCAGATATTTGTTGTTGAATATTTTTTAGTTTATATGTATATTTGTCACCAACTTGTTTAGTAAGCATCTCATTATATTTGATAATTTGATTGATAAGATTATCTTTTTCTCTCTTACATGTTTTTTCCCATATTTTTTCATCTTCATTATATAAATAACATTCAGTTCCATTACAACCTGATTTTATTTTAATAAAATTATCACCGATTATATCTAACATATTCTGTGATACTCTTACATCAGTAGTTTCAATATATTTGTCGCTATTCAAAAATTTTACTCTGTTATATTCAAATTCATTACTAATTCTGCTATAATATTCAAGAGTTCCAAATGAATTACCATTTTTTCCTCTGTACCAGTGTTCATTAAATGATTGTTCATCATAATTATCACATTTACTAGAATAAAAATTAGCAAGTTCTTTACCTTTATTTCCAAAGGTATTTTTAATAGCCCAAATAATTCTAATCCAGTCGTTATAATTAGTCCAATACAAAATATCAATATTTTCAATAATCTGTTGATTATATTCTGATATTTCACAATTACCCTTGATTTCAATAGGAATATTATTTTGTTGTCTTCTATATGTAGCATCTAATCCTCTATTATCTGGAACAGCATCATGAAGACAAAGTTGTTTTACAAGTTCATCGGTCATTACAACAAGATTTTCTACTTGGTTAATAAGTTCATATTTTTGATTGATTACATTTACAGAGCCACAGCCATAAACAAATCCTCCATCATTCCTCATATCAATATTTGTATATTTGTTAGTAGTTGTCCTAGCCCAAGAGTTATATTCACAATAAATATGATAACCTCGTGGAGTTTTTACTGTAGTAGTATCTAACAGTTCAGGATATTCTTCTGTTAATTTTTTATAACTCTCTTGACTATCACAATCAATAACAGTAATATTATTTTTTCTTCCTGTTAGAACTCCAATAGCAGCATATGGTGGTGTTAATAAACAAGTTTCTATTTTTAATTCGTTCCATTTGTGAGGTGGCTTTACTTTTTTTTTTCCAGTTTTTTTATCAAAGTCTATCTTATCAATACTAAAACATACTGGATATGATTTATATAATTTAAAACATTCTGGTACATTAATACATAGGTGGTCACTCATCTTATTATTTATTTGTCAAATATCTTTAAGTTCATATTTTTATTTCAATTTTTTTGAATAATTGAAATAAAACAATTAATAGACAAAAAGTCAAAAAAAGACCCTGTTTTTAGAAACTTTTTTAAACTAGGTTTTTATTTCCTCTCAGAAAAGTTTCTTAAAACAGGGTCTTTTTTTGACCGTTTTGAATTTGTTACCTTTTTTGCTCTGTTTTGGTTTTTTCTCTATTTTGTGATTAAGACCATTATCCTCTGTCGTCTGCATTTTTTAGTCTTTGACTTGTCTATATATATAAATATATATATTAAATTTTTAAATTTTTTTAAAATAAAATTATATAGTATATATAATTATTTTTTATTAATAGTACAGAAGTAGTAGTACAAGTAAGATAAAAGTAAGATACAATTAAGAGACAAGTAAGAGACAATTAAGATAAAATTAAGATAAATTAATATTATTTTCTCAATATAGATAAATGGATGAACCTATTTTAGAGAAAGAAAAACCCAAAGTTGAGAAGAAGCCAAGAAAGCCCCTTAGTGAAGAAGCTAAAAAAAAACAATTAGAAAATTTAAGACTAGGTCGTGAACGAGCACACGAGAAACGAAGGCAGTTAGAAAAAATGGGTCGTGAACTAGCCAAAAAAGAAACGCAAAAAGAAGAAGAGGTTGTAGCGTCTGTATTACCTGAAGAACCCAAAGTAGAAAATGAATCCAACATCACAATCCAAAAAGAAAAGAAAGAAAAGAAAGAAAAGAAAGAAAAGAAAAAGAAAATAGTTTATATTGATGATGATAGTAGTAGTAGTAGTAGTGAAGAAGAAGTAATAGTTCGTAGAAAAAAGACTAAAAAAATAATACAACCAAAAGTAATAGAACCTGTTGTAAAATTACCACCACCTCCAGTACAAAAGGTAGTAGAAAAGGTTGATGTTGAGGCTGAAAGACAGAAACGAATAAAATTAATACAACAGCAACAAATAGTTCAAAAAAAGCAGCAACAAAAAGAACATTTTATGAACAGTATATTCGGTTTTTAATTATTTTTTGTCACAATAATAATATTATGAAAGTTAATATTAAAAAATCAAATCGTAGTGACAAAAAATATATGGCTATATTTATAGATGATAATGATAAAAAAATTATTGTTCATTTTGGTGCTTCTGGTTATGAGGATTATACAATTACGGGGGACAAAAAACAAAGGGAAAGATATAGAGCAAGAACGAAGACGGTATATGATAGCTCAAAGCCTATCTCTGCTTCAAGATTAGCTTATGAGATTTTGTGGGGAAATTCTACATCAATTAAAAAGAATATTAGCGATTACAAAAAAAAATATGGTTATATGTAATAATGAAGTTATCTGATAAACAGAAAGATAAACTTAAAGAACATGCAAAACACCACACAAAGAAACATATGACTGAAATGAAAAGAATGATGAGATTAGGAGTGTCCTTTACAAAAGCCCATACTGAAACTAAAAAGAAAGGTATTTAACCACACTTACATAGTTCTTTATCAGAATTAAATATTATTAATTCATTAAGGTTCTTTCTGAAAGTTTGCGTAGCACACTTAGGAGCAAATGTAACTAATAAGTTTCCATATTTTTCCCGTGTCGCATACTCATACGCTTTATCAAATTTGTCTTCGTCAACAGCACTACATAATTCATCACGGATTTTTGCTAGTTGTTTCTCCTGACGGTTACGAAAGAGCATTAGATGAGTAACATTTTCTCTTAAACACCTACTGATTCCGTTAGCCATAGAATATGTCTGACTTAGTATAATTACTGCTATTCCACAAGCAGACCTATTTTTAAAAGTTTCATTTAGCGGTGCTACATGTCTATTAAGTGTAGCAAGTTTAGTTAAACCACTGCTTTGTAGTATGGCTGGACTACTCAATATATCATCTAATATCAATAAAGTTTGCGGGGCTCGTAGAGTTTTAGCAGCTTTCTCATATTTCCAAATCGGCTTCTCAAATTTTTCATTTAAGAATCCTAAATCAATATATTTTAAAATCTGCTCGTCACTCATATCTCCGCCGTTCCTTAATAGTCGTGTAAATTCGTTATATTCTTTTAAGTCTTGTAAATGCTTTTCAAATTCATCACGATCCTGTTCTACCATATCTATAACTCTTTGAATACTATCTTTGGTTGGTTCAAGAACATCTGAATCTATATTTTTGATTAGATCACTAAAGTACGCTTTATTACTGTTAAAGGTTGGTGTAATAATTTTAATACTATCAAATACTCTCTCTCGTTGTAATCCTCTAACCATCTTACTAACACTGTATGATTTACCACTATTTCTCACAGCGGAAACATACATTAAACACGGTTGTGAAATCGCATTAGGACTTGTTTCATATCTGTTACTAACCTCTGCTGGAGGCTCATCATTTTTACCATATATGTTTAATTTTTTAATAGTAAAATCAGTCATTATACTATACGGGGGAAAAAAAACTTTTAATGTCGCGCGGGGGCTACACCCCGCTCTATATTTCAGATGTTTTATTTTCAATAACATTTGTAAAAAGATCACCCTCTCCACCAGGATTATGTGATTTTGTTTTTATTTTTAACCATTTACAACAATTACTTTCCGTTTCCGTATCCAGTTTCATTTTATATACCTTAAATGCTATAATTAGTAACAACACACCACCAGCTGTTTCCAGACTCATTAAACTAACTAAATCATCTGTCATTTTATATATATAATATATATAATATATATATATATTATATGGCTGAACCTGATGCAACTATTGAACAACAATTAGAAAGATTTTCTACCCCTATAATAGAAAGAGCAGAAAGCCAAATAGGTACAGAAGACAGACCTGTGAATATAGCAAGACCTGAAAACATAGTAAGAATTGATACTGAAACTATTAATCTTGCGGAAAGAGGACAAGAAGCAACATTAGAACAAAAGCAAAGAAACTACAATAACATATTAAAATATGGTGGTATTGCTACTGGATTAATTGGACTAGGAGGTATGGGAATGATGGTATTAAATAGACAAACAGCTGATTCTGCTGAAAATTTATATGGAGATGACAAAGAAGAGTTTGATATTAAGCCAGTTACAAAAGAACAAGATAATATGAGCGAAAAAGAAAAAAATGATATGAGCAAATATGCTAAAATGGTTCAAGTTGTGTATGATAGAAGGAAAGCTGGAGGTACAAATTTTTTAGACTTCCGTTCTGGATTTAGAAAAAGAGATGTTAATGTTCCTAATCAAGATGTAGATGGTTATGTTTTTGAACGGACAGGAAATGATTTAACAGGTGCTTTCGTGAACGACGAGAAAAAGGAAGTAGTTTTAGCTATGCGTGGACTTATGCCACTGAATGATAGAAATGATTTATTACAATTTCCTGCTATGAGTGTTTCAACAGCACTAGAGGAAGAACGAGGTGATGCGTTTGGTTCTACATTTAGAGCTGATCGTAAAATGTTAGAAGGAATATATTTACAAGCGAAAGAATTATATCCCGATTATAATATTATTACAACGGGGCATTCACGTGGTGGTAGGGGCGCTATTTATCTTGGTAGAAATTATGATTTAGAGTTTCATGCTTTCAGTCCAGCCACTAATCGTGGTGATTTGATTGATACTAACCCAACAGAAAAAGGTAATCATTATTATCATTATAAAGATCCAGTTTCAAGACATATGGCTAATAAAAGGTTAAATTCAATAGAACAACATCATGTTTCTTACAATAATAGATTGTATTCTCATAGTCTAGTTGATTTTCAAAAGGATGGTGAGTTTTATGATTCAACAATATTTATAAAACAACCTAGAATAACTCGTACTGATATTGAAGAGATGGAAAGGGATGCTGTTGATGAAATATTAGCACAAGATATAAGAGAGAGCTTCAGACAAGATTTTATAGAAGCTGAAGATCTAATAGATTCAGATCTTGGACGCTTTGCTGATGATATTGTTCCAGAAATAAATAATAACGCGCCCATATTAGAGACAGGCTATGGTAAAGTAACTGATAAAGGAATATTCGTAAATGTAAATCGCAGACTAGTGAGTAAATTTAGTCCTAATATTTCATTATTTGAAACAATAGATAAAAATAATGATAATTCAATTAGCAAAGAAGAATTAAAATCATTTTATCCAGATTTAAGTGATGAAGAAATAGATAATCTATTTAAATTATACGACACAGATAATAATGGTTCATTAAATAGAAGCGAGTTTGGATTACTTAAAATATAAAATTGAAATAAAAAAAGAATTTTATATATTTCAAGATGCCTGATTATTCACAAGCAAAAATATATAAAATAGAATGTAATGTGACAAATGATGTATATTATGGAAGCACTACCCAGAGTTTAAGTAGGAGATTAGCTGTTCATAAATGCGATAGAGATTGTAGTTCTATAAAGATAGTTGATAGAGGTAATTATACTTGTAAAATTATTGAAGAATATCCATGTAATAGTAAAACAGAATTAGAAGCAAGAGAGCGATGGTGGATTGAAAATAATGTATGTATTAATAAAAAAATACCTTGTAGAACAAAACAAGAATATCGTGAAGATAATAAAGAATGGTATAAGCAATATTACAAAGAATACTATCAAGAAAATAAAGAGAAAATAAAAGAATATGATAAAAAAAGAAACGAACAACGTAAAGACACAAGAAAAGTATATAATTCAACTAAAGTTAAATGTGAATGTGGGTGTGAAGTAAGAAGAGGTGATATAGCAAGACATTGTAGAAGTAAAAAACACGCTGATTTACTAAATCAACTAAATTAAAATCTAAGCATAAAAATTATTACTAATTGTATTTTTTTTTGTGATGTCAAAAGCATTTACACTTGGAAGTAAGCGCATATTACTACCTTCAATGTCTAATTGTGTGTGACTTAGTCCGATGTTTTTACCACGCATGTTTGGAAGTGGCTGAGGCACACAATTTGCTCCACCTAGTTGATATCCAACACTTACTTGTTTAACTTGATTGTATGGATTCGTATGCATACCAACATATACTTCTCTTACACCTTTACAAGGTAAATCAGTATCTATCATAGAATTATATGTAATTTGGTTAAAGAATGGTGATACTTGAGAATAATCTGTGCCTCGCTTGTTTGGAACTAAATTATTTCCAAATACTACAGGAGCGTCTGACACGGAATATCCATGTAGAGTTGTAGAAAAACTATGATTAGCATTACCACCGAAATTAGAAGGTGTTAATCCAGGATTAATATTTTTTGTCACTAACATTATTATATTATAATGTAATATTTTTTTATTATATAATTATATAAATGGTTAGATTATATACAGATGAAGAAATGGATGCTCGTTGCCGAGATTACAGACCAGTACCAATGAAATTAAATAAACTTGTTTATGGTTTAGAAGGGGTAGGTACAAATCCCTTAACTAATACTAAAAGTGATAGAATGTTGACACTACCAGCAGCAAATATTAATTTAGCAACAAAAAGCAATGTAAAATTAAATACAATCCCAGCAAGTGTTATAGAAAAAAGATATAATTCGTTATACCAAGATGTTATAATTGATGGAAAAAAAATAAGTAATGAAGAAGAAATAGAAACGAAAACGGAAACGGAATTCATAGATTGGAGAACCCTACCACGGCGCACAAAAGACCAAATGACTGAAGCAAAGGAGATGGGTAAGGAAGATAAAGCAGCTGAAGAAGTAGCATCAGTTTATGTTGACCCCGTAACAGGTGAGGTAGAGGAACTTATGGAACCTTATTTAGAAGTATCTTATTCAGAAGAAACTGTAGAAGAAACTGTAAAAGAACCTGTAAAAGAAGCTCCAAAACCAGATATTAGAAGAAGATATTAGTTTTAAATTAAGAAAAATTATTATATGTATATATAATATATTATGAGCTGTAAAGAATTAACCCTAAATGGTTTAAAATACAAAGATGATGAAACTGGAGAAGAGAAAAACATACCTAGATTTAAAGATGATTCTGGATATAAATACAGTGAACACGATAAAGAAATAAAAGATGCTCTATTCGTGAACTGTAAACTTCGTTATCCACACGTAGATCCATATGTACTAGAAATATTAATAGATTATTGGATGCAACATCCAGAAAAAATGAAGGAAAATGTAGGAAAAGAATGGGACAGTGGCTTTGATGTTGATGAACTTGAAAAACAAAATAAATTAAATGAGGAATGGAAAAATTTTAATAAAGAGATTAAAGAAGAATAAAATAATATCTGGTTATAATATATTATGGTTGACTATCGTGAAGATGAGCAAGAAATATTCATAAACACCGAACAAAATTTTGGAACATCTGGTGGGGATCAGGTGAATAAGTTTAGATTAAATTTTTTACAAGAGCCTTTTGAGAGTGGAGATGAGGCAATTTTAAGAATTAATATGACACAATTTAACATGGACAAAAATTGGTATGATATAAATGCGACAAATAATACTTTTCGTATATGTTCTTCTGCTATTGTGGCTTCTGGACAAAACTTACAAGCCGTTGCTGGGGACAAATTTGTTTCAATACCTGCTGCTGATTATGTCTCACCCGATATTTTATCAGACACACTAGCACAAACAATTAAAGATTATTTAAACGAGGTTATAACCGTAGGGAGTGTCACTTTTGAAATGTCGGCAGGAAATACTGCTGCGGGAGGAAGTACTGGTCTAATAGATGTTTGTCAACAATTTGGAATAGATTCTACGGGTCCGGGAACTTTAGACGGCCGACAAACTCCTTCCTCCATATTAGATGGTGTCACATTTACATCTATATATAATAAGATTCAAAGAAGAAAATATTGTATTTATTTCACACTTTTAAACGGTGCTGGTGCTGCGGCAACTAATTTTGAGGCATTTAATTTAGTTATTCAATGCTTAAATATTCCACCAGGTCAAGAAAGAATTACATTATCGGGTATAGATGCTACTGATAACCAACAATTTAACGATAGTTATGCCCTACTTGGTGGTGTGAGAATAGAAACGTTTCAAGCCAACCCTTCGGCTCTAGCCGATGCTGCTAGGTTACAGTCTTTCAGTATTCAAAAAGACACTACGGGAACAAATAATCATTTTGTTATTACAACAGCTTACCCGATGGCTCAAGGAGCAAATACATTACCTTATATTTATTTACGGTGTGAAGCTGCTGAAAATCAAAGTTCAAGATCTATTGAAGATGCTGCGAGATCGCACGACCATGAAATCATACCTTCACGTATTTTAGCAAAAATACCAAGAACAATTAATGCGAGACAAAGTATATCTTATACTTTAGAAAATCTAGGAGGTTTACCATTTTTCACTAACATTACAGCAAACTATGTTAATCATCTTATATTTTCAATAACTGACCATAGAGGCAGAGTACTTCAACCTGTAAGCGTTAATGATTTACCACCATCAGCAGTACAAAGAATATCGTCTGGGGTTGCTATTGCTAATGTAATAAATCCAAATTTTGCTGCTCAAGCTGGTTCACAAAATACTGTGGGCAACCTCTATTGCGACTTTGCATTTAAAATCAGTAAACATAACCGTAAGGTTAAGAATAAAATATTAGAAACGGTACAACCATCTATAATAACAAATAACAGACTGGAATTTGCTGGTGTAATTCCTAATTCTATTTATCAGAATTAAGGAGTAAAATAATTAATTAGTGACAAATATATATTTAATTATAAAAAAAAAAAATATATATTTAATTTATATAATGGATAAAGCAGCAATGTCTATGAGTGGTCAAATTCCCAGTACATTAAGTCTAGCGGTTTCAAAAATCGCTGGTCTAAGCACTAACAGTTTCAAAATCACACCTACAACTGGCTCTGGCAGTTCGGGTCCTGGACAGCAAATTAGAGTGCTTCTACCAACCGCTGGTTTCATCCACCTTCCCAGCACAAAACTATATTTCTCTGTTACTACAGCAGTAAATGGAACACGACTCCCAAAATTTACATCATCTTTAATTCAACGTGTACAAATTTTATGCGGCGGAGTTACAATTTCAGCTGGTAATCCTGTACACGGTATTGTTGAGAGTATGAAAAATGTTATTAGAGATGAAGAGAAATGTTTAGCAAGTGAGCACCCTGAAATGGTTTTAGGTATGGATTATCTAGGCAAGAAGTTTGATTATGCTGGTACAGGAGGGAAACCATCAGCTGCTCCTGAAAGTTATGCTACTGGACAAGCCGACCAAGCTGGTATATTTAGTGTTGACCTCGGTGATTTTTTCCAAACTCTACACCCCAATTACATTGATTTAGCGTTAATGGGACAAATAGAAGTTGTGCTTACCGTAGCGGAGAACAGTGTTCTCTCCTGTGTTGCTGGTACATTTGACAATGGTGTAGCCAATTCTTTCTCACTTGATGGTGGTGCTGCTGGTACTTCAACATTTCAAATTGTGAACCCCGTATGTATTGCTAATATGGTTTCATTTTTAGATTCGTCTTATCCTATGGCTCTCCGCCAGAAAATTCTTGATCAAGGCTATGTACAATACCATTTCAACGAACACATCACATTTCAACAAGCCTTCAACGGCAACAGCAGATTTAATCTTGCTGCTGCTTCTCTCAACAAAATTCACACAGTTTTCACAAGTACTGATTCCCTCACACAAGGTGGTGCTGTACCAATTGCTGGACAGGCTTGTGCTGCTGGTGGTAATGCTAATGCTTGTTCTTACCCGTGGGTAGGTGCTGCGACCCTGACAAATGGAGCTGGTAATGTTGCTCTTTGTGGTGGTGTACAAAAATATCAAGGTAAATTCCAACAATTCAAATTACCCGCGACAGAACCCGCGCAAAATGCCGCTAAAAATAACACAGGTGCTGCTTACGATTACTCGGCTGCTCTTGCAAAACCTGTAGAATTACAATACAGAATTAACAGCACTCAAGTTCCAAATACCTTTCTAAATCCTCAACAAGTATGTGAGGTTACAAAATATTCAAATGGTCTAAAAGAATTCAAAGGAATTAAATCATTTATTGAATTTTTATTTAACAAATTCGTTATGTCTTATCGTTTCAATCTTGTAACTAATGAATGGGATGTTCCAACTATTTCTGGTCTTGATAGCAGAAATGCAAACTCTATGATAGAAGTTGTATCCAACGGTGGTAATACAGCTCTTTCAGGCTACAATTCTCTTATCGTTTGTGATATTACTAAGTTAGTACGTGTAGGGGACGGTAAACAGCTTGAATGTATAGCATAAAGCTAAATCAACCACAACTTAATTAAATAAAAAAAGATGTCCATCACCAGACTGCGTTAATGTGTTCAGTTAATAAAGATTTAGAATTAATAAGTAATTTATTATAATCATATTTTTTAATATTTTTAACAAAATCTAATATATCATTTTCATTATCAACAACAATACAATTATAATTATGTTTAAAAGGAGTATCTTTATTGTCAATCCATTTTTTATTAAGAATTAATATACAATTATGATGTAATGCTTCTAAAAAAGTATATTGACTTCCACCACCATCATAATTAATAGAAGATAAATCAATAATATATGATACATTATTTAAAATACTATCTAATATATTAAAGTCTTTTTTAAATGATCCTTTATAATTAGAATCAGGATCATTTTCATCCATAGGATCTAATTCTTTTAAATTTCTATATACATACATATCATTTTTTTTTCCATAAATATCAATAGTTTGTAAATTATTATGTTTTAATAATTTATTTGCTTTCAATAATACTTCTGTATTTTTATCATAATCAATTCTAGAAATAGAACATATATTATAATTATATCTTTTATTAGAATCAGTAATATGATATTTATAAAAAGGATGTACTTTAAAAGTAGAATCTAAATTATATTTATTTTTTAAATATTCTTGAACTGTTTTACGAATAGTAATAATATTAAATCTAGATAAATGTTCTATTAAAGATTTAGAAGAATTACATTTAACTTCTGTTGGGTCATGAATAACAATAGAAGTATTATCTGGGAAAAATTCTAAATATTTATAATAATTTTTATCAATAGCAGTAATAAGAATATTATTATATTTAGAAATATCATCAGAACAAATATTAGTATAAAATACATCATATCCTAAATGTCTTTGTTTTTTTTCTGTTCGTTTAGTGATTCTATATATAGGATAATTATATTTAAGAGCAACATGAGATGTAAAAGAAATCCATCCACCATACATAGGTTTAGCCATATAAAAAAGATTCATATCAACAACAAAATCACTCATTTATTATATACAAATATAATAAATGTCAGATCAAAAAGCAAGAGTTTTAGAAATATTAGAAAAAATTAGTCCCTTTCCCATACAAAAGAGAAGAAATATTACTGAAGATAAACAAGGTTATAATAAAGGTGTAGTTTTAGGTAAAGTTTATAGTTGGAAGATGACAAAAGATGGTAGACAAGGGATTATAACTGGAAGAAGAACTGAAACACCAAAATATAAAGGATTATTTGAAGAGGCTTCTAAATTAATGACAGAATATGATCCTAAATTTATTTTTTCATCAATTCAAATAAATGATAATCATAAAGCATCAAAACATAAAGATAGTAATAATGTAGGTTGTAGTTATATAATTGGATTAGGAGATTATACAGGTGGAGAAGTAAGAGTATATACAGCCGATGAAACATCTTATGTAGACATAGATATTAAAGATAAGTTTACTAGTTTTGATGGATCTACTCTACCACACGAAACTTTAGATTTTAAAGGTACACGATTCACACTAGTATTTTATAATGTTGTAAAATAAAATAATATTATAATATATTATGTCAAGCATTCAAGGTTCGGTTTCGGCTGCTAATATTGTAACCCTAGATGATAAGCAAACTTTAACTAATAAAACGATTGAATTAGATAGTACGGAACTAGGTAATAATATCCCATTATTAGGTAAGAATAATTGTATTACAAGTAATTCTATTAAATTTGCTTTGAATTTAAAGCAAGATTTGTTAGGCAACAATGATATAACTAACGCTATGTTAGCTGGTTCAATAGCCCAATCTAAAATTACAGATTTAACAAGTGATTTATCTAATAAGCAATCCACTATCGGCAACAATGATATAACTAACGCTATGTTGGCTGGATCTATTGACCAAAGTAAAATAACAAATTTAACAACCGATTTATCTAATAAGCAAGATACTATCGGCAACAATGACATAACAAACGCTATGTTAGCGGGTTCAATAGCCCAGTCTAAAATAACAAATTTAACAACCGACCTATCTAATAAGCAAGATACTATCGGCAACAATGACATAACAAACGCTATGTTAGCGGGTTCAATAGCCCAGTCTAAAATAACAAATTTAACAACCGACCTATCTAATAAGCAAGCCACATTAACATTTAATGACCCCTCAGCACGGAATGGAAATCCAAGCACCTCAATAGAAATAGATAATTATCTTATTAATAATTATCAACCGAAAAATAATTTAATATATAATTCTACTAATGACTTTCTAGGCGTTGATGTCCAACCTTATCGTAAGTTTGATATGGGTCCTAATCGCGTAGCACTAGGAGATAATGTAACTTTGAACAATAATCAAGGTATATACTGGCATACGGATCAGTTTGATTATTCATTGGCTCGTGAAGCAGGAGGTTGGGGATCAACACGAGAACTGGCTATGAGATGGAGCACAGGCATTCGCTTTCAGGTTGACCCTACTCGTACTATTAGAGGTAACGTGGCTTATACGAATAGTAGTGATGATAGATTAAAACATAATGAATTAGATATATCTAATGCATTAACAACAATCAATAAACTTAAAGTTAAAAAGTATTATAAAACTGGTAGCATTTATGATCCATCGGGTAATGTCTATCCAGCTGACTATAATTTAACAAAGGAACAATTAGAAACAACACCGCACACTGAGGAAATAGGTATTATAGCTCAAGAATTACTATTAATACCCGAATTAGAATTCGTTGTAAAAGATAATGGTTTAGATGCTTCTGGAAACCAAAACCCATATTCAGTTAATTATGAAAGTATTCATAATCTTTTAATAAGAGCTGTACAGGATTTAACAAAAGAGGTAAATCTTTTGAAACAAAAATAATTATATATATAAATGAGGAATATTTTTTTATATTTAAAATCAAGTACTGCTAATCAAGACCCTGATAGTAGGTATTATCGTTTTGATTTAGTAAATCCAATCATAGCAAAACCAGATGAATTAATCAATATAAGGCTTGTTGAAGCCGAAATTCCCATTAGTTACTACAATATAACTTCTAATAATAATTATTTTCGTGTTGAATTTAGTTTTTCACCAGGTTCAGGTGCTGGTGTTTTTGAACACACAATACCAATAGGTTCTTATTCTGCTAGTGAAATATTAGCAGAGCTTAACACAATAGCTGATGTAACTGTATTATCACGAGTTTTTAGAATAACGACTCTATTTGATAGTAAAACATCAAAATTTAATTTCACTATTTCAAAGGTAAGTGGTATTCTTGTATCAATCACAGAATTATCATTTTTTAATAATGTATTATATTCTAATTATGTTAATAAAGTTGTAGGAGTAGTTCCAAGTACAGTTGTAAGCACAGGAGAATCTGTAACACATATA
>Ga0207890_1000281_pt1 | contig 15915 bp, 30 predicted proteins | sample LinPmetageLP48_FD_184059 | JGI IMG/M metagenome (GOLD analysis project Ga0207890, IMG submission 184059) | Marine viral communities from the Pacific Ocean - LP-48 (SPAdes) | ecosystem: Environmental > Aquatic > Marine > Oceanic | place: Pacific Ocean | collected 2011-06-13 | reverse complement strand
AAAAAGTATGGGCTAGGCGTGAAGCTTTAGCTAACTCTTCAGTTGCTTTCTCTAGTTTTTGGATTACCTTGTCAGCACCAATCTTCTTGGAAAAGTTCTCTGAACCTTTGTCCAATATCGCATTGATATCAGCTTTCAGTTTTAACTCTTCCCTTTGGATTTGTGGTTCAACAAGCCGACCTATCTTATCTCTAAAGTGGTCTTGTGCTCTTACTTTGATTTCACTTTTTGACATATTTCCTCCATTGTTATTGTTGTTTTATGTCATATATCTTATAAGTTATTCTAGGATAAGGGACAATGAGATAATGAAACCTGCGACACTATGTCAGCTTTTATTAGATAATCACTTTGATAGGGTTTCATTATGACAAAAACAACAGAAGATAAACACTTGGACAAAGTTATCATCTATGGAAGAATCTTTGCTAACAAGGATTTGCAAATCCAACTAATAAAAGATTGTGCAGAACTTGAACAGCAACTAAAAGATTTAGACAAAGATGAAGAACAGATGTGCTTGATGTTTCCTGAGAGTGCACAACTTTAACTAGAATTATGGGGCGAGTCAAATCGCCCCATGACACATTGACCTGCGACATATAGCCCTGCGACAATTTGCGTGGTTAGTGCATGTGGGCGGGACCCACCTAGAAAAAAAAGAAAAAAACCAGGCCCTTTCGGGCCTGGCAGTTTGTTTTGTAGTTGTTTAACCTAACCTGCTAAACCTAATGCCTTGTGCAATAGGGTGCAGATCTGTTTCTAGAGGAGCATCTTCATCCAGAAACTTTACCACCTTGTGGCGCTTGATAGTGTAAGCGCCAGAGATGTTATCAAAGGCATCTAACTGCCCGATAACATAGGGTCTCTTCTCTGTACTTGCCGCCCATTCTTCCATATCTTTTTTGGAAGCAAAGTCGACAGAGAGTCGAAACATCTTTGGTTTTGCCATCTTTCGTCCTTTCTCTAACTTTATGTTAGACCTACACTATAGCATGTTTCACGTGAAACATAAATTGTCCAAATTGTCGCATGCAGTTTAGAATAATTCTAAAGTACTCCTGCGACGTTTTGTCATGACACAAATACACAAAAAAATCACATATATATATGAAGGCCTGGTAAACCTTCATGGGTTGTTAGTGATCAAAAAACGTAAGAATTCCTTTCCTTACGGCACTAGCAACCCTGTGACACTGTGTCATGTTCTAATTTAAATATAAATGTTTATATTAAAGAAAACAACAAAAGGAGAAATATGTACAAAGTAATAGAAGACAAAAAAGATGAGCCTAGCTTAAAAGAAGCGCAGGATTTCGTAGGCGGTTACGTAGAAGGAATTAACTTTCCTAACGGTGACTACATGATTGTTAACGAGGAAGGCAAGCTGCTTGGCCTACAGCCTAATCCAGGAGCGACGATGATCTGGACTAAGTTCTTTGGTCCAAGCGACGTGATCATGGGACCGGCGATCTTAATTAAATCTGCGGCGCGGAAGGAGTGGTTATAATGCCCGGCGATATCGTTGCACTAGTTGCCGTCGGTTACGTCTTGGGTCTCACTATCATTGGAGTCTTAGCGTACCTGGGATGGAAGGGAACCGATGAAGCAATCGAGTACCAACATAGGCAGAAAAAATTAACTGAAAGCTTTGAGCGCAATAAGCTAAAGTAAACAGAGTTGTTGTTGGTTGAGGCCCTGGAAACAGGGCCTTGATTTAATAATCTCTGGTCCTACATACGGATGCCAACCATTGGTAATTCATCGCGTTGAATTATGGATGTCGTGCAACGATAGTAGGACTTGAGATTATTAAAGGGTGCGACAATAAAGTATCTATAATAAAAAATGCATTCGTGCGATAAAGATGCATGGCACAAATTAACAACAACAATGGAGGAAACATGCCACTAGAAGTACACTATGTTAACGACAAGTCTTGGAACCCTGAGACTAAAAACTTTTCTGATCCGGCGATTAGAAAAGAAGCGGATGACATTGGTCATTTATTAATGATGATCGGAGTTTCAGAAATCTCTGAAAGAACGATTGGTGAAATCATTATCCGTAGAATGATCTTGGACAGGTTATACGGCGACAAGAAAATTTCAGCCGTAACTTACAAGGCTCCTCTTGAAAGGCACATGGGCCTAAAGATCGAGGGCAGATGGGCGAGCAACGAGACTCGTCTAAAGTTTGCTACTCGTCATCTTAAAGCTAAGATGCGTGACATCGAGAACGAGGTAGAGACGGAGATATAAACCTCTACTTGTATGCAGTAATTGCATACACTAGATCTAGTGGTGCGACAAGATGTCGCACCATTCTAAGTGCATGTGGGCGGGTCCCACCCTAAGAAGGGGACCCTAAACGATTTGGGATTTTGAACATTAACATAAAGTCAATTACCCCTTAACGGATAGGGATCCTAACGTATACCCTTTATAGTTGGTTTTAGACATAAGATCGTGTATAAAACTTTTTGGTACCATAATTAAAAATTATGCTTGATATAGAAAAAATAAATAAAATTACAGATCCGAAAGTAAGAAGGCAATTAAAAATTGATATTATAAATTCAATTAAAAAGAAAAAAGATACTAAAATCAAACACGATTTTCTAACTTTTGTAAAACATATTTGGCCTGATTTTATCGAGGGGTCCCATCACCAAACCATTTCTGAAAAATTTAATAAATTACTTGCTGGAACTGCAAACAGATTAATTATTAACATGCCACCCCGTCATACCAAATCTGAATTTGCTTCCTACTTTTTACCTGCTTGGATGATTGGTAACAATCCAAAATTAAAAATAATTCAAGCAACTCACACAGCAGAACTAGCTGTAAGATTTGGTCGTAAAACAAAACACTTGATGGATAGTCAAGAATATAAAGATTTATTTAATACAAGACTCCAAGAAGATTCTAAAGCTGCAGGTCGTTGGGAAACTTCCCAAGGTGGTGAATACTTCGCTGTCGGTGTCCAGGGTGCAGTAACCGGAAGGGGTGCTGATTTATTAATTATTGACGATCCACATTCTGAGCAAGATGCCTATAGTCCAACAGCATTCGAAAGGACTTATGAATGGTATACCAGTGGACCACGGCAAAGGCTTCAACCTGGTGGAAAAATTGTAATCGTAATGACGAGATGGTCTACAAAAGATTTAACAGCACAAGTTTTAAAATCATCTTCTGGAGAAAATGCTGACCAATGGGAAGTAGTAGAGTTTCCTGCAATCATGCCAAGTGGAGAACCTGTTTGGCCAGAGTATTGGAAGTTAGAAGATTTACTTGCAACTAAATCTGCAGCAGGTTTATCAAAATGGAATGCTCAATATATGCAGCAACCTACTTCTGAGGAAGGTGCTATTATTAAAAGAGAATGGTGGAAAGATTGGGACAAGGATCATATTCCAAATTTAGAACATGTTATTCAAAGTTATGACACAGCGTTTATGAAAAAAGAAACTGCCGATTATTCTGCTATTACTACTTGGGGAATTTTTAGAGAAACTGAAGACAGTCCTCAAAGTTTAATTTTATTGGATGCCATTAAAGAACGATTAGAGTTCCCTGAACTAAGACGTAGGGCCAAGGAACAATATGATTACTGGCAACCTGAAACAGTGTTGGTGGAAGCGAAGGCTTCGGGTCTTCCTCTAACGTATGAACTCAGACAGATGGGAATACCAGTAGTCAACTTTACTCCCTCTAAAGGCAATGACAAACACAGTCGTGTAAATGCGGTCGCCCCTCTGTTTGAGTCTGGTACGATTTATGCTCCGTGTGCCAAGGAGTTTGCACAAGAGGTAATAGAAGAATGTGCTGCGTTTCCTCATGGCGATCATGATGACCTTGTAGATAGTACAACACAAGCTGTCTTAAGATTTAGACAAGGTGGGTTGATTTCTCATCCAGAAGACTATAGAGATGAACCTGTACCAATTAGAAAAAGGAATTACTATTAATGGCTCACGAATTTAAACACCCCGATAAATATAAAAACCCTACATTAACTAAGAACATGCCCAATGTTAAATGGGATCAGATACCACCTGTTAAAGGACCTGATTCACAAGGCTTGAATATTAAGCCAAATAAGACTATACTTGTCAAACCTGCTAAAAAATAAATGAGAGTAATATATGGCTACCATAGATAAAGCGCTTCCGAACGAAGTCAGAAAAAGTATTGAAATTGATGGACCAGAAGTATCAGAATCAGAAACTGTAGAAATTCAAGAAAGTCTCCCGGATCAGGGACAAACAGAAATTAATCCAACCGAAGACGGTGGAGTAGAAATTAACTTTGAGCCAGGGGCTTTTAACCAAGCACAATCAGAAAACCATTATGATAATTTAGCAGAGTTATTACCAGAGGAAGTCTTAGAACCTCTTGGCTCAGAGTTAACTCAAAATTATCGAGACTACAAACAATCTCGTGCAGATTGGGAAAGAACCTATACTCAAGGTTTAGATCTATTAGGATTTAAATATGATCAAAGAACAGAACCCTTTCAAGGAGCAAGTGGGGCTACTCACCCAGTTCTTGCAGAAGCGGTTACTCAATTTCAAGCATTGGCTTACAAAGAATTACTCCCGGCTAACGGACCAGTAAGAACTCAAGTTATAGGTGTTCCCTCTAAAGAAAAAGAAGAGCAATCACAAAGAGTAAAAGATTTTATGAATTATCAAATTATGGATGTCATGGAAGAGTATGAGCCAGAGTTTGATCAGATGTTATTTTATTTACCACTAGCAGGATCATCATTTAAAAAAGTTTACTATGATGATTTATTAGGTAGAGCAGTATCAAAGTTTGTACCTGCTGAAGATTTAGTAGTTCCTTATGCAGCGACTTCATTAGAAGATGCAGAAGCAATTGTACACTTAGTTAAAATGGGTGAGAATGATTTACGTAAACAACAAGTAGCAGGATTCTATAGAGATATAGAAATCAAACCGGGTTATGATCCTGAGTCTGACTTAAGTAAAAAAGAACATGAGTTAGAAGGATTGACTAGAGGAAGAGACCCTGAAGTATTTACATTACTTGAATGTCATGTTAACCTTGACCTAGAAGGCTTTGAGGATCGAGGACCCGAAGGGGAAATGACTGGAATAAAACTTCCTTATATTGTAACGGTCGATGAGTATTCTACAAAGATTTTATCTATCAGAAGAAACTTCGCTGTCGGCGATCCATTAAAAAAGAAAATCCAATACTTTGTTCACTTTAAATTTTTACCTGGGCTAGGATTCTATGGTTTCGGTTTGATCCATATGATCGGTGGATTAAGTAGAACTGCAACTGCAGCACTAAGACAATTATTAGATGCAGGAACTTTAGCAAACTTACCTGCTGGGTTTAAGCAAAGAGGAATAAGAGTACAGAACGATGTACAAGCAATTCAACCTGGAGAATTCAGAGATGTAGATGCGCCTGGTGGCAGTATCAAAGATGCATTTATGATGCTTCCATTTAAAGAACCGTCTCAAACTTTACTTCAACTTATGGGTGTCGTTGTATCAGCCGGGCAAAGATTTGCCTCGATAGCTGACTTAAATATAGGAGATGGGAATCAACAAGCGGCCGTTGGGACGACAGTAGCGCTGTTGGAAAGAGGAAGTAGAACTATGTCTGCAATTCATAAAAGATTGTATGCTAGTCTAAAGAATGAGTTTAAACTTTTAACTAAAGTTTTTAAAACATACCTACCTCAAGAGTATCCATACGATGTTGTTGGTGGTCAAAGACAAATTAAAGTAGCTGACTTTGATGATAAGATAGATGTAGTACCAGTAGCAGATCCAAATATATTTTCTCAAACACAGAGAATATCTATGGCACAGACAGAATTACAATTAGCACAATCAAATCCTCAAATGCATAATCTATATGAAGCGTACAGATCTATGTATGAAGCGATTGGTGTAAAAAATATTGACTTGATTTTAAAACCACCTGTCAAACCAGTTCCAAAAGATCCTGCGGTTGAACATATTGATGCAATCACAGGACAAAAGTTTCAAGCCTTCCCTGGACAAGACCATAGAGCTCACATGACAGCACACTTAGCATTTATGGGAACTAATATGGCTAGGAATAATCCACAAATTCAAGCGATGTTAGAAAAAAATATTTTTGAACACATTTCTTTAATGGCTTTGGAGCAAATTGAAATGGAATTCCAAAAAGAAATAGTGGAAATGCAACAAATGGCACAAAATCCACAGATGATGCAGAATCCACAGACAAAACAAATGATGCAACAGATGAGTTTAAAGATAGAATCTAGAAAAGCTGTCTTAATTGCAGAAATGATGGAAGAATATTTAAAAGAACAAAAAGAAATCCTAGGTGATTTCTCAAATGACCCTATTGCTCAACTAAGAGCAAGAGAATTAGACCTTAGAGCAGCAGATAATGCTAGAAAAGAAGAAGAAGGTCAGGAAAGACTCAACCTTGATAAGATGAGAGCGATGATGAACCAACAAAATCAAGAAAACAAGCTTGAGCAAAACGAAGATTTGGCTGAATTAAGAGCAGCTACTTCGCTAACTAAACAAGTTATGTCTACCGATAGTAAAAAACACGATTTTGGTAGAAATTTTAAGAAAAATTAATTATAATATTATTAAGGAGAAACATTATGATCAAAAAAGCAAAAGATCCTAAAGCTGTTACAGAATTAGGTGTTGGTAAAGATGGTTACAAAACAGGCGGTGTTGTTATCGAAGCTACTGATCCTACTACATCACAAACAGTTGATGTTAAAGGAACTAGAAGAATGAGAGCCGACAAAAAACCTGTTAAAGCTACTTGGTACTAACCTATGTGGTTATCGGCAATTAAATTAGCCGTTTCTGCTGGAAGTAAAATTTACGCTAACAAGCAGAAAACGAAAATAGCTATGTCAGATGCACAGCTTATGCATGCATCACGTATGGCCGAAGGTAAGGAAGCTTACCAGGGAAAATTGTTAGAGGCTAGACAATCAGATTGGAAGGACGAGGCAGTTTTGATAATTCTCTCAGCGCCAATCGCAATCCTGGCCTGGGCAGTTGTAAGTGACGATCCATCAGCTATGGACAAAGTGAATGTGTTCTTCGAACACTTCGCGGCACTCCCGAGTTGGTTTACAAATTTGTGGATCCTTGTCGTTGCGAGCATTTATGGTATAAAGGGAACACAAATATTTAGAAACGGAGGAAAAAAATGAGACAAAACGGAATAAGATCAAACGTAAGATTTCCATATGGAAATTCAGGTGTAAAAAAACAAGGTGCTAATGATAGACTTGATGAATCTTTAGGAGAAAGAAGAGGAAAAGAATCTACAAAAACACAAAGTTATAAATCTAGAAGAGATGAGTCTAGAGGAGCTAGTAAATAATATGAAAAATACAGGAAGAGAAAATCTTTTAGAAGAAGTAGGAAGACTTGACGCTAGAAAAAATCCTAACTCAAATGATATGGCTGAGAAAAGAAGAGTCATGAGTGAAATAAAAGACGGCTACAAAAAAGGTGGCAAGGTCAAAAAGAAAAGAGGATGTGGCATGGCTAAGAGAGGATTCGGTAGAGCATAATGGCTGGAAAACCTATTAGTAAAAGTAAGAATGCAGGTCTAGCTAAATTAGCTAAAAAGAAACCTGAGTTAGCAAAAAAATTTGGATACAATCCAAAAAGAATGGTTGCTAAAAAAGGTGGCAAAGCTAAATAATGAATAAACCTAAAGTAAAAAAAATAAAAAAAGTAATCAAAGGTTTAAAAAAAGCCTCTAAGTTACATGCAGGTCAAGCTAAAGTATTAAAAAAAGTTATAAAAAAATAATGGCTAAACTTTGTCCAAAAGGAAAAGCAGCAGCAAAGAGAAAATTCGATGTGTATCCTTCGGCGTATGCAAACATGTATGCATCTAAAGTTTGTAAAGGAAAAGTAAAAGCTAAAGATGGTGGATTTATAGCTAGAGGTTGTGGCAAAATAATGTCCAACAAAAGAAAGAAAACAAAGATTGCATAATGGGCGATTTAAAAAAATGGGTAGATCAAAAATGGGTAGACATTGGAGCACCAAAGAAAGATGGAAAATATCAACCGTGTGGAAGAAAATCAGCTAAAGGAAGTAAACGTGCGTACCCAAAATGCGTACCAATTGCCAAAGCAAGAAAAATGTCAACTGGACAAAAACGTTCAGCAGTTACACGTAAAAGAGCTGCTGGCAATCCTGGTGGCAAACCGACGAATGTTGCAACATTTGCAAAAAGAAAAAAAGTAAGTATGGGAGGTTTAATATAATGGCTATTAGAAAAACCACTAAAGGACCTGGAGCAAATTATAGACCTACAAAATCTGGTGCAGGCATGACATCTAAAGGTGTAAAAGCTTATAGAGCAGCCAACCCTGGATCAAAATTAAAAACAGCAGTAACGGGTAAAGTTAAACCTGGATCTAAATCTGCAAATAGACGTAAGTCATATTGTGCAAGATCAGCAGGGCAATTAAAAAATTCATCGGCTAAAACAAGAAATGATCCTAACTCTAGAATAAGACAAGCAAGACGTAGGTGGAAGTGTTAATGAAAGCAGTTTTATTAGATGCACTTGAAGCTAGATACGAAGCACAGATATCTGAAGCTGATGCTACCTTAAAAATATATTTAGAACACCCTGTTGGAATTGGAGAACATCCACAACATCTAGATGAAATAGATAAACTGTTTCAAAAAATTGCAGATGCTCAAGAAAAATTAAAAGTGATTGAAGATTTTAGAGGAGAAAGAAGTGCCCTTTAGATCTGAAAAGCAACGAAAGTTTATGTACGCCAATAAACCTGAAATAGCAAAAAAATGGGATAAAAAATACGGCGGTAAAATAAAAAAGAAAAAAAGAAAGAAGGAGAAATAATGGACGGAATGAATATAGTAATATCAATACAAAAAGATCTTAAAGATAGACTCAATACTATTGGCGACGGAATCCTAGGTGGAGGGGTTGACAATATGGAGAAATACAAGTATCTAGTAGGACAGGCACATGCCATACAAATAACATTACAGGAAATCTCTAACCTGCTAAATAACAAGGAGCAAAAAGATGAGTCAGGAAACGTTGTTGACCTCAGCCGAGGACCCAAAAAATAAATCAGCTTTATTAGACAAGTATAAAGAAGAAAAAAAAGAAGAGAGAGAACCTCTTAATCCAGAAAATATTAACGATTCAGTAAGTGAACTACCTGAACCTGTAGGTTACAGACTTTTAGTTTTACCTTTTACACCAAAAGAAAAAACTAAAGGTGGTATAATTATTGCACAAGAAGCTTTAGACAAAGCTAGGATTGCAACTAATTGTGGTTACGTTTTAAAAATGGGACCACTAGCTTATACGGACAAAGAAAGATTTTCATCTGGTCCGTGGTGCAAAAAAGGTGATTGGGTAATTTTTGCAAGATATGCCGGATCACGATTACCAATAGAAGGCGGAGAAGTTCGTCTATTAAACGACGATGAAGTACTGGGTACTATTAAAGACCCGGAGTCTGTACTTCATTATATTTAACCCATAGGAGAAACTATGCCAGACACAGAAGAAACTAAAAAAGTAGAAAAGACAATTGATCTCGATACATCACAAGGTGGTGCTAGAGTTGAATTGCCAGAGATAGAAAAAGAAGCAGATAGAACATATGAAAATGAGGTAAAAAAAGATGAACCAAATATTACGTACGATAATGAGTCCGATGACACAGTTGAGAAACAAGATGAGCAGCCTGATATTCGAACTGAACAGGACGACACGAAACCAGTTGAAGAGAAGACTGAAGAAAAGAAAAACGAACTAGAAGAGTATAGCGACGGAGTAAAAAGAAGAATTGCTAAACTTACTAAAAAAATGCGTGAGGCTGAAAGGCAAAGAGACGAAGCCACAACTTATGCAAAAACAGTTTTAGCAGAAAAAAATAATCTTAATAAAAGATTGTCTACTTTAGATACAGGTTATGTATCTGAAATGGAGAATAGAATAAAGTCTGCTATGGAAGCAGCTGTTTCTAAACTAGGTAAAGCTAGAGAAGATGGTGACCTTAAATCTGAGGTTGCTGCTCAAACCGAGATATCTAAACTTGGATATGAGACTGCTAGATTAACAGAACTACAAGCAAAAGAAGAGGCTAAGGCACCTGCTAGAGAACAAGTAGTAAGAACTCCTGTTCAACAGCAACCTCAAGAAGCACCAATTAACCCTGATCCAAAGGCTCAAAAATGGGCTAGTGATAACAGTTGGTTTGGTACAGATGAGCCTATGACTTTTACGGCTTTTGCTTTACATAAAAAATTAACCGAAGAAGAAGGTTATGACCCTCAAACTGACGAATATTATTCGGAAATAAATAAAAGAATAAGACTTGAATTTCCCCATAAGTTTGATACAAAAGAGGGAACACAGACGAGTAAACCTACACAAACCGTTGCTTCGGCAACGCGTAGTACAAAGACTGGTCGCAAAACTGTGAGACTCACGCCATCACAGGTAGCAATTGCTAAAAAATTAGGTGTGCCGCTAGAAGAATATGCGAAACAATTAAACATCACGAAGGAGGCATAAGCATATGGAAAATAATAAAATAAACACCTCACGTGCGAGTCAAACTAGAGTTAAAGACGAACAACCGAAAGTTTGGACTCCACCATCATCTTTAGATGCACCACCTGCGCCTGACGGTTATCGTCACAGATGGATAAGAGCTGAGTCAATGGGTTTTGATGATACAAAAAACATGACCGGTAAACTCAGATCCGGATGGGAGTTAGTTAGATCTGACGAATATCCAGAGACTGAATATCCAACACAAAAAGAAGGCAAATATGCAGGAGTCATCGGAGTTGGCGGCCTATTGCTGGCTAGGATACCAGAGGAAATCGCTAAGTCGCGTGAAGCTTATTATAAAAAGCAGACACAGGATAGAGACGACGCAGTTAATAACGATTTGATGAAGGATCAGCACCCAAGTATGCCTATCAATCAAGATAGACAAACTCGTGTAACCTTCGGTGGTACAAAGAAAGACTAATTCTTTAGTAATTTCTAAGTCCAACGAATAAATTAACTAACAAGCTATATAATAAGGAGAATATATTATGGCAGCAAATCAAGCAACAGGGTTTGGACTAAGAATGGTAATGAATCTCGGAAATACTCCGGCGACTCAAGGTCAATCTGAATACAAGCTTAAGTCAGGACTTGGCGTTAGTATCTTTAAAAATAACATAACTTCTATCCAAGATTCGGGTGGAGATGAAGGTTATTTACAAGATGCATCTTTCGCTACTACTGATGACGGCGGTAACGGCGGAGCTACTTACTCAAACAGTGGACATTCACCAATTATCGGCGTATTCAACGGTGCCTTTTATGTTGACAACTCTACAAGTAAGCCTACATGGGCTAACTCTGTAGCGTCTGGAACAACATTTGGTACTGACTACAATACAGGCAGCAATGATGGCTGTGCTTATGTAAACGACAATCCGTTTCAAGAGTATGCAATCAAAGCTGACGCAGCAGTAACTCAATCTATGTTTGGAGACGCAGGGTACAATTGTACTAGTACTACCTCTGGTGGTGCAGCCGATCCAATTAGTGGACAGTCTACTGTTAAACTTAACATAGCAGGCGGTGCAGCAGGAACTAAGATGTTTAAATTAGTTAGAAGTGCTGACGAACCTAAAAATAATGATCTAACTGTACTTAACGGCAATGTAATTGTTGTACAAGCTGCAGCTAGTAATTTATATAACTAATAGCGAATAAGGAGAAATAAACTATGGCTATATCACGAGCACAACTAGTTAAAGAACTAGAGCCTGGTCTGAATGCTTTATTCGGATTAGAATACAAAAACTATGCTAACGAGACGGCAGAAATATTTGATCAAGAATCATCTGACAGAGCTTTTGAAGAAGAAGTAATGTTAAGTGGTTTTGCAAATGCTGCTGTAAAACCTGAAGGTCAAGGCGTAACTTACGATGATGCGCAAGAAACTTTCACGGCTCGTTACACAAACGAAACGATCGCGCTAGCGTTCGCAATCACTGAAGAAGCGATTGAGGATAACTTGTATGACAGACTTGCGTCTAGATATACAAAAGCACTAGCAAGATCTATGGCGAACACTAAGCAAGTTAAAGGCGCGGCTGTTTTAAATAATGGTTTCAATGCATCATTTGCAGGTGGAGACGGAAAAGCTTTATTAGCTACCGACCACCCAACTCTTTCTGGATCTTTCAGTAATGAGTTAGCAACGGCTGCAGATTTAAATGAAACTTCATTAGAGCAATCGTTAATTGACATTGCAGCGTTCACTGATGAGAGAGGCCTAAAAATTGCGGCTAGAGGAATGAAAATGATTATTCCTTCTGAGTTACAATTTACTGCTGAAAGACTTATGAAGTCTGAAGGTAGAGTAGGTACAGCTGATAATGATATCAATGCACTGAAAAACATGGGGATGATTCCTCAAGGTTATGTAGTAAATCACTACTTAACTGACCCAGATGCATTCTTTATCAAAACAGATGTTCCAAATGGTCTTAAACATTTCGTTAGAGCACCTATCAAAACGACTATGGAAGGTGACTTTGATACTGGAAATGTTAGATACAAAGCTAGAGAGAGATATTCTTTTGGATTCTCTGACCCTAGAGGTATCTTCGGATCTCCAGGAACAGCGTAATAATTATATTTTTGTGGCGGGACATAGTCTCGCCACAATTACTAAGTAGAAAGAAAAACCATGAAAAAATTCCTAATAAACATATACGCATACGATTATCACGGTAGATTTGAAGTAGAATCTAATGATGATGCGGTTTCTCTAGAACAAGCAATAGTTGACAAACTGGGAGAAAAAAGTATAGTTTGGGAATTATCGGGAATGTTCTCGGATGTTCCTTATCGAATAACCTATGAGGAGGTTAGTAATGATACAAGACCTATACAAAGCAAAAAGGTCCTTGGAGTTGAAGTGGGAACAAGAGCATCTATCTAACAATAGATATACTCTTGAAATGGTCAGAATTGATGACAAAGTTAAACAAATCATCACTGACATTAAGCTGGAAGAAGCAGCTATTGCCCATAGACAAAACACTGTAGAAGGTGCGGCTCCACAAGTTTCTGTAGCTACTTAATCAAAAGCTACATCGCTGAAATGCATAAATACCTAGGGCTCTCTTGCACTCTACTCAAAAATAAGATATAAATATCACACTATACATAAATTAATATTCTGCATAGACGCAGTATAGTCGACGGCCTAGAGACTATGTGGAATTTAACTAGGAGAATATATCATGGCAAATACTAACTTTTCCGGCCCAATATCAGCTGGAAACATAAGAAACACTACAGGAACAACTGTTGGAACTGATGTTAAAAACACAGGTCAAGTTGTAATGTCTCAATCAATTATGATTGATGCAGCAGTCGCAGCTGGAACAACTACTTATAACGTAGGTGTAATACCAAAAAACTCACAACTACTTACAGCTACAATTAGAGTTGCAATAGTGAGTAACCAAGGTACTTCAGCAACTGTTTCAGTTGGAAAAACAGGAGCAGCTACATATTTTATCGGTAATACTGACGTTAAAACTTTAGGAGAAACTTCTTCAATAGCTAACGGCGCTTTAGATGAAGCTGATAGATTTGGTTCTGATACACAAATTACAGCGACTCTTATAGCTGCAGGAACTGCTGCAACTACAGGTCAAGTAACTGTTACGTTTACGTATGTTCAAGCAAATAATTTGCAAGACGCAGCAACAGCGTAATTAATTAATTAAGTGTGGGCTCCGGCCCACACAAAATTTAAAAGGAGAAAAATATGTCAGGCGGCGGATCATTTTCAAGCGACCAAACAACCTTAAACAGAACAGGTACAACAGCTGGTAAAAATTTAAAAGTAGGTAGAACTAGAGTTACTTCTATTCAAGCTGCAGGTGCAGCTTCATCAGTTGTAGAACTTTACGATCAAACAGCTGATACAATTGTATCAGGAAATTTAAAAGCAAAATTTTTATTTGATACTGATGGTTTATCTGTTTACGTTCCAGGTTCAGGTATCTTATTTAAAGACGGAGTTACAATTGTAGTTACTGCATCAGCAGGATCTACACTAACTATTACCGGTGCGTAGGAGTTTAAATGGCAAATACTACTTCAGGAACTTACGTTTTTGAAAAAGGTTTCACTATAGCCGATATTGTTGAAGAGGCTTTTGAAAGAGTTGGAATGCGTGGAGTTTCAGGTTATGAACTTAGAAGCGCAAGAAGATCTTTAAATATTCTTTTTCAAGAATGGGGAAATAGAGGATTACATTATTGGGAAGTAGCTCATAATTCTATTAGTTGGGAAAGCGGTAAAAGTGTCTATACTTTATATCGTTCATCCACGGATGGAACTTCTGATGCTATGTTTAGTCCTTTAGCAGCGGCAATGACTATTGGACAAACAACAGTAGTTATAGATTCAGTTGCCAACTTTCCAGCAACTGGAACTTTATTAATTGGTACAGAACAAATAACTTACACAGGTATAACAACTGAAACAAATACATTCACTGGATGTACGAGAGGAGTAAATGGAACCACAGCAGCAACTCATTCAACTGATGACAAGTGTTTTGATAACAATTCTATTACTTATGGAGTTACCGATATTTTAGAAGCTTCTTATAGAAGTTCTTCTATAATTGATTCTCCTTTTACGAAAGTTGATAGATCTACTTATCAAGCATTTTCAAATAAAACAGCCACAGGTCAACCTTCTCAATATTTCGTAGAAAGATTTATTGATAAAACAACTATTACAGTTTACTTGACACCTGGATCTGTACAAGTTGGAGACTTTCTTAATTACTACTATGAAAGAAGGATTCAAGATGCAGGTTCCTACAGTAATGATGCAGATGTACCTTATAGATTTGTACCTTGTATGGTTGCAGGTCTTGCTTATTATTTATCACAAAAATTTCAACCAGCAGCAGTTCAAAATTTAAAATTATTATACGAAGATGAATTAGCTAGAGCTCTACAAGAAGACGGCTCACCATCTAGTACTTTTATTAGCCCTAAAACTTATTACCCAGGAACATAATGGCAGATCTATCAAGAGGAAAAAACGCAATATTTATTTCAGACAGAAGTGGAATGCAATTTCCATATACTGAAATGGTTAGAGAATGGAATGGTGCAAGAGTACACACTTCAGAGTTTGAACCTAAACAACCTCAACTTCAACCTAAACCAGTAGGATCAGATCCTCAAGCATTACAAAACCCAAGACCACCCGTACCTACAACTGCTGTTTTAATTATGTTAGATGATAATCCTTTTACAACTGTAATTCATAGTGGAGTTACTTATGTAAATGTATATTCAGTTGCTCATCAGAGAAAAACAGGAGACGTTGTTAGATTAAGAGGTTTTCCAGATGTAATAACTGCAGGGCCGGGAGGATCTAATCCAGATGATTTAAGAAATTTACAGTCTTTTAATACTATACCTACATTTGATAATGTAAGTGATTTAAGTAGTGCAGCAGGTTTTACTATTACAATAGGTAAAAAAAATTCAGATGGCTCAGTGACTACTTCACCTAGTGCTACACCAACAGATATTTTAACTACACCAGAAAATTATTTCTTTATAACAAGTACAAGTAATGCTACAACAGGGGGAGTTGCTGGCGGAGGAAATGGTTGTTCAGCAGGACCAGTAACTTTAAAGGCGGTATAATATGGCATACACTTTAGCAAACTTACAATCTGACATTAGATCATACACAGAAGTAGATAGCTCTGTTTTAACAGATGCTATTTTAAATACAGTTATTAAAAATGCTGAAAATGAAAT
>Ga0207890_1000279_pt1 | contig 16004 bp, 18 predicted proteins | sample LinPmetageLP48_FD_184059 | JGI IMG/M metagenome (GOLD analysis project Ga0207890, IMG submission 184059) | Marine viral communities from the Pacific Ocean - LP-48 (SPAdes) | ecosystem: Environmental > Aquatic > Marine > Oceanic | place: Pacific Ocean | collected 2011-06-13 | reverse complement strand
ATATCGCCAGTCAGATAGGGTGCTCACGTGTGGTTGATGTGAAGGCGGCTTTTATGACGATGTCACGGCAATTCCCAAGAAAACTGTAACATTGCGCAGATAAGCTGGCTTAATTTGTTGCAAAGGTCGAAATATCGGCTCCAAGGGTTTGACTTGCCCGTGCTGCAGCTTTAGGAGCAGGGCTTGAAATGACAGTGACGCGCCGAATCTGGTGGCGTGCTAAAGTATAAAGTGGAGTCGGAGCGATGAAACGCACCTATCAACCTTCAAACCTTGTGCGCAAACGGCGCCACGGTTTCCGCGCACGCATGGCAACCAAAGCGGGTCGCAAGATCATTAACTCGCGCCGTGCACAAGGCCGGAAAGAACTGAGCGCGTAATACGCGACTTCGGTTTTTAAAAGATATGACACCGTCAGAGGCACCTATGGATGGCAGATGCGCCACACCAGAGGAAACGCTTCCGGCGGTTTCTTTTCGTTTGGAAACGCTGAAAAATAGGCCCGACTTCCAGCGGGCCTCGCGTGCCCCTCGGGCAGCGATGCCCGGCTTTATCCTTCAGATGCGCAGACGTGCTGACGGTGAAGCGGAGGGAATACGCGTAGGTTTTACGTGCTCCAAGAAAGTCGGCAACGCCGTCGCCCGCAATCGCGCCAAAAGGCGCTTGCGCGAGCTTGCCCGCCTGACGCTTCCACATCAGGGACGCGATGGTATGGATTATGTGCTCGTGGGCCGCAGTGGTGCCACTGCATCGCTCCCCTTCAATACGTTGCAATCGGATTTTGTCAAAGCTTTGGGTATTCTGCATGGCAAGCAGCGCAGTGGTCCTCAAAAGTGAGCCCTATGGCACGTCTATTGGCACTGCCTATCAGGGGGTACCGCCTAATTTTCAGCCCATGGGTCGGCTACAACTGTCGATACCACCCCACTTGCAGCGCCTACGCACTAGAAGCCCTCTCCAAGCACGGTGCTACTAAAGGGGGTTGGCTTACCCTGAAACGCATCGCTCGCTGCCACCCATGGGGGAGCAGCGGCATCGACAACGTTCCTGAGTAAACTAGCGACTGTCCTATTGCCTGGCGCTAGAGTTCGCCTGCACGACGTCGTAGTATCGATAACGACGCAGCGACGCTTGATCGGCCAACACAGTTGCACTAAGCCACCCACATGCTTGATCATCCCGAAGATATCCACCCGCTTTTCCATGGTGCACCACAAAGCACCGAATTTCGGAAGCTGCGCAAACGACTCGTGCGGCTAACCCGCGAGGCGATTGAGCAATACGGGATGGTCGAACCCGGTGGTAAATGGCTGGTTTGCATGTCTGGCGGGAAAGATAGTTATACTCTTCTGGCCATTCTACACGAGCTACAATGGCGTGGGCTCCTCCCGGTAGAGCTTATCGCGTGCAACCTTGACCAGGGTCAGCCCAATTTTCCGGCAACAGTCCTGCCTGCTTTCCTCGACAAAATGGGGGTAAAGCACCGTATTGCATATCAAGACACCTACTCAATCGTTACAGACAAGATCCCCGCAGGTCGCACATTCTGTGCGTTGTGCAGCAGGCTCCGCCGTGGGCATCTTTATCGAATCGCACGTGAGGAAGGCTGCACCGCCGTGGTTCTTGGCCATCACCGGGATGACATCCTAGAAACTTTCTTTATGAATTTGTTTCATGGCGGGCGCTTGGCGACCATGCCAGCGAAGCTTCTGAATGAAGAAGGCGACCTGTTCCTATACCGTCCGCTGGCTCTTGTCGCGGAAGCCGATTGCGAAAAATTTTCAACTGCCATGAATTATCCAATCATTCCGTGTGATCTATGTGGCTCGCAAGACGGGTTACAACGCCAGCAGGTGAAAGCGATTTTAGACGGCTGGGAAGCAAACAGTCCCGGGCGCCGTCAGGTGATGTTTCGCGCACTTATGAATGCGCGCCCCTCGCATCTTTTGGATCCGGAGCTGTTTGATTTTGCGGGCCTCGAACGGGCGAAGTAAACCCCGAAACTCTTCGGAATTTGAAGCAAATTATACAGACCAAAAGGCGAACATTAACCTTTTCATCAGACATGCCCCCTATTGCCTAAACCGCTAATATGTCAGTCGGGGGCTGCTTTGAAACAAGACGATATCAATGAGTTCGCCAAATCTTTTCTGCACAAAGGGAAACGCGTTTTCGCGCCCGCAGGCTTCACAATCGGGATTGCCTTGGCATTGGCATTCCTGTGGTTCGGATGGCAGGGGTTCGCCTTCGTGGGCGCGGTCTTGCTCCCGCTAATATATCTATTCTTAGGACGGTCCCGCGCTGTCGCTCAATCAACCTATGCCTCGCGGCAAGATGCAGTGAGGCCCGTTGCAGCGCCTGTGATCAATAGCATATCACGTTCACGTCCGGCCCGGCACCAGCATGATCCAGTGCTATTCCAACCACAAATTTCGACGCACTCGGGTGAGGTAAGTGGTTTTTGCGCAATACGCGCTTCATGTGTCGAGTCGATCATACCTCATCAACAAAATGGCACGTCGATGGGAGCACCAAGTGAGACGGATAGCGAGCCACTTTTCCCTCTCTCAACAATTCTTTTGGAAGCAAAGAAGCTGCCGCGCACCTGTCGTTCTTCAGTTCAGATAATCTACAACCTCGCGCCTTCACAGATGGATGATCCACTACTATTACAGAAGGTAGAATGGGAACTTGAGCGGCTCGATCTCCCTCCCCGCTTTTTGCGCATCGCGCTCCCATCCTATCTTTGTCAGCGCCAACCCGGGCCACCGGTGATCATGCTTCTTCGGAAGCTTCATGAGCTGGGCAGCCAAACCGGACTAAATGGATTCGGCAGCGGCCCTCGTTGTGTAGAGATCGTTCAGAAATATGATATAAACGTCGTAGCAATTGATCCATCGCTAACGACCGGAGCGAACTTAAGCATCAACCGTCGTCTCATTTTGTCCACTGTCCTCGCAATGGCACAAGATCTGGGCACCGAAACTCTTGCTTGCGGTGTGCAGACCTCAGGAGAACATGAACTATTGTCCCAACTTGGTTGCGACAACGTTCAAGGTCCCGGAATCGCGCAACCTATGCCCCCCGAACAGGTCGTCGGCTGGATGCATACGCACATCAAAAAACTCGATTATTTGCCACGGGCCTTCGGTGACATTGCCTGACAATAAGATCCACTTTACGGGAAGCGCTCGGATGCAAGGGCCGAATTTACTTGACCTTTGGCACCTTACTCTGTTGAACCCACGCTGATATTACAGGCATCAGGTGACGGTCAAATGGACGATCAAAACAAGAATCTCATTTTTGCGACGGTTCTCAGTTTCATAGTCATCCTAGGGTGGTTCGTTTTGTTCCCACCTCAGGAAACCGAAACCCTCTCTGAGCCTCCGCTGCAAACCACTGATGCAAACGCGTCAGAGGCTGTTGTTCCAGCGAACGCTGGGTCGGCGAGCATACCAGCCGAAGACAGCGCGTCTTCTACAGAGGCCCTAGATACAGCGCCGCGTATTGCTGTCGAGACTGCCCGTATCGCTGGCTCTATATCGTTGCTTGGTGGCCGAGTGGATGATCTGTACCTAAAAGACTATAACACAACGATCGAGGAAGACGCCCCGACTGTAAGATTGCTATCTCCCGCAGGCTCTACCGACGCTTATTACGCGCTTTATGGCTGGGCACCCGGCGCGGGCATCTCACCCGATCAAGTCCCCGGCCCGAGCACTCTTTGGTCGCTCAGCGATGGTGAAACGCTGTCGGTTGACGCGCCTGTCACGCTAACTTGGGATAATGAGGCCGGCCAGGTCTTTTCGCGCACAATTTCGATCGATGAGAACTATATGTTCAAGATCGACCAAACCATTACAAACTCGGCTGAAAACTCGGTTTCACTTGCACCTTACGGCCTTATCGCACGTCATGGTATCCCAAGCGACGCTCAGAACTTCTTCATTCTGCACGAAGGTTTAGTCACCATGAATAATGGTGAACTGCTTGAGACCGCTTGGGACGATATCCCCGATCTAGATGTTGTAAATGGCGTGCCCTCCAAACGCATTGACGGTGTTACCAATGGCTGGATCGGCTTTACCGGTCACTATTTCATGACCAATCTTATCCCTGATCCAGCCCAGCCAACCCGCTTGACGGTCAAGTACCTGCCACGTACAGAAATTTTCCAGACCGAAGCAGTGATGCCGACACAAGTTGTCGCCAGCGGCCAAGCTGCCACTGTCTCAACGCAGCTTTTCGCTGGTGCCAAAGAATGGGAGATCCTGCGCGCGTATGAAGCTCAGGGTGTGTATAAATTCATCGACTCTATCGATTGGGGCTGGTTCTTTTTCCTGACGAAACCGATCTTCTGGGTTCTGCACCACCTTAACCTGCTGATCGGAAATATGGGAGTTGCGATCATCGGGCTGACGCTTTTGATCAAGGCCCTGCTCTTCCCGCTGGCGTATAAGTCATATGTGTCGATGGCGAAGATGAAAGAACTTCAGCCGCAGATGGAGAAGCTAAAGAAGGATGCTGGGGACGATCGCCAGAAGCTTCAACAGGGCATGATGGAGCTTTATAAGAGGGAGAAGGTAAACCCCGCCGCAGGGTGTCTCCCGATCTTAATGCAGATTCCGATTTTCTTCTCTCTCTATAAAGTGATCTTTGTGACGCTCGAGCTGCGCCACGCGCCCTTCTTCGGTCCGTTTCAGGATCTAAGTGCACCAGACCCCACCTCGATCTACAACCTGTACGGCCTTTTGCCATGGGGCGCTCCCGAAGCTGGGACAGTCCTTGCACTTGTCTTTATCGGTATCCTTCCGCTGTTGCTCGGTGTTTCCATGTTCTTGCAGCAAAAACTTAACCCGGCCCCCACCGACCCAACTCAGCAGATGATCTTCGCATGGATGCCTTGGGTGTTTATGTTCATGCTCGGCGGGTTTGCGTCCGGTCTTGTTGTTTACTGGATAGCAAACAACACGATCACCTTTACGCAACAATATCTGATCATGCGAAGCCAAGGGTATAAGCCCGATATTCTTGGCAATATTAAAGGGAGCATAAAGCTCGGACGTAAAGGCGACCCGAAATAATGACGACGGTTGCCCAGCTTTATCGCTACCCGCTCAAGAGCCATGGTCGCGAGGAGCTGGCCCACACTACGCTCACCGCAGGGCAGTCTATGCCATGGGACCGGACCTGGGCCGTCGTGCACGACGCCGCACGCACCGACGGAACCGAGTGGGCGCATTGCGCCAATTTTAGCACCGGATCCAAAGCGCCAGCGCTAATGGCCATAACAGCCGCCTTTGACAGCGCGCACGAACTGCTTACGTTGCACCACCCAGACCGCCCCTCACTTACCTTCCATCCCGATCGTGAAACCAGCAGATTTCTGGAATGGGTCGCACCCCTTGTCCCCGAAAACAGAGCACAACCAAGTGCAATTTTCAGGTTGGATGGGCGCGGGTTTACCGACACCCCCTACCCGTCTGTAAGCCTATGTAATTACGCGTCCTTGCGTGCCGTGTCGGATGCGGTAGGAACACCGGTTTCGCCCCATCGCTGGCGCGGCAACGTCTGGTTTGACACGGGAAGCCCGTGGGATGAACTAGATTGGGTCGGTAAAGAGGTCGCGATCGGCAGCGTGGTACTACGTATCCGTGAACGCACGGAAAGATGTCGGGCGACAACCGCGAACCCAAAAACTGGCGAACGCGATATCGAAATGTTACGCATATTGAAGGGTTGGGGTCACCAGGATTTCGGCGTATATGCCGAGGTTATTGAAACGGGTCCCGTCTTTATCGGTGACCAGGTAAAGGTACTTTAACATATGCAAGTTCAGTTCAGCATCGCCGATGAGCCTGATGCGCGCGCGCTCGAAAAAGGTCGCATGCTGTTTGCAGGCGAAACCTTGTTCGTAAAGGGCGTTGTCGCCATGGACGGCCTACCCCCTGCTGACCGAATGGAAGTTTGTTTTGCAGGCCGCTCGAACGTCGGGAAATCTACACTTATAAATGCGCTAACCGGTATGAAAGCCTTGGCGCGCGCATCGAATACCCCCGGTCGCACACAGGAAATCAACTATTTCACAGCTGCCGAGGAGCATTACCTCGTCGACTTGCCTGGCTATGGCTATGCGAATGCGCCTCTGCCCATTGTTGAAAAATGGCAGCGATTGTTGAAACAGTATTTATCCGGTCGCCAGACTTTGCGGCGTGCCTTCGTATTGATTGATGCACGCCACGGCGTAAAAAAGGTTGATGACGAAATCATGTCATTGCTGGATAGCTCGGCCGTGACATTTCAATGCGTGCTGACGAAAGCGGATAAAGTTAAAGAAGTCGAACGAGAAAAAATTCTGGAACAGGTGCGCGGCGCGCTTGCCAAACATCCAGCGGCTTACCCTGAAATCGTAGTCACCTCGTCTGAAAAGGGCTGGGGCATCCCTACGCTCCGTGCCATTATCGCTACGTTGGAGTAACGGTATCTCCGCGTTCACCGAGGCAGAGAATGAGAAAACGAGAAATGAACCGCGATTGGATCGCCACCGCGCGCACCCTGAGCCAAGCGCTCCCTTATTTGCAACGTTACGCTGATGCCACCGTTGTAATCAAACTTGGCGGCCATGCCATGGGCAGCGATGACGCCATGGAAGAGTTCGCGCGTGATGTAGCACTTATGCGCCAAGTCGGCGTGAATCCCGTTATCATTCATGGTGGCGGCCCCATGATCAATGATATGTTGGGTCGGCTGAATATCACATCCGAGTTTATCAACGGTAAACGCGTCACCGATGCCGCGACGATGGAAGTCGTCGAGATGGTTCTGTCTGGGTTGGTTAATGCACGTATCGTTCAGGCCATTACGGCGCAAGGCGGGCGCTGTGTGGGTGTATCGGGTAAGGATAGCGGGCTTATCATTTGTGACCAAGAAGACCCCGAGCTTGGATTGGTCGGTGCACCGACTGAAGTGAACCCACGCTTGCTGCGCGATCTAGCGGATAAAGGTATTATTCCAGTGATTGCCCCCCTTGGTATGGGTCGGAATGGCGAAACGTTTAATATTAACGGCGATACCGCTGCAGGCGCTATCGCCGCTGCGCTAAAAGCAGATCGGTTGCTTCTTCTCACAGACGTTGCAGGCGTAAAAAATGCTGAAGGGGACGTACTGACAGAGCTCACTGCGACGCAAATCCGTCAGATGGTTTCAGACGGCACTATTGCTGGCGGCATGATTCCCAAGACACAGACCGCGCTTGACGCAATCGACGGTGGCGTACGGGCAGCCGTTATTCTGGACGGGCGAGCCCCGAACGCCTGCTTGCTCGAGCTGTTCACCGAACATGGTGCTGGGAGTATTATCCGCGGTCAATAGCGGACCATTTATCAGTGTGTTACATATCGCTACCTCCCTGCTTTAGACACTCTGCCCCCTTGTTTATGCGAACGATAAATTAAGGAAGCGTTGATGCGACGGCTTATTTTAATGCGCCACGCTAAAGCTGGCTGGCCGGCAGGGGTATCCACTGATTTTGATCGACCTTTGGATGATAAAGGGCGACAAGACGCCGTATCAGTTGGCCAGTGGCTCGTTGCAGAGGGCTACAGGCCAGATCTTGCGCTTTGCTCAGCATCTCGGCGTACGTCGGAAACGCTCTCTCTTTTGGACATCCCGACTGATGTTAAGCGAATCTTTACAGACCGCCTTTATCTTGCTCATAGGGAACGTTTGTTGGCGCACATCCATGGCGCTGAGGGCACCACTGTGTTGTTGATCGCGCACAACCCCGGCGTGAACGAGATTGCGAACCTGCTGCCCCGTGCGGGCCTCACAGCGCAATATTCGGGTGCCACGCCTCCTGGTGCTACGCTGGTGTTAGCGTTCGACGTGGACGACTGGAAGAATGTGCATTGGCATAGCGGCGAGATAGAGGCGCATATCACACCGCGTATGCTTGCAGGGTAGAAAAAAGGGCGGGAACAACTCCCGCCCTCCTAGCTTAGTGCCCTAGAATCTGGCTAAGGAATAGCTTGGTCCTCGGACTTTGAGGGTTGTTAAAGAACTCTTCAGGTTCGTTTTGCTCAACGATTTGGCCCTCATCCATAAAGATGACCCGATTGGCGACCTGTCGCGCGAAACCCATTTCGTGCGTCACACACAGCATGGTCATCCCTTCTTCCGCGAGCTCAACCATCGTATCGAGCACTTCCTTAATCATCTCAGGATCTAGGGCAGAGGTCGGCTCATCAAACAGCATGATGCGAGGACGCATGCACAAGCTACGTGCAATGGCGACCCGCTGCTGTTGGCCGCCAGACAACTGACCGGGGTATTTGTCTGCCTGATCAGGGATTTTAACCTTCTCGAGGAAATGCATCGCGATTTCCTCAGCTTCCTTTTTCGGCGTCTTTCGGACCCAAATGGGTGCCAATGTACAGTTTTCAAGAATTGTCAGATGGGGAAATAGGTTAAAGTGCTGGAAGCACATCCCCACTTCGGATCGGATTTTATCGATATTCTTGACATCAGAAGACAGCACGGTGCCATCCACTTCTATTCGGCCTTTTTGGTGTTCTTCCAATGCATTGATGCATCGGATCAACGTTGATTTCCCCGACCCCGACGGCCCAGCGATAACAATGCGTTCCCCACGATAAACGGTCAGGTCGATATCCCGCAGTACGTGAAACGTACCATACCATTTATTCATGTTTTCGATGCTGATCGCGACCTCGTTCGAGACATTTAGCGCTTGAGCTTGTTCAGCCATGATTAAAGTCTTTCCTTAATGGTGGTCGGTCTGGAGTTGACGTTCCAGCCATTGTGAATATTGCGAGATGCCGTAGCAAACGACGAAGAACAGAAGGGCAGCAAAACCCCAGAGTTCCCAGTAAACGCCGTTCCAATCCGTAGAGGCTAGGATCGGACCGCGAATCATCCCCACGAGATCGAACATCGAAATGATCGAGACCAACGTGGTATCCTTGAACAGCCCGACAGCCACGTTCACGATCCCCGGGATCGAGATTTTCAGCGCTTGCGGCAGGATGATCAGGCGCATCGCCTGAGCATAATCGAGCCCGAGGCTATCTGCGGCTTCGTATTGCCCCCGCGGCAACGCTGCCAACCCGCCCCGGATAACCTCGGCAATATAGGCCGACGCGAACATCGTGATCATGATGATAACACGAAGGATCAGATCAAAGTTGGTGCCAGGTGGCAGGAAGTAGGCCAACACCACGTTAGCAACAAAGAGGAGCGTGATCAGTGGCACGCCACGAATAAACTCAATGAAAACAACGCAGATCAGCTTGATGATAGGAAGGCTCGATTGACGCCCAAGCGCCAGCAGGATTCCCAATGGCAGTGAAAGGGATACACAAATGACGCCCAGTATCATGTTGAGCATAAAGCCCCCCATGTTTCGCGAGGCCACCGGTTCGAGTGCGAGCACCCCCGAGAGTTGTGGCGTGATGAAGCTGAAGACCACCCACGCCACGCCGCCCGCAAGAAGACCTGCAAAAAATGCGCCAGCAAAGCTTTTCTTAACGATTCTGCTGTAGATCACATACCCGATAAGAGCCGCCAACAGCGCCGACAGCGGCACGAAAAGGGATCCGCCCCATATCAGCCAGAATGCAATGAAAGGATATAGAACGGTAAAGAGGATAAGCCAGCGCGGCAGATTCCCAAACAGCACCGGTGCCACCGCGACAAACAACAGCACAAACGCCGCCGTCGGGCGCCAGTAACCGTCTTGGGGATACGCAATCCCGAAAAGCAGTTGGTTCCAGCGCTCAGTCAGGACGGAGAAGCACCCTGCCTGTGCCCCATCCAATACTTCGCGACATTCCCGGATATTGGATGTCGTCCAAACGCCCCCCAGTAACCAGGGTAGGAACCCGGAAAGGATCAGATAGATGACATAAAGCGCTGCGAGCGTAAGGATTGTATAAGGGATCGAAGAAAACAGACTTTCTCGAACCCATTTGACAGGCCCCTGTGCGGTCGAAGGGGGCGCGTTCTGTGGCAACATAGTGTCCCGCACATAAGGGACAGAGGCGGCGTGTGTATCTGACATCCTACCGTTCCTTCAAGCTGACAGAATTGTTGTAAACGTTCATTATTGCCGAAATCGACAGCGAAATCGTGAGGTAGAAAAGCATCAGCAAAAGCACGCATTCGATCGCGCGACCCGTCTGGTTAAGGGTGATCCCTCCCAGCGTCGCGGTGATATCGGCATACCCAACAGCGATCGCCAAGGAAGAATTCTTGGTGATGTTGAGGTACTGCGAGATCAGTGGTGGGATAATGACCCGAAGCGCCTGAGGCAAAACCACGAGGTTCATGACACGCTTTGGACGTAGCCCAAGTGAAGACGCAGCTTCAGTCTGACCTTTAGAAATGGCTTGAATACCGGCGCGCACGTTTTCAGCGATGAATGCACCAGTGTAGACCGACAAAGCCAACCACAACGCGATCAGTGGTGCGCCGATCTGCAAACCGCCGCGGAAGTTGAACCCTTTAAGCTCTGGGTAATCTAGTGCAATGGGACTACCCATGATGAAAAACATCAAGATGCTCGGAACAAGCAGGATGGCGATTGTCGGCCAGCCCATTGGCAACAGCTTGCCTGTCCGGAATAGAAGGCTGACGGCGTAGCGGCGGTATATAATCGTCGCAACGATCGAGAGGATGAAGGTCGCCACGACGATCATTGATCCGGGGCCCCAAACGGGCGCGGGGATGTATATACCGCGGTTGGTAAAGGCAAAGGCGTCAAACAGCATGCTTGAGGTAGCGTTGTCGCCGCGGAATTGATTTGGCGCTGGCAAAACAGCGGTCATCAAAGTGTAGATCATCAAAATCCAGATCAGCACCGGAATATTCCGGAATATCTCGACGTAAACCGACATCAATTTCGAAACGAGCCAGTTCTTGGACAACCGTGCTACACCGGCGATCACGCCGAGGATTGTCGCGGTTATGCAGGCCAGAAAGGCGACAAGAAGGGTGTTTATGATACCGACCATCGCCGCACGCAGGTTCGATGATTGGCTGTTATAGTCGATTAATGATTGGTTAATGTCATAACCGGCAGGTACGTTCAAAAACCCGTAAGAGATGTTCAATCCAGCTTCAGCAAGATTTCGCACCAGGTTAATGCCCAGAAAAGCCATCAACGCGATAAGCAAAATCAGCGCGATGAACTGAAAAGTATAGGATCTATAGCGGGTGTCGTTTAGCAACATCGACAGCCGGAACGAGCCCTGTTGAGGGTCGGACATTGTCGTCATCAGATTTTCCCTGTGTGCCGGACCTGTTATTCACGCATCATTCGATGTCGCGGGCCGGGTTTATTTTTGGCGTCTTAAAGGCGCAAAGGGCGCGGAAATGCTCCGCGCCCTCCGACGAATGTGTTTAGCGGAAAGGAGGCGCGTACATCAGGCCGCCATCTGTCCACTGAGCGTTCAGGCCACGTGCCAGACCGATTGGGGTCTCTTCGCCGATGTTCTTGGCAAAGATTTCACCATAGTTACCTTGAGAAGCGATAGCTTTCTTCGCAAAGTCGGCTTCAAGACCCAGCATCTCACCCAATGTACCTTCAGTGCCAAGAAGACGGGCGACCTCAGGGTTGGTTGTGTTTGTGGTCATCTCTTCGACGTTTGCCGATGTGACGCCCAGTTCTTCCGCCGCGATCAGAGCATACAGCACCCAGCGGGTGACGTCGCCCCAATCGTTATCGCCGTGTCGCACCAATGGGCCCAGAGGCTCCTTGGAGATGATCTCGGGGAGGATGATGTGTTCGCCTGGGTTTTCAAAGGTCGCACGTGTCGCGGCCAGACCGGACGCGTCGGTTGTATAGGTGTCGCACGCACCGGCCAGATACTGCTGTTGGCCTTCGGCGTTTGTTTCAACAGGCACGGGCTCGTAGCTGATGTTGTTGTTGCGGAAGAAGTCCGCAAGGTTCAGCTCGGTTGTGGTGCCGGTTTGGATGCAGACAGTCGCACCATCCAGATCCTTGGCAGAGGAAACGCCAAGCTCTTTTGGTACCATGAAGCCTTGGCCGTCATAGTAGTTAACGCCGATAAAGTCGAACTTGAGGTCGACGTCCCGGCTGAAGGTCCATGTGGTGTTACGTGCGAGGAAATCGATCTCGCCCGACGCCAGCGCGGTGAAACGGGTTTTGCCGGTTGTAGGAACGAATTCGACAGCGTTCGGGTCGCCCAGTACAGCAGCAGCTACCGCACGGCATACTGCAACGTCAAAGCCTTCCCATTCGCCATTGGCGTTGGGGGCAGCAAAACCGGCCAGACCTGTGGTAACGCCGCAGTTCAGCTTGCCGCGCGCTTTGACATCGTCAAGCGTGGACGCAGCAGCAGCGCCAGCCGCAAGGCCAGCTACTGTTAGCGCACCAAAAAATACGGATTTATTCATTTTAACCTCTTCCTGATTTTCCGCCACGTTTTAGGGCGGCTCAACCGGCACCTTTTCGGACCGGAGATGTTTTGGCGGGGTTATCCCCGTCAGTGGAAGAGAGTTTGGGCGAAGTTACGCCGGAACGTCAAGCCGCTGCGCCTAAAAAACGCCCACAACCGTTCGGATTGGGGTCACCGTGAAACCTATTCGGGCAAGCTCAGGTCAAACATCAACTTAGCGTGCAAAAAACTAGCCTTTTTCACTGCGGCCAACGCATCGGCTTCGTCGTCATTGCCCCATTGTTCGGCCTGCCAAAGCTCGTCCAGCCGCGAAAGGTCCCAAATTGATTCCGCGTCTCTGGCGTCAAGCGCGGCTGCAAATCCCAAGATGAGCGATCCTGAAAGGCTGACAAGATCATGAAATGCCGCCAATTGAAAATTGTTAAGCGAATGCGTACGCTTAGACATTATCTCTACATCCGATGGCGACTGCGGCGCGTGCATGATCCCCGTACGGGTCTGCAAGCCAACGCCTAGAACGTCCTGTGCCCACTCCAGCATCGGATCCCATCGGTCAGCCTGACGCGCCACCAACTCGGCCGGACTATCCGCACGGTAGCACAACAGATCACAATCTCCATATGCCGCCAGCATATCCGCCACTTCAGCGTGCTGGGCCGCGACTTTATCGATCGCCGCATTGGCGGTTTTCGTAGCTGGCATAGTGTCAGGTTTAATCACCCCGTCTTGCGCCTGCCATTCGTCAGCGACCTTCTCTGCCATGGCGCGGGTCGGGACCACCAGCAAACGCTTCGCCGGTGTCTTGATCCCCCGTCCATCCAGCTCGACGGTAAAGCCGCCGTCAGTTTCGACGACAGTCGCATCTTTCCAAAAGCGTTTTGCCTTCCAGTCGCTCACGCCCAATCCTCCTCGAACGGGTCGGCGGGCACATCTGAAGGCACCCACTGGAAGGTGTCCCAGGTGCGCGCCATGTGATCAGGCAACGGCGCAGTCAGGTTCAGACGCGCTTTAGTCACCGGATGCTCTAGCGTCAGGGACCGCGCGTGCAGATGCAACTTCTTAGAGATGTCCCCCCCCAGCTGCGCGCCCCAGCCATCGCCCATGTTTTCCTGACCGGATCCGCCATATTTGCCATCCCCAACAATGGGATGCCCGATTTCAGCCATATGCGCACGCAGCTGGTGTGTCCGACCCGTTACCGGGATCAGCGCCATCCAGCAGGTCCGTTTGCCAGCCTGTGCAAGGGTCGCATAATCGGTGGTGGCACGTTTGGCACCTTCGGTGGATTCCATGTCCTTCGGATGAACGCAGTACATCTTTTCACCCTCGCCACGAGCCCCGTGCCCAAAGGCTTTGACCAGACCGAATTTAATCGTTCCGTTCCTCGGATGCGGGACGCCTGCGACGGCGGCCCAGTAGATTTTGCGGGTCTCGCGGTGGCGGAACGACGACGTCAGGGACGCGGCAATCGACCGTGTCCGCGCCATGATCAAGACGCCCGAAGTGTCTTTGTCCAAGCGGTGCACAAGGCGCGGCTTCTCATCAAGCTCGAACATCAGGGCATCGGCAAGCGCGTCAACATGGCGGTCTGACTGGCCAGACCCGCCTTGCACGGGCAATCCGGGCGGCTTGTTCAAGGCAATGATATGATCGTCGCGGTATATGACGCAGGACCGGATAAACTTGGTGTCGGCGTCAGAAATTCGTGTCCGCTTTGGCGGCGGTGGTGCCTCTGCGTCGGGCAGCGGCGGGATGCGCACGGTTTGCCCCACCTCCAGCCGGGAGGAGGCTTTGACCCGCCCACCGTCAACGCGAATATCGCCCTTGCGGCACATCTTTTCAATCAGCCCTTGGCCAATCAGCGGAAATGTCCGTTTGAACCAGCGGTCCAACCGCTGATCCCCGTCGCCTTCTTCTACGACCAGATGTTGAACCCGGCTCATGCAAATACCCCTCTGGCCATCATAAGGCCCAGCATTAATCCCAGCACTGATAGCCCGACGGACAGTGCCATATATATCCCTGCCGCCCCGATCTGGCCGCGCTCGATCAAGGTTACCGTCTCAAGCGAAAACGACGAGAAGGTCGTAAAGCCGCCAAGCACACCGGTCATCACAAAAGGGCTAAACTGCGTGAGCCCTTTGTGTGCAGCAAACACTACAAACAGGCCCATAATAAACGACCCGATAATGTTGACCGTCAAGACTGCCAGCGGAAAATCGGACGGCCCGGTCAGCCGCATCGCTGCGACACCGAACAGATACCGCAAGGAGGCGCCGATCGCGCCACCCATGGCTACAAGTGACAGGGTTGAAATCATCTGCGGTCTCTCACGGTTCACGCCCCGAATGTCAAGTTTTCCGCGCTGCCCGCAGCTTTTCGAAATAATCGACCCGTTTTTTCAGATCCCGTTCAAAGCCGCGTTCGACAGGTTGGTAAAGCTGCGGCCGCTCCATCCCGTCAGGAAAATAGTTCTGCCCCGAGAACCCGTCTTCGGCGTCATGGTCATAGGCGTACCCCGCGCCATAGCCCTGCTCTTTCATCATCTTGGTGGGCGCATTCATGATATGTTTTGGCGGCGGGGCGGACCCGGTCTGCTTCGCTGCCCGCCGCGCCGCCTTATAGGCCACATAAGCGGCGTTCGATTTCGGGGCCAGCGCCAGATAGGTCAGCGCCTGCGCAATCGCCAATTCCCCCTCGGGGGACCCGAGCCGCTCGTAGGTTTCCCACGACTGCAGACACACAGACTGCGCTTGCGGATCAGCGAGCCCGATGTCCTCGACAGCCATGCGCGTGATCCGACGCATCAGATACCGCGGGTCCTCACCACCTTCCAGCATACGCGCGAGCCAGTAAAGCGCAGCATCCGGATCGGAGCCCCGAACGGATTTGTGCAGTGCAGAAATCTTATTTAACTATTTTTTCTACCCACTAAGTGAGTGAGTGAGTGAATCTCTTAAGTTATAAAGTGAAAGTGATAGGCTGTCAGGCAGGATACTGGCCTCAGACCGCTGCGGGTATATTAATTTCTACCCACCATGCAGTCTGAAGTGGTCCGGCAGAACTGGACAGCGTGCCAAGATCGGAAAGCTGGCGGTCGAAAATGATTTTTTGTCACAAGGGCTGAAGCGATGAGCCCGAGCGAACGCAGAGAAATGATCAACCGGGACTGCACAGATTAGAGCCTGACCAAACAATGCAAACAGCTGAAGATCAGCCGATCATCATTGTATTACACGCCCATCGGCATGAATGACGAAACCCTGCAGCTGATGAATGAGATTGACCGTGTGTTGACTAAATATCCGTTCTTTGGGAGCCGCCACATTGCGGCTTACTTGCCCAGGAATGGGTTCAATGCGGGCCGCCACCGTGTGCGCCGTTCGATGGGGATCATGGGCTTGCAGGCGATCTACAAGGGCTTAAACACCAGCAAGAAGGTAAGCGGTGCGCCGATCCCACCTATTTAGCGTAATTCCATGGTAGCAGATCGTTGATCTGGCTTTGTTTGTGGCCTGCGACGATGGCAGTGAACGTATCGGCCAGATAGGCATGCGGATCGAC
>Ga0207890_1000270_pt1 | contig 16346 bp, 14 predicted proteins | sample LinPmetageLP48_FD_184059 | JGI IMG/M metagenome (GOLD analysis project Ga0207890, IMG submission 184059) | Marine viral communities from the Pacific Ocean - LP-48 (SPAdes) | ecosystem: Environmental > Aquatic > Marine > Oceanic | place: Pacific Ocean | collected 2011-06-13 | reverse complement strand
CTGTTTTAACTGTTAAGGTATAATTAGATGAAGATCTAGCTGTTGCATCTTCTACAATAAAAACTCTTTCAGCAGAACTAGGCATAGTAACTGTTCTGTTTGCTGCTAACGTTCCTGTTAATTTATAATATAAATTTTTACCGTTTGATGTTGCAAAACTTGTTAAAGCTAATGCTACGTCTGATGAACCTACTGCTAAAGCTAAATATCCAGATGCCGCTTGTTCTAAAATTTCTAAGTTTGTATTAGTAATTCCACCCCAAGATCCTGACTTTTCACCTGTTGCAATGAGTTCTAATTTTAAATCACTTGATGTACTTGATGCCATATATTCTCCTTATTCTGTATATTATATCAATTTTTTAACACGGTCAACTACGGTTTTGTAGGTAAAACTGAAGTATCTATTTCTACCCAAGTGCCTGTAGCACTTGTATTTACACCTGTCCAGTTACTTGTAGCACCTGTATTTAAAGTAGTCCAGGTTTGATTTGCATTAGGATCTAAATTACTCCAAGCTCTTATAGAAACTTGACCTGTTGATATTTCTATTTGACTACCATCTGGTGATACAACTGCATCTGCAGTTACAGTAACAGTACCTGTTGCAATATTTGTTCTATTACCTGTAACATTTACTAAAGCATCTCCACTAATTGTGACATTACCAATTGCTACATTTAATCTATTTCCTGTAACAGATACTATTGCATCACTAGTTACAGTAACTGTTCCAGTTGCAACATTTATTCTACTACCATTTGGTGTAACTATTATTCCAGTTCCACCTTGAGCTGTAGCATTTCCAATTGCTAAATTTAATCTATTTCCTGATGCATTGACTACAGCATCACCGGCAAATGTAACTGAACCTGTAGCAATATTAACTCTACTTCCTGTTACTGCTGCAATTGCATTTGCAATTACTGTAGCATTACCTGTAGAAATGTTTAATCTATTTCCAGTTACACTTACTAATGTATCTCCACTTACAGTTACATTACCAATACTAAAATTAGTTTGTTGACCGGTAACATTAACAATAGCATTAACTGTCCCTTGTCCTGCAAAAGGTGCTTGTGAAAATGTAGTTGCTCCAAAAAACATTTTCTACTTATCCTTTTTTAATTCATCTATTTCTGCTTTTAATTCTTTAATTGCATTGACTAATACTGGTACTAAATGTTCGCCTTTGTATTTTAATTTATGAAGTTCTTCATTATCAATAATAACATTATTATCTCCCTCAAGTGCTAATATATCTTGAGCTTTGAAACCATAGTGCATAGGACCATGTGGAGTATCATTTTCTCTTGATTTTCTAAATTGAAATGAAACAGGTTTTAATTTGTTTACAAAATCTAAACCATGTGGAACTGTACCAAAATTTGTTTTATCTCTTTGGTCTGATGTAACTGTCCAAGCAACTTGTACATAAGCATTGGTAACATTATCATTTCCCATAACTAATCTATTGTCTTGTGTTGTAACACCAAATGGAGAAAGACCAGCTCTACCTGCATCTCTACCTACTAATAAATTGTCGTCTCCTGTTGTTACATTATATCCAGCAGCTTCTCCAACTGCTGTATTAGAATTTCCTGTAGTCGCATTATATAAAGTTTCATTTCCAAGAGCTGTTTGCAAAGAACCTGTTGTATGGAATCTTAAAGAATTTTTTCCAATAGCTGTGTTGGTTGCACCTGTTGTGTTAGCTTTTAAAGCAAGATAACCTACTGCTGTATTGTTAGATGCTGTTGTGTTAGATGTTAAAGCACTTGAACCTACTGCAACATTTTCTGTTCCTGTTGTGTTAGCACCCATAGCATTTCCACCCACTGCTACATTAGAAGATGCTGATGTGTTAGCGTCTAAAGCTCCACAACCAACTGCTACATTTGTAACACCTGTAGTGTTAAGTTTCATAGCATCTTTACCAATTGCAGTATTAGTAGTTCCTGTTGTGTTAGAACCTAAAGCACATACTCCCATTGCTGTGTTATCATCACCTGTTGTGTTTGCATCTAATGCTAAAGCACCAACGATTGTGTTTTCTGTTCCTGTAGTGTTATTTTGCATAGCACTATTACCAACAGCTGTATTGTTTTCTGCTGTTGTGTTTTCTTGTAATGCTCTTCTACCAACTGCTACATTCCTTGAACCTGTAGTATTATCTAGCAAGGCATTACTACCTAACGCAATATTTTCTTCTCCTGTTGTGTTAGCTGATAAAGATTTAAATCCTACTGCTGTATTGTTATCTGCTGTAGTGTTAGTAACTAAAGCACACATACCAACTGCAACATTCTGGTCACCTGTTATGTTAGCAGTCATAGAACTTTCTCCAACTGCTGTGTTAAAACATCCTGTTGTATTAGTACTTAAAGAATCTCTACCTATTGCTGTATTTTTAGATGCTGTAGTGTTAGCATCTAAAGCTTTAGTACCTAAAGCTGTGTTAGCTGTTCCTGTTGTGTTAACTTTTAGAGCACTCAAACCAACTGCTGTATTATTGTTTGCTGTTGTGTTAGCACATAAAGCATCTCTACCAAATGCTGAGTTGTAACAACCTGTCGTATTACAAGCTAAAGCATTTCCACCCATAGATGTGTTACAAAGTCCTGTTGTATTTTTAGCCATAGCACTTCTGCCGACTGTAGTATTATCTGTTCCAGTAGTATTTGTTTCTAAAGCATTTGCACCAATAGCAGTATTTGAAGTTCCTGTTAGGTTAGATTGCATTGCACAAAAACCTATAGCAAGATTAACACTACCTGTAGTATTAGTACATAGAGCATGATAACCTATTGCAATATTACCATTTCCTTCTGTATTAGATTTTAATGATCGAAGACCTAGAGCTGTATTACAACATCCTGTTGTATTTGAACAACCTGCTTCTCTACCTACAATAGTATTTTCATTTCCTGTTGTGTTTGCTCCTAAAGCATCACACCCCACTGCTACATTAGCACTACCTGTTGTGTTAGCTCGTAAAGCACTTGTTCCTACTGCTGTATTTATTGCACCTGTTGTGTTACAAGCTAAAGCATAGTAACCAAATGCTGCATTATTATCTGCTGTAGTATTTTTTCTTAAAGCATTATAACCAAAAGCTGCATTGTATTCTCCTTCAGTATTATCTCCTAAAGCTGTTCCACCTACTGCTGTGTTCTGGTCGCCTATTGTATTATCTATTAGAGCACCACAACCCACTGCTATGTTATTTGCACCTGTTGTGTTAGCTATTAAAGCACTCATACCTACTGCTGTGTTATTGGAAGCTGTTGTGTTGCTTTCTAGTGCATTTCTACCAAAAGCAGTATTACAACCACCTGTATTACATCTTAAAGAATCTTGACCCATAGAGGTATTAGAATCAGAAGTTTGATTTGTGCAACCTGAACGTAAGCCGACAGCAGTATTACCAGCACCTGATGTGTTAGCTTTTAAAGAACAAGTTCCAACAGCAGTATTACTAGCACCTGTTGTGTTAGCTGCTAAAGCTGAAAAACCAACTGCTGCATTATTGTTTGCTGTTGTGTTAGCAAATAAAGAATTCATACCAACTGCTGTATTATTATCTCCTGTTATGTTGTTTGCTAATGAGTCAACTCCAACAGCTGTATTTTGACAACCCTCTGTATTATCAAGCATAGAATTTGAGCCAAGTGCTGTGTTCAAACACCCTGTTGTGTTGCTTGGTAATGCTAAATATCCTACAGCCGTGTTATTATCAGCTGTTGTGTTTGCTGTTAAAGCACAAGAACCAATTGCTGTATTTTTAATACCACCAGCTTGAACTGAATCTAAAGCTGTATCTCCTAACGCTACGTTATCTGTACCTGTAGGATAATTACCATCTAATTTTATTGTGCCACCATCAATGCTGACATTTCCATTAACTGTTAAAGCTGTTAAAGTACCAAGAGAAGTTACTCCTGATTGTGCTGCTTCAACATTTAAAGTTACATCGCCTGATGTACCACCGCCTGATAAACCTGTACCTGCTACAACTGAAGAAATATCTCCTGGTATAGCTGATCCATTATTTTGTAATGTTCCAACTATATTAACAGTATCACCACTATCACCTATTGTGACAGTGGTGCCAGATCTTGGACTGAGTTTATTTACTTTTATTTCACTCATTTATCTTCTGTTTTTACTTCCTCTTTTTCTTCTTCAGGTAAATTGGATTTTAAAATATCTAAATAATGTTTTAACAAAATCTCATTGTGGTCAAAATTAATTTTTAACTTACTTTGATTTTGATTGATTACTTGGATATTATTTAACGCAACTTTCCCTTCATCTGAAAGCTTAGTTTCATCGTACTTCTTATCGTCAATTGTGATCATTTAAACTCCTAGCTTGCTGTATGAGCTTTGCCTGCAATGATCGCTGCATTTACTGCAGTCATATCTTCATCAGTCCAATAGTCTTTAGCAACCATGATTTCTAAATGTTCAACATTTCTATCTACACAAGATTGTCTCTCAGCTGCTTCTTCATCACTCATTTGAGATCCATCAATGATACCATTGATTAGATCTACAGAATGACCCATAGCTGTAAAGTCTTGAGCAATTTCTTCTGCTGTTTTTACTTCATCTGACATAGTTTTTCCTCCTTGATTATATTGTTGCGCACGCAACTTTTGTATTGATTGTATCAATTTTTTTTAAATTATCAATGATAAGCTTTGGTTCTACCATATTGTTTCTTGGGTCACTATCATTAAATTTAGCTTCATCCCACTTATCTCCCATGTGAAAATGTAGGTTTTTGTTATGAGAATAACCAAATTGTATCCACCTTGTTGAACCCCAAACAACAACTCCAGACTTTTTAGCTGATGGTGAAAAATGTTGTAAACAACTATCTATACTAACAAAGGTTTCAGCACCTTTTAACATTTCATGAATCTGAGCCCAATGTAGATCACATCTAATTGTGCCTTGATAATGTGGTTCATTAGGTAAAACACAGTTAATAATAGTTGTATCTTTATATTCTTCAAGTAGCATATTAACTACTTGTTGAGCAAGATAAGGTTGGTAGTTTCTATTTGGATTGATGTTTGTATATTGAACATTGTCTCCATAATTCCATTTAGGTTGACCGCCTGAAAACTGAATCATAATGTATTTACCAATATTATTATCACCCAACCATTTAGTAACAGATGCTTTATGTTGTTCTGTATAAAGTTTACCGGTCATAGATCTATTAAAATCTACACCGTGATGTTCACAGTAACTTTCAATTATATGTTGTTTACCAAATTGAAAATTTGATTTGTATGGCTCACAATAAAATATATTGTTCGATGCCATAATTCTTTTATCTTGTAACGGTAATGTAGATTCTAAAGCTAGTTTAACATTTGGATTACCAGCAAAACAATCTATGTAAGGGGTGTATATTTGCACCTCTGATTTCTTCTTTAATTTAGGTAGTAAAGCAGTGAACGCTGTACATTTACCAACACCACCTTCTACAACGTATGTATTAAGCATTATATTCCTTTCGTTTATATTAGTTGTTTTCTAACGCTTCTATTCTAGATTTCAAGTCTTTATTTGTCTCTGATAATTCTTTGATTGCATTGACTAATATTGGAACAAATTTAGCATATTGAATACCATATTGTTTACCATCTTCTGAAATATCTACAGTTAAATTAGTTTTATTATCCTTATTATATCCAGCTTCTATTTCTAATGCTTCAACTTCTTGTGCTTTAAATCCTAAATCTAACCAATCTTGTTTATGTTTCCCATTGGGAATTACATTTAAATTTTTATCATATTTAGAACGTTTATCCCATTTGTAAGTTACAGGATTTAATTTATTTACAAAATCTAAACCTAAATCTAAATTATTAAAATCAGTTTTATCCCTTTGGTCAGAAGCTACTGTCCAATCTACTTGAATATGTGCGTTGCTAATATTTTCATCACCTAATGCAATTCTATTTGAACCTGTTGTAACTGTTCCACCAGGAGAACCAGAACGACCAGCGTCATGTCCTAATAAAAGATTATTACTCCCTGTTGTTAGAGATATACCAGCCCCTGGACCAATTGTTACGTTATTACTACCTGTTGTTAATGCTGGAGAACTAGAAGGACCAACTGCTGTATTTGTTGAACCTGTTGTTACATTTGCCATAGAAGAATAACCAACTGCTACATTACTGTCTCCAGTTGTAAGATCCAATAATGCTGCCCAGCCTACTGCTACATTTTCTGCTGCTCCTGTTGCTACTCTCATAGAACAGGCTCCGATAGATACATTGAAACTTTGATCTGAACTACTTTGTAAGGCTTTAAATCCAATTGCTGTATTTTGAGCTCCTGTAGTATTAACTTCCATTGCTTCAGAACCTATAGCAACATTAAAATCTGCTGTTGTATTATTACCTAGAGCATCTCTACCCATGGCAACGTTTCTATCTCCTGTGGTATTTGCATCCATTGAGTTATAACCTACAGAAGTATTACCGCACCCTGTTGTGGTAGCTAATAAACCTGCATAACCGACTGCTGTGTTACATGAAGCTGTAGTGTTAGCATTTAAAGCACAAGAACCTACTGCTGTGTTAGATTGACCTGAACTATTAACTAAAGTTGCAAAACCAACACCTGTATTATCATTATCATTTGAATTAGATAATAAAGCACCACAACCCACAGCAACATTTCTTGTACCTGTTGTGTTTGAAGTTAAGGCAGATTTACCTATTGCAGTATTATTATCTGCTGTTGTGTTAGCAAATAGAGCCTGTAAACCTACTGCAACATTATTATCACCTGTTGTATTTTTACATAATGCTGATTTACCTACTGATGTATTTGAAGAACCTCCAGCATTTGCCGCTCCAGCTTCATAACCTAGTCCTGTATTATTATTTCCTGTAGTAAGTTCTAATGATCTGTAACCTAAACCTGTATTACCAGCACCCGTTATGTTAGTTTTTAAACTATTAAAACCTACTGCTGTGTTATACGAAGCTGTTGTGTTAGCTACCAAAGCACTATGTCCAACAGCAGTATTACAACCACCTGTTGTGTTAGCTATTAAAGTATCTTTTCCTACTGCTGTATTGTTAGCACCTGTCGTGTTAGCTTTCATGGCATCTCTACCAACTGCTGTATTGTTAGCACCTGTTGTAGTACCTCTTAAACTTTGAGAACCAAAAGCTGTGTTATTAGATACTGTACTTGTTTTTAGAGAATTAAAACCTACTGCTGTATTTTCTTCACCAGTTATATTTGTAAGCATAGAACAAGTACCTATAGCAGTATTAAAATCTGCTGTTGTATTGGCCAATAAAGCATCTTTACCGACTGCTGTATTACTTGTGCCTGTTGTGTTAGCACCTAAAGAATTTAAACCAACAGCTGTGTTGTTACTAGCTGTTGTGTTGGCATCTAATGATTGAAGACCTACTGCTGTATTTCCAATTCCTGTTGTGTTAGCATTTAAGGCACTTAAACCTAAACCTGTATTACAAGCACCTTCTGTATTATTAAAAAGTGATAGACGACCTACTGCTGTGTTGTTTGCTCCTGTCGTATTAGTACCAAGCGATAGATAGCCTACTGCTGTATTGTTTGATGCTGTGCTAGCTTTTAATGCACAATCACCTACTGCTGTATTTTGGTCACCAGTAGTTAAAGCTGTTAAAGCATCATTACCTATGGCTGTATTATTATTACCGCCAGATTGAACACTATCTAAAGCTGCATTTCCTAAAGCTACGTTATCTGTTCCTGTTGGATAGTTACCATCTAATTTTATTGTGCCACCGTCAACTGATAAATTTCCATTGACTGTTAAAGCTGTTAGAGTTCCAAGTGAAGTTACTCCTGATTGTGCTGCTTCTACATTTAAAGTAACGTCTCCTGATGTACCACCACCAGATAAACCTGTTCCTGCAACAACTGATGAAATATCACCTGGTATAGCTGATCCATTATTTTGTAATGTTCCTACAATATTAATTGTGTCATTTGTTTTACCAATAGTAATAGTATTAGAATTTTCATTAATAATATTATTACCTGCTTGGTCCTGGATCGTATCTACTTTTATAATACTACTCATTTTCTAATTCCTTTACTCTAGCTGTTAATTCTTTGATTGCATTAACTAATACAGGAACTAAATGTTCGCCTTTGTATTTTAATTTTTCAGGTTGTTCATTATCAATAATAACTGGGTTATCTCCTTCAAGTGCCATAATATCTTGAGCTTTAAATCCATATCTTACATCTCCATGTGGAGTATCATCTTCTCTTGATGTTTTAAATTGAAATGAAACAGGATCTAACTTATTTACAAAATCTAAACCATGAGGAACAGTTCCAAAATTAGTTTTATCTCTTAAATCTGAAGTTACTGTAAAAGCTACTTTTACATAAGAATTAGTTGTAGCATTATTTCCAATAATTACTCTATGATCTTCTGAAGTAATATTAAATATTTTGCCATGGTCTGCATTATCTCCTAGAGTGTGATTGTTACATCCTGTTGTTAAACCATTACTACCTTGTACTCCTAAAATTGTATTTCTTCTCCCTGTTGTCATTGATGGAGCACCTGTATATCCAACAACAACATTTTCATTTCCTGTTGTAAGTGCTGTTGCTGAAATTTTACCAATTATCACACTTCTACAAGCTGTTGTACTAGTTTCTGATGCACTTTGACCAACAACTGTATTATCATTACCTGTTGTGTTAGCTAATAAAGCTAATGAACCAACTGCTGTATTGTTTGAAGCTGTTGTGTTAGCTGTTAATGCTTGCCAACCTAATCCTGTATTTTGTGCTCCTGTTGTATTTACTAATAAAGTAAATGCTCCTACTGCTACATTTCCTGTAGATGTCGTGTTTGCACCTAAAGAATTTCTACCAATTGCTACATTAGAACTTCCTGTTGTATTAGCATCTAAAGCAGTTTCTCCAAATGCAACATTACTTGAACCCTCTGTGTTAACTTTTAAAGAATCTTTACCAACTGCTGTGTTACATGCACCTGTTGTGTTAGAAAATAAAGAGTTATAACCAACTCCTGTATTACTTGAAGCTGTTGTGTTTGCTAGTAAAGAATTTTTACCAACTGCTACGTTAGATGCACCTGTCGTGTTGGTTCTTAAAGCATATGCACCAAAAGCTGTATTATCAGAAGCTGTTGTATTTGCTTGTAAGGCACAATCTCCTACAGCCGTATTTAAATTAGCTGTTGTGTTAGATAATAAAGCATTTCTACCCATAGCAACATTTGAAGCACCTGTTGTGTTTGCTGATAAAGCACCACAACCTACTGCTGCACTGTTATCACCTGTTGTGTTTAAATATAATGCTCTTTTACCTACTGCTGTATTATTACCAGCTGTTGTGTTAGTAAGTAAAGCCTCTCTACCTAAAGCAGTGTTTCCACCACCTGTTGTAGTATTTTGAAGTGCAGAATGTCCTACTGCTACGTTTGCACCAGCTGTTGTTATTGACTTACCAGTATTAAAACCAACAACAACATTTTCTTCTCCTGTTGTAACAGCAAAACCAGCACAAGCACCTATTGATGTGTTGTTTGCACCTGTTGTGTTAGCACTTAAAGCACAATAACCTAATGCTGTGTTATACGAAGCTGTTGTGTTAACTTTTAAAGATGCAAATCCAATACCTGTATTAAAATCTCCTGTAGTATTAGCTCCAAGAGTATTTAAACCAATTGCTACATTATCACAACCTTCAGTATTTAATTTAAGCGCTCTTTTTCCAACTGCTACGTTTCTACAACCTGTTGTATTAGTAAGCATAGCTTCAAAACCAACTGCTACATTGTCTGGAGCTGTTGTGTTAGCATTTAAAGAACAAAATCCAACTGCTGTATTATTACTGGCTGTTGTGTTACCTTGTAAGGCAGTATTACCTACTGCTACATTCTTTTCTCCTGTTGTATTATCTCTTAAAGCAATTACTCCAACTCCAACATTGTTATCTGCTGTTGTATTTTTATATAATGTTAAATAACCAACTCCAACATTGTTATCTCCTGAAGTGTTACAACATAATGCTCTTGCACCTAGACCTGTATTACATTGACCACCTACATTTTTACATAAAGCATTTTCTCCAACAGCTGTGTTTTCTGAACCTGTGTTTGCAGCTAAAGCTGCTTCTCCTACTGCTGTATTTCTTGCACCTGTTACGTTAGATAATAATGAATTAGAGCCTAAACCAACATTATCTGTACCTGATGTGTTAGCTTTTAAAGCACTATGTCCAACACCAGTATTATTATCTGCATTGTTAGCTCCTAAAGCATCTCTACCAACTGCTACGTTGTTATCTCCTGTAATATTTGAATCTAATGATAATGAACCTATAGCTGTATTTTGACAACCTGTTGTATTACTTTGAAGTGAATTATTACCAACTGCTACATTATTTGCAGCTGTGGTATTAGCAGAAAGTGAATTAATACCTATTGATGTATTACTATTACCTGTTGTGTTAGCATCTAATGCGCTTCCTCCAACTGCTATGTTTTGTGTACCTGTTGTGTTAGATAATAAAGAATCAGCACCAACTGCTGTATTGTTATCTGCTGTAGTATTAGCATCTAATGCTCTATAACCTATTGCAACATTAAGATCACCAGTTGTGTTCTGTCGCATAACGTTAGTACCAACTGCTGCATTTTGACAACCAGTTGTAGTTTTACACATTGCTCTAAAACCTAATGCAGTATTATCACCAGCTGTTGTGTTAGCTACTAAAGAATTTGATCCTAATGCTGTATTAGAAGCACCTGTGGTGTTTACTGCTAAAGAACTTTTACCTATTGCTGTATTACCACCTGCTGTTGTGTTTGCTTGTAAAGCATTCATTCCCAATGCAACATTTGCTGTTCCTGTTGTATTTACTTCCAAAGAATTAGCACCAATTCCAACATTATTATCTGCTGTAGTGTTATTTGCTAAAGCACCATAACCCATACCAACATTACATTTTCCTGTTGTATTGTCTAAAAGAGCATTTCTTCCTACAGCAATATTATAACAAGCTGTAGTGTTAGCTTTTAAAGCACCACAACCCATTGCAACATTAAAAGCTCCTGTTGTGTTAGCACATAAAGATGCAAAACCTACTGCTGTATTATGAGAACCTGTAGAGTTACAAGCTAATGAAAGATAACCAACTGCAACATGATTTTCTCCACCTATATTTTTTATTAATGAAGCACTTCCTATAGCAGTATTTTGAATACCTGTGTTAACTTTTAATGAATTTGCTCCTAATGCTGTATTATGATTTGATGATACGTTTGTGCTTAAAGCACATAAACCTAATGCTGTGTTTAAAGTTCCTGATGTGTTGCATATTAATGCACCACAGCCAACTGCTGTATTGTCTGATGCTGTATTTTTTAATAATGCTGTGTAACCAACAGCTGTGTTGCTACACCCAGTAAGATTGCAACGTAATGTTGACATTCCTATTGCAGTGTTTTTATCTCCTTCAGTATTACTGAATAATGCACATCTACCAAGAGCAGAATTATTAAATCCTGTTGTGTTAGATGTTAAAGCTAACGAACCTACTGCTGTATTTTCAGCACCTGTTGTGCTAGATGTTAAAGCTAACGAACCTACTGCAGTGCTGTCATCAGCTGTAGTATTAGCTGTCATTGCCTGTCTACCAACAGCAGTATTGTTATCACCTGAAACATTATTGCTCATGGCTTTTCTACCCATAGCAGTATTTTGACCACCTGTAGTATTTAATCTTAAAGAACATAAACCCATTGCTGTATTATCTGCACCTGATGTATTTGAAAGCAAAGATAGAGAACCTACTGCTGTATTGCTAGCACCAGATAAACTTCCACTTGATAATGCTTGGTCACCTAATGCTACGTTATTAGTTCCTGTAGGATAATTACCATCTAATTTTATTGTGCCACCGTCAACTACAAAGTTTCCTGTAAGAGTTAATCCTCCACCTGGTGCAAGTGATACACCTGAAGGAATAGTAACCGTATCACCAGAAGAACCTAGCGTTAAGCTTGTACCCGATTGAGGTAATATAGTATCTACTTCTATTCTACTCATTATATAACTACCAATGTTCCTGTTATAGTTTGTGTTGCTGTTATAGTAACAGGTCCTGCTAATACTCCAGAATCAATTGTTTGATCTTCTGAAATTGTAGAGTTATGTGTTACTACATAATCTGTTGCTGTCATAGATGGAGATATAGCTCTAGCTGCAGGTAAAGTACAAAAAACTGTTTTTGTTCCCGCTGAAAGATCTACTGCATTGTCAGAATTAGAAGAAGAAATAATTGTATCTCTAGATAAAGTATCAGGACTTGCATCTGTTACAGTTCCAATACCAACTTCAAATTCAGTGGTTCCGTCATTAGAAATAGCATAGTAAGTTCGTTTACCAGTACCAATTCCTGATACAAAAGTTTCAAAACCAGTTTCTGCGCCAGCTAGTGAAATTGTTCCAGTTCCAGTAGTAGTAGATGTTTCTTTAACTCTATCATTTACTATCAACGCTGCCATTAATTTAACCTCTATTTATTACGCATCACCTAATCTAATTATCGCAGCAGAGTTCGATGCAGCAGGAAAGACAACTTCAAAGTCGCCGTTAGTAGAAGTTTTATTACCACCAAAGTCTAAAACTAAAACTGCTTCGTTAGAACTATTTTTATATATCAAACCGTATCTTGCGGTAATTGTAGCTGACGTCCATTTTTCATTGTCAAAATCTACAAACGCAATATTACTTGATATAGCTACGCCTAAATTAGTTAATGCCTGACCTCCAGCTGAATAGCCTGTTCCAGATACTTCATTGGTATTACTATACGCAGAAGTACTTGTACTAAAACTAGCTGAAGATGTATACAATGCCAAATAAAAGGTACTACCACTGTTTCCAGAAGTATCAAAACTGAATTTGCCTTTTAAAAGATCTGTTTTAAATGAGTCAGGTACTACATTAGCCATATTTTATCTCCTTAGTATTTTGATGGTGATTCAGATTGCATCCCAGTTCTAATGACCCCATCTTGCCATTCGTCCCGACGTCTTCTACCTTGTTGTTCAATAGAGTACGATTGTAAAGCTCTTTGATAAGCCTGTTCATAGTATTGTAGCATATCTCCAGGGCCTTTCAAGTATCCATATGCTTCTACCAGACAACAGAATAAAAGTAAATCTTGATATTTATTACTTGTATAAGTTCCATTTGTACTTGGAGGAGTAGTACCTGTTGAAGTAGTAATACTCTCTGGTTGTTTGATATAAGCCATAGTTATTTCATAAGTACTATCTGGTGTAGGTGATACCACCCAATTACTAGCATCCCAGTTAGCATAATATTTTGGAATTCCAGATTGAGTTGCTGGTGCATCATAAAATTCAGACATAAAACTAGTATCTCTTTTTTCTAAAAATACTTGTTTATTATTTGAATCTTTTAATTGAATATATCTAATAATTCTTAAATCATTTGGAATTGTTACATATCTACTACCTGTAACTAAATTAGATATAGCATAAAATCTATTATCATCAGAATCAGAATCTCTATAAATTCTATTTTCTGCATTTTTAATAATAGTATTTAATACGCCAGTAGAAAAAACTGTACTATCAACTTCAGTATAGTTTCTAATATCGTCTTGTAAGTTTGTTAAAATATAAGCCATTATGGTGTTAGAGTAACTGGTCCTGCAGTTACAAACATTCCTCCTGATTTTTCTGTTACAGTTGCATTACTTCCGCAATTGAAACTATAACTGTTTGTATCTACTACTGTTATACTAAATCCTGATGTATTTTCAAATAAAGAAAAAACCAAGCCTCCGGGGCTTCCATTTACATTTCTAAATACAACAGTATCATTTGTTGATCTTCCATGTGCTGGTTCAGTAACAGTTACTGTAGAAGAACCAGATGTTAAACTTAATGGATCTCCTGGTAATAAATTTTCTGTTGCAGGTTCGGTTCTATCTGGTCTTGCATTAGATAATCCTTGTGGATCACCTGTAAATCTTGTTGGTTGAATTTGTGGTTGTTTAGCTTCAAATTCTGATGTGTGTACAAAACTACCATCCCATTCAGTTAGCATTTCTTGATAAGGAAATGCCATACCTGATCTATCTGATATTGCTTGTGCATATTTTCCTCTAGATAATTTTGCCATTAGATACCTGGATAATAAGTTTTAGGTGTTATAAAAGAACTAGAAGAAGATCCATCTTCTGCTAATGCTCTTTGTAATTCATCTTCATATAACATTTTTAATGCTTCAATTCTTTCAGGAGAGAATTTTACAGCTAAATAATAAGCAAGTCCTGCTACCATACAAGGTACAAATCTGTAAGGTACATCTGCATCATTACTATAGCTTCCGGCATCTTGAATTCTTTTTACATAATAATAATTAAAAAAATCTCCAGCTTCAAAAGTACCTGGAGTTAAATATAAAGTAATAGTTACTCTATCTATAAATCTTTGAACATAATATTGTGTAGGTTGTCCATTAGAAGTTTTATTTGATAAAGCTTGATAAGTTGATCTACTTATTTTTGTAAGAGGTGTGTCTATGATACTAGAATTTCTATAACTAGCTTCTAAAATATCATCAACACCATTAATAATAGAACTATTATTAAAACAATTGTCATCTGTTAGATGAGTTGCTGCTGCTGTATTGTTTGCTCCTCTAGTACATCCTGTAAACGTATTTGTGTCATTTGTTATACCTGTATAAGTAATTTGTTCTGTACCTATTAGTAAAGTACCTGTAACTGGAAAATTTGAAACAGAATCTACAACAACTGTTGTTTGACTATTGGTCATATTAGCAGATAATGGGCTAAACATAGCATCTGAAGTTCCATCAGATGTTGATCTAAACATTTTATAAACTGCTTGATTATTAACTAATGTAATTGAGTTATTAGCTATTTCCCAATAATGCAAGCCTCTGTTTGACCATTCTTGAAACATTATATTTAAAGAACGTCTAGCAGTTTTTAATTGATATCCAGAAACACCTTGTATTCCAATTCTTTCAAAAGATTCTTCTACAATATCTGCAATAGAAAAACCTTTTTCAAAAATTGTAGTTCCAGAGGTAGTGTTAGCCATGAGCTTACGCTCCTGTAATAGTTAACGTAACGCTTCCGTCTGTACCAGCTGATTGAGTTAGTGTAGCACAAACTCCATTTTCAAATAAGATACCTGAACCTGGAATATAAACTTCTAGTCCTTCAGTATCATATCTGTAAGTAGCTTTTAAATTACTTCCTGCTGCTGCACCTGTAGTCGCTGCATCATGTAAAAGTAAAACAGAACCCGCTTCACCTCTACCTTGAATAGAAGTAACTCTAGATCTTGCTCCTCTTAAAACAGAAATTGTACCTGTAGTTTTATTTAATGTTGTTTGATCTGAATCCATATTTTCTCCTTAAATTAATTTTAAGTGGGCCCGGAGGCCCACTTTAATTATTTATTACGCTGCCCAAGCAAATGCGCCTTTAACTGCTAAAGGATCTTTAGATGAGTCCATACCTACATGCCAAAAACCATTTTCTGTACAAGAAAAATATAAAATACATCCGATTGTAAAAAAGTTTGTAGTTGCATTAGCTGCAGTGAAAACTAATGAACCTTCATTAGCTACTGAAGTATCATAAGAAACATTGTCTGCTGCTCTGGTTTCAATTAAAGAACCTGTGTACCAAGCATCAGTTCCTAAAGCATCAAAAGTTAAAGTGCTTGTTCCACCAGTAGTGTCTACTCTTTGAACGTAAGCACATTTAGTTCCTGCGATAGCTGATGGTAAAGTCATTGAACAAGCTGCTGCGCCTGTAAAATTTACCGTACTAACTTGATTACCAGGTAAAGCAACTCCAGCTCCTGCAGTAACTGCAGCATGAATCATACTAGTAAAATCAAATTTTACGTTTAGGTATTCAGGTGTATAAACACCTGTTGATAGGTTTTTTACTACAGACTGGAATCCGTTTTCGGATCTTACCGGTCCTGTAAATGTTGTATTAGCCATATTAATATCCTCCTAGATATTTGAATACTGTCCCTAGGGTTGTCGACTATATGCGTCAGCATTCATTATTTATTAAATATATAGTGTAAATATTATATGTTATTTTTCAGAAGAGTGCAAGAGATCCTACAGTGTGGAGTGGAATTTTTCCAACGATGTAGCTTTTGATTAAGTAGCTACTGAAACTTCAGGAGCAGAACCTTCAACACTGTTCTTTAAATGAGCAATTCTAGCTTCT
>Ga0207890_1000267_pt1 | contig 16393 bp, 34 predicted proteins | sample LinPmetageLP48_FD_184059 | JGI IMG/M metagenome (GOLD analysis project Ga0207890, IMG submission 184059) | Marine viral communities from the Pacific Ocean - LP-48 (SPAdes) | ecosystem: Environmental > Aquatic > Marine > Oceanic | place: Pacific Ocean | collected 2011-06-13 | reverse complement strand
GCTTGGGATAATTAATAACAAAAAACAACAACTCCTAATGGAGTTAGAGGTATTAAAAAATGGCTGAAATAAAAAGAAAACGTACAATAAAAAGAAAAAAAGGCAAAGGAAGTGATCCTATAAAAGATAAAATTATTAGAGAAAAACTTAAAGAAAAACCTAAATCTACTAGAATAGGAAATGCATTAATTTCAGAAAGTGGAAAAAGAAAAAGTTTTAAAAAAATACCTATAGGTAAAAAACCTGTATTAGGTGATGTAACACAAGATTTTAAAAATACTATACAATCTGTTATAGACGAGGGTGGTTCTCCAAAATTAACTACAACTGAAGCTATTGTAGATAGAAGTGTAGATAAATTAAGTAAACCTAAACTAGCACTAAAAGGCGGTGGTAGAGCATATGGGAGAAATTCATAATGGATAAAAATAATAAAACAAAAGTAAAAAAAGTAATTAAAGGTTTGAAGAAAGCATCTAAGTTACATGCAGGTCAAGCCAAAGTATTAAGAAAAATAGTAAAGAAAAAATAATGACATTAAAAACTTTAGGAATGGGCATTGCAAAAGTAATAACTGGTGGTGTAAAAAAAGTTGCTAAAACTAAATCAGATTTTAGATTAAAAAATCAATTAAAAAAAATTCAAAAAACACCTGATAAAAAATTTACAAAAGTAAATTTAAAAATGCCAGAAGATGGTTCTACAGTAAAAGGTAAAGTAGGTAAAAAAAATTATTCACAAGAAACAAGACGTTACCATCAAGCACATAAAAGAATGGGATTAATTAACGATTAATGAAAAATCTTAAGGATCAACTAGCTGGAATAGCCGCATTAATTGCAGCAATTATTGCAATAGGTGGTGGATTTGTTAAGTATGGTGAGGTTATGACTAAGATAGATGTACTAGAAGGAGCATCTAAAGGTATAGACATGAGTTTCTTAGCAGAGATAAAAGTATTAGAAGAAAAAGTATCTAAGTTAGAAAACGCAGACACTACACACTCTCACGATACGTCACATACACACAATAACACTGCAATTAAAATTGTAGAAAAAGAAATAGATTTATTAAAAGTACAAATAGAAGAAATAAAAGTGAGCACGAGTAACCCACTTGCAAACTAATGGCTATAAAACACAGGATAAAGTTTAATACAGAAGTTGTTGATGGTTTATGTCCAGAATGTAATCAAGACACAGTTATGGTATCAATTGTGCCAGAATTTTATAGATGTTCTATGTGTGGTAATGATCTTAAACAATATGTTAATGGTAAGATTAGTTACATACCTGTTATATCTTTAAGTGATAAAGAAAAACACGAACTAACATTAAAAGATGGATAATAAAAAAAAATTACAAAAACATAGTAAAAGTCATAGCTCAAAGCATATGAAAAAAATGAAAACTGATATGAAAAAAGGTGATTCATTTACAAAAGCACACAAGAAAGCAATTAAAAAAGTCGGCAGGTAATGGCTAAACAAAGTTTTAAATATTATACACCTCGTGAAAAACCCAAAAAAAGAGGGCCTAGACAACATAAAAAATCGTTAAATAAGTCAGAGAAACGTCAAAAACGTACAAAAAGATACAAAGGCGGGGGTTGACAAACATCATCTAATATCCTATATAGAAAGAATGAAAGGAAATAATATGAAAACAATAACATTAAACGTAAAAGGTACATCACAAAGTCAATGGTCTACATTTATATTAGAGTTAAATTTAATGAAGAAAGCATGGAAGAGATACGGGGTAGGTGTAGAATTAAAAACACCAAGTGTTAATAAAATAATATCACAAGGTACAAACATCGGATACAAGCAAGCTAAACCTAAAAAAACAAAACCACATCATATGTTAAGTATTTTTGGTAAATAATGGATTTAATAATACAAAACGACGGGTTATATCAATTAGTTCCTGTCACAAAACAGATGATGGAACATATATCTTTGTTGGTAAAAGTAAATTGCATGGATTTATGTGAAATACTAAGAATAAAACTAACAACATACGTTGATAGTTTAAACATGCATATGATGAATGATGGCAGTGGTGATTTTTATGGGTGTATCTGTAAATAAACCTATCCAAAGAGAGAGTTATGGATAGGTTATTGTGGTGAGAACCTTAGCCCTAACACAATTTAAACACAATGTCAAATTGTAGGTTGTTTTTGACATAAAAACTTAGTGTGAGCACCGTGTTTGTTTACAAACTCTCTACTTAATTCTAATATTATATCTTCTGATTGTTGGTAACCGGATATGGTACATTCATAAATATCATTAAATTGATTTTTTTTTGTTTCTATAAGTTTACACTCATTACCTGGAATAGTGCTGCAAATATACATAAATAAAAATACTTTAATCATTGACAAATCCTTATTAACATCCTATATAGTCATTATAACTAAATGAAAGGAAGTCACAATGACTGATATAACTAAATACAGAAATGTTTCCCTAACACATGAAACATACAAGGAAGGACATTTTTTATCAACAGTATTATTTGATGGTTTACAAGTGTCTATGTCACAATTAATTGAATCTTTAATTACTAAAAAAATTGAAGAATTAAATTTAAAAGATAAAGTAGCACAATACGATGATCCAAAAAAAATAATACATAAAAAAAAGAAAAAGAAAGCAAAGAAGAAAGCGAAAAAATTAAATGGCAAACTTAAAGAAGCGTAAACATTCTGGTATATGTCCAAACTGTAATGGTAATGGTTACGTTCAATTCAATATAGAAGAAAGTAGAGAACACGTAATCTTGCAGTGTGAAACATGTGAGTCGGAAGGGGAAATCTATGTGGATGAGTCCGAAATTGTGGAGTCTTATATCGATGCTAATAATTCTTCAACTTATGATAAGTCTAAATTAAACTAATGAACAATAATTACTATTTAGATATAGCATACATTGCAGGTTTATTTGATGGCGAGGGTTGTGTTACTTACAAAAAATACAAAGAAAAAAAGAGAAATGGTACTTACGATTGTTGGCGTATTAATATGGAGATTGCTATGACGGATCAAAACGTTATAGAACTTGTACATGAAACGTTGATGGTAGGTACTGTTAGACCTAAAAAAGTACCTGTGGGTATGAAAAAACAATGGCGTTGGCGTTGTACGTTTAGAGAATGTTTACAAGTTTGTAAGAAGTTATGGCCGCACACTGTTGTAAAGTTACATGATATTGAAAAAGTAATAAATCACTACGAACCTGCTTTGCAGGACCTAGACGATAACGTGGTTGATTTAGCATTAGAAAGGGAGTTAAGAGAATGAGTTGTTTGTCTTTAATGTTAGCAATATCTATGCACGTAGGTTTGGAGGGTGACTATAATAACATACATCCACACGCACGTTGTCAACAAGATGCTTTAATATCTGGTATTTATTATAATAGTGAAAGTAATGTATCTGCTTATCTTGGATTAGAACATGAAGGGTGGGAGTTAGGTTTAGTTACTGGTTATACTTACTCTGATGTTGTGCCTATGATAAGATATAAAAAAAATAATTGGTTTATAACACCGGCTATTGAGAAAAACGGTAGCAAAGGTATAGTTATAGGATTGGAATTTTAATGTTTGATAAAATAATATACGAATTTTTATATTGGATTAATGGTGTAGCAACTCGAATTACATCATGGTCGTGGTGTAAATTATATAGGGATAGGAAAAAAGGATATGGTTACAAAAAAAGAAAAATGGGACGGTAAGTCTAGACCAAACACTAAAGAATACGATAAAAACTATCGTGATATCTTTAATAAATTACAACAAGAACAAAGGGATCTTGATGAAAGTTACCAACAATCTAAACGTAATAAAAAAGAACACACAAATGATGAATGATAAAGATGCCAAGGACTTTCATAAGTTAATCAAGAAGCTTGAAAAAAATAGCAAGCCTAAGGGTCTTAAAAAAAGTAATAAATACAACTACATCAAAGGAAAACAGATCACGGACCAAGAAACTGGAAAACGTGTTTACGAAATAAATAATTATAGACTTCCGTCTGTTACTACGATATTAGGAGCCACCAAAAATCAAGATTTTATAAAAAAATGGAAGGCTAAAGTAGGTGAACAAGAAGCAGACAGAATTAAAAATCATTCAAGTTCCAGGGGGACCTGTATGCATAAATTCCTGGAGCATTATGTACTCGGAACTGGCTGTGTTGATCTTACAAGCATCGGACAAGAGGCGCGTCCCATGGCCGACAAAATTATTGAGATGGGTCTTGCACCGGTTGAAGAGTATTATGCGTCTGAAGTTACATTACACTACCCAGGCCTATACGCAGGTCAAACGGATCTTATATGTAGCCACAATGGTATGGAAACTGTTGTCGACTTCAAACAGTCCAACCGTCCGAAGAGGGAAGAATGGATTGAAGATTATTACATGCAGATTGCAGCATACGCCATGGCCCACGACTACGTGTACGGGAGTAGGATACGACAAGGAATTATCATGGTATGCACGCCTGACTTATATTATCAAGAGTTCAAAACAGAAGGGGCGAATCTACGTTCTTGGAAACATAGGTTCTTAAAAAGATTAGACATGTACCATGAGTTACAGTTTGATGAGAAAGAAAAAACTAAACCAATGAAAGCGGAGGACTTTACAAAATGAATAACATGTTGTTTAGAACGCTTCTAAAAAGATACGAAGCAAATATAGAGGACGCATTGTATAAGATACAATCGTTTAATGAAAATAATATAATAATACCCGAGCACATAGATATAACAGGTGAAGTTGACAAACTGTTACTAATTATTGCTGAAGCTGAGGATAAAGTGGCAGTAATGAGGAAATATTATGTCAAAAATAAGGCAGAAACTACTGTATTGTGATAAAATTGCCACAATGTGTTGCACAAAAACCACACCATAGTGACAGTGTATATGTATGGTAAAAAAAATAAAAATAAAAAAAAAAACTACTCTAGAAAAAGTGTCTAATCTGTCACTTCGACTAAAAGTGTTGGTATATATAACTAATGTCTGCCAAATTGTGGTTTTAAAAAGTGTCATGTGACAGATTATAATGTCACTTTACAGAATATTACGTGATATTACAGATTGCCTATGCGCGCGCGATACTAAATTCTGGTAAAACTGATTTTTTTTAGATACATATACAAATATGAAATCCAGAAAAAAATCTAGAATAATTGACAGTTACATAAAACCTAAAACTATTAAAAAGTTTGTTAAGTTTCCATATAAACGTGTACGTATAGATTGGATTGATATTATCACAGAAGGTGGTTGGGGTTCTGAACGTGAGTTTACTAATATGAAGTTAGCTACACCCGTAAGTGAGGGTTGGTTGTTTAGTAAAGATAATGATACTGTAAGAATATTTGCAGGCTATGATGTAGATGATGATGGGTCTATTACTTTTTCTGAGAGGTCTGTTTTTCCGACTTCTTGTGTGAAGAAGATAACGAGGATTCACTAATTTCTTCTGGTAATGCGTCAACAACCTTTGCATTTAAAATCGGAGCGTAGTCTTCTAGTATTTTTTTCATTTTTAATTCTAACTCTTCCTCTGACATTTCCTCTAATTTACCTGTTTTTATTATCTTACGGTCTATATATAATCCTGCGGCCATCCCTCTGTTTTTCTCCGCGTTTGTTGCAGCAGAAAAAGCATTTTTCTTCAAAGCGGCCTCTCTAATTTTACCTAGTTCAGCTACATGTTTATCATAAGTAACTTCATACTTTCTAAGTTTTTCTTCTCGTAATGATCCTATGTATTGTACAACAAGTGGTGACAGTCTAGGATTTTGTAGTTCAGATGCTTCAACTCTGGAACGATCCTTACTATACCCTGCAGCTATGGCTGCATCTGACCCTGTAGTTCTACCTTCATTAAATACTAAATATTCAGCAAATCTTTTTTGCATTTCTGTTAATCTTTTTGGAACACCCATCTTGACATTTTAAGGTAACATGTCTATATTGTCAACATATGAAAGATGACAGAGGACCTAATGATTTAGAAAAACAAATATCAAATAAAGATATATTAATTAGTAAATTACACCAAAGAATTACAGATGTTATGTCAATTAACGATAGTCACAAGTTAATTCTAACTCATCAAATAGAAACAAACAAAAATTTAGAAAAAGAAATATTAAAATTAAAACAAGAAATAAAAGATTTTTATCATGTACGTTAAAGAATTACAGACTTTTATGGAAAACTTTACTAGCAAAAAAGGTAATGCCATTAGTAATGCTAGAATTTATATAGAAAAGAATGGTTATCTTGAAGAGATAAAAAGAATGGAAGTGCAGGAAAGCACAATTATTGGAGAACCTAGTATAAGATTGGTTATTAAAACACAAAATGAACAAAGAGATGTTTTGCCAGATAAATTAATATTAGATTATTAGTAGAAAGGAGTAGTATGTTTGAACTGACAGAAGAACAAAGAAAACAATTGTTGCAATATTTATGGTCAAGACCATATGGAGAAGTTGCAAGTATTATTGGAATGTTAGCGTCGTTGAAGGATAAAAAGAACGACAGTGTTACCTCTAAAAAGTAAGTGGGTCCAGAAGCTAAATTATACCAAAAAATACGTAAATCTTGGAGTGAATTTTCTCTTACAAGGTTGGAAAACCTTAGCTCTCTTGGTACTCCTGATGTATTGGTTAGTAATAGCCATGGCCACTTTTTCACTATTGAATTAAAGGTGACCAAGGGTAATTTTATATCTTTTAGTAGTCACCAATTAGCGTTCCACGTGAAACATCCTAAGAATACTTTTATCTTAGCAGAGGCCCTTGGTCCAAGAGCCGCTAATCGTTTTCATATGTACCGTGGTTCAAGAATCTTGGAGCTTGATGCTTGTGGCTTGAAGCTTGACGCTTGCTGCTTGGGGCTTGAAGCTTGTGGCTTGATGCTTAACGAGCTTGGCGCTTCCTAAATATTGGTGCTTGTGACTTGCGGCTTGGAGCTTGCTGCTTGGCACTTGGATCATACCGTTGCTTCCATTTGTGGTCGTGAAAAAACCAAACATAACCTGGCGCACGCCCGCCGCTGTCCGTCGACTGCTTTGGGCTAATGGCCGTCTTCACGTGTGAAGTTTTTTTAGTGTTTACCATAACTAATATTTTTAATTTCCTTGTTCCAACATGCTCTACAGTCAAGACACTTGTTGCCTTGCTTACCTGATGGGCAGCTGGGGTTTCCATCTGTAACTACCGTTGAGGTATGAGTCCAGGCGCTGGGCGCTGGTCCGTCAACCTTAGATCCTGATAACCTGATGATCATGTTGCCCGGGACCACTGCAGGGTCTGGAAGATATGGCCGTTCTTGTGTTGGCATCCAGTGTTTAGTGTCAGGTGTTTGTCTTGCAACCTCCAGGATTTTTTCCATATGCTCATGAGATTGTACGTCTCCTGCATCGTGCCAGCGGAACCACTTCATCCGCTTAATTTGTGCAACCATCGCGTCAACCCACAACGGGTTGGTGATAGCGTCCAGCCTTCTATACTGGGCCGCCTTGATTGCTGGGTACCTGATATAATTGTTTTTCATTGCATAACATCCGAAGCACGGCGTGCCAGGAATCTTAGCAAGTTTTGCCCCTGTTTGGCAGGCCCACGCTGGAAGGCTATAGCTCTTCCCTGGCATTTTACTTGTACCAGTTAATGAGTCTGTAATTTTTACTGCGTCTTTTACTAACATAATTCTTTCTCCTTTAGTTTATAGGATACTATAACCCTATAGGTTTGTCTTGTCAAGCTTGCTGCTTGACGCTTGCAGCTTGAGGCTTGTTGCTTGTAGCTCGGTCCTTGATCCATGAGCCAGCGCGCATGGCCCAGGTAAACCCGGGCCATTGGTAGACCTGGAAGCCTACTCACTTTTATTATCTTCCATGTATTTCTTAGATTTCTCCTGATCTTCCTTCACCATCTTAATGATAGTGTCCAGCGCATCTGCTATTCTCTTCAAGTTATCATTTGCTATATACAAATGACCGTTTGTTTCTTTATCCATAATTATTCCTTTCTATATTTATCCTATACTATCCTTCACCAACTGTCAAGTGCTGCTTGCTGCTTGAAGCTTGAGGCTTTAAACCTCCTTCTTTAGAATGATTTTTAGAATCATTCTAAACTGGCAATTATTAGCAGGACCAACTGACGCCGATGTTCATCACACCGGACCTGCAGTCTACTGGCAATTGGTCCAGCAAATAATGATCAGTCACTATGCTACGAGGGGTAGGTAACGTTGCTTAATACCATACAGGATCCTACGCATGCCCCCTTGTTATAGTGTTATCTCCACAGTCAATAATGACTGATCCCAGGTCCTATTATACCACGTTCTAGAATGTCAGTATTCTATAGGACCAGGGATCAGTAGCAAGGGAGTAAATCTTGCTATTGATCTTACTTGTTTAGAGTAAATCATATATAATGCTTGACTATCCTATTGTCAAGTAGTAAAACAATTTAAATGCAAAATAAAAATAATAACCAAGAAAGAGGAAACATGACACAAAAAATAAGAATGAATACAGAGTTAAGAAACAAACTCTTTAATAAAATAAAAAATGTCTTTGAGAATGAGGACACGCAAGAACGTGAGGCATTTCTTAAAGCAAGAGAAACTGTAAATGATGAGTATGTAATTGCTCAACAGTTTGCAAAAGAAGTTGTTGAGAGATCATATCCTGTTGATGATGTTGCAACTTTAAGAACTTTCAAAAAGAAATATGGAAGTCCTTGTGATGTTGTTGCAAAAGATAAATGCTTTTACTTTGCTCATAGTGAGGACAAAGACGAAGACGGCGATATAAAAGAAACTAAATCACATTTTGATTTTGGTTTGTTTGGCAATCTAAATGGTAGTGAGTATAGTAGTGAAGACGGACAGAAGTTTGCAACTGCATATTTTAGAGAAGATTTAAAAGCTATGGATTGCAACCCAGATATCTTTGCTCAACAAAATGAAAACAAAGATAATCCACACAAAACAAAACATGTTGAGGCTTGTATGAAAGCATTAGGCAATGGTAATGGTTATAGTAATAGTGATGAGATTGGTATGGCAAAAGATTTTAATGCACCATACTATCTTGATGTTATTGGAACTTCTTATTGTAGATCAAGAGCAATAGCTTGTACCAAAGATGAGTACCAAGCATTTGAAACTTGGCGAATTGCAAAAGGCAATTTAGTTTCCAAACATCAAACTTGGATTGATACAATTCAAAAACAATGCGACCAATTAAAAATTGGATTGAAAGCATACAGATACTTGAGTGAGGGAATTGAACTTGCTACTGAACTTGGAATACAAGTTGATGAGGCAGAGTTAATTAGAACTAACTCAACAGGTTTGACTATCTACAATCCGAGTAATCTAGCAAGTATGATTAAAGGAATGAAGAACAAACAATCAGCTAATACAAGAGAGGCAAAACTATTGGCTAGAAAACAATATGAAGAAAGTTTAAACTAACACTTGACATAGGGGAGAATGTAGGATATTCTTCCCTTAACAAACATACAGGAGAAATAACATGGAACTAAACAAACAATTCAGAATAACTTATTATTCTAACAAGGATAAAAAACACATAACAAGAAATGCAAAATGGACAGACCTTTGTAGATATTGGACTAGCAAAGTTGGAGATAGTTTAATCACATACTTTGACATGGACAAACAAGAATACAGAACTGCAAAAACAACGTGGACAATCAGAAACACAGAAACGAGGTATTAATGGAACAGTTAATGTACGAACTATTTTTTATTGGTATGGTAGTTACTTTAATAGGACTAAGATTATGGAGCGATAAAAAATGACACAACTAAATGATGAACACTTTGAGGTAATAGATAAAAACAAAGCTGAACAATACCAAAGACAAAAGATTAAATTCTTAGAAGATAGAATATCGGTACTAGAAAAATCTGTATCAGCTTTAAATAAAGTTGTAGGCGAAATACAATCAATAGAATACGAAAGGGATAACAATGCCTAACAAACATTTTTGTCAAGGACCAGACTGCCATACTAGAACTACACAGGACAGGTTTTTAAAATCTAGAGGTGTGGTTCGTGGACGATATGCAAGTACATCAATGGACCACCAATCAGACTATTACAGACGAGGTAAATATTTTTGTAGTACAGGTTGCGAGTATGCATGGTTAGATTATCATATGGAAAGTATTGAACAAGGTCGACCGATTGAGTTTATCAGACACAGACGAGAGAGCCAAGGATATCACAAGGTAACTAATGATGATAGGTGGGGTGCAAGTACCTGTATTGAAAGGGTTGACAATAGGACCGAACTAGATTAGGATAATCCTATTAACATACAGGAGAAACATGACACAGGAACAAACAAACAATAAGACCGAGGAACGTAAGAATAGATTTAGTGGAGAGTCTTACATGCTAACAAAGGAAGAGGCAGACAAACATGATTGTATCTTCTTAGCTGAGCATATGGCTGAGGTACACAAAGACCCAGACACTAAGGACAAACATTACAAGATAATGTGTAAGCATCTAGACTGGTTCAGACAGCACAATGCTAAGGCTTACATGGTCTTGCTAGACTAATACACAAACATGTGTGTGTCCTGTAGGACACACACTCACCAACCACAGGTTGTATCGCATAGAGGTACCAGACCCAAACCCAACGTAGCACGGAACAGAAAACACAATACCCTTATATATAAAAGGGGTCCCACTACTTTAGTATATATTGCTTGATTTAGACTGTTAATGGGTTAAAATTCATTATGAACACCTATAAAGGTGCAAAAAAAATTATAAAAAATTTTTATGGAAATAAATAACATAGACATTAGTAAGTTACCGGCTGATGTAAGGAAAGAATTTAAAACTCTGCAAGTAATGCATGCGGAAAAAAAAATTAGAAATAAAGCTAGAAGTGATTTTATGTCATTTGTAAAGTGCGTTTGGCCTGAGTTTGTAGAAGGCGCGCACCATAGACATATTGCAAAAAAATTTAATGACTTGGCTGAAGGTAAGATAAACAGACTAATCGTAAACATGCCTCCTAGACACACTAAGTCTGAGTTTGCATCGTTTCTACTTCCTGCCTGGATGGTGGGCCGTAATCCAAAACTCAAGATCATTCAAGCAACTCACACAGGAGAATTAGCCATTAGGTTTGGTCGTAAGGCTAAGACATTGATTGATAGTCCAGATTACCATAAAATATTTGAAACAAGACTGAGAGAAGATTCCCAAGCTGCCGGTAGGTGGGAAACAGCACAAGGCGGCGAGTATTTTGCTGCGGGGGTTGGCGGTGCTATAACCGGACGGGGTGCTGACCTATTAATAATTGATGATCCACACTCGGAACAAGATGCAATGTCCTCGACCGCATTAGAATCTGCTTATGAATGGTACACATCAGGTCCACGTCAACGTTTACAACCCGGTGGAAAAATTGTGGTTGTAATGACAAGATGGTCTACAAAAGATTTAACTGGTAAATTGATTGGTCACCAAAAAGAAGCAAAGTCAGACCAATGGCACGTGGTCGATTTTCCAGCGCTCTTGCATGCTGGTACAAAAAAAGAAAAACCAGTTTGGCCTGAGTATTGGAAACTATCAGAACTAGAATCTGTTAAAGCAACCCTGCCCGTTGGTAAATGGAATGCACAATGGATGCAACAACCAACTTCTGAAGAAGGTGCAATAATTAAACGTGAATGGTGGAACAAATGGAAACATGATTGGATTCCAGACTTACACCATGTGATACAATCTTATGATACCGCATTCCTTAAAAAAGAGACTGCAGATTACTCGGCTATTACTACTTGGGGCGTATTTTATCCAGATGAAGACTCACCTGCTAATTTAATCTTGTTAGACGCTATAAAGGAACGTTTGGAGTTTCCAGAACTAAGAAGACGGGCATTAGAGCAATACAAATATTGGCAACCTGAATCTGTAATCGTGGAACAAAAAGCATCTGGTACTCCTTTAACTCATGAATTAAGACAAATGGATATACCAGTTTCCACCTTTACACCATCAAGAGGAAATGATAAGCATGTAAGAGTAAATACATGTGCACCTCTTTTTGAATCTGGTATGGTATGGGCACCGGAGCAAAGATTTGCTGAAGAGGTTATTGAGGAATGTGCAGCATTCCCGCACGGTGATCATGATGACTTAGTCGATGCTATGACTATGGCTGTTATGCGATTCAGACAGGGAGGTTTTATCTCTCACCCCGAGGATTATGTAGAAGAAAAATCAACGCCTAGAAAAAGAGTTTATTATTAATGCCAACATTTCTTAGAGAACTATTTGAATTATACGCCAAACGATTAATTATGAAAGGCGGACAAGGAATTAAACAGATTCCTAATAAAGACAGAGTCAAGCTAATGGCTGACAATTTGTATAAAGATTTCAAAAAAGCAGGTATTCCTGATGAAATAATTCAAACAGAAAATGACATAAAAGTTTTTCATCATAAAATTGCGGAAGTCCAACAAGAAAATGCGATTAGAGCTATTTCTGCAGATAGTGCAGAAGGTAGAAAAATTACAGAAGGTTTGTTTGGTAAACCAAAAGCTCAAGTTTTCGATTTGAAAGGCAATAAAATTAAAAACCCACAAAACATTATGGGTGGGCAAGAAATTAAAGTTGATATAGTAGCTGATACTATAGCTACTATTAAATCTAAAAAACCAATTGACGCGATGAAAGAAGCAAATTCTGTAATTGGCAGAAAAGGCGTATATAAAAATTTAACACCAGATCAATCTAAAAAAATATTAAAAGATACTGAAGATCATATCTTTGAAAGAGATATACCTATTGATCCAGAAGACATGGCGGATGGCGGTGTTGCAGGATTATTGGGTGAAAGACAAAACTTTGCCATGGGCAAACGTGCATTCTTAAAATTAATGGGTGGTGTCGGTGCAGGAATCGCGGGCCTTAAATCAGGATTACTAGGATTTGGTGGCAAGCAGGCAACTAAAAAAGCTGTAACTGAAACTGTAAAACAAACTGCAGGATCAGGAGCTCCTCCAGCATATTTCTTTAAGCTAGTAAATAAAATTAAAAAACTTGGTGATGATGCAACTCCAAAATATGGATTACAACCTCGAGAAAAAGTTACATCATATAAAGATTATCAATTAACAGAAGAGTTTGACTCAGGTCGAACGACAATTCAAAGATTTAAACAATCGGAGATTGATTATTACGATGAAATGTTAATGGAAGAAACTTACATGTCCCATACTCCTGGAAAAGGTCAAGCTGATGAAACTATGAAAGGTAAAACTCCACCAGATGACTATACAGAAGATACTTCATATATAAGAAGTAGTGGTCCTCAAAAAGGGGATATAGCGGAAACAGTAGACGGTGTACCAGATGATATATTTGAGGAAGTCGGAGAAGCAGTACCAGAAGCTATTAGAAAAGGTAAAGCAGACGGCGGCCGTATTGGTTTTGCAAAAGGTAAAGGTGTAATGACTTTATTAGATTTAGTAAAAAACAAATTTGGTAAGAAATCAATTACAACTGCAGACAAAGCACCTATCCCTCCAAAGACTTTAGAACGTGATATGTTTAAAAAAGCTGATAATAGATTAAATGACAAAAGACAAATGAATGCTGATGAACTTGAAGATTTTGAAATGGAAATAGGAGGTGATAATTTAGAAGCTTATTATTTTGATGGCACAGTAGGTGATGCAAAAAGAATTTTACAGGAAGAAAAACAATACATGGACGATATGTTTATGGAGTATAAAAAAGGAAACCTAGATCCTGTAGCAGGCGACAAATCTCCAGCTAGAAAAAGATTTTTAGAAAAAAAACTTGAAGAGATGGAGATGAGTGGAGATAAAAGATTAATGAGTGTAGATGAAATAGAAGAACTAGCTACATTTGATTTAGGAACTGATATGGATAAAGCAATAAACAAATTTAAACAAAAAGACCTTAAACAAAAAACTGAACTTATGAACTTTGATCCTCCTAAAAATAGAAAATCAAACGCAACAGGCGGACTAGCTGCCATGTTAGGTGAGTAATGGCTGATATATTAGATTACATTGACAAAATGCAAATAATGTACGGGGACAAAGAGCCAAGCTCCATGGACCAAGAACCACGAATCGGGTTAGATGTAGGTGGAGCACTGACCATGGATGTAATTAGAGTTCTTGAAGACAAACAAAATTTCAGAGATGCATGGAAGAATTATAAAAAATCTACTAGAGGAAGTAGACCTTTAAGCCCTGGTCAATTTTTCAAGATCTGGGCAAGAGAGAACATGGCTAAAGGCGGATCAGCTGGTCAGTTAGTACAACCCAATAACGACGGATCACGGCCCGGGTATGCAGGTGATACATTTTTAGTTAAAGTTGGTAGTCCTGTAAAAGAAAATAATGTTATTGAACAAAAATTTATAGAAGTAACCGGAAGTAAAAATAGACCTGAAACTTATAAAAAAACAGGAGTAGAAAAAACTTTATACAAACCACAAATTGTGGTTGGAAATAAAACAGTATTAACTACTGACTTTGGATCTAAAAACTCTGCTACAGCTACTATAAAAAAATATAGAAAAACAACACCAATTAAAAATGCACCACCTAATTTAAACACCTTAGATGAGAAAAAAAAGAAAAAATATTTAGAAAAAAGAGAACGATCAGATAAAATTATTAAACGTGGCGGAGTAGAAAGTTTTGAAACTGGAGACGATGTAATTCACAAAGGACATTCACAAAATATTGATAACCCTAACGTTAAAATTAAACCAAGCAATATTATTTATACGCCAAAAAAAATTAATCAATCTATGGGAGGCCAAGGTTCTAAAATCTCACCCACTGACCTTGATTATAAAATAGATGTAGCAGAAGATAAAATTAGAGACATTAAAAAAAGTAATATGTCAGGAGCAAAGAAAAAAGTTGAGCTAGAAAAACTTGACACCAAATTAATGAAGTATGTAGATGATTCTAATGGTTATAAAACGGTTACTTTAAGTGGAGGTAATACATATGGTGAAATTTTTCAAAAATCTAAATCTATGGATATGTTTGATGAGTTTCCTGATATGACAGAAAAAGAAACAAAAAAATTTGTTAACCAATATTTTAATGATGAAGGAAAATTAAAAGATAAATGGACCAAAGGAAATGTTTCTAGTGTGGATAAAGCAAATATTCAAAAAAGTTATGTTTTTTTAGAAAACATAAAAAATGCAAAATCAAATGCAAAAAAATTAAAAAAAGCATCAAAATTTGAATTAACAAAACTAGCGTTAATAGGTTGTCCTGGTAAAGCAATGGGTGGTCGTATTGGATTTAGTAATGGACAAAATTTAACTTCGTGTGCTACCAAAGGTGTAACAAAACTACAAGGTGATATAAGTAAACTATCTCCAGGTGATCAAGCAAATTTAAAAAAGCTTACAAAATCAGCTAAAGCTGTAAAATTTTTAAGAGGGGTAGTAGGGCCTGGAGCAATATTGACTGAAGTTATACTTGCAGGTGGAATCGCTGCAAATAAATTTTTTGAAGGTATGCCGATTAAACAAGCATTGGCTGAGTCCGATATTAACAAATATTTACTAGGACCTAAATTACAAATAGATCTTGAAGCTGAACGTGCAAAAGAAATGGCTAAAGGTGAAGAATATGCGATGGCAGAACGTGGTAGAAGAAAAGCTCCTTTTATGGCACAGAGTAAAGCAGCTGATAAATTAAGAAGAAAAGAAGCTATGGAAAAAATGGAAGAAAAATTCCCTACTTACACAAATAAAGATATAGATGCTATTTTAAAACAACAGAATCTTTCTAATCCTAATCAAGCAAATAAAGAATTTGGTTATGATTTTGGAATGCAACAGAAACAACCGGGAATTGGAGATATGGAGTACAATGAAGAAGTTGCATACAATGATATTAATAAAATGATGAGACTTGATGACAGAAATAGATATTTTGCAGATAACTTTAGACAAGAAAAAGCAGGAGGCGGAATAGCAGGATTATCTGGTGGTGATAAATCAGGAGCAGCACCAACAGGAGGCCCACAGTCACAAGGGTTGTTTTCTATAAGAAATAATGTTAAGAAACGATAACGGAGAATAAATGGCAGATATAGATAAAGGACTCCCGAACACACGTACTGAATTAGAAGTTCCTGGAGAGGAACAAGAAGTCGATGTTGCGGAACAAACAGAACAACAACCAGTAGAAGTAACACCAGAAGAAGATGGTGGTGCAACTATTAATTTTGATCCGGGAGCCGTGAACCAATTAGGTTCTGAATCAC
>Ga0207890_1000265_pt1 | contig 16460 bp, 29 predicted proteins | sample LinPmetageLP48_FD_184059 | JGI IMG/M metagenome (GOLD analysis project Ga0207890, IMG submission 184059) | Marine viral communities from the Pacific Ocean - LP-48 (SPAdes) | ecosystem: Environmental > Aquatic > Marine > Oceanic | place: Pacific Ocean | collected 2011-06-13 | reverse complement strand
TCCTGATTGTTCTGTTATTGCATCTACTTCTATTTTTGACATTATACTATTACTAAAGTCCCTGTTACTGTTATAGTACCAGGTATAGTAATAGGTCCTGCAAGAACACCATTCTCAACAGTTTGTGTACCATCCATAGTAGCTGCTTGGTTATTTATAAATTCATTTGGAGCCGTTCCGCCTCCGATGTATTGGATTCCATTTACTATTGCCGTCATAATTCCTCCTAAGTACTGATTTCGTCGATAAATGATGTAACAATATCTAAAGATGAAGCGGTATCGCTTTGAGCTTTAAGTACGTCACCATTTGCCAACACAATTTTTGCACCGCCTTGAATTAGTTCGATTGCAGAGTTTGGTGGAACGCTTACGGTCTTTGCAATAAAGTGATCGTTTCCTCCGTTTACAATCTGACAACTAGCCAAAACAGTTGAAGCGCTAGTGTTACAGATTCTGATACCAATAACTGCATCAAAGTCTCCACCAGTTACTAAAGTGACTGGAGATGTACCAACGTTTCTTTGTAAATTGTTTCTAAAATTTTGTGCCATATTTTTTTCCTATTTATAATGCAACCGCCATTGCTAATGCAAAGCCAGCTGATGCTGCTCCTACTGGTGTACCTGTTGCGTCCAAATAAACCGATTTACTTGCTGGTAAAGTACAGAATACATCTTTTGTACCTGAAGCAAAGTTAACAGCTGCATCTGAATTAGAACTGGAGATAACTGTAGTTCTAGTTAAGTTTGCACTTGACCCATCTAATGTTCCAAGTCCTACTTCAAACTCTGTTGTACCTTGATTAAAGATACAATAGTAAGTTGTATTACTGTTTCCTATGCCTTGTGCAAAAGTTTCAAAACCAGTTACTGCTGCTCCAAGTGCCATTGCACCTGTACCAGTAGTTGTGCTCGTTACTTTTACTCTGTCGTTTATTACCAACGCCATAAATTTTCTCCTTAACTCATACTAATAATTGCATTAGACGCAGTAGTCGGATCAGGAAACGTAATAGTAAAATCACCATTCGTTGCTGTCTTTGCTCCGCCAAAATCTAAAACTACTACTAGTCTATTTGCTGTACTATCAACTGTATCTGTATTGTATATCGCTGCATAAGCTGCAGTAAAAGTTGCACTTGACCAAGTCACATTATCAAAGTCAACTGAAGCAACTGCAGTAGATGACACAACTCCAAGTCTAGTTAAAGTTTTAACTGCATAGTTAGAACCTCCACCTGAACTTACTTCATCTGTAGCTGAATATACCGTGCTTGCTGTTGTGTATGGAAAGGATCCACTCCCAACATATAGAGACAGTTTAAAAGTGTTTCCTCCTGAATTCTGAAAATCGTGTTGTCCAGAAAAGAGTGCACCTCTAAAACTAAAAGGTATTATATTTGCCATGTTTGTTTATCTCCTTAATTATTAATAACTTGATGGTGATTCTGATTTTAAAGGAATACGAATAACACCATCATTGTATTCGTTTCTGCGTCTACGACCTTCTTGTTCAATCGCATACGTTTCAAGTGCTTCTTTATATTGCCCTTGGTACAGTTGTATCATATCTGTCGGACCTTTCAAGTACCCATATGCATTTACTAAAGAAGCGTATAAAAGTAAGTCTTGGTATTTGTTTGATAAATAAGTACCAGTTCCACTAACTGTAGCGTCAGTTAAACTAGTAGGTTCCTTATTGTAAGCAAGAGTAATACTATAAGTAGCATTAGGTGTAGGTGCTACTACCCAAAAATTTTCATCCCAATTACCATAATATTTAGGTATACTTGAAGATTGAGTATTTGGAGTTTTATAATATTCAGCCATAAAACTTGGGTCTCTTTGATTTAAAAAAACTTGATTTCCAGAAGAATCTGTAAGTTGTACATATCTAATGTTTCTAAGATCTGCTGGAATAGTTACATATCTATTTCCTACAATTAAATTAGATGTTGCATAAAAACGTTCTAAATCTGCATCAACAGATCTATAAATTCTATTTTCTGCGTTTTGAATAAATTTATTTAAAACATTTGTTGTAAAAACATTATCACCAACTTCAGTGTATCCTTTTATGTCGTCTTGTAAATTTGTTAAAGTGTAAGCCATATTACTGAGGTCCTATTGTTTTTAATGTTACTGGTCCTGAGGATGTATTATAACCTCCTCCACTAATTTGTCCAGTAGTTGCTGTATCAGATCCTCCTTGGTCGGAAGTATCTGTATTGTAGTTATTTAAAGGATCTTGAAGACATCTAATTGTAGCCCCTGCAGTGTGAGCTTTAGCCGTAGAAGAAAAGGAACCTCTTACAACTCCATCTAATACATTACTAGTTATTCCTGTATAAGCTATTAGTTCTGCTGCAATAATAATAGCATTAATTGGTGTACCTCCTGAAAAGAAATCAACACTACCTGGAGTTCGTGGACTATTTATTTCAAACCCAGTTGAACTGGTTAAAGTAATTCCAGTAGTTTGAGTAGCATCAATATTTCCAACCAAAGTAGTAGTCGTGTTTGTAAAAATTCCTGGAGTAATTTTATGTCCTGAAACATCACAAATTTGAACTCCACTAAGTCCGTCAATTGTAGCTATGTTATTAAAAGCACCTGCTATTCCTGGTGGTCCTCTAAATCTTACATAACTAGAATGTTGTCTACCATGATTTTCTTCAAAAACATTTACAACAGCACTACCAGCAGTAAAACTTGTAATTGGATTAAAACTTAAAAACCTTAACGCATTTGATGGTGGTTGTTGTGGACGAGTTGTAGGTAAAGCAGTTGGGTCAGCGTGACTTGGTTTAGGATCTAGTTGTGGTTGTTTAGATTCAAATTCAGAAAAATGTACAAACAATCCATTCCATTGTGTAACCATTTCATTCCATGGAAATGCTTGGCCACTAATATCTGATATTGCTAATGCATATTTCCCTTGTGCAAATCGAGCCATAATTAAGTACCTGGGTAGTAAGATTTTGGTGTAATGAAAGTACTATTGCTTGAACCATCTGCCGCCTCCGCTCTTAGTAATTCATCTTCATAAATCATTTTTAAATTCTGTGTTCTCTCTGGAGAGTATTTTAAACTTAAATAGTAAGCTAAACCTGCACACATACAAGGTATATAAAAATAAGGAACATCGGCTGCATTAGTATAAGAACCAGCATCATCTATTCTACTCATATAATAAAACTGAATTCTATCTCCTGCTTCACTTGCACTAGGAGTTGTGTACAAAGTTATTGTAACTCTATCAATAAATCTTTGAACCCAATATTGAGAGGGTTGTCCTTGTGCTAATTTATTTGATAAAGCTGAATAAGTTGATCGTGATATTTTTGTAAGTGGACTATCTGATTGACTTGTTGTACCTGCACTACTTCTATAAGATGCTTCAAATATATCGTCAGTGCCATACAAAGCAGCACCTGCATTAGTTAATAAAGTTGAAGTGCCATCTGCTGCAGAACGATAACCAATATATTCATTGGTTCCTGCAACTAATGTCAAGTATCCATCAGCTATCTCCCAAAGGTGTATACCTCTGTTAGCCCATTCTTGAAAAAGAATATTTAACGATCTTCTTGCAGTTTTTAACTGATAACCAGCAACCCCTCTTATACCTATTCTTTCGTAAGCTTCTTCAATAATATCATCTATTGCAAAAGTCTTACCAAAGGTAGCTGTACCAGAAGTAGTGTTAGCCATGTTACGCTCCTGTGATAGTTAATGTAACGCTTCCGTCAGTTCCTGTTGTTTGTGATAATGTTGCACAAATTCCATCTTTAAACAAGATTCCAGAACCTGGAACGTACACTGCTAATCCTTCAGTATCGTATTTAAATGTCGCTTTTAAATTACCTGCTGCAGCCCCACCTGTTGTAGCTGAGTCATGTAAAAGTAAAACAGAACCTGCTTCACCTCTACCTTGAATAGAAGTAACTCTAGCTCTACCAGCTCTCAACAAAGTTATAGTACCCGTATCTTTTTGTAAGGTTGTTTGGTCGCTTGAAAATGATCCTCCGCCTGCCATAATTTTTCTCCTTTTAAATTTTATATGTGGGCCGAAGCCCACATTAAATTATTAATTAAACTACGCTGCTGTAGCGTCCCTTAAATTATTAGCTTGTAAATATGTAAATGTAACAGTGGTTTGTCCTGTCGGAGCACCCGCAACTGCACCTACTGTAGTTACTGTAGCTGTAATTTGAACATCAGAACCAAATCTATCAGCTTCATCGAAAGATCCAGTTGCTAAAGTAGAGTACTCTGCTAAAGCTTGACCATTTTGAGCAGCTAAAAAGTATGCAGCAGATCCTGTTTTCCCCATTGATATAGTACACGAAGTACCATTATTATTAACTACTGAAGTTCTTATTGTAGCTGTAAGTAATTGTGAGTTTCTTGGTATTACACCTACATTGAATGTAGTTGCTCCGGCTGCAATTGCAGTGTCAATCATAATTGATTGAGACATTACAACTTGACCTGTGTTTCTTACATTATTGCCAAGTGTTGTTCCTGTTGTATTTGAAATCGTTCCCGCTTTTATCGGTCCCGAAAATGTAGTTGTTGCCATATTAATATCCTCCTAGATATCTGAATACTGTCCCTAGGGTTGTCGACTATATGCGTCAGCATTCATTATTGTTAAATATATAGTGTGTTTTTTATATACTACTTTTTAATAGAGTGCAAGAGAGCCTGTAATGTGGAGTGAATTTTCCAACGATGTAGCTTTTTTATTAAGTAGCTACAGAAACTTGTGGAGCAGCGCCTTCAACGCTATTTTGTCTGTGAGCAATTTCAGCTTCTTCAAGCTTGATCTTAGTAATGACTTCCCTAACTTTGTCATCAATTCTGACCATTTCAAGAGTATACCTGTCTTCATTAATATGCTCCTGTTCCCACTTCAACTCCAAGGACCTTTTTTGTTTGTATAGGTCTTGTATCATCAATAACCTCCTCATAAGTTATTCGATTTATCTCGTTATTATAGTTATTTCCGAGATACTCCCATTTTATACTTTTTTCTCCTAGCTTGTCAAGTATAGCTTTTTCAACACTTTCAGCTGTATCTTCAACATGCTCAATATTAAATTTAGCATGATGATCGTAAGCCCAGATATTTATAGAAGTTTTTTTCATTTACACACCTTTATATGTAAAAAAGAGGCCGTTTTTAGGCGGCCTCTAATTAATTAATTATTAAGCACCTGCAACGCCGTAGATACCTCTATAGTCAGAAACTCCAAAAGAGTATCTTTCTCTAGCTTTGTATCTTACGTTACCAGTTGAGAAGTCACCTTCCATTTTAGTTTGGATAGGTAGTCTCTCAAAGTACTTCATTCCATTAGGAACATCAGTAATGATGTAGTAAGAATCAGGATCAGTAAGATAATGATTTACTCTGTAACCTTCAGGAACCATTCCCATGTTTTTCAGTGCATTGATATCATTATCAGCTGTTCCAACTCTTCCTTGAGACTTTAACAATCTCTCAGCGTTAAATTGATTTTCAGAAGGAACAATCATTTTCATTCCTCTAGCTGCAATTTTTAAACCTCTTTCATCAGTCATTCCAGCAATGTCAATCATCGCTTGTTCTAATGAAGTTTCGTTTAAATCCGCTGGTGTAGTAAGCGTGTTAGAAACGTTAACTGCGATCGTTGGGTGAGCTGTGTTGAATAAAGAAACGCCATCACCTGAATCAAAGTTATCCACAAGTGGTAAACCTTGGTTAAGTGGTGTAGCTGCTTTAATCTGTTTAGCGTTTGCCATAGATCTAGCTAAAGCTTTTGTATATCTAGACGCAAGTCTATCATACAAGTTGTCTTCCATTGCTTCTTCAGTTAAAGCGAATGCAAGAGCCACAGTTTCATTTGTGTATCTTGCAGTGTATGTTTCTTGTGCGTTGTCAAATGCAACTGCAGAACCTTCAGGTTTTACATAAGCATTAGCAAAGCCAGATAACATCACTTCTTCTTCAAAAGCTCTGTCTGATGTTTCTTTTGCATAAATTTCTTCATGCTCAGAATCATATCTTTTATACTCAAGGCCGAACAAGGCGTTTAAACCTGGCTCAAGCTCTTTTACGAGTTGTTGTCGTGATATAGCCATAATTTATACTCCTTATACCCCGGCCGTAGCAGGAGCCAAAATGTGCTCAGATAATTGTACTCTCCAATTTACATTGGCAGAAGTAAGATCTGAGTTTTTTGGATCTCTTGACGGTCCGATTATTTTTAGTTGTTTTAGTGCTGCACTAATATCAGAATCATCTAATTCCATACTAGATACACCATTTAATGTACTTCCATTTGCGTTTCCAACAGTATCTGCTGATGAAAAAACATCTGCTTGTGCTGAAGCACCAGCATTATCTGATTGTACTTCGAACATTTGCATTGGAGAGTCGTACACAAAACATTCAATTGCACCACTATTTACTGGAGTAATTCCACCAGGATAGTAGTTTATGAACGTAGGTTTTTGTGTTGTTGGGTCATCATAGAAACATCCCCAAAATGCGCCAAGGTTAGCACCATCGCCGTCTGCGGCTAGATCTGCATAACCTCCAGCTACAGCCTTAACGACTGTACCTTGAAATATTACCGATGCATCACCAGGTACTATATTATATTGACTCATTCCAGTGGAATCATCTTGCTGTCCAACAGTTTTTAACGGTCTAAGACCGAAAGCTGCGTCTTGGTTAGCCATAATTGTTTCCTCTGTTCTTTAGTAGTTATTTCTAACTACAGGTTAATTTAAATTCGTTGGGTCGTAATTGTTAAAAAACTTTTACTTACCACCGAAAGATTTGCTAGAGCGGCTATCATAACTGATAGGCATGCTCGGGTGCTGATCCCTTAGCAGATCGGATTTAACGGCATCATCATTATCTTTAGCTTTATCGCTATAATATTTTTGACGTGCTTTGGCGATCTCTATTGGTATTCTGGCCAGCAACAGACCTCCTACTCCGATGACACCTTTGTATTTGCCGTCTTCAACAATTGGATAATTAGAATCTTTGTACTCTTCCGAACGAACCAAAGCATATCCTGATCTTAATTTACCAGTAATGTTTTTGTTGTCGTTAAAGCCTAAACTCTCTGATCTTATCCATCGATGATGAAATCCATCCGGCGCAGGTGGAGCATCTAAAGATGAGGGTGGTGTCCATACAACTTCATTCGCTGTAGCGTTTCTGTCTTCGGACGCACGGGAGTCTCTTATTACTTCTTCTGTAACCTCCGTTTTAATTTCTTCAGTTACTTTAGTTTCATTATTTTTCATATGCGTTTTACTCCTCTATGTTTAATTGTTTAGCATATTCTTCAAGTGGCACATTCAATTTTTTAGCAATTGCTACCTGTGATGATGTGAGAGTCACAGTTCTGCGACCAGCTCTATTTACTCCTCTAGTAGCAGAAGCTACCGTTTGAGTGGGCTTAGTCGTTTGTTCTGTTACCTTATCAAATTTATGGGGGAATTCAAGCTTTATTCTTCTGTCTAATTCCACATAATAATCATTAGATTGGGGATCATAACCTTCTTCTTCTACTAACTTTTTATGTAAACTAAAAGCTGTATAAGTCATAGGTTCATCTTTTCCAAACCAAACGTTATTATCTGCCCATTCCGTTGCTCTTGCATCAGGTTTTGGTAAGTTTGTTTCTTGTTGAATAATTGGTTGTTTTAGTGGTACTTTTACATTTTTTTCTTGATCAGCTTGTTTAACTTTCATTTCAGCTAATCTAGCTTCTTCATAACCTAACTTAGCTATTTCTTTAGAAGCTTCAACTTCAGCTTTTATATCGCTATTTTCTCTAGCAGTAACTAATTTAGCTTGAGCTGCTTCTATTCCAGAAACAATTCTGTTTTCCATTTCTGAAACAAAACCTTTATCTATTTTAGATAACCTATCCTTAAGAGATTTTTGTTCTGTTAAAACAGACTTTGCGTATTTTGTAGATTCGTCTCTTTGACGTTCTGCTTCACGCATTCTTTTAGTAAGTTTAGCAATTCTTTTTTTAACACCTTCGCTATACTCTTCTAATTCTGCTTTAGGTTCTTCTTTTTTTAATTCTTCTTTTTTTTCAGTAATTAACTCAGAAGGTTTTTCTTCTACTGCTGGTATTTCTTTTATTTCTACTTCACCTTCAGGTTTAACTTCTGGAACTACTACTTCTGGTATTACATTTTCTTCAGGTAAAGTTACTTCTGCACCTGGACCGTCTGTTGGTAAATCAATGATTTTATCATCTTCAGTTGGCATAGTTTTCTCCTATGTTTGTTGGTTTAATATTCATGCAAGATATCCTCTGGATTCTCGATTGTTGCTAAAACTTCATCGTCATTTAGCAGACGTATTTCACCACCTTGTATTTTTATTCTTGAACCTGCGTAACGTGCAAACATTACCCAGTCTCCTTTTTTACACCAAGGGCCAGAGTTCTCAAATCTCTTTCCTTTGTATGCTTCTGGTCCAACAGCTAAAACATTTCCACACTGAGAACCAACTTGTTGTTTCTCTAATGTTGAATCATTCATTATAATTCCACCCTTAGTTTTATCTTTCATTTTAAAAGGTAAAACTAAAAGTCTCCAACCTGTAGGCATTGGAAGTTTTGTTGTTTCTTCTGTTATTTCTTTTTCGGGTTCTGATTTTTTTAAACCGACTAATGATGTATCTGGGATACTAATTTTCGGTGTTGAGTTTAACGACTGTTCTTTCATTTTCATCTTGCTCCTTATTTTCAAGCAGGTTAGAGATTTCCTGATTTATTTGTTGATATGCTTTTAACTGTCCTACCATATACTGATATTTATCCCAATTGTCAACTTCACCATTGATTAAAATATCTGATACACTATCAGACAATTCTGTTACTTCTTTTTTTAACTTATAGACTATTTGCATTCCGTCCATTATTTAACCTTTCTTAACTGGTATACCACCACTTGGGTAACCAAATTTATTGTTTCCCATTACAGGAGAATAGCCAGCAGCTTTTGATAAACCACCATCAGCCATTTTTTTAGGTACGCAATTAGGTACCATTTTTTTACCCTTTTTTTTCTTTCCTTTAGCCTCGTAACCTTTCCAACAAGCCATTATCTTCTAAAACCTTTAGTAGCTAATCTAGGAAAACCTTTTATTAAACCACCAGAAGCTTTTTCTTCTACTTTTTTCTTAGTAATATATGGACCATCTTTTTTTTTATCAGATTTTTTAGTAATCCATTGTTTTTTTTCTTCTTCTAATTCTTTTTTTACTTTTTTCTTAATCCAAACAGATTCTTTTTCTTTAGGTTTTATTTTTTTTTTAATCCATTCGTTTTCAACTTTTTTTTCAATCTGATCTTCTTTTTTATCTTTTACTGTAATCCATTCAGTCATTATTTTTTGCCTCCATTGTTACGAAAAATTTGTGTTCCCTTAATGCCATAGATGCTCGCCACGACAAGAATCCATAAATTTGTAAACCAGCTCGGGAGTGCTGCAAAATGTTCGAAGAACACATTTACTTTTGTCATTGCGTCTGGATCATCTGACCAAACTGAAAATGCAAGTACAGCTATGGGCAATGTAAGCACCACAAGAACTGCCTCGTCCTTATAATCGTTTTGCCTAGCTTCTAAAAGTTTTCCCTGGTAAGCTTCCTTACCTTCAGCCATTTTTGTAGCATGCATTAACTGTGCATCCGACATAGCCATTTTAGTTCTTTGCTTGTTAGCGTAAATTTTTGATCCAGCAGAAACTGCTAATTTAATAGCACTTAACCACATAATCTAATACCAAGTAGCTTTTTTACTTTTGGAAGCTAACATTCTTTTAGTTCCTTTAACTTGTACTGTTTGAGATTCTTGTGGATTAGTTGCTTCAATTTCAACTCCACCTGTTGCAGACCCATCTTTTGTAATTCCTGGTCCTACAGTAACTTTTGGTTCTTCACAATATCCAGAACCGATTGTCCAATCTTTTGACATTATACTAATCCTCCTTCTCTAAAAGCTTTTCCTAAACCACGAGTTGACATTCCGCCACCTTTTAGTTCTTTAACAATTCTTTTCTTTTCAGCTTTTAAATTTTTTTTACCTTTTTTAGTAAACGCTTTTTCTGAATCAACTCTTCCAAGTTCTTCCAGTCTGTTCATTCTTTTAGTGTTAGCCATAATTATTTATCCATTGTTGATACAGAAGAATAAGCTCTGTTACCAGATGCTTTTTCCATACCTTTAGATTCATCTCTTCTAGCTTTTAGACTTTGCGATTTAGCTCCGTTTCTAGCACCTAGGGACTCGTCTAATCTGTCATTGTAACCTTGTTTCTTAGATGACCCATCTTTACCATATGGGAATCTTGAAGAGTAAGGTCTTGATCCAAAATCATTTCTCATAATGTTTTCTCCTATTATTGTGTTTTTACTCTAAATAAATTTGCAAGTCCACCACTATTTAATCTCAATAGATCCTTTGTTTTAGGCAAAGATGCTACTTCTACCGTTTCAGTATCTTGAATAATACCATCTTGTACTAACCCTTTTCTTCTTAATTGATTAGCTCTAATTTTATCAAGTGCACTCATAAGATCAATTTGCCCTGTAGCAACATCTTCATTTACCTCACCTGTAATTAAATCTACAATAGGTGCATCACTGCCACCATCATCTTCATCGGGTCCTCCTTGCCAAAAGCCATCATACTCTGGTCCTTGATAAAAACCTAGTTCAGAAGGTGTTACAGTATTTTTACCAATAATATTTCCACTAATATCAGTTGAAACTGTAGGTGCAGTAACAAGACCAAAAGCTTTAGCTAAACCATAAGCAATACCAACAACAGGCACTGACATAGCTACTTTATCTATAACATAATTTATTGCCTTGTTTGCTAATTTAACATCTAACTGATTATTAATGTCTTTAATAATATTATTTATGTTTTCTTTATACTTTATGTCTTTTTGTTTTTTTATTTCTCTTTTAAAATTATCTGGGATATTAGCTTCATTAAATTCTTTTGTTTTTTGTTCATTAACATCAACGTAATCTTCTAAATAGTTTTGCATATCTAATGCATCAGGATCAGCCGTTGGTCCTTCATTAAATTCTGCAGTAGTTGTAGGTTGAGATGCTACAAATCCAAAATCTGAACCTGTATAGTCATTACTATTATCATTACTATTATCATTACTATTATCATTACTATTATCATTACTATTATCATTACTATTATCATTACTACTACTTCCACCAAAATCATCTGATGATGCATCTTGACCACCACCTCTAAAACCTATTCTACCACCTTTAGCTGCCATAATACCTTGTGGTTCTTCTCTAGCAAATAAAGTTGTTAAAGCTTGATCATTATTTAATGCGTCAGTTTCTGAAAACAAATTTAACATTGGATCTGCTGGTTGTTCTACATCTTCTGTAGGTGCTTCACTTGTTTGTGTGGACATTTCTAAAGTATATTTTTCTAAATACTGATCATGGTTTTCATTCATTGATGCTGCATCAGGATTAGTTTCATAAATTTTTTTCCAAGCGTCATAAAAAGGATCATCACCATCTGCTAGTCTTTTTCTAAACATAGAAGCAACACCACCCATATTATAATCTTTAGCAAATTTTTTTGCTACCTCGGGTTCGTTAGCAAATAAATATCTTCTTTGTTTTTCTGATTTGAATGGCATTAGCACTTCCACTTTCGAAGTGATTTATTTATTCTTGAATCTGGATCGTTAGCTGTTTTTTTAGAAGTTAATTTTTTCTTCATCCCACGCATCCTTGCGCAGAAACTCTTTTTTCTTGATCCACCCTCGGGTTGAGGAGCTTTTAGATTTGATCCTGGATTAGCTTTGTTGTAGCTATCTCGTCCCTTTTGATTCAGTCCTCCAGATTCTGACTTACCTTCTTTTCTAGTCCAAGCAGGCGTTCCGCCTCTCTTGAAAGAGGCACGAACTGCTCCCATTCCAAGAGTAGCTTTCATTACGCCTTAGCCTTATTTTTTTTACTATTTGGAAACCCTGCTTTCATGTTTGCATAAGCTTTAGGTGTAATAGTACTTTTAGCTTTACTTTTTGATGTACCTGCTTTTTTCTTAGCATTAATGTTTGCATATAGTCCTTGTTTTGCCATAATTAACTCCTTGGTCCTTTTAAGATTCTTACATCTTGTTGTTTCATTTTATTATTTTTTATTTTAGCTTTATTGGACATTTTTTGTTTTTCAATAGAGGTCGCTGCTCTTAAAATGGCAAGATCTTCTTGTTGTTCCATTTTATCTTCTTGAAGATTCTGATTCATTAAACTTTTCATTTTATCTAAGTTTAATCTAGCATCATCTTCTTTTTGTTTTCTCATATTGTCTTGTGCCTTAAGATCAAGCTCTCTTGCTCTTAATTTTACAAGTGGGTCGTTACCTAAAATGCCGATTGCTTCTTTTTGCTCTTTAACAAAGTCTTCGGTCATCTCTGCAATCAAAACAGCCTTACGAGATTCTATTTCTAACTCTAATTGCTGCTGTTGTTGCTGCATTTGTTGTTGCATTTGCGGATTAGACTGCATTTGCATCTGCATTTGAGGATCTTGTTGCATTTGTTGCGCCATTTGTTGTGCTTGTGCAATTTTATCTCTAAATTCTAACTGAACTTGCTCATCTGCCATCAAATTTATGTGTTCAAAGATGTTTTTTTCCAATGAAGTCATAATTACAGGGTTATTTTGCGCCATTGTCGTCCCCATAAACGCTAAATGCGCAGAAATGTGGGCTTGGTGGTCTTGTCCTGTAAAAGCTTGGAAAGGTTTTCCAGCTAAAGCATCAATATGCTCTAAAGCTTGGTTTTTTGGAGCTGGTTTTTCTGGTGGTGGTAAGATTGTGTCAATATTTTTAACACCAATTGCTTCATACATGTCTCTATACGCTTCATACAAATTATGAATCTGTGGATTAGACTGAGCTAGTTGTAATTCTGTCTGTGCAATAGATACTCTTTGTGTTGCAGAAAATATATTAGGATCTGCAACGGGTAGAACATCAATCTTATCATCAAAGTCTTGTTGTTTAATTTCATTGTTATCACCAATGACATCATATGGATATACTGGTGGAAGATAAGTTGAGAATACATCTGCTAATAAAGAAAATTCATTCTTCATCGATGCATACAATCTTTTGTGGATCGCTGACATGACTCTTGAACCACGTTCTAAAAGAGCTACAGTTGTTCCAACAGCCGCCTGTTGGTTCCCATCACCAACTTGCATGTCAGCAATTGATGCGAATCTCTGTCCTGCCTCAACACAAATACCCATCAACTGTAATAAAGTCTGTGATGGTTCTTTGTAGGGTAAAGGCATAAAAGCGTCTCTTAGATTTCCACCTGGTGCGTCTACGTCTCTGAACTCACCTGGTTGAAGTGACTGGGCATCATCTCTCACTCTGATACCTCTTTGTTTAAATCCTGCTGGTAAGTTGGAGAGTGTACCAGCATCAATCAATTGTCTAAGGGCAGCTGTTGCTGCTCTTGTTAGACCACCGATCATATGTATTAATCCAAAACCATAAAAACCTAAACCTGGCAAAAATTTAAAATGCACAAAGTATTGAGTTTTATTTTTTTTAGGATCATCTACACTATAGTTTCTTCTTATAGATAAAACTTTTCTTGAGCCATTATCTATTGTTACAATATAGGGAACACGAATTCCAGTTGGCATTCCGTCCTCACCTCTATCTTCAAAACCTTCTAAATCAAGATCGACATGACATTCAATCAACGTATACATAGCGTTGTCTTTTTGTTGCCCTGTCATTCTTGTTCCTTCTAGTTCTCTTTCTTTTTTCTTAACTTCAGATTCTTCTGCATAAGGTGCAAACAATTCTATATCTCTATAGAACCCTGCAACTTGTTGTTTACGCAAATCGTTTTCTGAAATCTTTATCATATGACAAATCGCTTCCGCATCTTCTAATGAGGTAGCAGAATACGGAACGACTAAGTCATCTGCAGGAACAAACTTTGATACAGCTCGTCCCAATAAATCGTCATAATAAACTTTTTTAAATGTTGAACCTGCAAGTGGTAAATAGAATAACATCTGATCAAACTCTGGCTCGTACTCTTTCATTACATTCATAATTTCATAATTCATAAAGTTAGAGACCCTAGTTGCTTGATCCTGCTTTTCAGGTGTAGCTTTTCCTAGTATCTGAGTTCTGATTGGACCATTCGCTGGTAATAATTCTTTATACGCTTGTGCTTGAAACTGAGTTACAGCTTCAGCTAAAACTGGATGCGTTGCACCAGATGCTCCTTGAAAGGGTCTTGTTCTTTGTTCAAATTGAAATCCTAAAAGATCTAATCCTTTAGTATAAGCTTGTTCCCATTCTCTTCTTGATTCTCTGTAATCTGTATAGTTTGCATACAACTCAGATCCTAGAGGCTCGAGAATAGAATCTGGCAACAAGGATGCTAAGTTAGCGTAATGATTGTCTGCACCTTCTGGAGCTTCTGCTCCTGGTTCAAAATTAATATCAACAGAACCATCTTCGTTTTCTGTAATCTCTGTACTATTTGGATCAGGCATAGATTCCTGCATCATAGTCTCAACTTCCATCTGTTCTTCTTCAGGTGGTACAGTTATATTCTGTCTTACGTTGGGTAAAGATTTATCTACGTCTGCCATTTATTTTCTCCAGTTTATCTTGTTTATCTTCTTTTGGTTCTTTAATCAAGCCTCTAGCGTCAGGTCCCTTTAATGGAGGGATTTGTTTCCATTTAACATTTTTCATGTTTTTAACTAAAGTAGGGTTTTTCATTAATAGTATTGTTTTGTATCTATTAGTTTTGGAGTATCCTTATAATCTTCTGGGTGATTCAAAAAACCTCCTTGTCTAAATCTTATTACTGCTTGTGTAGTGCTATCCACCAAATCGTCATTATCTCCAAAAGGAAATGATGCACACTCTTCTATAACTTCTTGAGCAAATTGTAAATGAGTAGGTGCCCAAATTTGACCACTTTCAAATAACGGGGCAACAGCGTTAACTCTAGCATGTTTGTCGTTTCCACGAGACGGAGTGAAATTGACTACAGGTATTCCCATATTTCTTAACTCATATGTCAGTGGCAATCCAGCAGCCTTAGCCTCAATCAATACAGTCTCAGGTTCCCAGTATTTATATAACTTTAATGCTTCACGCCTTAGTTCTGGAAATTCAAATCTTTCTTTAACTGCATCTAGTAAAATCATTTGATGGGGTGAATCTTCATTCTCACGAAAAATACCCCAGGTGGTAATTGCACTAAAGTCAGCAGATTCTCTTTTTAAAAAAGCTGTATCGTAAGATTGTATGACATGATCACAGTTTGGAATTCCTCTATCCTCTGGCCATTTCTTCCACCAGTCCCTTTTAATTAATGCACCTTCTTCTGAAGTGGGGTTTTGCATATACTGTGCATTCCATTTTGGAAGTGCAACCGATGCTTTAACATTTAACAATTGTTCTAGTTCCCAATACTCTGGCCAAACAGGTTTGTTGCTTGGTAAGATTGCTGGAAATTCTACAACTTCCCATTGGTCTGCTTTAGGTTCATGTTGTGCAGCTTGTAGTCTTCCTGTCAAATCTTTTGTATTCCATCTTGTCATAACGAGTACAATCATTCCACCAGGTTGAAGTCTTTGTCTAGGACCAGACGTGTACCATTCATAAGCACGGTCTAAAGATTTAGCGTTCATAGCATCTTGCTCCGAGTGTGGGTCATCAATGATTAGAAGATCCGCTCCACGACCTGTAACCGCTCCCTCGACACCTACTGCAAAATACTCACCACCTTGTGCTGTCTGCCAGCGACCAGCGGCCTTACTATCTTCTTGTAGTCTAGTTGGAAAAACTTCTTTGTACTCTTCACTATCCATTAAGTGTTTAGCCTTACGACCAAACCTTACAGCAAGTTCAGCTGTGTGAGTTGCTTGAATAATTTTTAATTTTGGTCTGTTACCAATCATCCAAGCAGGTAATAGAAAAGATGCAAACTCAGATTTTGTATGTCTAGGTGGCATATTCACAATAAGTCTTTTAATCTTTCCAGATTTTAAATTATTAAATTTTTCTGCAATAACTTTATGATGGTCCCCCTCTATAAAGTCTGGCCACATGTGTTTTACAAAATGCATAAAGTCACCCTTAATTAAAGAATGCTTTTGTTTAATATCTTTTTGTACTAAATATTTTTTTAATTCTCGTCTGGTCTCAGGAGGTAGGTCGGAAACGTTTAAATTTTTTATAATATTTTTTATATCGTGCATAAATAACCTTATGGGGGTGAAAACGTTTTTACTCTGATTAAACGTCTAAATCAACATAATATATACATATATTAAGTTACTTAACTATATAATAAGTATTAATGTACTTCGTACTTTACTTTTTTGGA
>Ga0207890_1000244_pt1 | contig 17283 bp, 9 predicted proteins | sample LinPmetageLP48_FD_184059 | JGI IMG/M metagenome (GOLD analysis project Ga0207890, IMG submission 184059) | Marine viral communities from the Pacific Ocean - LP-48 (SPAdes) | ecosystem: Environmental > Aquatic > Marine > Oceanic | place: Pacific Ocean | collected 2011-06-13 | reverse complement strand
ACTATCCGTTTTTCTTCAAGCCGATCCAAGACGGTATGGATCGTCCTAAGACAGAACTGGCGTATAGGGTTCCGGCTTCAAAACTTACTAGAAGAAAGCTTGAGAGTAATGAGCAACTAAGAGAACTAGATGGACTTGATACAACTATTGATTGGAAAAATACAGGCGATAACTCTTACGATGGTGAAAAGTTAAAGCTATTAGCTCATGATGAGAGTGGTAAATGGGAAAGACCTGACAACATATTGAATAACTGGAGAGTTACAAAAACTACATTAAGACTAGGATCAAGAATCGTAGGCAAGTGTATGATGGGCTCAACTTCAAACGCATTAGATAAAGGTGGAAACAACTTCAAAAAGTTATACTATAATTCAGACGTTACAAAAAGAAATCGTAACGGACAAACTTCTTCTGGACTCTATTCTATGTTCATCCCTATGGAGTGGAACTACGAAGGATTCATGGATTCTTACGGATCACCTGTTTTCATTAGAGAAAAAGATAGCATCAAAGGAGCAGACGGTTACGACATTACAACAGGCGTTATTGAACACTGGGAAAACGAAGTAGATGGTTTAAGAAACGATCAAGACAGTTTAAATGAATATTATAGGCAGTTTCCAAGAACTGAAATGCACGCATTTAGAGATGAAGCTAAAGAAAGTTTATTTAACTTAACTAAGATATACCAACAAATAGATTACAACTTAGAATCTAATAATGCAGCTGCTGTAACAACAGGTAGCTTCATGTGGGATAACGGAATTAAAGATAGTAAGGTTGTATTCTCTCCTAATAAAGATGGTAGATTTAAAATAAGTTGGGTACCACCTGTTAATTTGCAAAACAAAATAATTAACAAAAATAATGGTAAATACCCTGGTAATGATCATATAGGTGCATTTGGTTGTGATAGTTACGACATCTCTGGAACTGTAGATGGAAAAGGATCTAATGGTTCATTACATGGATTAACTAAGTTTTCTATGGAAGATTCACCACCTAATCACTTTTTCTTAGAATATATATCAAGACCTCAAACGGCTGAAATATTTTTTGAAGATGTGCTTATGGCTTGTGTATTTTATGGCATGCCAATACTAGCTGAGAATAATAAACCTAGATTATTATATTATTTTAAGCGTAGAGGTTATAGAGGTTTTTCAATTAATCGTCCTGATAAAATTTGGAACAAACTTTCTGTAACTGAAAAAGAAATAGGTGGAATACCTAATTCAAGTGAAGACATTAAGCAAGCACACGCTGCCGCTATAGAGTCTTACATAGAAGAACATGTAGGAGCAACAGAAAGTGGACATGGTGATATGTATCATCAAAGTACATTAGAAGATTGGGCTGTATTTAATATAAATAATAGAACAAAACACGATGCTTCTATTAGTTCTGGCTTAGCTATCATGGCTTGTCACAAAAACAGGTATACACCAGTGGCTGCTAGAAAGAAACAGTCTATAAACTTAGGCATTAAAAGATATGATAACACAGGTTATGTTTCAAAAATAAAATAAATGATAAATACTAATTATAATAGCATATTTCCAGATCAAGTAGTCCCAGATGCAGAAAAAGCTACAGAAGAGTATGGCTTACAAGTAGGTAGAGCTGTAGAGTCTGAGTGGTTTACTAATGGCAATGGTTATTCAGATAGGTTTGGTAGCAACTATAATTCTTTTCACAATTTAAGATTATACGCTAGAGGAGAGCAATCAGTTCAAAAATATAAAGATGAGCTATCTATTAATGGCGATTTATCTTATTTAAACTTAGACTGGAAACCTGTACCAGTTATACCTAAGTTTGTTGATATAGTTGTGAACGGCATGTCACAAAGAAATTATGAAATTAAAGCTTACGCTCAAGACCCTGAGTCTTTAGTTAAGAGAACTAAATATGCTGAGTCTTTACAAAGAGACATGATGCAAAAAGATTTAATAAATCAAATAACTGAAATAACAGGCATGGATGTTTCAGCATCTCAAGGTGTTGGATTGGAAATGGAAAGTGAAGAAGATATACAACTTCACATGCAGATGAGTTATAAGGAATCTATAGAAGTAGCAGAGGAAGAGGTTATAAACAATGTTTTAGCTAATAACAAGTATGATTTAATAAGAAGAAGATTAAATTATGATCTAACTGTTTTAGGTATATCAGCTGTTAAAACTGATTTCAATAGATCTGAAGGCGTTACTTTAGACTATGTTGACCCAGCTAGTTTAGTTTACTCTTATAGTGAAGATCCTAATTTTGAAGACTTATATTACGTTGGTGAAGTAAAGTCTATAAGTATGCCAGAGCTTAAAAAGCAATTTCCTTATTTAACGCCAGAAGAACTTAAAGAGATTCAAAAATATCCAGGTAATCAAAACTACACTAGAAACTGGAGCGGTAGATATGATGACAACACAATTCAAGTATTATATTTTGAATATAAAACTTTTGCTAATCAAGTATTTAAAATTAAAGAAACAGCAAATGGTTTAGAAAAAGCTATTGAAAAAACTGATTCATTTAATCCACCTGAAGAAACTGATGGTTTTAAAAAAGCATTTAGATCTATTGAAGTTCTTTATTCTGGAGCTAAAATACTAGGACACAACAAGATGTTGAAATGGGAGTTAGCTGAGAACATGACTAGACCTATGTCTGATACTGTTAAGGTTAATATGAATTATAATATAGTTGCTCCTAGAATATATAAGGGTAGAATAGAGTCTATAGTGTCTCGTATTACTGGTTTTGCTGATATGATTCAATTAACTCATTTAAAATTACAACAAGTAATGTCTAGAGTAGTGCCTGATGGTGTTTATTTAGATATGGATGGTTTAGCAGAGGTTGATTTAGGTAATGGAACTAACTACAACCCATCAGAAGCTTTAAATATGTATTTTCAAACAGGTTCTGTTGTTGGTAGATCAATGACTCAAGATGGTGGCATGAATCCTGGTAAAGTCCCTATTCAAGAGCTACAATCAAGTTCTGGTGGAGCTAAAATACAATCTTTGATACAAACTTATGAGTATTATCTTAAAATGATAAGAGACGTAACGGGGCTTAATGAAGCTAGAGATGGTACTTTACCTGATAAGCAGTCATTAGTTGGTTTACAAAAGCTAGCAGCTGCTAATTCAAACGTAGCAACTAGACACATATTACAAGCTAGCTTATACTTAACATTAAGATCTTGTGAGAATATATCTTTAAGAATAGCTGATGCTTTAGCTTTTCCACTTACCAAACAAACATTAATGTCTAGTATATCAAGATATAATGTAGCTACATTGGAAGAATTATCTAAAGTTAATATACATGACTTTGGTATATTCTTAGAGTTAGAACCTGACGAAGAAGAAAAGCAAGTATTAGAACAAAATATTCAAATAGCTTTAAAAGGTGGTCAAATAGATCTTGAAGATGCTATAGATATTAGGCAAGTTAATAATTTAAAACTTGCTAATCAAATGTTAAAGAAAAGGCGTAAGGATAAACAAGTTAAAGATCAGCAAATGCAGCAAGAGAATATGCAAGCACAAGCACAGGCTAATGCTCAAGCAGCTGAACAAATATCATTAGCTGAGGCTCAAAAACAACAAGTTATATCACAACAAAACATAAGCTACGAACAGGCTAAATCTCAATTTGATATTCAAAAAATGGAAAGAGAAGCTCAGATCAAGCAACAACTAATGGAAGTTGAATTTAACTATAACATGCAGTTGGCTCAAATGAATTCTCAGTCTAAGCAGAAAAATGAAAATTTAAAAGAAGATAGAAAAGATCAAAGAACAGAGATGCAAGCTACGCAACAGTCTGAACTTATTGATCAAAGAAAAAATGATTTATTACCTAAAAACTTTGAATCCGCAGGTAATGATACAATGGGCGGTTTTGGTTTAGAGCAGTTTGGCCCTAAATAATTTTATATTAACTATTATATTATATTATGTCAGAAGAAATAAAAGAAAACCCTAAAGGGGAATTAGAACAAGGTGAGTTTAAGGTTAAGAAACCTAAAATGAAAAAACTTACTAATAAAAAAGCTACAAAATCTAAAATAGATTTATCTAAAAAAGAAGAGGTTAAAGAAGAAAAACCTGTAGATAAAGTAGTTATTAAAGAAGAGCCTGTAGTTAAAGAAGAGATAAAAGAAGAAGTAGTTAAAGTAAAAGAAGAAACTACATCTCCTATATCTGAAATTACTGAAGAAGAAGTTACTGAAGAAGTAAAAGAACCTGTAATTGAAGATGTTGTTGAAACACAACCAGAAATAAAACTACCAGAAAACATAGAAAAACTGGTTAATTTTATGGAAGATACAGGCGGAACAGTTGAAGATTACGTTAGATTAAACGCTGATTATTCAAATGTTGATAAAGATACTTTATTAAAAGAGTATTACAAACAGACTAAACCACATCTTGATTTAGAAGAGGTTAACTTCTTATTAGAAGATAACTTTTCATATGATGAAGAATTGGATGAAGAGCGAGATATAAGAAAGAAAAAACTCGCTTATAAAGAAGAAATTGCCAAAGCCACTAACTTTTTGGAAGAAACCAAGAGTAAATATTACGACGAGATCAAGTTGAGACCGGGCGTTACTCAGGAACAACAAAAAGCTATGGACTTTTTCAATAGACACAACGAAGAACAAAAAATGGTTAAACAGCAACATGATAAGTTTAAATCAACCACTAAAAATTTCTTTAATCAAGAGTTCAAAGGTTTTGAGTTCAATTTAAGTGATAAGAAATTTAGATACGGTGTTAACGATGTAGACTCAGTTGCTAGTAATCAATCTGATCTTACGAACCTAATCGGGAAGTTCTTAGATAATAAAGGGGAAGTTAAAGACTATAAAGGTTATCACAAAGCTATTTTTGCAGCACAAAATGCGGATACAATCGCTAATCATTTTTACGAGCAAGGGAAAGCCGACGCTGTTAAAGATGTAATGGCTAAATCCAAAAATTTAAACAACGAACTTAGACCAACGTCTACGGGAGATGTTTTCATTGGAGGTATGAAAGTAAAAGCAATTAGTGGTGTAGATAGTTCAAAGTTAAAATTAAGAATAAATAAAAACAAATAAAAAGATAAAACATGAGTTTTCAAAACAATGCTCCAACTGGAGCTTTTCCTCCGTCACTCTTGCCTCATCAAACTCAAATGGCTTTAGCCACTAATTACTTGACTTTTGATGCTGCTACTGGTGGTGGAACTTTTGCACAACAATATCTACCTGAGCTTTACGAAGCAGAAGTAGAAAGATACGGAAACCGAACTTTAGGTGGTTTCTTGAGAATGGTAGGCGCTGAAATGCCTATGACATCTGATCAAGTAATTTGGTCTGAACAAAATAGATTACATGTTTCTTACGAAGGTTGTACAGTATTAGCTGGTGGATTAACCATGACAGTTCCAATTGAAACTGGTAAATTATGTGCTATAAAAATAGGTAATACAATTGTATTAGCTTCTGGCGTTACTGTAATAAAAGCTAGAGTTAGTAATGTTGTTGCTGCTACAGCTACAACTGCTACTGTTACTTTTGAAACCTATGGTGTTGCTACTGCGAGTGCTTTAATAACAAATCCTGTTACTTCTGTTGTTAAAACATTTGTATATGGTTCTGAATTTGCTAAAGGTTCTGGTGGTGCAGATAGTGCTACTAGTAATTACCAAAACATGGATAGCATTCAGCCAACTTTAACACAATTTTCTAATAAGCCAATTATCTTAAGAGATAAGTTTGAAGTATCAGGTTCTGATACAGCTCAAATTGGTTGGGTAGAAGTTGCTACTGAAGATGGAACAAATGGATACTTATGGTATTTAAAGTCTGAGTCTGAAACAAGATTAAGATTTGAAGATTACCTAGAAATGTCTATGGTTGAAGCTGTAAGCAACGGTGCTAACGGTGTTGTTAATCCAGGAAATGGTATTGATGCTAACAACGGTTCTGAAGGTTTATTTGCTGCTATAGAATCTAGAGGAAACATTTATAATGATTTCGCTGGTGCTGCTGCTCCTGGATCTGGTGCTTTAGGTGATTTTGATACTATCCTAAAACAACTAGATACACAAGGTGCTATTGAAGAAAACATGTTATTCTTATCTAGAGCTACTGCTCTTGATTTTGATGATATGATTGCTGCTCAAGCTGGTGGAGGATTTCCTTCTACTGCTTCTGCTTCTTACGGTCTTTTTGACAACGAAGCTGAAATGGCAATGAATTTTGGATTTTCAGGATTTAGAAGAGGTTCTTATGATTTTTATAAGACTGACTGGAAATACCTAAATGACTTTTCAACAAGAGGATTAATCGGAGACATCGATGGTGTAATGATTCCAGCTGGAACATCAACTGTTTATGATCAAAGTTTAGGATCTAATATCAGACGTCCTTTCTTACATGTAAGATATAGAGCTTCTGAAGCTGATGATCGTAGAATGAAGTCATGGGTTACTGGATCTGTTGGAGGTGCTTACACTTCTGATTTAGATGCAATGACTGTGAATTTCTTATCTGAAAGATGTTTAGTTACACAAGCGGCTAATAACTTCGTGTTATTCAAGTCAACTATATAATTATTAACATTTAAAAAATAAGAAAAATGGGATATGTAAAAATAAACAAGCCTGGAATAGCTAGTGGAGTACCTCAATTCGACTTGCTTTTAGCTGAAAATGTAGCTACTATAAGATTAGCTACTGGGTTGATTGAAGTTAATTACGTAGGTGATCTTGCTAATAACATAACAATAACACCTGTTGGTTATATTTCTGGTACTGCTTCTACTTACTTTAGTCAAGTAGATACACAAGTAATAGAAAATGCTGTTGGATTAATAGGCGGAGGATCAGGAATGATTGATACCGGTATGTTAAGTAAATCAGTTGCTACTGTAGTTTACGCTGCTGCGTAAGTTTAAAAAACAATAATAAGATCCCGCTTCGGCGGGGTCTTTTTTAATTATTATATTATATTATATTATGGAAACAAAAGAAAAGAAAGCTCCAGCTAAAGCTGTGGCAAAAAAAGATACATGGGAGTTAAAAGATAGGTATTATCATTTAGTAAATGGCCAATCACCTTTAACAACTAGACTAAACTCAAGACACTCTTCAAGAAAACCTTTAATGTGGTTTGATGAAGATAAAGGATATAGTAGAGAACTTAGGTATGCTACCAATATGAAAAGTCCATTTATGGACGAACAAAAAGGCACGGCAACACTAGGTCATATTGTTTTTGAAAATGGTGTTTTAATGGTACCTAAACAAAATCAACCTTTACAAAAGTTGCTTTCATTATATCACCCAAACAAAGGTGGTGTATATGCTGAAAGAGATGAAGTGGTTGAAGCTAGTAATGAACTAGATAATCTTGAATTACAAGTTGAAGCAATGGCTATGGCACTTAACATGGATGTAGACAAAGCTGAAGCTATATTGAGAGTTGAGTTAGGTTCTAAAGTATCTTCTATGAGTTCTAAGGAACTTAAAAGAGATTTACTACTATTTGCTAAGAGCGATCCAGTATTGTTCTTAGATTTAGTTAATGATGAAAACGTTGAACTTAGAAACTTTGGTATAAGAGCTACTGAGGCTGGTATTATAAGTTTAGCGCAAGATCAAAGAACTTTTACTTGGGCTAGTAATGGCCGTAAATTAATGAATGTTCCTTTTGATGAAAACCCTTATTCAGCAATGGCTGCGTGGTTTAAAACAGATGAAGGAGTTGAAGTTTACAAGTCTATAGAGAAAAAGTTCAAATAACAAGTGATTATAATTAAGTGGAGTCATGCAAGTGGCTCCCTTTATTTTAAAAATATTTAAAATGGCAATAAGCGTAGATACTGTATATAAAACTGTATTACTTATTTTGAACAAAGAACAAAGGGGTTATATGACTCCAGATGAGTTTAACAGAATAGGTACTCAAGTTCAAAGAGAACTCTTTGAAAAATGCTTTGAGGATTTGAATCAACAGGTTCGTATTCCTCAAACAGATATGGACTATGCAGATAGAGTCGCTGCCACTGACGAAAAAATTGCAGAATTTAAAACTGAAAGTGATCAATCAATAGTTGAAAAAGCTATAGGTGTTACAAATCCAATATCTAACACATTTACAGTTCCTTCTGAACTGTATAAACTTGGCACAGTTACTTATGAGCCAAATGCACTTGTTTACCCTGAAATGCAGAGGTTAGGCAGGTCTGAGTTTTACAATATAATAAAAGCTCCTTTAACAACTCCAACAAAAAACTTTCCCGTATATTTATACGAAGATAATAAATGCATAGTATATCCTAGCGATATTACTAATGTTAATGATATTAAAATGCAGTATGTTAAAAAGCCTACTGATATAAGATGGGGTTATTATTCAGGTACATTGGGTCAATATATTTTTGATGTAAATGAGTATGTAGCTACAGGGTTACCTGTGATAGAAGGTTTTGCAAATGGATATTTGTTTGAAAGTTTAACAACTGATTTTGCAGCTTCAGGGGGTTTAGCAACTTACACAGGTTTAGATCAAAATGATGCTAGAGTAACTTATACCAATAGTCTTGGTGGAACTGGAACAGGATCAGGTATGGTTTTTAGTTTAGACTTAAATTCTGATGGTACTATACTTTCTTTAAATGTTACTTCTCCTGGCAAAGGTTATTTAGTTGGTGATAGAATAACTTTATCAGATGCCTTTCAAACTGCAGCTGGTGGAACTAACGCCGTTATATCAATTGCAGAGTCTAGCTTATATTCAGGAACAACTTTTGGTCATACTAATTTTGGATTACAAACTTCTGAGCAAACAGAATTAGTTTTAAATGTGTTATTATATGCTGGTATAGTTATAAGAGATCCTTCAATAGTACAAGTTGCACAAAGTGAACTACAGCAAGACAAAATAAATGAAAAATCTTAATAAATGGGACTAATTACTGAAACAAACGCTCAATACTATGCTGGCCAACAATCTTTAGGTGCTTTATCTAACACTATAGGTCAAGATTTAGTCTTGCCCACATGGACTTTTAATTTAGAACCAATTAGTGCTTTTGGTTTACCTAAGCTATCTGCAACACCTAATTTAAAACTAACACAAATAAACGCAGCATCTAATTTTAATGTATATTTTGCTCCTACAGCTACGCCTAATACTTACGCTAAGATTAATCAAGATTTAGTTTACGTAAGCAGTACTAATACTATAACTATAATAGCGCCAGATACTAACGCTACTACAGGAACTAATTATAGTGGTAATTTTTATTTTCAATTAACTGAACCAACTAGAAACTCTAGAAATGGTAGCTATGAATATATAAGTTTAAATGAAATTATAAATAACTTTATAGTTGCATACATAGGTGTTGGTAAACTTATACCTAATGCAAAAAGAACTGATATAATGTTTCATGCTAAAAGAGGTTTGCAAGAATTTAGCTATGATACATTAAGAAGTATAAAAGCTCAAGAACTTACTATACCACCTAGCTTGTCTGTTATAATTCCTCAAGACTACGTAAACTATGTTAAAGCATCATGGGTCGATACTACTGGAGTTAAACACATAATATACCCAACAACACTAACATCGAACCCGACTGAATTACCAATACAGGATGACGCTGGTGTACCTACGCAAAATGCTAATGGAGGTAATAATGAAGCTAAACAATCTTTTACAGAAGAGCGCTGGGCAAAAAATAATGCATTAAATATAACAGGTCAGATAACTGATGAAATATTTGAAAATGCAAGCGTTTACGGGTTTGGTTTCGATAGATTAGCTTACGGACAAAGATATGGACTAGAACCTGAAGTGTCACAAAGAAATGGTTGGTTCACTATAAATGAAAGACTAGGTACTTTTAGTTTTTCAAATCAATTAGCTGGTAAAATAATTATATTAGAATACATATCAGATGGTTTAGCTGCTGATGAAGATACTAGAGTTCCTAAAATGGCTGAACAAGCGATGTATATGCATATAGTTCACGCTATATTGTCAGGCAGAGCTAATATCCCAGAGTATGTTATACAAAGATTTAAAAAAGAAAGATCAAGCGCTCTTAGAAATGCTAAAATAAGATTATCTAACATTAAATTAGAAGAATTTACTCAAGTGATGCGTGGTAAATCTAAATGGATTAAACATTAAATATGCCAGAAATTAAAAACACTTTTCTTAAGTCTAAAATGAATAAAGATTTAGACTCTAGAATAATAAGTAATGGAGAATATAGAGATGCACAAAACGCTAGTGTTAGTGCTTCAGAAGATGCTAGTGTTGGGTCTTTAGAAAACATAAGAGGCAATAGTTTAATAACTTCTTTTAATTTAACAGATTTTAATTTAGAAGTTATTGGTCAGTATTCTGATACTGCTAATAATAGAATGTTTTTCTTTTTAACCAACTTTAGTGATACTAGCTCTAATTCTTTGAGTAGTACAGCTTTGCCTAATGCATCGACTACAGAAGATACCACTGAAGATTATACTGCATTTTCAAGAAGTGGAGGAGTAAATTATATAGTGTATTGTGCTATTCCAAACGTAAACGACCCTTCTGAAATAACTTTAAATAGTGTTAATTCTGGAATTTTAGTTCAAGGATCTTTTTTAAACTTTTCAAAAACCCACCCAATAACAGGTATAAACATTATAGAAGACTTATTATTTTTTACTGATAATAGAAATCAACCTAGAAAAATAAATATTAACAGAGCTATTGAAAACTCTAATTATTATACTAAAGAAGATAATATTTCTGTAGCTAGATATGCTCCTTATTCTAGTATTTCATTTCTTAAAAAAACTAACGGGCCTATAGAATCAACTATGGTTAATGAAACAGAAGAATATTTACCACCTTTTTTTGGCGGGCCAGCTCAAACAGTAACTGGTTTCCCATCTTCTATAGGTCAAGTGTTAAGGTTTAATGTTGTTGGAGGCGGTAATTCTCAAAACTACTTGTATGTTAAATTAATAGATTTTTTAGGAGGGTTGACTACTGCTCAATTAAATGATGTAAAAGTAACTATACAAAGTGAAAGCAATGCTAATGACGCGTTTGTTAGAGAATTAATAACAACTGCTAGCCGTAACGATTTAGGTTTACAAACCTCTAGCGGTAATGCTATAACTAACATTAAACAATCGTTAGGCTGGGAAGAAGAAAGTGTTTATATGTTTTCTTTAAAAAACCCTAAATATAATCCAGCTTTTGCTGGAGATAAAGACTTACTAGAGGATAAGTTTGTGAGGTTTAGTTATAGGTTTAAGTATGATGATAATGAATATTCTTTAACTGCGCCTTTTTCTCAACATACCTTTGTTCCTAAACAATTTGGTTATTTCTTACAAGGCGACAGCAATAAAGCTAAAGACTCTAGTATAGTAAGTTTTATGGAAAACCAGATAAGTACGGTGGATTTAGTCATTGACTTACCTTACGCTCCAAATACAATATCAAAAGAACTTAAAGTTAAAGAACTGCAATTATTGTATAAAGCTTCTGATGAAGAAAATATAAAAATAATTGATGACGTAGATTTACAAACTACTGGACCTAACTCTTTTCAATTGGGCCTTCCAAAAACTTTAAGTTTAAAAGCTGGTGGTGGTTCTGGATATACCCCAGCAAGCGGCACTGCTTTTTATTATGTCAGTTTTACAAGTTCTGATTATACTAATCCAAACCCATTAAATATAGGAAGTGGCCTTACTGCTAAAATAACAGTAACAAATGGTTCTGTAGTTTCAGCGGAAATAGCTTCAGGTAGTAGAATTAACTTAGGTCAAATACCACCCACTACAGATATAGTTACTAGTACAGCTGCTTCTGTACAAAACCTACCTATATCTAGTTCTAATCAGTCAGCTACTTTTATGGCTACTAGCGGTGGATCTGGTGGTGTAACTACTTTAACATGTTTAACTGGAGGATCAAACTATTCCGTTGGTGATGTTATAGTTTTTGATGCTAGTGCTTTTAATCCAACTTCTGGAACCTTAAGTTTGACATTGACAGCTGAAATGTTAACTGAAATAGGTGGGAGTGGAGAAAATTATAGGGTTGGAGATTCTTTAGATGTACCGGCTCTACCATTGCAAACAGGTACTGGTAGTGGCGCTAAAATTTTAATAGGCTCTTTAGAAAATACATACATATATAAATACAGCTCTCAAAAACCCATAAAAGTACTAACTTCTAAAGAAGTTACAAGAGTTAGTGATATAATACCTATGAGAGCTCAAACTCAAGAAGCTGTAGGTAATAGAATAATTTATGGAAACTTTTTGCAAAATAACTCAACTCCTACAGATATAACATACTCTTTAAGTACTGTTATCAAAGGGTCTGGAACTAGTGAAACTGACAGAGAGTACAATAATAGCTCTTTAAAACAAGGTAGATCTTACCAAGTTGGCATTTACCAAGTTGGCCTTGTTTTACAAGATAGATATGGTAGATCTTCTAATGTTATAGTAAATGATTCTAGCACGTCTTCTGTTACTTTAAATTCTACTATATTTAATAAGTACACTAATGGCGGAACAAACCCATTAGGTTGGCCGGGAGAGTCATTAGAAATAATAATAGAAAACACTATAAATACTGTAAAAACAAGCACTTATAACGGCATATATTCTGAAGATAATCCTTTAGGGTGGTATTCTTACAAAGTAGTAGTTCAACAACAAGAACAAGATTACTATAATGTATACACAGCAGGTGCTTTAAGTGGTAATATAATATACACTAAAAACGATGCTGAAAAAGATGAAATACAAGACGGTCAAACTGTTAAAATAAAAGGTTTAAGGTATTCTGGTACTAGTGAAATTTTTAGTATAGCATTATTTAATGATAATATAAATAAAATACCAAGAGAGTTAAACGAAGTAGGTCCTTCAGAAACTGTTTATTCTTCAAATGTTGTTTTGTATAATAGAGTTAAAAATACAGAACTAGACACTGACCTTACTATACCTAATATTAGCGTTCAAAACGAAAGAGACGACATTTTAAAACAAGAGGTAAATACAATAAGACCTTTTAAAGAGCTTGGTCAATGGACTGATTATAAAAATATTGATTTACACTATTTACATATGGATCCAGATCCTAACGCACCAGATCCAAGATCTCAATATGAATCAGGTACTTTTATATATCCAGGAGTAGAAGGGGAAGTTGATCCTTTTTATTTAGAAAATAATAAAAACCCATTAATAGCCACTGTTTCTACTAAAAACAGAATGGGCTTTAGTAAAAAAAATCAAGAATATAATTCTACAACTGGTTTTAATTTTGCTAAAGAATTAATGGTTTTTGAAACAAAACCTTTTAAATCTAACTTAGATATATACTATGAAACATCTACATCTGGTTTAATATCAGAATTAAATTTTGCTATAGAAAACGACTTAGATCCAACAGGTAACACTGTTTTAGGCGATATAGATCCAGTAACTTGTAATTGGGTTGAAAGTGATACAGTAGGCACAGTTATAAGTAATAATTTTTCCTTACTAAATGTAAATGGATTGCCATTAGAAGGTTCAGGTGCTCAGTTTACAACAATAAGCATTGAAAGTATAACAGACGGCAATAATAATAACGTAGATATAGATACTGACCCTCCTATTGAAATTGTAGAAATTTCACCATTCCAAAGTCCAAACAGTGCCGCTATATATGCTTTAAAACTTTTAAATCCAAATGATGTAGATGTTCCGCCAATTGAGCCAAGTAACTACGCTGGAGAAGGACCATTTAAAGAGAACTCAAATAGTCTTGAAAACTATACTGTTGTTTTGAAAGCAATTGATTCTAATAGTGGTATTACTAAAACTTCAACTTGTAATGTTGCTAAAACTAATTTAAATCCATTTATATATAGATTTCAAGGATTTTCAGGGTTTAACACTACTTTTGACAATAGAACTGATGGTATACCAAATCAAATGCTAGTAAGAGATACTTACCAATCTAACTCTGTAACTGGTGGAATAAATTTAAGACAATCTATTGAAGACGGTAACGAAATACTTACAAGAATAAACTCTCCTAGCGGTAGGAATCCTTCAAGTAATTTCTATACTGGTGGTTACACTGTAGCCGCAGTTGATAGAAATGATAGTGATTTTAATCTTTGCCTTAGTGGTCAAATGGGTGATGGAAGACAAATGTATCCTTTTGCTCAAATGAGTCATTATACTAATGGTTTTGAAAGCTTATCAGGAATTAATTTTGCTAATTTTTACCAAAACCCTTCAACACAGCTTCGAGATACAGATATTCAAAATTTAGCTATAAACAGTGCTAACTATAGCCCAAGTAATTCCGCTGTTAAAGAAGCTAGAAGAATACAAGGGTTAATTCCTTATGTTAGTAAAGCAGAAAGATATGATATTGCAGCTAGAAGACTTAATGTACCTTCAGATCAACGCCCAACTAAAAAACAATACTTGTTAAAAAAACATACTAATGAAGATAATGCTGGAGATTATTTAAAAGAAAAAAGATCTGAAATAGGTAAGTTTCGTTTTGTACAGGCGTTACCGGACGATACTATTAAGACATCAAGTAATAATACATTTACAAATATTTGGACCGTTAATGGAGTTGTTCCAACGACGCCTTGGGTTTTGTTTTGGCAAAATGATGGTAAACCTTCGTGGGGAAGCTTTCCTAGAAGTCGTAATCAGGGTTATGAATTTAAAGGTGCTTGGATATACTTTATAGAGGTAAAGCTAAGGGATGCTAGTGGCACAACAAACAGTTTAGAATCTAATACATATGGTATTTCATTTGTAATCTCAAAATAAAATTATGGCATTCACTCTAGAAATAAAATATTACAACACGTTTTGGTTAAAGCAGGTTACTACACCCCTTTTAAGAACTATAGACACAGACTTAGGCAAACAACTACCTAGTTACGTTAGTTTATATCCTGGATCTCCTTATTTAGATTTTCCTAATTATGGTTATCCTAATTTCCCTCAAACAATAAACCCTGTAGGTCAAGATGTAGACGCACCTAAATCAAATGTTTGGCCAGTTGCTAACAGTAGTTACAATGTTAATAACGGCTCTAACTGGGTTATAGAAGAGTCTAGAATAAGAGGTGGTTTTAATAATACTCAAGTTGATTTAGGTGTTAGAGCATATTTAATGGAAGAGTCTAATGGCGTTAGACATAGGACTAATGCTTTAATATATTCAGGAGTTTTTAATTCTAGAACTAACATAAATCAAACTAATGTTTTTTCTGTTGCAGAAGATATAACAAAAGGCGTAGACCCACATAACGGTTCTGTTCAGTTGATATACGCTATGGATAACAATTTAACTATATTTCAAGAAAATAAAGTTAGTACAGCGTTGATAGACAAAGATGCTATATACTCAGCTGAAGGAACTCCTTTAAACACAACTTCAAATGTTGTTATTGGGCAAGTAACTCCTTATACAGGAGAGTATGGTATAAGTAAAAATCCAGAAAGCTTTGCTAGTTTTGGTTTTAGAAGATATTTTGCAGATAAAAATAGAAATGCAATACTTAGATTGTCTAGAGATGGCATAACTGAGATATCTCAATATGGTATGAGAGATTACTTTAGAGATGAATTATCAAAAATAAAAGACAAACAACAGCTTTTTACAGAAGATTATAGTTTAGAATATAATCAAACAGCTGGTTCAATTACTCAAGGACCTCAAGTCCCCGGTGGAATACCAACAGCACCTGGATTTGCAGCTCAAAGAGTTCCAGATCCTCTAGGGCCTTGGTTTGTTGCTGGAACAGGTAAAATAAATATTGCTGGAGGGTCAAATCCTCTTGAAGATATTATAATAGGTTCTTTAGTATACTTAAACGTAGATACTACATCTGGTGGAAGCTGGGTTAATACTGGTGCAGTTGTTACTGGAGTTGGAACTGTTAAGGTAAAAAGCTCTAGCGGTATCTTTGTAACTAAAGCTTGCGTCTTTACAGACGTGGGTCCTTTAAATATACCCGTAACAGCTGGAGTTGCTAAAATTCCTAAAGTAAAATTTGCTTATTACGAGAAAGATAAAATAGAAGGAGGTTTTGATAATTACAAAGATAATTATATAATATCTCTTCAACAACACTCTGGTAGTAAAACACTTGATGAAACAAGTGATTATTATAATACGCTAACTTTTAAAGAAAGTGTACAAGGCTGGACTACGTTTTACTCTTTTAGACCTGATTTAATGTTTAGTTTAAAAAATAACTTTTATACAGCTAAAGAAGGTGGAGTTTACATACATTATTCTCCAGTTGCTCCACCTAATAATTTTTATGGTGTTTATAGTAAGTCTTCTATAACTTTTATATTCAACCCTAATCCTTCAATTAATAAAAACTTTAAAACAATTAATTACGAAGGAAGTACCGGATGGCAAGTTGACAGTTTCATTTCAGACGAGGCTTCAGTTTTGCCCAATGTTAATGTACCTGTAGACACTACTAGCATTATTAAAAGCTATGACGAAGGAGCTTATATTCAAAATGGAATAACTTATAGAGCTGGTTTTAATAAAAAAGAAAATAAATATTTTGCTAACTTAATAAACAACAGTCCTGTCTCACCTGGAGAAGTTGTTTTTGGAGCATCAATGACAGGTATAAAAGGATACTTTGTCACAGTTAAAATGTCTACAGATGACACTACAGCACCTGGTAATATAAAAGAATTGTTTGCTGTGTCGTCAGAATTTGTAGTATCATCAAGATAAAAAAATATGGGATTAATAGATGGATTTGAAACAAAACCAGGAACTGGTTGGCAAGCAGCTATACAAGCTGCACCAGCAGTTTTAGCTGGAGTACAAGCTGTTCAAGCTAATAGAGCTTATGGAGAAAGAATGCAAGAAATAGAAGACTTTAGAAGACAAGGTTTAGAAAATCCTTTTGCCAACATGTCTAACCCTTATGAGAATCTAGCTGTAGCTACTAAAGCAGCTGAAATACAAATGGAGCAGTCAGATCAAGCTTTAGCTAATACTTTAGATACGCTAAGATCTACTGGAGCTTCGGCAGGTGGTGCAACCGCATTAGCAAATGCTGCTTTAAAAAGTAAACAAGGTGTTGCTGCTAGTATTGAAAAACAAGAAGTTAATAATGCTCAATTAAAAGCTCAAGGCCAACAGCAAATAAATATAGCTAAAGGCCAGTCTCAACTTAGAATAATGCA
>Ga0207890_1000236_pt1 | contig 17771 bp, 16 predicted proteins | sample LinPmetageLP48_FD_184059 | JGI IMG/M metagenome (GOLD analysis project Ga0207890, IMG submission 184059) | Marine viral communities from the Pacific Ocean - LP-48 (SPAdes) | ecosystem: Environmental > Aquatic > Marine > Oceanic | place: Pacific Ocean | collected 2011-06-13 | reverse complement strand
AGGCCGAAGAAGATACTGAAACTTGAGCTAAATTAAAATTAATAGTGGCTTGGAGGCCAGTAAATACGGGGACTTCAGCGGTTTTTGCAGTATTTGGGGGCAAAATCCCTAGGACCCCTATAACGACGACCACCAGGTACTTGACCACAGCTTTATACCAACAGCGATTTTCTCCCAACCCAATGTTGCAACGGTTGGCTACAGTGAAGAAGCTGCCCGGGAAAAATACGGTGATATCGCGGTGTTCACCTCGGATTTCCGACACCTGAAACACACATTAAGTGGCAATCCCACCCGGACCTTTCTGAAGTTGATTGTCGATAAGGCGAGCGACAAGGTCATCGGCGCTCATATGCTAGGAGATGAAGCGGGGGAGATTATTCAGGGCATCGCAGTTGCCATTAAAGCGGGGGCAACCAAGGCGGACTTTGACAATACGGTTGGAATACACCCCACTGTGGCAGAAGAATTTGTCACAATGCGGGAAGCCGTGCGGTAGCGGTATTTACCGCACAACTATGCTGGCGGTTACTTGGTAACCGCCAGGCGCTCCATCGAAAAGAAAGGCAGGGCGTCGAGCAGAATATGCCCGGCTTCGGTCAACAGCGGATCGGGAGAATCGTCTTTGTCTTTAGACTCATCCGCACCCTCAGCGCCTTCTGCTTCCACTGCATCCGCTTGATTCAGATCTTCATCGTCCTCCAGCGCAGCCAGTGGTTTTTCACCCTGAGCAACACGACGTCGATTTTCCATCGCCAGCTGCAGTGCTTTCTGCTCTTCGCGCTGTTGCTTGCGTTGCTCAATATTCAAGGACAAGTGTTTGATATTGCGCATCTTTTCAACTGATGCCAATTGCTCCTGCAGGTATTTAAACTCGGGATCAGTCGCGATACGCGTCTCGTGTTTGGCTTGCAGCATACCCAGGCCATCGCGCAGATCAAAATAGTAGGAGTGGCGGGCATGGGCAATACGATCCCACTCCATGGCGTTGTCCAATACGTTTTCGCCCACCTTGTCGGTGTCGTAAAGGGGAGGGAAGGCAATATCAGGTATGACTCCGCGGTTCTGGGTGCTTTCACCTGAAATTCGGTAGAACTTGGACTCTGTTAGTTTGAGCTGTCCGTGACTCAGCGGATTAACCGATTGCACCGTACCTTTACCGAAGGACTGGGTACCAATCACCAGACCACGCTGATAATCCTGAATCGCCCCCGCAAAAATTTCCGAGGCGGAAGCACTCATACGGTTGATCAATACCGCCAGCGGACCAGAGTAGTAAGGGGACCGGCGACGTTTACCCTCGCGTACCACGCGGGAATTAGACTGTCGAATCTGCACAGTCGGACCGGACTCAATAAACAGCCCCACCAGCGCATTCGCCTCCGCGAGTGAACCGCCGCCATTGTCGCGCAGATCAATCACTATACCTTCGGCGCCGTCGGCAAGCAGTTCCCCAAGAATGCGGTGAACATCCCGAGTGGTACTGCGAAAATCCGGGTCGCCCATACGGAAGGCTTCAAAATCAAGATAGAAGGTGGGCACGTCAATTACACCGACCTTATGCATTTTGCCCTGGCCGTCGGCCAAGTCGATAATTTTGCCCTGCGCGCTTTGCTCCTCAAGCTTGACCTCGTTGCGCTCAATGACAATTTCAATGTGCTCTTCATCACTGCTGGCCGCGGCGGGGATGACCTCCAGACGCACGATGGAGCCGGCAGGGCCGCGAATCAGATCCACTACGTCATCGAGTCGCCAGCCAACCACGTCCTGCATTTCGCCGCTCTTACCTTGTGCCACACCGATAATGCGGTCAGCGGGTTGCAATTGGCCCTGCTTGTCCGCAGGCCCAGCCGCAACAAGGCGCACAATCTTGGTATAGTCGTCATCGCTTTGCAGCACTGCACCAATGCCTTCCAGTTTGAGACTCATATTGATCTGGAAGTTTTCAGAAATACGCGGTGAGAAGTAATCGGTATGCGGGTCGTACAGCGAGGCAAAGGCATTGGCGTAAGACTGGAACGCGTCCTCAGATTCTAGCTGCTCAATACGACGCAGTTGATTGCGGAACCGCTTTTCCACCAAGTCCTCGATACTGTCATCGTCCTTTCCAGCCAGTTTCAGACTCAGTACCCGGTTTTTAATCTGCTTACGCCAAATTTCATCGGCCTCTGCCTGGGTTTTCGGCCAGGGCTCTTCAGAGCGGTCGAGGAGGATGTCCTCGTTTTTTTCAAAATCGAATTTTTTCAAGGTTTCCGGTAGTTCAGCCAGCACCTTTTCCAGGCGACCGGCTACCCGCTCGCGGTAGCGGTTAAAAATGAAATAACCGGCGTCGAGCTCCGCGCTGTTCAATTGGTCATCCAGACGCGTACGGAATTTGCCAAACTCCTTAATATCGCTTTGCAGGAAAAACTGCCGGTTTGGGTCCAAATCTTCCAGGTAGGCGTCAAGCAGGTGGGAGGACAGTTCGTCATCGACAGCCATCTTTACATAATGGCGTGTCTGAAGCTGTGTCACCATATCTCCCAGCGCTTCCCGGTGGGTCTTATCTGGCTTGAGCGCGGTAACCAGGGCCGACGCCGGCGTAACCAGCGCGACGAGTAAGAAAGCACTCAGCAACAAACGAGGCAGTGAGCGTAGCGATGTAGGAGTGATGTATTTCAAACCGATTACCTATTTAAAAACCCATTTGCAGCGAAACCACAGCGTTGGGGCGACTTCATTCTGATACAGAGCAAAGGACTAGTGAACACCGCTATATTTATCGCCGTCAATAGGTATTCACTTAACTAATAGTTCCCAGTCTACCCCATTTTGCGCATATTTCTCGATCCCGGCCTTAGCTAGACTTCACAATCTCGTTCTAAGACGGTGTTACAACATGGATCAAAACCCGAAAATTCGCGCTGTTGAAACCTATATTCAAGCCCTTTGCGACCACGATTTAAACGCCATAAAGTCACTATATACTGTTGATGCCCGCGTTGAAGACCCCGCTGGCACCGACCCGAAAATCGGTATCGACGCCATTCTTCGATTCTACGAAGAAGGCTTTAGTTCCGGACTTAAGGCAAAACTTACCGGCCCGGTAAGGGTCGCGGCCAATTACGCGGTTTTTCCTTTCCTTGTCGAACTACAAGATCACGGTATGGAAATCGACGTAATTGATCAATTTACCTTCGATGAAAATGGCAAAGTGACCGCAATGACTGCGTTTTGGGGCTCGGAAAACACGCGTTTCGGCTAGAGTCATCGCGCCACCGTCGTGTCGGTCTAGAAAACAAAGGTCACCTGAGCGTAGCTATATACGCTGTCTGCCTGGCTACCCGGATCACCCGTATCGCGCATAAATCGACTCTTGTGCAGATAAGCGCCGCCAAACTCCAGCTTCACCGAATCCCCCAGAGAGCGGCGCAACCTGACATCCAGCTCCTGGCCGGCCTTGCTGGCCGATCCCCCTGTACTGTCGCGTAAACCTGTCGCGGCCAGGGTGTCGCGATCACTTGCCAGCCAATACGCCCGTGCGGTGACCTGAGCACTACTATACGCAGAAAACTGCCCGGTCCAGCGCAGCCCGGGTGAGAGGATATTGGCTCTGGCCCAGGCCCCGTATATCCCTGTTGGGCCATAATCGAAGCCACGCGAACCAAACAGCGTATCAAAGCGCTCATTGTCCTCATCATCAGGGGACTTGTCGCCACTGGCGTAGTCAAGTAGCACCGCAACCTTGGACGCCAGTCTGTCACCGTGCTGGTGGCTCAGTTCGCCATGCACAAACAGGGCTTTATGGTCGAGGGCGACTATTTCCGACGCGGAGGTACTCGCCCGGGAGCGACCTGTTTGCCATACGGCCTCAATCTCATAACCCAAAAACGGGGAGGGGTTCCGCATCCGCCAGCCAACGGTATCCAGATGGCGGTTTCGGGTTGCCAAATTTGGCTGATCGCGCTCTCTAAGGCCGTAGTAATACCACTCATGTCGGGTCTGTCCAAGCAGGTGTTCGGCATGCACTCCCCAAAACCGAGTGCCGGAATAATGCCGGTCTGCCTGATGCCGGTTTGCGTCGAGTGCATCGCGGTCAGTGGGCCTTCGCAGCACCGGATAGTTATAGAAGAACTGAACGGCCGAATCTTCAGCGCGCCAAAGGCTGCGCAGACCATCAAAACTGTTCAGTGTGTTGCGAAATCGATTGCGCGATACCAGTCGCCGGCTGCCAAGGTCTAGCGTGTAGCGGCCAACATCCAGGTCGAGAGTCCCGCCATAAAAACCGTCGCGATGCAGGCCAAGATAAGCCTGAAGTACATCCGCCGTGTTGACATCGTCGTTACCCAATGGCGTCCCGCTGTCATCGAAGGCGCTGCGGGAGTCGATCAACTCCAACTTGGCGTGACCGAAGTCGTTTCGCGCCGAAATCGCCACGAGCAAACGCGAAACCGCTATCTGATCGCTTCCACCTTCACTTCGAAAGGTGTCGTTTATTGTCTCCGCCCGCAGACGGAAGCTGCCGTCAACTGACCAGACCAGGTCGGCAAAGGAGGGCAGTGGCAGGCACAGCAGAATGATGAATATTCGTAAACGGCGGAATCCCGGCCGGGCCAAACTGGAGAACATGCGAGTCCTTGTCGATCAAGCGAGATATCGTAAAGCAAAGGGTGAGCGTGCAGTTTGGCAAGGATATCGGGGTCTTGCCCCGATTCGCAAATTTTTCGGGTGGAGGATTTGGGAGAAGCGGGCTCAACGCATTTGTGCGAGGACCAGCTCGAACTCCTGGGCCGGGGTGCCGGGCGCGCGTGCCCCGGGCGGCAGCACGGATATAGCATCAAAATGATCAGCAATGTCTTCGGCAGACGTCGGCTGTTGCCGCGACCCCTGCCAGCCCTCTGTCACCCCGATGTACACACGGGCGACTCGCCCCGCGCAATGGGAATAGAGGGCATGCGTAGAGCTGCAGCGATCGCTCGCCAGATACACGGCCAGACCGGTGTTAAATTCGGGCGCCATACTGTTTCCCAGTGCCGCCAGACGCTCGAGGTTTTCCGACATTCGCTGCTGACTGGCAGCATCGGTCTTCATACTCGCCAACATTTGATCCGCCATGCGACTCATTGCATTTGGCATTACAGCATTGCACAAAATGCCGTGTGCCGCGCCCTCATGAGACAAAACATTCATCAAGCCAACAACACCCGCTTTCGCTGCGGCGTAGGCGGACTGCATTTCATTGCCAAACAGACCGGCGCTTGAGGCGGTGAAGACCAGGCGTCCATAGCCCTGGGCCTTCATATAGGGCCAGACCGCTTTGCTAACCTGGTAGGTGCCTTTGAGATGGACCGCTAGTATGGCATCCAGATCTTCGATGCGACTGTCTTCAAAGCGGCTGTTAATCATATTTCCCGCGTTATTGATCAGCGCATCGACGCGGCCAAATTCCGCGATCGTCATTGCAACGATATTTGCGGCGCCTGCCGAATCGGCAACGCTGTCATAGCTTGCAAGTGCGACACCTCCCTCCGCAGTGATTTCGGCGACAACCTCGTCAGCCATTGCCCTGGAGCCGTTAAGGCCCTCAACCGTACCGCCAAAATCGTTCACCACGACCTTTCCCCCGCGGCGGGCAATATCCATGGCATAGGTCCTGCCCAAACCACCACCAGCGCCGGTGACAATTACAACCTGATCTTTAAATGAAATATCAGACACGCCCGGGTTTCCTTTTATTCATTATTTTTATACCGCGACAATGCGTTCGCCTCGCTATCAATCGCGTGCGTTTGTTTAAGCGCTACTCAGGGATGCCCAGTTGCTCGACAGTTTTGCGGCAGTAGTAGTCCCGCCATATCTGGACTTTGCCATCCACAATGCGAGAGGCATTCATCACCGGCAGTGTCCACTGACCGCTGCTAAAGATGTGGGTATCGAGACGTTCGCTGAGTACCCACTCGCCGTTGGCCGCGATATTCAGCACCTCGGCCTCGACCCGGCAGATCTTGAATACCGCGCTCAACCATTGTCGGATCGCATCGTGGCCCGCCATGGGTTTTTCGTCAGGCACATTGTCGTAAATACCGTCATCGGCGAAAAATTGCACCAAAGCCTGGGGATCTTTTAACGCCCACTGTTCCAGTACCCGCCGGACGACAGTTTCTTCGTTAGTCATTGCTCGACTCCTTATTATGTTTATTTTCATGTCAATCTGTTTCACAACGCTGATTTGCGATTCCTGAACCGGCAATCGGCGCGTTAAACTATTGACCGATATAATGATAAAAAATACTCTGCATTGCAAAGTAAAATGAACGCCACGCCGAAATACCGGTCACATTGTGAAGGCGATCGCGGTGGAAAGAAGGAATTATCAATGAGATGGTTTAATAAAATGGACTACAAACATTACGCTCTCGGCTGGGTAGCCGTTCTGTTTAGCTTGGCCGGAGCGGCCTTCGCCGATACCGATGAGGGTTGGCAGATACGAAAAGACGAGCAGGGCATCACCGTCTACGCGCGGGAGGTCGCGGATTCGCCCATCGATGAAATCCGCGCGTCGGCAAGTATTCAAGCGCCTTACCCCGTGGTACTCGCGCTGTTGCTCGACCACACGGCAAGACCACAGTGGAACGCCCTGTGTCAGGAGGCCCGTGTGCTGCAAAGCGGGACGCCGGACGAGCAGCGTGTGTACTTCTATTACAAAATGCCCTGGCCAGTGACAGATCGCGATCTGGTGATGGCATTGTCGGTGAACGACGCTGACGGCGTTGCCATAATGAAAGGCACCGCAATCGCCGACGACACCGCCCCCGCCGGCAAAGCAGTGCGCGTGTTGAAAGCCCGCGAGGAATGGCGAATTGAGCGTCTCGATGAGAACAGCACCCGCGTTACAATGACTGCGCTGATGGATCCTGCGGGGCCGATTCCAGCATGGTTAATCAACGCCATGTCGGTGTCCCAACCTTATGAAGCGATGGAACAATTGCGCCTCTTGGCGTCACAACGGGCAGTCGCTGCCACCGCGCAAATTAAAAAGTAGCGTCGCGATCCCAATAGGGCTGGTCGCTAATGTGGCCAGCCATAAACTCCACAAAGGCGCGTACCTTTGGCGAAAGATGTCGGCGCTGCGGAAACACGGCGTATATCGAGATTTCCAAAGTTTCATACTGGCTTAACAGGCATGTTAATCGGCCTTCCTGCAGGTCACTACCCACTACGAAGGTGGGCACCCTCGCGATACCCGCACCTGCAAGTACCGCGTTTCGCACCGCCATACTGTTGTTCATCTGAATCGCCCCAGATACCGCGACGGACGCCGGAGGCTCACCCGGCTTACGGAATTGCCACTCCAACAGCGAATCCTGGTATTGGTAACTGACGATGCGGTGCTTACCTATATCGCCTGGCAGTGTGGGAGAACCGTGCTGCCGAAGATAGTCGGGCGAGGCGACAACCACGTGTTTGCAGGGGCCGAGACGCCGCGCAATCAATGAGGAATCCGCCATATCTGATATCCGAATCGACACATCAAAGCCGCCCTCAATCACGTCAATTTTGCGGTCGTCAAAATTCACCTCAACCGACAGGTCCGGATAGCGCGCCATAAACGTTGGAAGGGCCGGGGCGATATGCATCACGCCAAAAGACATGGGCGCGTTCACCCGCAGCGTGCCACGCGGTTCGCTTTGCAGCCGCGACACTTCCGCTTCGGCTTCTTCAATTTCCCGCAAGCCCACACGGCTGCGTTCATAGAAAGTTCTGCCCACCTCGGTGAGACTCAGCCGGCGCGTGGTGCGGTTAAACAATCGCGCGCCAAGGTGGTTTTCCAGTCTTGTCACATACTTGCTGACTACCGATTTGGACAGCGAAAGTCGCTCCGCCGCCGCAGTAAAACTACCGCTTTCCACTACCTGGGCGAAGACGGCGATATCACTTAAAACGTCCATACGCAGAGCCTATTATTTAAAATTCGTGAACAATTATATTTTAAAAAGCCCGATTATAGGATTTTTTAAAGCAATTACAGTGAGCCCTCGTCGATAACAAACCACCAACGAGGAGTCACGAAAGATGCGAATCACAGTATTTGGCGCCACCGGCCAGGTTGGCCGCCGGATCGTTAACGAAGCCCTGCTGCGCGGTCACAGCGTCACCGCCGTGGGCCGGAGTGCCGATAGGGCCACTGCGCTCCCAAAAGCGGCACTATTTCGTCGCGGCGATGCCTCCCAGCTCGAAGACGTGCTGAGCCTGACCGAGGGGCAAGATCTTGTCATCAATGCCACCCGGCCGGTCGCAGGCAGAGAACAGGATGTCGACACGACCACCCGCGTACTGTTTGAGGGGCTGGCGCGAACTGGTGTGCGCCTGCTGGTCGCCGGCGGTGCCGCCAGCCTCAGCGTGCCGGGCACGGGACGACAGGTCATCGATTCCCCCGAGTTTCTGCCACCGTCTGCGCGCCATATTGGCCAGGCGAGTCTGACCCAGTTTCATATTTGCGAGGCGGAAGAACGGGTCGATTGGGCCTATCTGGCCCCTGCGGCAAACCTCGCTCCCGGATCGCGTACGGGGCAATTCCGGCTGGGCCGCGACGAGTTACTGCTCGACGAGTCGGGACAATCGCGAATTTCCATGGAGGATCTCGCCGTTGCAATGCTCGACGAGGCAGAGCGGCCCCAGCACCACCAGCGCCGCTTTACCGTCGCCTATTAACCCTCCCGACAGGAGAACGCCATGAAAGCTTATCAATTGTATACCAGCTGCCTGCTCGCACTAATGTTTACCTTGCACATACCGGCCCAGGCCGATGGCAGAAGTGTCGGCCTCAGCCCCTGGGGAAAACACGACGAAATAGGCCGTTTGAACCTTATTACAGCGGAATCTCGCGCCGCCATTCTGTCGCGAATTAGCGGCGACGCAGTCTACGACCTTTCTGTAGAGTACTTTATCGGCATGCCGAGCTGGCAGGCGGCCGGCGACCCACACTATCGCATGTGGATGACCCACACTCCGGATGGAACGGTGGTTGACGACCCACTGAATGTCGGCACGACGATGAATACCCATGTCAGCTACAGTGGCGCGGCCATCTCCATGTACACGCATATGGGCACCCATATCGACGCGCTGGTTCACTTCGGGCTGGACGGCAAAATATGGAACGGCTACCGCGCTGAAGACTATTTAGGCGATCGCGGCTGGACAGTCGCCGGTGCGGAAAACATACCCCCGTTAGTTGCCCGGGGCGTACTGATCGATATCGCTGCCGCCAAGGGAGTCGACATGCTTCCCGAGGGCTACCGGATAAGCCGGGCAGATATTATCCAGGCTCTGAAGCGTCAGCAGTTATCGCTGCACAGCGGTGACATCGTGTTAATTCGCACCGGGAGAATGAAACTCTACGAAGACACCCAGGCCTATATGCACAACCCTCCGGGCCTGGGCATGGCCGCAGCGCGTTTTCTCGTTGAGGAAAGCGGGGCGATGATTGTCGGCGCAGACAACCTGAGTTTTGAGGCCTTTCCCTCGGAACTCGAGACCGACTATGTTCCCTTACACACTTATCTACTGGCAGAGCAGGGCACACCAATTATTGAGCTGGTGTATCTGGAAGAATTGGCCCGGGACAAGGTTTACGAATTCGCCTTTATCGGCGGTTCGCTCAAGCTCCGCGGGGCCGATGCCGCGCCTCTTCGTCCCATCGCCATACCGGTCTATCCGCAACGGCGGAAGAGGGGGGAGTGATGCGCGAGGCACTGTCCACCCCGAGTTCTTCTTTGACACCCGTGCGGGAGGGTGCGGGAAAAGCATCAGCCCTCGCCATTTTACTGGCGGCGGGCTTACTCCTCGGCATCACAACAAACCTGTCCAAGATCGCTGCGGGAGCGGGGTTCAGCCCCTTGGCCTATCTGGTTTGGTCTCTGATCGGAGCCACCGGCATTTTACTTGCCCATGCATTTTCTAGAGGTGTTCTTCCGGTGTTGAACCGGCGTTCAATGGAGTATTTTGTGATCGCGGGATTCCTGACAACCGCGGGGGCGAACCTGATCTTTTTCAGCGCCGTGCCCCATCTGGGCGTCAGCTTTATCGCACTGCTGCTGGCGCTGCCACCGCTGCTAACCTATGCCGGGGCGCTCATGCTGGGTATGGAGCGTTTTTGTCGCTGGCGCGCAAGCGGGGTGCTGTTGGCCCTGTCAGGCACCGGCTTACTGGTTGCCCGGCAATGGTCTGCGGCCGACGCCCAGCTGATGTGGATTGGCGTAGCCTTGTTAGGGCCGCTGATGCTGGCCGGGGGGAATCTCTATCGCAGTTGGCGCTGGCCGCCCGGCGCCAGCCCGGAATCCCTCGCCCCGGGCATGCTGGTGGCGGCCACGGCAATGTTGTTGATATACGCGTTCTCCGCCGGAGCCGGTTTGGCCTTGCCAACTTCCATAAACGCCTTCGCCACCGTCCTGGTGGTGGTGCAGGCGGCGATATTTGCCGGCCAGTTCCTATTGATGTTCAAGCTTCAAAAAGCCGGGGGGCCGGTATTTTTAAGCCTGATGGGCGGCGTCAGCGCGGTATTCGGCGTGCCGATTGCCATGGTGTTATTGGCCGAACCCGCGCTGCCGGGCATGTTGCCCAGTGCCCTGCTGGTGGCTACCGGTATAGCGTGTCTGTTGCGAGGAACGCCCCAGAGAGCTTGAGCACATAACAACGGGCAAACGTAAAGCTGTGTTTAACTAACTGATTTCAAGTAGACTCCAATCCAAACTTGTCGTTATTGGTGAACAAATGGAAGACCAAACCGTCGCTTGGGTAAGTGTGCTCGTTAGCCTCGCGATACTCATCGGCTACGAACTACGCTTGGTTCTTTCAAGCCGAAAGGGGGATGCATCGACCGCTCGCTCGGCCCACCTGTCATTAAGGGCACAATGGGTGCGCGCGTTGGCCCAGCAACCCGGCGCTGAAATCATAGGAATACAGGCCCTGAGAAACTCACTGATGTCGGCGACCATCAATGCTTCGACTGCCGCATTGGTGCTGATGGGTTCTGTGAGCCTTATTGCTTCGCGTGGTGGCTGGGAGCAGGAATTTTCCGTGCGCGTACTTTTAGAAGGTGCACTGCTTTTTACATTGTTTGCGACGTATTTGTGCGCAGCGCTTTCTATGCGCTTCTACCACCATGCAGGATTTGCGGTATCACTGCCTGTTGGCTCATTAGAGAGAGAGCAGCAAAGCGAACTCGCCGTTCACTACGTTCAACAGGGAGGGGTACTGTACAGCTGGAGCCTACATTTTTTCCTCAACTCGGCACCCATTGTGGTGGGCTTGCTCAATCCTATCGCCATGCCACTGGCAACACTCTGTATGCTGCTAGTGCTTGCCCTTTTCGACCGCGCACCGAAACATTTGGTCGATAGCTCGGAGTCCTAGCAGCGCTATAAGAGCATCTGCCGTTTCGTTTATGCATCCCTTCGAAGCCTGGAAGCCGACCCGCTATTCCAGATGCTTCGATTGCGAGTAAGTCGTAAGCGAGCACCAGATTTCGCTATTTAGACCCAGTAGCTCCGCCCGCCCGGAATACCGCCATTAACAAACATCGCTCCCAATATGGGAAGTAGTGCACATTCACTAACGATTCAACTTATTTGTATATTGTGGAAAGTCCTTACTTATTCAATTACTCACTCCTGATTAAATGCGTTCCTTAGCTATATATCTAGGTAGAACTACCTACCAGTAGCGATATCGACGACATCTCTTACGTGCTCACCAAGCCGTCGATACGAAAAAACAGTTTATAAATCCCTAAAAATTGAAATGAGGAAATCTGGATGCTGTTAGACAAGATCAGCAAGGGAATTGCGCCCTCCCTATTAAGTGCCTGCCTGCTTTTATCTGGCTGTGGTGGTGGCAGCGGCGGCGGGGGTGGTGAAGCGTCCGAATATCAAGGTGTCGATGGGCCCTTGGATGTGCTTCAGGAACCACTGTCTAACCAGGTACTGGGCGGTCTGTCTGACGCCCTGTCTGGAACCCCACTGGAAGCGCCTATCGAATGTATTGACCAACTCGTTGTACAGGATGTACTCGACGTCGTTGACACAGTACTTTCTGTGTTGGACCCCAGCAATACCGGCGACCTACAGGGTGCAACAGCACAGCTGACTGACAACCTGAGAAGCACCGTCACTGAACTCCTTAGCGACCTGCCTAACTTGCTTGCATCACTCGTTGGCGCCAGCGATTGTACCAGCGGCAGCGGTTTCGGCGGCGGCAACCCACTTGCAGGCACCGACCTTGCCGATCTGGGCGCCTCACTGGAAGCGATCTTCTCAAATAATGGCGATGTTGCGCTTCTCGATTTGCACCAGATTGCTTACTTGCTACAAGACATCAGCAACGCCTTCTCTGACGGTATCATCAGTGCTGCCGGCCCGGTTACTGACGCGCCCATTCTTGGTGGCACCTTGGTAACCCTGGACAGCGCGCTGGCGGATCTGGCTAATTTGGTAACTGCGGTAGCAGATCAGGATGGTGATGCCGCGGGCGCGGCCGTGGGAACCACCGTCGAAAACCTGTTGAACAACGTTCTTACCCAGATCGTGCCAATCGCCTTCATTGAAGACCAATCAGGCCAAATCGGTCTGTTCAGTCAGCCTATCGCGTCAGCGGTTGGCACGTTAAGTGGCCAGTTGAGCTCAGGTCTTCCCGCTGTACTTGATCCCCTGTTTGATGGTCTGGCTTTCGTCCAGAATATCCTGACGGCAATCTTTGCAGACGGCCTGCTGGCCGGCCTGGATAATGCCGACGGCGGCAGCGGTCCCTTGGCAGGCATCCTGGCACCACTCAACTTGATTGGTGAACGACTCAGTGCCGGCAATGGTGATGGCGGTCTTACCGGAACCCCACTGGATATTCTGCTGGATCCTATCGTAGGTCTACTGTTGGGTGGCGGCGACACCATTGTTGGTGAATGCCCATTAGCCAATACCCCGCTAAGCCCTGTGTGCACCGTGACAGAAACCCTGCTGTCAAGCGGTGGACCGCTCGCTCCGCTGGCAGGCCTCATTGAAAGTATCCTGAGCACGCTAGGTCAGATTCTGAATACCTAATCTGCCCAGACTCAAAGCCGTTGCGATAGTGATCTAACGGCTCTCAAAAATAACTACGGGGGGTTTCCCCGCCGTAGTTATTTTTCCTGCAGTGACTTAAGCGTATTCAGCGCGCTTTTCTGATTCAGGTTTATCCTCTGCAGTCTCTTCCCGCGCTTTTCTCACCCGAGGTTTAGGCTTGGCCTTAACCTTACTCGTCGATTTCGGTTTGAGCGTGGCCTCAAGTTCTGCCAACCCGTCTTCAAGATAGGCCAGTAAGCGCTGCACACTCGGCACCGTTTTTCGACAGGCAATCAGGCCGAAGTCCACAAAATCGTGGCGACTTACAATCGTGATATTCAGTGCGCTTCCGTCCAGTACCAGCGACACCGGATACATACCGCTGAGCTTGGCACCCTGCCAATACATATCCCGCCGAGGGCCTGGCACATGGGAAATGACCAAATTGCCCAGAATATTATTTGGCGCCAAGCCCACCATAGAGCTGATTGTCCCGGGCAGGGCGGTCATCGCCGAATAAGAGGTGTACTGACCAGGCGTCAGATTGTGAATACGCTCCTTGTTGTAGTCCATACAGTCCTTGATCGCTCGCAGGCGTTCCGCCGGGTCAGACAAATGAGTCGCTAGCTGGGCGATGGTAAAGTTGATTTCATTCTGGGCATTGCTTTCCACGCCTTTTCTCCGTGTGGACACGGGAACACCGGCATAAAGTGGCTTCTCTGGAAGGTCGTTGTTATCCAACAAGTATTGGCGCAGGGCGCTGCCACACATCGCCAGAATGACATCATTACTTGTCGCGTTATACGCTTCAGCAACCGCTTTAATACGTGGCGTCGCAAAAGATTGCGCAGCAAAACGCCGGGAAGAACTGATCTTGTCGTTAATCAGGCAGCGGGGAGCAAACCCACCCAATGTCAAATTTGGGTCATGGTTTCGAAAATCCTGAATGGTACTGCCCAGCTCCCGGACCACCGGACCAATATTTTGGATAGCCGCCTTCAGACCATTCCGAGTCAGGCTTCGCAGGGCGGTAAAACCACCTGTGGCGGCAGTTTGAACCGGAAGAGGCTGCGCGGTTTTCGATTTCTTCGCACCAATAGACCAGGGCGGCAACATCGCCTTCGACTGCTCTTGGTCCGTAGACATGGTTTGCATAATTAATTTCATGCCCGCCATACCGTCTGCCATGGCGTGGTGCATTTTGAAGTAAAGCGCGATACGGCCATCTTCAATGCCTTCAATCAGATACATACGCCACAATGGGAAAGATCGGTCTAGGTGGCCGCTGTGCACCCGGGATACCATTGCCAACAACTCCCGGATACGCCCAGGTTTGGGCAACGATAGATGTACGAAGTGTTGATCAAGATCGAATTGCTCATCATCTTCCCAATAATGCAGCCCGCGGCGTATCACCAGACGTTGATTGAAAGGGCGCTCCGTTTGGGTGTACTGGCGCAATTTTTGTGCAATGTTTTCAGCGAAACCCTCCGGCGCATCTTCAGGTGGCTCCAACAGCATTAGCACGCCAATGTGCAGAGGCTGCCTACGGTTCTCAAGTCTTAGGAAGGCGTCGTCAATCATCGCGACTCGTTTCATATCCTTACTTCTCCATATCCATTGTTATTCCCAGGGTAACTGGATGAATGCAAAATTCACGCCTCAGGCAAAATGAGCTATAGTGCCTCACGTAAAAGGAAGTTATTACGCCAAGGGACGCCGACAAGCTTGCTCCGAGAGACGTTTTGACTTAAAGGAACAAACAATATATCAGCAAACCTTAACTGTTTTTTTACCGGCTTAGAGATACCGTCGTTTTCACGCTGAGTATAGCGCAAGGATTCATCAGTCAAAATTGAACGGGTTCAGTCACTTGCGCTATGGAAAAATCAGTTAGAATACCACCTTACGGCGTGCAAATTACGCGCCCGGAACACCGGTACAGAGACAGGACAACACCGAGACCCATGCCAAAACGTCGCGCCATGTATGGCATCTCCAGAATCGATGACGAGCTTCACCGGACCCACGCCTGGCGCGTGAGTCTCCGCCGCCGAAACAAGCCGATTGTTAAAAACTTTCCCGACAAAACCTATGGAGGTAAGCGCAAAGCGCTAACTGCGGCTAAGGAATACCGCGACCAGATGCTTGACGAGCATCCACCCATGACCCGTAAGGAGTTCTGCAGCACACTCCGCCGCCACAATACCTCTGGCATTGCCGGCGTTTACCGGTATGCCAAGCGCTACAAACTCAAGGATGGTTGCATTAAAGAGCTGTGCTACTGGGAGGCGCATTGGCCAGGTAAAAAGGCCGGTGATTTCGAAAAGGCCACTTTCTCCATTCAGCAGTACGGGGAAAGGAAGGCGAAAAAACTGGCAATAGCGGCGCGGGAGGCGGGCGTAAAGAAACTGGAAGGGGTGTTTTGGGCCTCGGAACGGGGCGTCAAAACCGGAAAATAATCCACTGTTCTGTTTTGGCATCGCCGCGATTGAACCTCGTTCCCACTCACGCGAAGGTTTCAGAGACCCGCCAAACCTGCGCAATTATTGATCAGCTTCAATGCAATATCACTCCCCGCCGAGCAAAATGAAAACCCCAATTACACGATAAGACAGGGTTTATCATGCGCATTGAAACACTTGAAGACATCATCCACTCCTGCCGAAATCAGCATCAAATGCTCTCAGATACCCTTAAGCAATTCACCAAGGAAAGCAGTAGCGAGAGGGCAAGGATGCTGTTTGATTATCTCTCAAGCCACGAGCAACATATTGCGCAATTACTTCGTCGCATTGAAGAGACCGCTGAGCCCAAGGCACTTCACACCTGGGTGTACGAATTTCTGACTCAGCAAATGGAGTTTGGCCAACTTCCAGCTGACGCTTTTGCGGGAAAATCAGCGGACGAAATCGTGAGTATGATATTTGGGTTTCACCAGCAGGCCAGCGACTTTTACCGGGAGCTTAAAACCCAGGACGACGCCTTATCAATCCGCGACGTACTGGATCAACTTATCAACCTTGAACAACACGAAGCCATGCTAATGGCCCAGAGTCTCAACCGCTTTCACGATATGTAGGCCTTTGCGCGGCTCTGAGCCGCGCAGCCAGCCGATAACCATAACTTTAGTACCACTGAACGCGTGAGGCTCAAACCTTAGAACCGGTACGCCACAGACAACCTCACGGTTCGCGGTTCGATCACATGGTAGTGAATATCCTCCGTTTCACTGCCAGCGGCTTCGCTGGCAAGGCGAGACCCATAATAGTAATCAATATCGTGGTCGTCGCTGTCTGCCAGATTGAGAATATCCGCTTTAAATGTCCAGTTTGCCACACGGTATCCCGCCCGAAGACTCCAGATAGTGCTTGAGTCAGATTCCACAGAGCCGTCTTCCACCAACGGCCGTTCGCCAAAATGGCGCAGCCTCAGACTACCGAAAAATCCGCGTCCAAATTCGGCATTCAAGCCCGCCTGAAACACGTGTTTAATCGCGCCAGGGATCTCGTCACCCTCCGGTGCCGAATCGTTAAACTCCGCGTCGGTGTAGGCGTATTCAATATCCAGGCTCCAGTGCTCGGTAAAATGATAGTAGGCGGTGAGTTCCAGGCCCTCGCGCTTTGAACCGCGGCTGGCTTCGGTGTTGCCTGCATCGCCGACAAACAGCAATTCGCTGTCGAGCTCCAGCGTCCACAAGGCAATTGAGGTATTGAGCCTGTCACTGATAAAGCCGCGCACGCCCACTTCGTAACCCAAAGATTTGACCAGCGGATCAACGGCGTCTACCGCGCTACCGTCCGAAGGGTCAACACGAATGGTTGTCCCCCGGGCATCATTGGAATGAAAACCTTGACCGGCAGCGAAGTAGGCCTCCCAATTATCGTAAAAGGCGTAAACAAGGCTGCCCTTCACCGACAGGATATCGTCACTGGCGGTACCGCTGTTGGCGCTCAAGTCCACACCGTTACTGTTAACCCCGACCCGGTCGTCCACATCAAAGTCGTAGTAATCGTAGCGCACCCCGAGCACACTGCGCAGCTGAGCGCTCCAGCTCAGCGTGTTTTCCCAGTACAGGCCCGCACTTGATTCACGAATCTGGTCACTGCGAATCACTCCCAGGCGCTGGTGCGCCTCGGTATGGTACAAACCAACCTCGTCAATATCGTCAACGCGCAATTCCACGCCAAAGCGATTTGTGGTCGCCAGACCGGCGAGACTGTCATCCAGATGGTAACTGAGCTGACCACCATAAATGCGCCGGTCATCGACTTGCTCAAATTGATCGCCGTCGACTTCGTCATCAAGGTAATAGGTAAAGTTCGACCACAGGTTCAAATCGTAATCAATCACATAGGCAGAACCTCGCCAACCACCTTGCTGCCAGTTTACATTCACGCTGTAACGACTTGACTCCCCGCCGACGGTAGGATCGAGTGACCCCAGTTCATCAATTACACCTTGTTCAACAGCGCGAGAGGGAATCTGATCGGCACTGTTCCAGCTATTATCGTAGGCCATTAGCGCCACACTTAACTGACCCTCGCTCAATGCCAGGGAGTGCTTTAACAGCAGGTTCGTCTTGGGGTCCTAGGGATTTTGCCTCCAAATACTGCAAAAGCCTCTGAAGCGCCCATGTTTACTGGCCTGTAGAGAGGCATCAACTTTCACCTTTCGGCCGATACCCCTCAATTGGCG